>Ga0207773_100659_pt1 | contig 12312 bp, 9 predicted proteins | sample TtaePargueraPR_2_FD_187281 | JGI IMG/M metagenome (GOLD analysis project Ga0207773, IMG submission 187281) | Aerobic enrichment media microbial communities from Bioluminiscent Bay, La Parguera, Puerto Rico - Tt and M1 (3) (SPAdes) | ecosystem: Environmental > Aquatic > Marine > Unclassified ...
CCTGATCACACCCTCGCTCGACGAGATGTGCCACGTTGCAGCGGAGATGGAGCGCGAGGGCTTCGACGTGCCGCTGATGATCGGCGGGGCGACGACCAGCCGGGTGCATACGGCGGTGAAGATCAGCCCCAACTATCTTCGCAACCAGGCGGTGCATGTGCTGGACGCGAGCCGTGCCGTCGGTGTCGCCCAGAACCTTCTCGGTAGCGGTAGGCAGTCCTATGTGCAGTCGATCCGCGACGAGTATGTCAAGGTTGCCGAGACCCATGCGCGCGGCATGGCCGAGAAACGCCGCGTCAATCTCCGCGACGCGCGGGCGAACCGCTTCAAGGTCGACTGGACCGGGTACCGGCCGCCGCAGCCGACCTTCACCGGCATTCGCGACTTCGACGACTATCCGATCGCCGAGCTGGTCCCCTACATCGACTGGACGCCGTTCTTTTCGGCCTGGGAGATCAAGGGCACCTATCCGCTCCTCTTCGACGACCCCAAGGTCGGCCCGGCGGCGCGGGCCCTGTTCGACGACGCCGAGGCGATGCTCCACAAGATGGTGGAGGAGGGCTGGCTCAAGGCCCGTGGTGTCATCGGCTTCTGGCCGGCTGCGGCTGCGGTGGACGACATCATCGTCTATACCGACTCCGGGCGGAGCGAGGAGCGGGCGCGGCTGCACACCCTTCGTCAGCAGATCGCCCGGCAGAACAGCAAGCGCGGCCATGTCGCGCTGGCCGACTTCGTCGCGCCGGAGGAGACCGGGCTGGCCGATTTCATCGGCGGTTTCGCGGTCACCGCCGGCATCGGCGAGGAGGCGGTGGCGGAGCGCTTCGCCCGCGCCAATGACGATTACTCGAAGATCCTCAGCCAGTCGCTCGCCGACCGGCTTGCCGAGGCCCTCGCCGAGCGCATGCACGAGCGGGTGCGGCGCGAGTTCTGGGCCTATGCGCCAGACGAGCACTTCTCGCCGGAGGAGCTGATCCGCGAGTCCTACCAGGGCATCCGGCCGGCGCCGGGCTATCCGGCGCAGCCCGACCACACCGAGAAGGCGACGCTGTTCGACCTGCTCGATGCCGAGGCGAGGACCGGGATCAAGCTGACGGAGAGCTACGCGATGTGGCCGGCCTCGTCGGTCTCGGGCCTCTACTTCGCCCATCCCGGCAGCCACTATTTCGGTGTCGGCCGGATCGAGCAGGACCAGGTCGAGGACTATGCACGGCGTAAGGGCTGGTCGCTGGCCGAGGCCGAGCGCTGGCTGGCGCCGATCCTCAATTACGAGCCAGGCAAGCGCGAGGCTGCCGAGTAACGGTCCGGAGACCTTCGCGCGCGTCGTCAGCGGATCTCCCGGCGGGCGACTATGTCGCCTGGGCTACCTGGGCGGCGCTCGCCGGCACGGGCGCCGGCATCGCCCGGGCCGCGTGCGCGGCATACTGCTGCCGGGTGATCGAGCGGACGATCATGATCAGGGATTCGGACGCGATCATCGCGGCGGCGGTTCCGGCGAGATAGATCTTCACGCCGGTCCTGAACGTCTCGACGGTGGCGGCCTCCTGCGCGACTTGCTCGCCGATGATGGTGAGCAGCGTCCACGCCAGCAGAAGTAGCCACCAGCCCCAGACGCGCGCGGGCACGGCCTTGCCCGGCTCGTTTGACGACAACGAGAACGACGCGCGCCAGAGCTGGCTCATGACCGCGAACCCCATCCAGATATTGGCGATCGGGATGAGGTACCAGCCGACCGCCCAACCCGGCGTGTAGGTGAGCGGACCGGCTCCGAGCATGATCAGGTTGGCGGTCGAGCGATAGGTCCAGACCAGAAACAGGACGAGGATGACGACCTGGAGGAGAAGCTGAAGCGGCAGACTGTTGGCGGTCCACTGCCGGAAGATGAAGATCACCCTCTCGTCGCTTTCACCGAGGGCCGCGCCGAGAATGAGGAGTTCGAGCAGGCAGAACAGCGCGAACGCTATCGCGAAGCCGGCGAGCACCCGATAGAGGACCAGGGTGCCGCGCCAGCGCACGACGAACCCCGCCGGCGCCATAAGAGGCGCCGCCGCCACGCCCGGCGCCGCCACGGGCGTGGCTGCCGGTTGCCTGCTCCCGGGCGGCTCGAACCGGATATCGCCGCCGGGCCGCCGGACCGATGGTGCTTTACCCGGAACCGGGGCTGCGCTCTTGCCGATCAGTTGCTCCATCGAGCGGATCAGGCGATCCATGTGGGCATGGAAGTCACGGCCGGTATCGATCTCCGCGGCATTTCGGAACGCGAAGCTCTTCAGGCTCTCCGGCAGGTCGGAGGGGGGCGGCATCGGCGCACCATCAACGAGCACGGGGATGACCGGGATCCCGCGCTGCAGGGCCGCCTCGACCTCGACCCGGACGAGGTCGGCCTCATCGTCGATCCGGCGGGTACCATCCTCCTTCCGGCCCGCCCAATCCGGGCCGACGACGGCGATCAGAATGTCGCTCCGGGCGAGGATGTCGGCGATGTGCTCCCTGAAGTCGATGCCGAAGGGAATGTTGTCGACATCCATAAACAGGCTCTCGGCGCCGAAGTGTTCCGAGAGCTTGTCAAAGATCCGACCCGAGATGCCTTTCGAATCCGACCTCCGATAGGAAATCAGTATGGTCGCCATGCCGCAGCCCTGTCTCCAAGCGATGACAACGTCTTGATGCGCCGCCTCTGACGACGCGCCATCGTCGCGCAGGTGACTGGCGGTTGCAACGAGGGATCGCCAGAACCGCCCTAAACATTGCGATAGTGTAAATTGTTCAATCTGAACAGCGGCCGAACGGCCGGCCGGCCGAGGCAGGGCGGGCGTCGCTTGCGCCGGTCCGGAAATGCTTCATGATCGAGACGTGTCGCATGTCGTTTGCGGTCGCGCCGGTATTGGACGAGCAGCAGCCATCGGTCGATGTTTCGCGCGGTCCTGGTTCCGGCCCGTGGCGGGCGTTTCGCGGCTACTTCCGTTCGCTTTGGTCGGGGACCGAGCCGCTCCACCGCCTGATCATCAGCGACATGCTGATCGGCGGCACCCTGATCAACGTCGCTGCGATGGCGGCGGCATTCGGGCTGTTCGCGCTGGCGGCGCCCCGGTGGCTGGGAATTGCGGTGTTCCTCTCGCCGGTTCCCTACAATCTCTTCCTCGTGGTCACGGTGTGGCGGACCGCGGACCGCTCCGGCTCGGCCTGGGCGTGGCCGGCGAAGGGCCTCGCCATCGCCTGGATGCTGGCGATGCTGATGGTGTGAGCGGCGGGCGCGAAGAACCCTTGCCCTTGGCCTCAGCCCGTTCATATTCCCCTGCTTCACGAGGAACGGAACGGTCTGGGATCCCATCGCATGTCAATTCGCTTCCGCCTTGTCCTGTCGGCGATTGCCGTGGCCGTCGCCGCGGTGGCGCCGGCGTCAGCCAATATCATCGACGGTAAGGACGATCGCGGCTCACTGCTCGAGCTTGGGCCGGAACTGGGGCTGAGCAAGCCGGAGATCGACCGGATCCGCATGGTGTCGGGCTATGTCGGCTGTTTCCTGCCGACGCCGGCCGTCGGATCCGGGGCGCTGTTCCTCAACAACCGCCAGATTCTCACCGCCGGGCACATCTTCTTTGAGGACAGCGGCGAGCGGCGGAGCAACTGCTTCTTCAAGTCCCAGAGCATTCCGGCGGTCAAGGTCGACTTGGTCGTCGAGGAGGCGCGGTTCGGCGCCAACCCGCCGAAGGCGGGCTCGAACTACGATTTCGCGGTGGTACCATTGGCCGAGCCGATCGAGGGTGCCGAACCGTTTCCGGTCGACCTCGACACTAAGGTCAAGGCCGGCGACCAGCTGATTGTCGTGACGGCCCATCCGGCGGGCATGGAGGCCAAGGTGCCCAACGAGGTGCCGGTGGTGCAGGGCTGCACCGTGCGGCGCGTGCCGATCTCGACCAGCATCACCTCGTTCTACCGCAGCGACTGCGATGCCTCGGGGTCGTCCTCGGGTGGCATGAACCTGTCGCGCGTCGGCGGGGCGCTGGTCTTTCGCGGCGTGACCATCACCACCGGGCTATGGCGCGATCCGGCGCTGCAAGGGGCGCCCTACGACGAGAAGCGGGGTAGCGTCACCACCTCGCTGGGCACCGACGCGGCGATTCTCGAGGCCGGGCGCACGGTGGCGATCTTCGACCGCTTCCTGGAATAGCGGCGGATCGGGAACGGGACGTCCAGACGCAAAAAAGCCGGGCAACGCGATCCTGCGGCCCGGCCGACCTCCAACAACTCTCGCTATAACCGACTGGGGCGCCTAGATCACCCCGACGACAACTGCGGCAATAAAAACGAACGCGGCACACACCATCGCCAAGTGGAGCGGTCGGACTAAAGTCATGGCGTGCCCTCCGTGTCCCTCCAACCATCGAAAGATTAACGCGTGTTCACCTTTGGCCGAAGCGAAAAGTATGCTGCGGCGCGACAGAAACGGGGAAAAGCCCCCGGTTCTGCCGGCTAAGTCATTCAGCTGTCACGGCTTTTGCCTCACGGAATTTTTCGGCTCGGTGGATTTCGTGAGCGGGTCGCGGTGAGGGCCGACGGCTTCGGCGATAACGCCGTTTCTCCCGTCGCATCGGGCTGTTAGCGTACGCAGCAATCGGCAAAGCAGGGATTCGGACATCGATGGAGATCTTCGAGACCGCCCGCGATGCGGCCTACGCATTGCGGCCTGACCAGCCTGTCTACTGCTTCATGCCGCAGGTGCTCACGGCGGATGCGCTGACCTTCAAGTCGGCGTTTCCGGGCAAGACCGCCTATGCGGTCAAGACCAATGGCGAGCCGATGGTGCTGGCGACGCTCGCCAAGGCGGGGATCGGCTGCTTCGACGTCGCCTCGCCGGCAGAGTTCGCCGCCGTGCGCTCGGTCGCCCCCAAGGCGGAGATGCTCTACACCCATCCGGTCAAGGCGCAGTCCGATATCCGCCTGGCACTCGAGACCTACGGCATCCGGGTGATGGCGCTCGACCACGAGGACGAGGTCGCCAAGATCCTCCGGATCGTTCGCGGCCTCGACCTCGACCCCGAAGAGATCACATTGCTGGTGCGGCTCGCCTCGCGCGGGCATGCCGCGTACGAGCTGTCGAAGAAGTTCGGGGCGACGCCGGCCAACGCCGTGGAGCTGGTGCAGCGCATCCACAAGGTCGGCTTCAAGGTCGGCCTGTGCTTCCATGTCGGCAGCCAGGTCGAGGACACCGATACCTATGAGCGGGCGCTTGCCTCGGCAGCCTGGGTGCGGTCGCGGGCAGGAGTCCCGCTGACGATGCTCGACATCGGCGGCGGATTCCCGGCCGAGTACGGGCACGATCCGCGGCGGAAGGCCCCGCCGACGCCTGACACGGCGGCGCTGATCGCCGAGGTGGTCGGGGAGATCGGCGAGTGGGGGCTGGACGACCTGCCGCTGGTGGCGGAACCGGGCCGGGTCATCGCGGCGCGAAGCTTCTCGCTGATCGTCCGCGTCCTCCTCCGCAAGGGCCGGCGCATCTACATCAACGACGGCATCTGGGCGTCGCTGTCGGATTCGTGGACGGGCAAGATCACCCTGCCGGCGCGCCTGCTGCCCGATCCGGCGCGGCGGCGGCGCAGCGGATCGAGCACGCTGACGGCCTTCAAGGTGTGCGGGGCGACCTGCGACTCGGTGGACATCCTGTCGCGACCCTTCTATCTCCCGCAGAACGTCGATACCGGCGACTGGATCGAGATCGGTCACATCGGCGCCTATTCCCTGGCGCTGCGCACCCGGTTCAACGGGTTCTACCCGGACACCTTCGTCGAGGTCCGGACACCTTTTTCCGAGGCCGGGCCGGCCGAAAGCTGGGCTTCGCTCGAGACGATGGCGGACTGAAGCGCGTGAACGGGAAGAGTGCCGGAATGAAGACGCGCACGATCGCGGCGATCAGCGTCGCGATCGGCGTGGCCGTGCTCGGCCTCAAGCTGCTCGCCTGGCAGATCACCGGCAGCGTCGCCCTGTTCTCGGACGCGCTCGAATCGATCGTCAACGTCGTCGCGTCGGGGGCGGCGCTGCTGGCGATCCACTACAGCTCCCGCCCGGCCGACGCCAATCACCCCTATGGCCACCACAAGGCCGAGTACTTCTCGGTAGTGCTGGAGGGCGTGTTCATCATCGTCGCCGCGATCGCGATCCTGCGCGAGGCCTATGAGGCCTTCCTCTCGCCGCACATGATCGATGCGCCGGTCGAGGGTCTCGCGGTCAGCGCGCTCGCCTCGGTGATCAACGGCCTGTGGAGCTGGTTCCTGATCCGCGAGGGCCGCCGCCGCCGGTCCCCGGCGCTGGTCGCCGACGGCAAGCACCTGCTCACCGACGTCGTCACCTCGGTGGGTGTCATCGTCGGCCTCGTCGCCGCCTACCTCACCGGCATCCCGCAGCTCGATCCGATCCTTGCCGCTATCGTCGCGGTCAACATCCTGTGGGCGGGATGGCGGCTCATCCGCGAGTCGCTTGGCGGGCTGATGGACGAGGCCGTGCCGGAGAAGACACTGGGCGAGATCCGCGAGGTGATCTCGTCCAATGCCGACGGAGCGATCGAGGTCCATGACCTTCGTACCCGCCTCGCCGGCAGGGCCACCTTCATCGATTTTCACCTGGTGGTGACGGGCTCGATGGCGGTCTCGGAGGCGCACGACATCTGTGACCGCATCGAGAAGGCGCTCCGGGCGAAGGTCGACGACGCCATGATCACCATCCATGTCGAGCCCGAGGACAAGGCCAAGCACCACGGGGTCCTGGTGCTCTGAGGCCGTCCAAGGCCGACGTTTCGACTAAAATTTGACCTTTCCTTAGGGATTCTTCGGCAACTTCCGGAGCCATGCTCCGTCGCGTTGCGTATCTGGCGGTAGCGGTCGGCATGTCGCTGCTCATGACCGGCTGCGCCTTCAATTTCCTCGGCTTCGAGCGCCGCGAAGCGTGGCGCGACCAGGCCGAGCGCGCCTGCATGGCCCGCAAGCCGCAGTCCTACTTCGTGCGCCAGGTCAACGAGATCAAGGACAAGGGAACCTGCGGCGTCGAGTATCCGCTCAAGGTCGCGGCCCTCCAGGACGGGACGATCGGTATCGGACCGGATGCGACGCTGGGCTGTCCGATCACCACGGCGCTCGAATACTGGATGCGGACCTCGGTGCAGCCGGCTTCGGTCGCCTATTTCGGCATGCCGGTGGTCGAGATCAAGCAGATCTCGGCCTATGCCTGCCGCACCCGCAACAACAAGCGCGGCGCCCAGCTTTCCGAGCATGCATTCGGCAATGCTCTCGATGTCGCCGGGTTCGTGCTCGCCAACGGTCGGGTGGTGACGGTGAAGTCCGGCTGGCGTGGCAGCAAGGACGAGCAGGCCTTCCTCCGCGAGGTCTTCGCGGCGGCCTGCAAGCTGTTCAACACCACACTGGGGCCGGGTGCGCCCTATCACGGCGACCACTTCCACGTCGACCTTGCCCGCCATGGCAAGACCGGCACCTACAAGTACTGCAAGCCGAACGGGCTGCCCGATCCGCCGGCGCGGATGCCCTATGACGGCACGCTCTACGCCGCCATTCCCGGTCAGCCACGGTACGAGCTGATGATGAGCGCCTATGCCGAGACGCCGGCGCCGCCCCTTAAGATGCCGGAGACGATCCTGTTGACGCCGGTGCCGCCCTCCTACGAGGAATCGCCGTTCTTCGCCGCCGCGCGCTCGGGCAGGACCGAGGAAGCCGGTGACGACGTCTTCGACCGGTAGCCCGTGCCCGGCCTGATCCTCACGGCGGCAAAGCTCTGGTTCTACCGCAACTGGATGTATGCTGGGCTGGTCGTCGCGACCTTCCTTATCGTCCTTCTGCCGCTTCTCGCCGCCGACTGGAGCCTGGCGCTGGTCGCGACCTTCATCCAGCTTCCCGCCTATCTCCTCCATCAGGTCGAGGAACATGCCGGCGACCGCTTCCGCCGCTTCATCAACAGCCGCGTCGCCCATGCCGCCAATGCCCTGACGACGGCGGCGGTGGTGGTGATCAACGTGCCGCTGGTCTGGGGCGTCGACCTTGCGGCCCTCTACCTCGCCCGGTACGTCGCGATCGGCTGGGGGCTCATCGCCATCTATCTCACGCTGGTCAACGCCACCGTCCACATCGTCGCCGGTATTGCGTTGCGCGGGTACAATCCGGGCCTGGCGACCGCCGTGGCCGTATTCCTGCCGGCGAGCATCTGGGGCGTCGTGGTGATGGCAGGCACGCCTGGCGTCACGCTGCTACAGCATGCCGTCGGGCTGGTGCTGGCGCTGCTCGTCCATGTCGGGCTCGCCGCCCATGTCCTTCGCCGGGCGCGCCGGATTCGCAACGCCGCTCCGGGCGTCGCTTGAAGGCGGCAGTTCTCGTCACCTGTCGTTTGTGCCAAGCTGCAAGCCCGGAGGGTACGCAATGAACGAAGCCGCCACGGTCGGCGCCTCTGCGGAGGCGATCCGCAACCACTACGATACCAGCGACGACTTCTTCGGTCTGTGGCTCGGGGCGGAGCGCGTCTACTCGGCTGCGCTCTACGAAGGGGACGACGACCTTGACGCCGCCCAGATCCGCAAGCTCGACCACCACATCGCTGCGGCGGGCGCGGCGGGCAAGGGGCGGGTGCTCGACATCGGCTGCGGGTGGGGGGCGATGCTGCGGCGGCTCACCGGCCATGCCGGCGTCGGCAAGGCGGTCGGGCTGACCCTGAGCGCCTCGCAGGCGGCCTGGGCCCGAGCGCACGGCAATACGGCGATGGAGATCCGCGAGGAGAGCTGGCGCGACCACAAGCCCGAAGCCCCTTATGACGCGATCATCTCGATCGGCGCTTTCGAGCACTTCGCCCGGCCCGGTCTCGCGCCGGAAGCCAAGCTCCAGGCCTATCGGGAGTTCTTCGCCTTCTGCCGCGATGGGCTGAAGCCCGGCGGCCGCATGTCGCTGCAGACAATCGCCTATTCGGCCTCCGGCATCACGCTGCCGCCGTTCATTGCCGAGCGCATCTTCCGCGAGAGCGAACTGCCGCTCATCCACGAGCCGATCGCCGCGGCCGACCCCGATTTCGAGCTGGTGGCGCTCCGCAACGACCGCGAACACTACGCCCGCACGCTGGTCGCCTGGGAGCGGGCGCTCGACGCGCGCCGCGACGAGGCGGTCGCGATCGTCGGCGAGGAGGCGGTCACCGAGTTCGTCCGCTACCTCCGTGTCTGCGCGATGGCCTTCAAGCTCGATGCGATCTGCCTGCTGCGGATGAGCTTCGTGAAACGCGACCCCGCGACATCGATCCTGCCGGACGGACTCAAGCGACGATGAACAGCTCGTGGCCGATGTCGAGCCCGGCATCGACCACGGCGAAGACTTTGGCCTTGCCCGGGCCGCTGCCGTTGCGGTCATGGATGAGATGGCCGCTCTGATCGTCGTAGACGATGCGGTCGCTCTTGTCGTGCGCCTCGCTGCCGAGGTGGAACTTGCCGTCCTTGAGCGTGCCCTTGCCGCCGATCCTGGCGAAGTCGTCCCTGTCGAGGCGAATGATGTCGACCCCCGGTTGGAGATCGGTGATGGTGTCGCGTCCCTTGCCGGGCTTGGCGCTGAACACGAAGACATCGGCGCCGGGTCCGCCGGCAAGGATGTCGGAGCCCTTGCCGCCATCGATGCGGTCATCGCCCGGACCCCCGGACAGCACGTTCTTCCACCGGTTGCCGACGAGCTTGTCGCTGCCGCTGCCGCCGGTTGCGTTCTCGATCACGGCGCCGAAGGCGATGGCCAGGTTCGCTTTTTCCCCAAGCGACGAAAAACGGCCGTCGCGGAGGTCGATCTTGACCCTGGTCGTGTAGCCGCTGCCGTCGATGATATCGGTGCCGCCGGCATCCCACAGGACTTCGAGCGGCCCGGCCGGGCCGGTATAAACGTCGTCGCCGGTGCGATGCTCGAGGTTGGCGCCGAAGCGCTTCTGCAGCGCTGCGACATCGTAGAGCATCAGGTGGGCTGCGAGCTCGCCGCTATCGGGATTGTCCTTGTAGGACATCACGGAGAACTTGTTGCTCTCCTTGCTCTTCTTGAGGAACGGGCCCTCCTCGTCGCTACCGTATCTGCCGGGATGCTTGAGGGTCATCGCATGGCCGATCTCGTGAACGAGAAGGTGCTGCGCATAGGTGCCGGAGAACGACACCGAGGTGTCCCACATGGCGAATCCGTCGAGATCGAAGGAACTCGCGGTCTTCTTCCAGCTGATGCCGCCAAAACCGTCGAGCGATCCGAGGTTTGTCCGGCCGAAATAGAGGTCCTTGTCGCCGCCCCCGGCGCTCGCGACGAAGCGAACGTTGAGGAAGGTCTCGTATTCGGCGAGCACCGCCTCGACCGCGGCCTTCTGGCCGGCGGAGAATGACTGCCAGCCGGAGTAGCCGGTGTCGAGGCCGCCGATGCCGGCGCTGTCGAACGTGTAGGTGAGGGTGAGAGGCGCGTTCGACGCCTTGTTGAGCTGATCGTGTTTTTTCGGGAGATCGAAGGTGAGGGCGTCGATCACCTTCTTCGAAGGCTTGTTCCGGGATACGCTGGGCATGCTCCACCATTACGCTGCACGGCCCGAGACCGGGCCGGCCCCCCAGCCGCACGCTCGCTATCTCTAGCAGTATCCGACGGGAAAAGGCGAATCTCAGCGCTCGCCGTATCCACCGCCGGTCGGGGTGGTGACAATCACGGCATCGCCCGGCTTCATCACCGTCTGGTCGCAGCCTTCGAGTGCCTCCAGTGAGCCGTCGGCACGGCGGACCCGGGTAGCGCCGAGTTCCCCCGGGGATCCGCCCTCAAGACCATGCGGCGGCACCTTTCGATGTGACGACAGGATCGCGCAGTCCATCTCCTCGAGGAAGCGGATGGTACGCTCGGTGCCATTGCCGGCCGACCATCGCCCCTTGCCGCCAGAGCCGGCCCGGATATGGAAGTCCTCGAGCAGCACCGGGAAGCGGTACTCGAGGATCTCGGGATCGGTGAGGCGCGAGTTGGTCATGTGGGTGTGGACCGCATCGACGCCACCGAAGCCGGTGCCGTCGCCGAGCACGCCGGCAGGAGCGCCCGAGCAGATGGTCTCGTAGTACTGGTAGCGATCATTGCCGAAGGTGAGGTTGTTCATCGTGCCCTGGGCCGAGGCGAGGACGCCGAGCGCCCCGAACAGGCAGTCGGTGACGTGCTGCGAGGTCTCGACATTGCCGGCGACCACGGCGGCGGGAAACTGCGGCTTCAGCATCGAACCGTCGGGGATGACGATGCGGATAGGCCGGAGGCAGCCGGCGTTCATCGGGATCTGGTCCTCGACCATCACGCGGAAGCAGTAGAGGACGGCAGCGCGGGTGACAGGCTCGGGGGCGTTGAAGTTCGAGGGCTGCTCCGGGCTCGTGCCGGTAAAGTCGACGGTCGCTTCGCGCTTGTCGCGGTCGACCGAGATGCGGACCCTGATCACCGCGCCCTGGTCGGTCTCGACCGCGAACTCCGAATCGTGGAGCGCGTCGATGACGCGGCGGACGCTCTCGGCGGCATTGTCCTGGACGTGGCCCATGTAGGCCTGGACGACATCGAGGCCGAAATGGCCGACTATCTTGCGAAGCTCGCGCAGCCCCATCTCGTTGGCGGCGATCTGCGCCTTGAGGTCGGCGATGTTCTGGGTGACGTTGCGGACCGGGTAGCGATGGCCGGTCAGCAGCGCCCTGAGCTCGGCCTCGCGGAAGCGGCCGTTCTCGACCAGGCGGAAGTTGTCGATCAGGACGCCCTCTTCCTCGACCGTGGTCGCCCGCGGCGTCATCGAGCCGGGGGCGGTGCCGCCGACATCGGCGTGGTGGCCGCGCGAGGCGACCCAGAACAGGACCTCATCGCCGGCCTCGTCAAAAACCGGGGTGCAGACGGTGATGTCGGGAAGGTGGGTGCCGCCGTTGTAGGGCGCGTTCAGGGCGAAAACGTCGCCGGGTCGGATGCTGCCCTGGTTGAGGCGGATCACGGTCTCGACCGAACGGTCCATGGAGCCTAGGTGGACCGGCATGTGCGGCGCGTTGGCGACAAGGTGGCCTTGGCCGTCGAAGACCGCGCAGGAGAAGTCGAGCCGCTCCTTGATGTTGACCGAATAGGCGGTGTTCTGAAGCGTCACGCCCATCTGCTCGGCGATCGCCATGAACAGGTTGTTGAATACCTCCAGCATCACCGGGTCGACGCTGGTGCCGATCGCGGTCCGCTGGGGGAGGGCGACCACGCGGCGCAGGACGATATGGTTGCGGGCCGTGACCTCGGCCTGCCAGCCAGGCTCGACCACGATCGTCTGATGCGGCTCGATGAT
>Ga0207773_100660_pt1 | contig 12293 bp, 11 predicted proteins | sample TtaePargueraPR_2_FD_187281 | JGI IMG/M metagenome (GOLD analysis project Ga0207773, IMG submission 187281) | Aerobic enrichment media microbial communities from Bioluminiscent Bay, La Parguera, Puerto Rico - Tt and M1 (3) (SPAdes) | ecosystem: Environmental > Aquatic > Marine > Unclassified ...
AGCATTCTTTCCACCTACTGGAACGGGGCCGCGACCTACTACCGGGGACTGATCCGCGCCCTTTCCGAGCTCGGCCATCACATCGTCTTCTACGAGCCCGATGTCTTCGACCGCCAGAGCCACCGGGACCTCGACAGTTTCGACTGGTGTGACGTCGTGGTCTACGAGGGAACGCTTGCCGCGGTGCGCGAGGTTGCCCAGAGAGCCGCCCGGGCGGACATCGTCATCAAGGCTAGCGGGGTCGGGTTCGCCGACGATCTCCTCTTGAGCGAATTGCTGAAAGCCGCCCGGCCGGAAGCGCTGAAGATCTTCTGGGATGTCGATGCACCGGCAACCCTGGCGCAAATGCAGGAGGATCCCGACCATCCCCTGCGCAAGGCATTGCACAAGCTTGACCTGGTCCTGACCTATGGCGGCGGCGATCCGGTCGTGCGGGCCTATCGCGCCCTCGGCGCCGGCAGCTGCATTCCGGTCTATAACGCGCTCGATCCGATCGACCATCATCCCGTCCTGCCGGATCCCCGCTTTGCGGCCGATATCGCCTTTCTCGGCAATCGTCTCCCGGACCGGGAAGAAAGGGTCGACCGTTTCTTCTTCGAACCTGCTGCCGAGCGCACTGGCTCCCGTTTCCTGCTGGGCGGGGCCGGCTGGGGCGACAGGCAGATGCCCGACAACATCCGCTATCTGGGGCATGTGCCGGCAAAAGATCACAACGCCTTCAACGCCACACCAAAGGCCGTTCTCAACATTTCACGGGCGGACATGGCGCGGACCGGCTTTTCGCCGGCAACCCGCGTCTTCGAGGCCGCGGGAGCCGGAGCCTGCCTCATCTCCGATCATTGGGAGGGGATCGAGGAATTCCTCAAACCGGGAGAAGAGGTGCTGGTCGCCCGGGACGGGCAGGACGTCAGCGAGCTGATGAGCCAACTGACCGTGGCAAAGGCCAGAGAAATCGGCAAGCGCGCCCTCGCCCGGGTCATCGCCGACCATACCTATGCGCAGCGCGCGGTTCTGGTCGACAAGATTTTCCAACGGCACTTCGACACCCTGAAAGGAGCGATGGCATGACCAAGCCACTCGACATCGTCTTTGTCGGCCTGTCGCTTTCCTCCTCCTGGGGAAACGGCCACGCAACCACCTACCGTTCGTTGCTGAAAGGGCTTCACGCTCTCGGCCACTCGGTCCACTTCCTGGAAAGGGACGTCCCCTGGTACGCAAAGGCCAGGGATCTTGCCGCGCCCGGCTTCTGCAGCCTGTCCTTCTATAAAAGCGTGCGCGACCTTGCCCATGAGCATGGGGAGCGGCTGTGCAACGCGGACGCAGTCATCATCGGCTCCTATGTTCCGGACGGCGCGGCAGTGATCGATACGATCGCGTGCCTGGCGCCGAAACGCCTGTGCTTTTACGATATCGACACCCCCGTGACCGTCAGCAGGCTGGAACAGGGCGATGAGAAATTTCTGGAACGCGGCCAACTGCCGCTGTTCGATACCTATTTCTCGTTTTCCGGCGGCCCGATCCTTGAACAGCTCGTGCAGCGACACGGCGTACGCAAGGCGGTGCCGCTGCATTGCTCCGTCGATCCGGATCTTTATACGAATACCGGCGAAGCTCCGAGTTGGGATCTCGGCTATCTCGGCACCTACAGCCCTGACCGGCAGCCCGGCCTTGAAAGACTTCTTCTGGAACCGGCCCGGCGGCTGCCGGACAGGCGTTTCGTGGTGGCCGGATCGCAGTATCCGGATCTGCGCTGGCCCGAGAATGTCGAGCGCATCGAGCATCTGCCGCCTTCCGAGCACGCCTCGTTCTACAGCCGCCAGCGCTTCACGCTGAACCTCACCCGCAGCTGCATGATCGCGGCGGGCTGGTCGCCAAGCGTTCGCCTCTTCGAGGCCGCAGCTTGCGCGGTGCCGGTCATCAGCGACGACTGGCCGGGCCTGGACGACTTCTTTGCCGACGGCGAGGCCGTTGTCGTAGCACGGCAGAGCGGCGATGTGGTTGAGGCCCTGCAGGAGCTGGAGGAAAGCCGGCGCCGCCGGATCGGACTGAATGCCAGGCGGAACGTCATGCGGGACCACACCGGTCTGGAGCGCGCACGGGAGCTTGCGGAGGCCCTGCGGATGATCGTTCCCCGCGAAGAAAAATGGACGGCAAATGCCGGGCGAACCGGGGGACGGGAAAGGACAGCTCTATGAACCGCCATATCATGAACGGAAACCGCCTCCGCAAAAGAGTGCTGGTTGCGGGAGGCGCGGGGTTCATCGGCTCGCATCTGTGCGACCGTCTGCTCGCACTCGGTCACAGCGTCGTTTGTGTCGACAGTCTCCTGACGGGGAGCGAGGAAAACATACGTCCCCTTTTCAATCACCCCGAGTTCGTTTTCCAGGAGCAGGACATTTGCGAATTCACGGCCTCTGACCTGGACGTCGACCAGATCTTCAATCTGGCCTGCGCCGCATCGCCCGCCAAGTACCAGGCAGACCCCGTGCATACGATGATGACCTGCATTCGCGGAACAGCCAACCTGCTGGAACTTGCGGAAAAGTCCGATGCGGTCTTCCTGCAGGCCTCCACGAGCGAGGTATACGGCGACCCGGTGGAGCACCCCCAGAGAGAAAGCTATCTCGGCAACGTCAATTGCACCGGACCAAGGGCCTGTTACGACGAAGGCAAACGGGGTGCCGAGACCCTCTGCTTCGACCTGCGCCGGCTTGGACGGGTTGACGTGCGTGTCGCCCGGATCTTCAACACTTACGGACCGAGAATGCGTCCGGACGACGGCCGCATCGTTTCCAACCTCATCGTCCAGGCCCTCACCGGCAAGCCGCTGACAATCTATGGCAGCGGCGAGCAGACCCGTTCGTTCTGTTATGTCGGCGATCTCATCGAAGGACTCATGGCCCTCATGAATGCATCGCCTGCGCCCGCCAGACCGGTCAATCTCGGCAATCCGGAGGAATTCACCATCAAGGAACTCGCCCGGATGGTTCTTGAACGGGTCAGCACCGGCAGTTCGATCACGCATATGCCGCTTCCGATCGATGATCCGCGCCGCCGCTGTCCCGACATCACACAGGCAACGAAACTGCTCGGCTGGCAGCCGGAAAAGCCTCTCAAGGACGGGCTGCGCGAGACCATCGACTGGTTCTCTTCTCATTTGCCGCAGGAAGACGGAATGCGGGTCGCAGAGCCCGGACGCGACGACCGAAACCTGGCATCGCCGCAGCGCCAGCCGGCCGGGATCTGATCCGATGAACAAATACAGTCCAGCAAACAGCAACCTAAAAGGTGAGATCGACGCGCTCGGACCCTGGTTTCACAACCTGAAGATCCACGGCGTGCAGACCGCTCCCGACCATTTTCTGGGAGACTTTCCGTCGCTTCTGTGGGAAGGCATCAAGCATGTGCTGCCGGAGGATCTTGAAGGGCGCAGCGTCCTTGACGTCGGCTGCAACGCCGGCTTCTACAGCCTGGAAATGAAGCGCCGCAACGCCGGTCAGGTCGTCGGGATCGACAGTGACGCACACTACCTCAAACAGGCACGCTATGCTGCCGAACAGGCCGGTGTCGACATAGACTACCGGCAGATGTCCGTCTACGAAGTCGCGCGCCTCGGCCAGAAATTCGACCTCGTGATATTCATGGGGGTGCTTTACCACCTGCGCCACCCGCTGCTCGCGCTCGACCTGCTCCATGAACATGCCGTCGGTGAACAGATGCTTTTCCAATGTCTCCAGCGCGGCGATGAAAGGGTCCTGGAACCGGAATACGACTACGGCTTTTCCGAGTGGGACGTCTTTGACCGCCCGGAATTTCCCAAACTCTTCTTTGTCGAAAAGAGCTACGCGGCCGATCCGACGAACTGGTTCGTTCCGAACAAGTCTGCGGTGGAAGCACTGCTGCGCGACAGCGGCTTTGCCATCAGATCCAATCCGACGCGGGAGGTCTATCTGTGTGATCGGAAGGATCCGACCCGGCTGCGGGATATCCCGGATTTCGCCTGACTTCCGATGCGGCCTTCCCTGGCGGGCTTTGATGGAGCGCACGGGCGGAAATGTCACGCAAAATCCGCGGATAAAGAAGCCTGCTACGACCTGGGTCTTTTGGTCCGTTCATCAAGAAGACCCTGAAGTCTTTCAGCAAGGAGCTCGATGTTTTTCGGCACCGGAACCGACTTCAACTCTTCGAGAAGCTCGCTCAGCAGCTCCTCCTGGTTTTCACCTTCCGGTTTATCGTGGGTACTCTTTGTCATGTTCCGGTCTTGGCTCTTCATTTTCGACTAAACGCCAGCGCCCGATAAATCTCGTATCAAATACGTTTCCATCCGGTGAGCGGATCAAAAACATTGTTCTCGGAGGAACGAGCAATTTCAATCGGCTCAGGTCTCGCGCAAAAAGGAACGCTCAGTAACGCGTTGTCCTGTTCCACGGAGCGCCGGCCGGCAGGCGCGATTGCCGCCTCTTTCGCAGTCTCTTTCACTTCATTGCCTTGGTCTGCGACAGACCGTCGGTACGAGAAATGGTAAGTCAAAATGCTTTCGGGAGCCACTTTCGATCCACCATTTCGGCCACAATGCGTGGAAAAGTTCAGAAGTTCCTGAATCAATTCCATTACCTCGCGGTGTGCCCGACGCGCCTTTAGCACCGCCTGTCCAACCGGCAATCGCAGAACTTGCAGAAAATGCCTCCGCACCGCGGAACCATCCCGCAAGGCACAGGTTAGCAGAAGGGAGCTTGTTTAGATTCAATCTGGGAGGGTTCAATCATGAAACAGGAACGCGTTCTGGAGGTCATCCCGGCTCTGCGGGCCTTTGCACGAACATTCTGCCCCAATCCCGACGACGCCGACGATCTGGTTCAGGAAACCCTGATGCGGGCACTGGCAAGTATTGACCAGTATACCGAAGGAACGCGCCTCAAGTCCTGGCTTTTCACGATCATGCGCAACACGTTCAACTCCCGCTACCAGAAGGCGAAACGCGAAACGGTCGGCATATCGACGCCGGTGCTGGAAGGGCTGCTCAGCGAGCCGGAGCAGGAATGGAGCATGGAGATGCACGCAGTTCGGTCGGCTTACCTCAGACTGTCTGCGGAGCATAAACAGGTGATCGTCCTGTCTGTGGTCGACGGCGAAAGCTACGAGCGCATCGCCTCCATCTGCGGCTGCGCCGTCGGCACCGTCAAGAGCCGGCTCTTCCGGGCCCGACAGCAGCTGAAAGCCTGCGTCGGCTGACCGGCCGGGAAAGGGCGCCTGATGCTCGTCCCGCAACGGTTTGCTGGTGGCGCGCTGGGGCTGGCCGTCACTAACGGCCCGTTTCCGCCCGCGCCGGCACTTCTCGGGGAACCATTATGCCCCTGACCGGTTCCACCTAGGTGGGAATTCTTTTCTATTGATACTGGCGGCCGATTTGGGAGACAGAAAACACAGGTCTTGTTTCACAGCCTCGCTAAGGCTCGTTTGCCTCCTGCTGCCGGCCGGGGCATCCGGATGTTCCCTGCCGCAATCGACCTTCGAAAATGCCGGAGTTCAAAGCGAGGAAGTAACGCAACTGTTCTGGATCCTCGCCGTCGGTGCAGTCGTCATCTGGTTGCTGGTGATGGGCACGGCGATCGCCGCCACGCTTCACCTCTTCGGCAAACCGAGCGAGCGCACAGTCAACACCTTCATTATCGGGGCCGGAATGGTCGTTCCGACGATCGTCCTGGCCGTTCTTCTCTCCATGGGCCTTACTCTGCTGCCCTCCTGGGGCGAGGATCCCGAACGCCTGAAGATCCGTGTTCATGGCGAACAATGGTGGTGGCGCGTCCAGTATCAGCCGGCATCCGGGCCCGGGACGGTCTCGGCCAATGAAATCCACATGCCGGCGGGTGAGCCGGTCGAATTCGTGCTGACAAGCGCGGATGTCATCCATTCCTTCTGGATCCCTGCCATCGGCGGCAAGCTGGACATGATCCCCGGGCGCGAAACCCGGCTGCTGCTGGAAGCCCAAAAGCCCGGTGTCTATCGCGGCGTCTGCGCCGAGTATTGCGGAACCTCGCATGCGCTGATGGCCTTTGCGGTCGTCGTCCACCCGCCTGAGGAGTTTGAAGCCTGGCTGGAAAGGGAAGGCCGGCCGGCGGATGTGTCGTGGGAGCAGCGCGGCGCGCAGCTGTTCCTGTCCTCGGGCTGCAGCGGTTGCCACCGGATCGCGGGCCTTGCCGACAGGGGTGAGGTCGGGCCCGACCTGACGCATGTCGGAGCGCGAAGGACGATTGGCGCCGGTATTGCAAAGAACACGCAAGGCAATCTGATCAACTGGATCGCCGATCCGAAATCCATGAAACCCGCTGCCGGCATGCCCTCATACGACATGCTCTCCGATGAGGAGCTCGCAGAGCTTGCCGGCTTTCTGCAAGCGCTCCGATAAGGACGGTCATGACGGAACTTGCGCCAAAGCAAATAGACGAAGACCTGAAGGCGGACCAGGAACGCCGCCTTGCCGAAGTCTGGGCAACGCCCAAGGGCTGGCGCTACTGGACGGCCGTCAACAATTCGGAAGTCGGCATCTGGTACGTGACGACGGCATTCGGCTTCATGCTCTTCGCCGGCGTCCTCGGCTTGCTGATACGTGTTCAGCTTGCCGTTCCGGAAAACGACTTCCTCTCCGCCGACACCTACAACCAGGTTTTCACGCTGCACGGCACGGCGATGATGTTCCTTTTTGCCGTGCCGATCTTCGAGGCCGTCGCGATCCTCTTGCTGCCGGCGCTGCTCGGCGCACGCGACCTTCCCTTTCCGCGCCTGTCGGCCTTCGGTTACTGGTGTTTCCTGATCGGCGGCATCTTCGTCTGCGGCTCGATTTTCTTCGATGCCGCTCCCAGCGGCGGCTGGTTTATGTATCCCCCGCTCAGCACGCGGGACGGCGGCATCGGCGCTGATATCTGGCTTTTGGGCCTAAGCTTTATCGAGGTCGCATCGATTGCCGCGGCGGTCGAGCTGATCGTCGGCGTGCTCAAGTGCCGTCCGCCCGGAATGCACCTCAATCTCACGCCGCTCTACGGCTGGTACGTGCTGATTGTCGGCGCCATGATCCTGTTCGCGTTTCCGCCCCTTATCGCGGGCGATCTCCTGTTCGAACTGGAACGGGCCTTCGACTGGCCGTTCTTCGACGTTTCCCGCGGCGGCGATCCGCTGTTGTGGCAGCACCTGTTCTGGATCTTCGGACATCCGGAAGTCTACATCGTCTTCCTGCCTTCGATTGCGATGCTGGCGATGCTTGTTCCCACATTCGCGCAGCGTCCGATCGCAGGCTATTCCTGGATTGTGCTGTCGGCGATCGGAACGGGCTTCATCAGCTTCGGGCTGTGGGTGCATCACATGTTCACCACGGGCCTGCCCTCCATATCGCTCGGCTTCTTTTCCGCCGCCTCGGAGGCCGTCGCCATACCGACCGGCATCCAGATCTTCGTTTTCATCGCGACCATCATGCTGGGCAAGGTGGTCAGGTCCGTCCCCATGCTCTTCGCCCTCGGAGCCCTTGCGATCTTTGTCGCCGGAGGTCTGACAGGTGTCATGGTCGCCGTCGCGCCTTTCGATTTCCAGGCCCATGACAGCTATTTCGTGGTCGCACATCTGCACTACACGCTGTTCGGGGGCATGCTGTTTCCGCTTGTTGCAGGTCTTTACTACTATTTCCCGATCGCGACCGGCCACATGCTCTCCCACCGGCTGGGCATCTGGTCTTTCTGGCTGATGTTCGCGGGCTTCAACATCGCCTTCCTGCCGATGCATCTGACCGGTCTGCTCGGCATGCCGCGCCGGGTCTTCACCTATGCCTCCGATCTCGGCTGGAACGAATTGAACCTGACGTCCAGCGTCGGCGCGTTCATATTCGCCGCCGGTTTTCTGGTGTTCGTCTACGACGTCCTGCGGCCGAAAGGCGAGCGGGACCGCGCAAAGCGCAATCCCTGGAACGGGGGAACCGTCGAATGGGTCCTCAACATGCCGCCGGAACCCTGGGGAGCACGATGCGTTCCCAAGATCGAAAGCCGCTATCCTCTCTGGGACGATCCGGATTACATCCGCAAATACGACGAGGGCCGCTTCTATCTTCCCGATGCGGCGGAAGGAAAACGGGAGACGATCACCACCAGCGTGCTGGATGCCAAGCCGGTCCAGTGCCTGCGTGTTGCCGGCCCGACATGGATTACCCATGTCGCCGCCGCGACCCTAGCCGGTGTCTTCATCTTCGCAACCTTTCACTGGTGGCAGCTCACAATTCTTTCAGGCGCCGCCTCGCTTGCGGCGGTCATTTACTGGCTCTGGACCGGTACCGCGCTTCATCCGGAAAAGGACGAGAAGGATATCGGGCTCGGGGTCACAGTACCGCTCTATATGTCCGGCAGCAGTTCCACAGGCTGGTGGGCGATGTTCATCACCATGACAGGCGACCTGACAGCCTTCCTGGGACTGGTGTTCGGCTATTTCTTCTTCTGGACGATCCATCCCGATTTTCCGCCGGCGGAGATCCCCGGTCCGGGGTGGATCTGGCCGCTCGCAGCCTTTCTGTTGCATGGCGTTTCCTGGGGGCTCACGATCGGGGCACGCTCATGGAACCGGGCCGGCAGACGCTTGTCTGCACGCCTTGCGCTGGTGGCAGGCCCGCTGCTGGCGACGGCCGGAATTGCCGCCCTCGCCGCCGGTCCCTACAGCCACGACATGGACCCGACGCTGAATTCCTATCCGGCGATCGTCTGGGCGCTTGTTCTGTGGGCCGGTGCCCACACGGCGGCAGGTATCGTCATGCAGCTCTATTGCCTGGCAGGCAGCCTCGCCGGCCGGCTGACGCCCAAATACGATGCCGATATCTGCAACGTCACCCTTTACTGGCATTTCCACGGCTTCACCATCTTCGCCACCACTTTGGTCATCGGAGGGTTTCCCCTGGTATCATGAGAACGCGAGACCACCAGAAACCCGAAACGGGACATGAGACGGGAACCGACCTGTGGCGCGTCATTGCCGCGCCTTCCATCTGGGCGGTTCATTTCCTGGTCTGCTATGTCGTTGGCGCCGTTTACTGCGAAAAGGCCGGCCGCTCCGTCACGCTGCTGCCCGTTCAATGGATCGTCGGGCTTGCCACGGCCATCGCCCTTGCCCTCGTTTCCCTCCTGATCCGGTCCCTCTGGAAGGTGCGGGGCCCCTCAATCGCCACGCAGAACTACAGTTTTTCGGGAAACATTCCTCAGGAGCGGCACCGCTTTCTCTCACATGTCGCACTGATGCTTTGCGCCCTCTCCATCGCCGCCATCGTCTTTGTGACGATACCGGCCGTCATCCTGGAGACATGCAGATGAGGCGCGCCCATGCATTGTCCGCCGGAGCCGCGTTCCTCGCCCTGACCTGGGCCGGACCACTGCCGGAAAACGTGCCGCGCAGCTTCTTGGCGCACATGACGATGCATATGAGCGTTGTCGCCGTCGCAGCTCCCCTGCTGGTCCTGGGGATGCGCCCTAAGACCGGGACAGTGCTTCAGCGCGTTTCCATGTCCCCGCTCCTTGCCGCGGCCGCCCTGTTCGACCTGATCGTGATCTGGGGGTGGCACACGCCCCTTGCTCATGAGGCGGCCCGCACACGCCCCCTCTATCTTGCTGCCGAACAGGCCAGCTTCCTTCTGGTCGCCTTGCTGCTCTGGAGCTCGGCGCTTTACCCGCGCAGCGGCCAGGGACGCCTCTTCGGGGCCGGCATTCTCCTTTTCACGTCGATGCACATGTCGCTTCTGGGCGTTCTGATCAGCCTTGCGCAAACGCCCATCTGCAGAAAGCTTCCGCAGGATCCGCCTCCCTTCGGCCTGACCACGATGCAGGATCAGCAGATCGGCGGGCTGATGATGCTGGGCGTTGGCGGTACCGTCTATCTCGCCGCGGGATTGATGCTGCTCTCGACCGTCCTGCGCGGCCAGAGCGACATTCCGGGAGAGCACCGATGACGTTCTCAGGCCGACATGTTCTTCTTGCAATCGGCGCCGCCGGGGTGATCGGCGCGGCGGTCTACTGGAGCGGAATTGTCAATATCGCCGCCAGTTCGGGGCACTGGGCAATCACGGACTGGGTCCTGCATACTGCCATGCGCCGGTCCGTTGCATTCCACGCCCCAGAGAAACCGCCCGCGGACTTTCCTTCAGAAGCCATGATCCGCAGAGGAGCCGGGCACTTCGAGACAGGCTGCGCGCCCTGTCATGGCAGCCCGAAGTCGCCGCGCGATGCCGTGACCGCCGAAATGACCCCTCCTCCGCCGGACCTTTCCGAAAAGGTCGACGAATGGAAGCCGCACGAACTCTTCTGGATCGTCAAGCATGGGGTGAAATTCACGGGCATGCCGGCATGGCCGGTGCAGAACCGCGATGACGAGGTCTGGTCCATGGCCGCGTTTCTAATGCTCCTCCCCACGCTCGACGAAGCCCGATACACCCGGCTCGCATTTGGCGATGGAACCGCCGGAGGCCGGGAGGGAACCCTTGACGAAAGCGCGACGGCCGACGGGCGCCTCTCGGATTGCAGCCGATGCCACGGAGCGGACGGCAGGGGTGAGCCGAACGGCGCCTTTCCACGCCTCGACATCCAGACGGAGACCTATCTGATGTCAGCCCTGGAAGCATATTTGTCCGGAGAGAGATCCAGCGGCATCATGCAGGCGGCGGTATCCGGTCTCGACAGGAGCGATCTGCAGCATCTGGCTGCGCATTACGCCTCCACAGACGAAACGCGGCCGGCGGCACCCCGCCCCCTGCCGGACACTTCGAGCGAGCTTCGGCGCGGACGCCAGATCGCCGAGAAAGGCATCCCCTCGCAAAATATTGCCGCCTGCTCCGGGTGCCACGGCATTTCCAACGAAGCCTTTCCGCGACTGGCCGGCCAGTACCGCAGCTTTCTGGAAAGCCAGCTGAAACTGTTTGCCAAGCAGACCGCACGGGGGGGAGGCCGGTATTACGGCCTCATGGAAATGGCCGCCCACGATCTTGCCGAAGACCAGATCAGAGATGTTGCGCTGTGGTACGCATCCGTCGCGGGTGATGATCCGGAAATGCCGCAGCGCTGAGCCGGCCGGCCGGCACAACACGTGCATATTCGACGCCTCCGAGGGAACAAACCGCCCTCTTGACGGTTAGCAGTCACAAGACGGATTCAGTCGGTCGATATGGACCGCTCAGCCTCCTTGCCGCCGGGAGTCCTCGACGCTCCGACGTGGTCACTCCGCTCCCAGGCAAGCGCAATCCGGGATTACCATTATTCCGCGGAGACAGCACATGGCGCCTTTCATCTGGTTCCTGATCCGGCAAATCACCATCGGGTTCGCAATCGGTGCGGCCGCCGGCGCGGCGTTTCTCGCGCTGGTGTCGCCAATACCGGACCTGTCTGTCTTCGATCTCGGATGGTTTTTGATCGTCTATGCCTTCGGCGCCAATTTCGCACTCGGTTATCTCGCCACCGGCCCCTTGTGAGGCACCCGGAAAACCTCCCTTTTTATGGAACTCCTGGCCCCGCCGTTTGTTTGGAAATAACCGCCAAACGATTCAACCAGGATTGGGGCAGTTGTGAACAACACCGACACCAGCGACGAGGTCAGGGATCCGGATGCCGGGTCTCAAACCTTCACCAGGCTCAAGGAGCAACTCGACGCGCAGGCGATGAAAGCCTTTACGGCGATCGAAACGGACGACCTGAGCTTCGTGGAAATTGCCAGCAACGCCGGGCTTTACGAAGTCCGTTCCGGCGAAATCGCGATGCGCAGAAGCGGAAGGGACGATATCCGCAGGTTTGCGCACAAGATGGTGGAGGATTACGCCGCGCTCGCCGGAAGGTTCGGATCGCTTCTTGGTGGATTGAGCGAGCGCCGTCCCGCGGCTGCACTGAATGAAATCCAGGAAGCCATGATCGAAGATCTGCAATATGTCTCGCAAGAGTTGTTCGACGAGCGCTACCTCGCGCAACTGGAAGCTGCTCAGGACAACACCGTCGCCCTCTTTGCCCACTATCGCGACCATGGGAAAAACCAGGCCCTGATAGATCTCGTGTCCCGGGAAACGGATCTGCTTGAAAAACACAGGGAAATGCTGCGTGAGCTCAAGGAGAGCTGAGTGTTCCCGGCTCCACGCGCGAACGGCTTCAGTTGCAGGAAAAAAGTTTCTTCTTCAGGTGAACAAATCTGCCTCTGCCAAGTTGGAAGGTAAAGCAGTGAAGAGGAGCAAGGAATGGCATACGAAAGGCGTTGGCGAGACCATCCGGACCAGGACCGGGTCGCAGAAAGTTATGAAG
>Ga0207773_100661_pt1 | contig 12285 bp, 6 predicted proteins | sample TtaePargueraPR_2_FD_187281 | JGI IMG/M metagenome (GOLD analysis project Ga0207773, IMG submission 187281) | Aerobic enrichment media microbial communities from Bioluminiscent Bay, La Parguera, Puerto Rico - Tt and M1 (3) (SPAdes) | ecosystem: Environmental > Aquatic > Marine > Unclassified ...
CTAAAAAAGGAAGGCACCTTCAAAAATGGAAAACTCGATGGAGAATGGCTTTCCTACTATGAGAATGGCCAATTGGCCATCAAAAGCAACTATAAAAATGGAAATTTAGATGGAGCCTATTTGGAATATTCCAGGGAAGGTCAATTAATCATAGAAGTAAACTATGTGGACGGACAGCCAGATGGGACCTTCAAAAGATATTCCTACAATAACGCTGTAGAGCAAATTGGGGAATATGATAAAGGAGCAAAAGTAGGCAAATGGATTACTTATTTTCCTGAGACAAAAATCATTGCTTCTGAAAAGGAATATGATGAACATGGAAATAAAACTGGGACCTGGAGATACTTTTATGAGAACAGAAGAATAGCGAGAATCGAACGCTATGAAAATGATATACCGGTGGGGACTTGGGAAGAATACTTTCCGAACAAAAATCTTTCAAAAAGAAAAACGTACGAATTAGGTGTGCCGGTAGGCGAATATGAGGAAAACCATTCCGATGGGAGTCCATCCGTAAGGGGACAATATAGCAATGGGGTAAAGTCAGGGCTTTGGAAAAGCTATTATCCTGATGGGCAGCTCTACTCCATTGGTGAATACAGAAACGGCGTAAAATCAGGGCTTTGGAAATATTTCAATAAGATCGGAATCCTTATAGCAGAGGGAGAATTCCAGTTGGGGTCAGAACATGGGCAGTGGTTTTATTATTATGATGGGGGCCAGCTAAAATCTGTAGGAAGTTATTTTTATGGATTTGAAAATGGCAAATGGGGACTTTTCTATGATAATAAACAACTCACGCAAGAGGAAACCTGGAATAATGGAAGGCTGATGAATATTAGTGAATACCATACCTATGATGGAAAATCCACCTTGGACAAAGGTACATTGAAGGATGGTGAAGGAAGCAGAATAACCTATTATATAGATGGGACTAAAGAATCTGAAGGAAACTATCACTTTGGGAAGCCAGAAGGAAAATGGATGTATTATCATGACAACGGTAAAATTGCGTCCCAAGGAATGATGGAGAACGGCAAAAAAGAAGGAAGATGGAACTACTACTCCAGGTCAGGTAAACTTATCGAAATTATTACTTATAAGGATGACGAGATTGTTCCTAACAGACGACCTGAACAGATCCTCCCCTTTCAAAACTTTGAATAACCATAACAACAAATTGGGCATCTTTATGGTGCCTAATTTGTTATTTACCTTAGCCCAAAATATTATTTGATTACAGCTTTCTTACTACTACTAAAATCAAAGTTCTATGTGATTTGTAGCGGGTAAGCCAGTTTATGTTATTGAGTTACTGAGTTATTAGATCCACAGACCACTGGCAACGGCCTGTATTTCTTGCCTCTCCGGCCTTTAGGCAGGAGCCAGATAGTTATTAGTTAATAGGTTATTAGTTATTGAACGTTCCACAGTTCGACAATTTAACAATTCTTCACCATAACAGTTAACAACAACACTCACTATTTACCCACAGCACTCATGCATATTTTTTTAATCAATAAAGCGAGTATTCTTAAAACAACTTATTTTATATTATGAGTATCCCCAATTGCACCAGTAAAGGTTAAAAGGGAATCGAAATGATCGTTTTGATTAAGATATCAGCTGCTTCGGTCTCCAGACTTCCGACCACTTGAGCAAAGAATATAAGGTTACGGGCATCATAGCGGATAATCAGATTTTATATTTTAAATAAATGCTACTTAACACCAAAATCTTTCACTTTAACCTACCAAATCAGGTTATTTATTTCTGATTCGAGCTTCCCTTGAATAGCACACTATCAATATTTTACTAAAAACTATTTAATCTTTTTTAATTTTTTTATAAAAGTATTTTTTAAATTGAAGTATATTTTGTTTATTTGAATACCCTAATAAATAAGACAAAATGAATTTAATAGATCCGAAAAAAAGCTTAGATGAAAAGGAAGGAGTAGTTGAAATCAAAAACTACCTCAACAAAATCAAGATCATCAAAAACCTTTACACCAATGGCAGTAATACTGCCAGTGAAATCTGTAATGAGGTAGGCATCAGTTTGCCCACAGTAAACTCCCTATTGACAGACCTAATTAATGGAGGCCAATTGATCAAACAGGGAAGGGCGGAATCCCAAGGGGGAAGAAAACCCGATCTATATAGGTTAGCCGCGGACTCCTTTTATGTGCTTTCGGTCGATGTAAGCAAATTTATGGTCAGAGCAGCTATCTATGACAGCTCCAATACAGCGGTAACTGAAACGGGTACCTTTAAGATCACCTTGAATAATGATAAGGCCACCTTTGACCGCATTGCTGATTTCATGGACACCTATATGAAGGAGTCCGGGATCGCTGATGATAAAATCATTGCCATTGGCATATCCATGCCAGGATTGGTGGACTCTGTCAACGGTGTCAACCACACTTACCTGAAGTTTGGGAAAAAGACACTGGTGGAAAACTTTGAAGCCAGGTTCCATAAAAAAGTATTTATAGAGAATGACGCCAGAGCCATGACCTTAGCTGAATTCAAATTCAGTCAAGAACAACAGTACAACAACGTCCTTGGCATCTTTGTAGGTTGGGGTATTGGGTTGGGCATAATCATAGATGGAAAGCTATATAGAGGTGGTGCAGGCTTTGCCGGAGAGTTTAGCCACTCCCCTATTTTCGAGTCACGGGATATTTCATGTACCTGTGGCAAAAAAGGCTGCCTGGAAGCGGTAGCATCGGGCACGGCCATGGTGAGAATGGCTGAGGAGGCCATCCTTAAAGATAGCGACTCCATCCTCAGCAGACTGGCCAAAGAAAAAGGAGACGGGATAGAGCCATCCCTGATCGTGGAAGCCGCTTTAGCCGGGGATCAAAGGGCCATAACTATCCTGTCGGATGTGGGTCTTGATTTGGGACGGGGTATTTCTATCCTAATTCAATTGCTCAACCCTGACTTAATCATAGTGGGTGGGTCAGTCGCCGAGGCACAGCAATATTTGATTACACCAATCCAACAGGCCCTGAACATATTCAGCATGGCCAAGTCCAGGGAAAAATCGGAATTGGCACTTTATAAACTGGGCAAAGAAGTAGGCCTCCTTGGAGGTGTGGCTGTAGTCATTGAAAACATATTTGAGGACATTATCAATTAATCTGTAGCGCTTGCTCCAAAAACGCCTTGCCTGCAGATTCTTGATAATAAGAGCATTAACATTAAAATAATTCTAAATATGCTAAGTAACTATCCTTTATCGGAAGTAGAAGAATGTTTCTTAAAAGAATCAGGTGTCAAAGAGATCAATACAAAGATCCCATACCTGACTGTAGACAATTTCCCTAAATTAGGGTTATTAACGGCATGTAGATTTTTGGAGTGGGCGGCTAACAATCCTGACGGGGTGATCAGCTTGCCTACTGGAAAAACACCTGAGTTTTTCATTAAATGGACCCAATTTCTACTCGAAAATTGGGATAGCAAAAAGGGTAAAACTATCCGTGAGCAATACGGGCTTGCCAATACCAAGAAGCCGGTACTGAAAAACCTCCACTTCGTTCAAATCGATGAATTTTATCCTATTTCATCCTCTCAGCATAACAGTTTTTACCATTATGTAAATAAATTCTACATTGATGGTTTCGGATTAGATCCAAAAAAAGCCTTATTAATTAATTCGGACGATATCACTTTGGCTGAAGGCAAACATTTTTCGGAGATTTTCCCTGACTTCAAGGTAGACCTATCCTTAAGGTACAGAGAAGCCACCAGCAAACTGGAAAAACGGCAACAGGAATCCATCTTCTTGATCGATAAATGGTGCGGTGAATACGAACAAAAAATCAGGGAAAAAGGCGGTATAGGCTTCTTCCTTGGTGGAATAGGCCCTGATGGACACATTGCCTTTAATACCCGCGGATCGGATATTTTCTCTACTACCCGACTCACGGAAACCAACTTTGAAACCCAGGCCGTAGCTGCCGGTGACCTTGGGGGAATTGAAGTTTCTGCCAACCGATTGGTAATCACCATAGGTTTGGAAACCATCGTTTATAACCCTGAAGCAGTTGGAATTATCATTGCAGCTGGTGAGGCCAAAGCCCAGATTGTAAAAGATTCTCTTGAAACACCTCTGGACAATGTTTTCCCAGCTACTGTACTTCAAAAACTGAAAAACGGACGTTTTTACCTTACAAAAGGTGCTGCTTCTAAGTTGACTGACAGCGTAAATGCCTATTACAAAACGGGAGAATGGACGCAGGCAAAAACTGAAAAAGCGGTTTTGGAATTGTGTAAAAAATTGGGCAAATATGCCAACAGGTTGAAAATCGAAGACCTAAAAGCAGACCCTTACACTTCCTTGATCCCTAATCTGTCCGAGGACACTGTAGGATCTGTCATTGAAAGTACCGTTGCTAAATTAAATAATGGCCTTGTAAAGGAGGAAAACCAAACCTTGCTTCACACCGGGCCGCACCACGACGACATTTCCTTGGGCATTCTTCCGCACATCACCAACCAGTTGAGCGAGAAAACCAATGAAGCCCATTTCTCCGTGTTGACATCAGGCTTTACCGCGGTTACCAACACTTTTGTTATCGACACGCTACTTCACACCAAAAAACTATTGGATGAGAACCAAATCCAAATGGTTAATTACGAAGATTTCTTCGATGTCGGTTACAAGCTAAAAACAGACAAAGATGTCTATCACTACCTGACCAATGTAGCCTCTGAGGATCCTGAGCAGCAACAAAGGGGGCTTTGCCACAGGGTGGTGAGAGCTGTGGTAGAAGTATTCAAAGTACCGAACAAAGAAAAATTAAGAGAAACCATCAACGATGTGCTCAGCATCCTGAAAAACTCTTATGACGGTGAGAAAAACCCACCAAAAATCCAGAAGCTAAAAGGTATGATCCGCGAGTTTGAGGAGGAATTGGTTTGGGCTCACTTTGGAGTGAAGGTCAAGAATGTACATCACCTAAGACTCGGCTTTTATACCGGTGATATCTTTACTGAGCAGCCGGACAAGAAAAGGGACGTGGAACCAATTGTTGAGCTATTCCGCAAAGTAAATCCTACCAAAGTCAGTTTGACATTGGACCCAGAAGGAAGTGGACCTGACACCCACTACAAAGTCCTTCAGGCCACTGCTGAGGCGGTAAGGCAGTGGAGCAAAGAAAAGGACCTCAGCGAACTGCGAATTATTGGTTATAGAAACGTATGGTTTAAGTTTGATGCAGCGGAATCCAATGTCATCGTTCCGGTATCATTGGGAGACCTTTCTGTCATGGAAGACTCATTTGCCAACTGCTACCTTAGCCAGGTAAACGCTTCGTTTCCAAGCTATGCGCACAATGGCAAATTCAGCACCATTGCCAAACGTACTTGGGTGGACCAGCTTAACGACGTACAGCTCCTTTTAGGAAAGGACTATTTCTACCAGCATGACATGGCCAAGGTAAGGGCTAGCCACGGGCTGATTTTCTTCAAAGACATGAATGTGGAAGAATTCATTGCACATGCAAGGGAGCTGGAGAAGTCCATAGAAGGCATGATCTAAGCTTGTCTATCAAACTTGACGCCTATTAGTTTTGAGATATCCGAAGGCGTAATGCTTTCGGATATCTTTGGTTTTATAATTATTGAAATATGAAAAAAAGTCGGCTTATTTTGGGATTGGATATTGGGGGAACATCTATCAATGCCGGAATAATGAATGATGGTAAGTTGATTGAAAAGAAAGAGATCCCGACACCTTCACATGCTTCCCAAGAAGTTATTTTAGCAACTATTGCCGAGTTTATATCCTCCTATTTTACCTATGATATTGCTGGCATTGGCATAGGCATCCCAGGACTGGTAGACTCTCAAAAGGGAATTGTATATAATTTGGAAAATATACCCGCTTTCACAAAAGTAGCCCTTAAAAAATACTTAGAAGAAAAGCTTAATAAACCTGTTTTCATTAACAATGATGCAAATTGCTTTGCACTTGGAGAATACAAGTTTGGTGGTGCGGGCAAACACACCCACATAGTGGGCATTACTTTGGGTACAGGTATAGGAACCGGCATCATCACCAACAAAGAGCTTTACACAGGTTATATCTGTGGGGCAGGTGAATGGGGAGGGGTACCTTATTTGGATGCCAATTTTGAAAATTACTGCAGCAGTAAGTTTTTCAGATTGCTCCATCATACTACTGCAAAAAAACTATCACATGAGGCTGCCAAAGGTGACGAGGAAGCCCTAAAGCTATTTCGGGAATACGGGACACATATAGGCAACTTAATAAAGTACATCCTATTCACTTATGCTCCTGAAGCTATTGTCATTGGAGGATCCATTCGAAAAGCCTTTCCCTATTTCTCAAAAAGTATGCATGAAGCTGTCAATACATTCCCATACAAATCCATAAGTGACAACCTCACTATTTATACTTCCACCTTGGAAGATTCCGCAATAATGGGCGCTACGGCCCTGGTAGAACAAAACGAAACGCCAGAGGTTAATATGGTAAAATAAATGAATTCCCCCTGATGATATTCATCGGGGGCTTCCCCCTCTTTTTTAGCGTGTTATTCTGTTGCTATTCATGAATTATACTGTTATATTATAATTAGTTTATCTGCTTGGATTAATCCTAATTAAAACAAAATGCATGCTGAAAATTTTACAAGAAAATTGGCCTTTTCCTGTGCTTCATTACTGTTGGTCCTATTAATTTCCCCATCAGTTAGCAAAGGACAGGACAATATAATTTTCGAATCAATCCCCTCAAAAAAGTCCGGAGTAAAATTCAAGAACAACCTTACCGAGGATGACAAGCACAATATCCTCACCTACGAATATTTTTATAATGGAGGTGGGGTAGCCATAGGTGACATTGATAATGATGGACTTGATGACATTTTCCTAACAGGAAATATGGTACCTAACAAACTCTACCATAACCAAGGGAATTTCGAGTTCAAAGACATCAGTAAGTCTGCGGGAATTTCAGGAAAGGATAGTTGGACCACCGGTGTAGCCATGGCAGATGTCAATGCTGATGGGCTGTTGGACATTTATGTGTGCTTTTCAGGTGAAGACCCTATAGATAGTCGAAAAAACGAGCTCTATATTAATAAAGGAAATCTGGCATTTGAAGAACAAGCAGCGGAATATGGTTTGGATGATGCCTCCAACAGTACGCAGGCCTTATTTTTTGATTTCGACAAAGATGGGGACCTGGACATGTACCTGCTCAACCACCATATTAAGGTAATTCATGAATTGGAGTTTGACGAGGCCAGAAATTCCCGGCACCAATGGGCAGGAGACAAACTCTATCGTAATGACAATGGGCACTTTGTAGACATTAGTGAAGAAGCAGGGATTATTGGAAATGCTATGGGGTTTGGGCTTGGAGTGGTCGCTTCAGATATTAATGATGATGGTTGGCAAGACCTTTATGTCTGTAATGACTATATCGAACAGGACTACCTTTATATCAACAATCAGGACGGAACATTTACCGAGCAGTTGACCAAACAATTGCAGCACATCAGCCATTTTTCCATGGGATTGGACATAGCTGATATTAACAATGATGGTCTGAAAGACATTTTCACCCTGGACATGCTGCCCGAAGACAATCAGCGCCAGAAATTACTTTATGGCCCTGAAAATTATGAGCAATATGCCTTGATGGTCATGAAAGGCTTTTACCATCAAAACATGCGCAATATGCTGCACGTCAACCATGGAAATGATACCTTTAGTGAAATCGGCCAATTGTCTGGAATTTCCAATACTGACTGGAGCTGGTCATCTTTGTTTTTTGATGCGGACAATGATGGATTCAAGGATTTATTTATAACAAACGGCTATTACAGGGATTATACCAACCGGGATTTTTTGAAATATAAAGGGGACTATTACTTCAAAAAAGCCATTTCCAGGGAACAGGCTGATACACTTTCACTTGTCACCTCAATGACCTCCACCCCTATTCCAAATTATGCTTTTAAAAACAATGGTGACCTAACCTTTACCGACAAATCAAACGAGTGGAAATTAGATGAACCAGGATTTTCTAACGGCTCATCTTATGCTGACTTGGACAATGACGGCGATTTGGATTTGGTGGTGAACAACCTGAATGATTTTGCTTCTTTGTACCGGAACACCCCTACAAGCAACAAAAAATCACACTTTCTAAAAATCAACCTCAAAGGTGAAGGCAAAAACACTTTTGGAATAGGGGCTAAAGTCAGCGTTTATACCGGTGCTAACCAGCAAATTCTAGAACAAATGCCTACCCGTGGTTTTCAATCCACGGTAAGTTACCAGCTTCTCTTTGGACTTGGGGACAAACAACTTGTGGACTCTGTAAAAGTCATGTGGCTTTCCGGTAAAACCCAAATTATTAAATCCGTCAAAGCTGACCAGCAAATAACCATAAAAGAAAGCGAAGCCACAGAGGAAACCAATCCCAAATATCCAAACTCCGAACCTTTTTATAAAAATATTGCCTCTCCTATTCCTTATGAATACCAAGAGGGAAGTTTTAACGATTTTAAGAGACAACCCTTATTGGTTGAAATGCCGAGCTATGTAGGGCCAATTATGGCATTTTCCCCGTCTGATAATAACCCTTTACTTTTTGTAGGAGGGACTAAAGGAAAGCCGGGAAAACTTTTCAAAACGGGAAATAACGGACAATGGATTGCTTCAACTGACATCATATTGGAAGAAGAATTCTCTGATGCAGATGCCTTGTTTTTGGATGCTAATCAAGACGGTCATCCTGACTTATATGTCGCTAGTGGCGGCTATCATAATTATACCTCCGAGGATGAAGCCCTTCAAGATCGCCTCTACCTAAATGATGGAAAGGGAAAATTCACCAGAAGCCCATCCGATCTCCCAACGATGCTGACCAGCACATCGGTAGTTTGCTCAGCAGACTTTAATAAGGATGGTTATCCGGATATATTTGCTGGCGGAAGAATCATTCCCGGGAAATACCCTGAATCCCCAAAGAGCTATCTGCTATTAAATGACGGACAGGGTAAATTTCTAAACGCTACGGAGAACTTTCTTCCTGAACTATCCAGTATAGGCATGGTTACGGACGCCACATGTTCTGATATTAATGGAGATGGTTTCGAAGATTTGATCATAGTTGGAGAATGTCTCCCTATACAAGTTTTTATCAATCAAAGTGGGAATGGATTTAAAAATGAAACCAGCAGGTGGCTAAGAGATTCACCTCATGGGTTGTGGAGCAGTTTAGCCAAAGGAGATTTTGACAATGACGGTGACATGGATCTTATCGTTGGGAACTACGGCTTAAATTCCCAGCTAAGGGCAAGTAAGGCCGAACCCATGACCCTTTATTATGGAGATTTTGACGATAATGGCTCGGTGGATCCCTTAATGGTTAGATATGTGCAGGGCGAACCTTTTCCTTTTGCCAGTAGGGATGAGCTCTTGGATCAAATGTATGGTATGAGAAGTAAATTTACTGATTATGCATCTTACTCTAATGCCAAAATAGAGGACATTCTAAGCAAAAGCCAGTTAAAATCTGCCCAGACCCTAACCGTAAACGAACTCAAAACCATGTACCTGGAAAATACGGGTAGCGGGTTTAAGATCCATGAGCTGCCCGTTGAAGCCCAGTTCGCGCCTGTTTACAGTATTGGCGTAACCGACTTTGATGATGATGGTAATCTTGATTTCATATTAGGGGGCAACCAAACCTATACCCGATTACGAATAGGGGTAATGGATGCTAATTACGGGCAGGTTTTCTTAGGTGACGGAAGAGGTCAGTTCTCCTATCTTCCCCAGCAAAAATCCGGTTTGTCCATCAAGGGAGATGTAAAATCCATATTATCCCTTGACCTAAATAACTCGAAGTATTTATTATTTGGCTTGAACAATCAGGGTATTGTAGCCTATCAAAAAAACAACCACCCATGATAGTACGATTCCAGAACCGGTTCCAAAAAGGCCAAGTTGCATTACTGCTTACTTTCATTATTGGCCTGTGCATTTTACCAGAGACTTACGGTCAAACCAGGGAACAGAAAATCAATCTTTATGTGGACAACCTGTTTTCGATCACGGAGGTGATGGTTTCAGATGTTACCTCTCCTACAGGTGCTGCCCGATTTTATGCTTATAGTACCCTAGGTGCTTATACTGCGCTGAATCAACCCTGCAAAATCAAGGAAAACATTACCGGTAACTTTAAAGTGCCTTTGAATATCAAATACCCTGCAACTGCACCAATAGACAGTACTTTTGCAGCCATCTACGCTATGCTAGGAGTAGGCAAAGGCATCATGCCTTCGGGGAAACGACTAAGTAAAACACAGGAAGAACTGATTCAAAAGTATAAATCCAACAAATGGATAGGTAAAAAAACCTTGCAAAATAGCATTGCCTATGCAGATAGTATTTCAAAGCAAGTATTAGCCTATAGCAGGTCAGATGGATACTCCAAACTAAGCGCTTTGCCCCGTTACACTCCTGCCAACAAACCGGGCACCTGGTATCCTACCCCTCCCGCGTACCTTATGGCGATCGACCCTGAATGGAAAACTATCCGGACTTTTTACCTCCAGGATCTAAAACAATTCAAACCTAACCCCCCAGCACCATTCACCATGGACAGCACCAGCCAGTTCTTCAAATTGGTGAAAGAGGTTTATGATACCACCAAGGTGCTTAATAAAGAAAAAGTGTTGATTGCCAACTTTTGGGACTGCAACCCTTTCATGGTTTCTTACAGCGGGCATATGGCTATAGGTTTGAAAAAAATATCACCGGGTGGTCATTGGATGAACATTACTGGAATAGCTTGTAAAAAGGCCAAAACTACCTTTTCAGAAACCGTTGAAGTACATGCTTTAGTGGCTACGGGGCTCCACGATGCATTTATCAGTTGCTGGGAGGAAAAATATGATAGTGACCGAATACGACCCGAAACTGTCATCAACAGGCATCTTGACCAAAAGTGGCGTCCTATTTTGCAGACTCCGCCATTTCCGGAATACACAAGTGGACATAGTGTGATTTCAAGGACCAGCGCCATACTGCTCACCCATTATTTTGGAGACAATTTCGCCTATATAGACACCTCTGAGGAATATTTTGGCCTGCCCCCCAGAAAGTTCAAATCATTCCTTCAGGCCTCAAGTGAAGCTGCCGTTTCAAGGCTCTATGGGGGCATCCATTACCGTGATGCCATTGATGAAGGGGTCAAACAAGGGGAGAAGATCGCCGGGCACATCATCCAACATATTGATCCTGAACCAACTATATCCTCCAACCAATAAAAAATCCCTTTCATTCTGAAATGAAAGGGATTTTTTCAGGTACATTACTTTTTATTTTCTCTGAAAGTCATCCTGAACGCGGACAATATCCTCCTCATTGGAAGGGTTGGAAGGATCGGTATGCATCCAAATCTCTGCAACCACTCCCCAGTTATCCATTCCTACCAAACGGTGCCTTTCCCCTTTGGCCAATTCCACTACTTCACCCAGCACCAATGGCTCTAATTCACCCTCATCGTCCGTTGGACTGGTCACAATGCCACCTTCACCACCTACCAACTTCCATATCTCAGCTCTTCTATGGTGATATTGCCATGAAAGTCTTTTTTCAGGAGCAACGATCAAAATCTTTGGGCTCAATTTTTGCTGCAACTGAGCTTCAGAAAACTCTACGCTGGCAAAAAACTGAGAGCGGAATTTGCCTATCTGACTTTCATCAATCACAAAAAAACCACCCCAAGGACGCTCTCTGTCCTCATCAGCAATTATATATTCGTTAAAGTCCAACCAGTCTTTGATCTGTTTGAAAATTTCTTCCTTAGAAGCGTCTTTTTCTATCTTCATTTTTTCTTCGGTTAATAGATTCAATTATAAAATTAAAAATAGAAATATATTATTCCTCAGGAAAAAGCTTTTAATTAAGGCCCGAGCAGTTAAAATGTCAATTTTACCTTTAAATATCCCTTTATTCACCAACACGCTTTCCTAAACCTAAGAGTGCTTGGTTTGGTAACCACTGATACCATAATAGACGATGTACACATAACATAACATCGGCACCAAGAATGATAGTTGTAAGCTTCCGGTTAGATCGGCCATCAAACCCTGAAGAAGAGGGACAATTGCCCCGCCAACTATGGCCATGACCAAAAGGGATGAAGCTTGGGCAGTATATTTCCCCAGTCCCTTTATCGCAAGGGAGAAAATGGTTGGGAACATGATGGAGTTAAACA
>Ga0207773_100662_pt1 | contig 12285 bp, 5 predicted proteins | sample TtaePargueraPR_2_FD_187281 | JGI IMG/M metagenome (GOLD analysis project Ga0207773, IMG submission 187281) | Aerobic enrichment media microbial communities from Bioluminiscent Bay, La Parguera, Puerto Rico - Tt and M1 (3) (SPAdes) | ecosystem: Environmental > Aquatic > Marine > Unclassified ...
TCCCTAGTAATATTCGTGCTTCCGAACTGGTTCATATCGGCATAAGCTCTGCCCAGCATCCACTCATAACCATTTACCCCTTTAGGGAATCTAGACCAGTTTTGGATACCATAATAACCATTAATATTGATTTGGGGCTTTTCACCTCGATTACCTCTTTTTGTCGTTACCACGACCACTCCATTGGCCGCACGGGAACCGTATACCGCAGCAGAGGCATCTTTAAGAATGGTGATGCTTTCAATATCTCCTGGTGCCAGGTTATTGAACTGTCCCTGGTCTTTTTGGATACCATCGATTACAAAAAGCGGATTTCCAAGGTTCCGGATCTGGATATTGGCTCCCGCACCTGGGCGGCCATCTGGCATTCTAAAAGACAAACCCGGAAGTTTACCGGCCAATGCACCAGAAACGGTAGCCGTAGGAACTTGTTCAATATCACGGCTGGTAACATTGGAAACAGCTCCAGTGATAGATTCCTTTTTCTGCTCACCATAACCAACGACAACCACTTCTTCAAGATCCCCAAGATCACTTTCCAGAGCTAACGTCAAGTTTGTTTGGTTATTTACTTCCATCTCTATGGACTTGTAACCAATAAATGAAACCCTGATTACGGGATTTTCACCACGCAACTGCAATTTAAACGCTCCATCCACACCAGTGACCGTTCCATTTGTAGTTCCTTTTTCCAGGATACTTACCCCGGGAATCGGCTCCCCGGAATCTTTTTCTTTTACGGTACCTTCTACAATGCGCCCACTTTGAGCCATCGCGGAAAGCACCAAACCACATAGCAGTATAACTATCAAACTGCTACCTCTAAGTAATTTTTCTTTCATGTAACTAATAGATTTTGGGTTAAGGTTAATTTTCCAACTAAAAACAGGAAGCATACAAGCCCCCGTCACCATGGTTTTGACAAAAGGGTTCCCTTCTGACATAACCGGCGTGTCATATTTGGCCCTCATCGGAAAATAGCAGGCCTAATATTTTAGAAGCATTTGCTTTTGATAATTGGACAAAAAGAAATTATCAGAAATATTGCTCAGGGAAACCGAGCATGCCCCAGGAGTAGATTAGTATTTGACATCATTATTTTGGGATTTTTAAAGACCAATCACATGATCTCCTTATTATGATTGTTATTTGAATTTTATTGCTTCAGTCATTTACTTAAATGATTTAGCATTATTTATTACAGTGCTAATCTACTGAAGCTATTACCGAACCCTTATCACAAATCCTTCATTTAATGCAACAATTCCTGCTTTCCCCTTTTTGTGGTGTTTTCAGACTCCATAGAGGGATTTTATCCTGTTTCCAACTAAAACAAATCCGTCAAATAATGTGTTTTTTTATCATTTACTATGGCCAGGATCTAAGGAGCATCATCGGATTTCCCTTAATTCTTAATGATGAAAAAGTAAAACATTAAGGAATCAAGGCCATGAAGGGGTCTCCACCAATAAAACCACCCGCTTCTTTAATGTCCTTTAACTTAAGGGTTCATAAAACAAAACCATGAAGAATGAAGAACCGATTCGCCTATACACTTATGGCTCCTTTTTGACAGCCCCCTTAATTCCTTCTATGTTGAAAAATAAAGCATGAAGAAATAATGATGCATAAACATGATAATGAAAAAATTCAGTCAAACAGTATAACAAATCCCTCAATCTTTTGACTGCAATGGCAATTATTTCCCTCCAAATGGAGACATCAATGGCTTTTTAGTAAATTAGATAATACAATGAACCCTGCTACTTACCCCATGATTCAAATCTCCCAACTTCGAACGGTCTTGTTTCTTTTGTTTTGGACAGTCTCCTTTGGTGTCAATGCACAAAAAGAAGATCATTATTTCGAGCACATCACCATGGAAGATGGCTTATCTGGAAGTACCGTTTTCTCCATCATGCAGGACAAACAAGGTTTTATGTGGTTTGGCACCAAAAATGGGCTTAACCGGTATGATGGGCACAACTTCAAAATATTCAACTCTGAAACTAATAGCCGTTCAGGATTAAAAGATAATTTTATCTATGGACTGTTTGAAGATAGTAGGGGAACTATTTGGATAGGCACAAATGATGGAGTATATACTTACGATTCTTCTTCAGAAAGCTTCCTGCATTTTAACAAGACTTCCGACCAAGGAGAGCGAATCGACGGGCCAGTTGGTGAGATCAGGGAAGATCTAGAGGGCAACATACTTATCGCCGTAAATAGTAAAGGACTTTTCAAATACAAGGTTGAAAGTGATAAGCTATTCCAATACCAAACCTTAAATAGCTCAGCTATAACGGACAATAATACTACCAATATCTTGGTGGATGAACAAGGGGATATTTGGGTGTCGGCCTCTAGGCTTGGAGTCTATAAATTCTTGCCTTCCACAGAAAAATTCCAAAAAAGCCTCAATAACGAAGAAGTCATCAAAGCAGCGGTATTGCAACTGGAGGACCATGGCAACAGCATTCTTTTGGGAACTAAGGATTCCGGTGTATGGGTTATGGACAAATCAACCGGTGAAACCCTACCTCTTATCACCAAGGCTCCTACAGGTAAAAACCTGTTTGTCAGAGATCTTTATAAAAACTCTAACAATGAGCTATGGATTGCAACAGAATCTGGGCTTTTTATTTATGACCTGGAAAAAAACAAATACAAGAATTTAAGAGAAAACCTCAATGATTCCTATTCCATTTCAGACAATGCCATTTACTGCATTGAAAGGGATAAAGAAGGAGGAATGTGGCTGGGAACTTATTTTGGAGGCATCAACTTTCTTCCCAATCATCCAACCAAATTCAAAAAGCATTACCCTATCCCCAACTCCAACACCATCAGTGGTCAACGTGTCAGACAATTTGTAGAGGGAAATGACGGAACCATTTGGATAGGTACAGAAGATGCTGGACTTAACCATTATGATCCGCAAAAGGACAGCTATACCCATTACCTCCCAAACAATACCTCGAACAGCCTCTCCTACCATAACGTTCATGGTTTGGCCAAAAGGGGAAATGAATTATGGATTGGAACGGTGACTTTTGCGGTGGGCCTGAACCGCATGGATTTAAATACCAATAAGATTGAATCCATCCGGATCAAAAGTGATCAAAACAGTCCTGATGACAACGAAATCCATAGTATTCTGGTGGACAAAAAACTACAAGTATGGTTGGGAACGGTTACAGGACTGTTTAAACTGGATGAAAAAAACAATAACATCAGCTTTGTAGAAGAAATAGGTCATAAATTCATCTATGACCAGCTGGAAGACAATCAAGGGAATATTTGGCTTGGAACTTACAGCAATGGGCTGATTAAATTCAATCCTGAATCTGGAAAAATTAAGAATTTTTACCCTGATCCCCAAGAACCAAATAGCCTGCCGCACCACTCTGTTATTAATATTTTTCAAGATAGTCAGAACAGGATTTGGATCGCAACTGAGGGCGGTGGTTTCTGCATCTACAATGAGAAAACCAATGATTTCACAACTTTCAATACGCAAAATGGATTCCCTTGCAATAATATTTATAAAATATTGGAAGACATTTCAGGCCATCTTTGGATAACTTGCAGTAAAGGTTTGGTAGAATTTAATCCGCAAACCACTGAATACAGGCTTTTCACTAAAGATAACGGTCTGATGCCTTATCCTTTCAATTATAAAAGCGGTTTCAGGGCAAAAGACGGGACCCTTTATTTTGGCTGTTTAAATGGCTTTATTTCCTTTGACCCTCGAAACTTTGAACCCTACGAATACGATCCTCCTATCGTCTTTACGGGCATTCAGATTTTCAACAATCCTGTTCCTATAGGAGGTATAAACCCTATTTTAAATAAATCCATTACCAAAACTTCGGCCATCACACTAAAACACGATCAATCCTCCTTAAGTTTTGACTTTGCAGCTCTTAGCTATACTGCTTCTGAGGCACTTCCTTATGCCTACAAAATGGAGGGATTTGATAAAAACTGGACTTACCTTCCTCAAAACCAAAGAATCAATTATTCCTATCTACCTCCCGGAGATTATATCCTAAAAATAAGAACGGCAGATATTTTTGGCGAATGGAGTAAGCGTGAAGGCCAGCTTCGTATCACCATACTTCCCCCGTTTTGGAAAACCGGCTGGGCCTATTTGTTGTACGTCCTGACTGCGATGATTATTCTCTATTTCATCCTAAGAACTTATAAGCAACGCATCCAAAAACGTCAAAAAGAAGCCTTTAAGAGACTGGAAGATGAAAAACAAAAAGAGGTCTATCAATCCAAAATTGAGTTTTTCACAAACGTTACACATGAAATTCGTACTCCGCTTACCCTGATCAAAGGGCCTTTGGAAAGCATTTTGAAAAAAGAAGATGCATATACTCCTGAAATCAAGGAAAACCTATGGATCATGAACAAAAACACCAATAGGCTCATCGAACTGAGTAACGAACTATTGGATTTTAGGAAAACAGAGAAAAAAGGATTTTCCCTCGCCTTTACCAGAATCGAAATCGGCAAGCTGCTGGAGGATATCTTTGTCCGATTCAAATCTTCGGCGGAACAGCAACTCATCAATTTCCATTTGATCAAACCTGAAGAACCTTTCTTTGCAGATATCGACAAAGAAGCCTTCACCAAGATCATCAGTAACCTGCTTTCAAATGCCATTAAAAATGCAGACACTTCTGTGAAGATCAGCTTGATCATTATACCTCTTGCCCCTTATTTCAAGGTCAGTGTTAGCAATGATGGTAAACTGATCAGCCCCGAAAACCGGGAAAAAATATTCGAACCTTTCTTCCAAATCGAAGGAGATAAAAACAACAAAACTTCCACCGGGACAGGCCTGGGTCTGCCATTATCCAGATCTTTAGCCGAGATGCACAGTGGTACACTTATGGTGGATTCCGATGGTGCCAAAAACAATAATACATTTGTTCTTGAATTGCCCATCAAACAAAAACACACGATAAAAATCGGGGAAGCGGCCACTGAACACCCCTCAAAAGCCGTTTCCCAAAAACCTGTATCAAAAGAGCCCACTTCCGCCCATAAACCTTCGCTGCTAGTGGTTGAGGACAATAAAGAGCTCCAAAAATTCATTCACGAGCAGCTAAAACCTGATTATCATGTCTATCGAGCGGACAATGGGCAAGAAGGTCTCAAAGTACTTAAGGAAAAACCCATCGATCTGGTCATCAGTGATGTGATGATGCCAGTAATGGACGGATATGCCTTCTGTGAAACCATCAAATCAGACATCAATTACAGCCATATACCTGTCATCATGCTGACAGCCAAAAACACCATGCAATCAAAAATAACAGGAATGGAAATGGGTGCGGATGTATATATAGAAAAGCCTTTTTCCATTGACCATCTAAGTCTCCAGATCAAAAATCTACTCCACTACAGAGACCAGGTCAGACAGGCATTTGCCAACCAACCTATGGTCAATGTCGAAACCATCGCTCATACCCGAGCAGACGAAGAATTCCTTACCCAGGCCAATGAAGCTATTCTGGAAAATATCGGCAATGAAACCTTTGGTGTTAATGAATTGGCGGATGTACTTTGCATGAGCCAATCCAGCCTGCTCCGTAAAATAAAAGGCATATCAGAAATGACCCCAAATGGCTATATTCGGCTTGTAAGGCTTAAAAAGGCAGCTGAAATGCTAAAAGAAGGGAAATTTACCGTTACTGAAATCAGCGAAAAAGTCGGATTCAACTCACCTTCCTATTTCTCCAAATGCTTTCAAAAACAATTTGGTGATCTGCCAAAAGATTTCAGTAAGAATACAGAAATAACCTAACGATTTAAATTTCCGACCATCGGAATGATATCCTTTTGGTTTTGGGTCGGTGCTAATCCTATTTTGTCAAGCTTAACCATAATCCGCCTTCAGCTTTCGCTATTAGATCTTCAGCCTTAGGTGAAAATTCTTTGGTGACTCAACCGCCGCCCTAATTGTATGATCAGTCAACCGATTTATCAGTTCAGCGGTTAACCAAATCAAGGGTAAAAGATAATCAGACAGTCGGCACTACCCTCTATATTCCTTATAGTGCCACTTAAAGGCTTTATCTATGAACCTTTTCCCAGCCGGATCTTATGGATCATTTTCTAACCAAATTTCCTTCAATCTTCCACACTTCGGTATTCCCTTCTTCCGAAAAACCATTTGTACTTGTCAAGGCTACGATGGTTCCTCCTGATCTTACTGTCACGCTATTCCAATGCCCAATACTTCCTTTTGGTAAATCAAAAGGCCATGTAGTATTAGTAAATTCTTCGGCATTTTCATTGCCAATGGCCACAGCCATTTGTGCATCTTCCAATTTCTCTCCCCATTGGAAAGAAAGTAAGGTCAAACCATTTTCGCATTGGGTCAAATAAGGCGCTCCTGCATAGTCATTGGGTGGAATTTGTTCGGCCATGGCATACTTTCTCTGAGAGCTTTCAGCATCTACCGATTGACTCCAAACTGCACCTTCGTTTTTGATGATATAGGGTTTAAAGGGACCGAATCCATTGTCCTCTATAGCTATGGCTATCTGGTTTTTATCTTTTAACAAAACAGGTACAGGCATACCATCTCTTGACCCTTGGCGATAACTGATGGTTTGAGGTGTTTCACTCCAGCTGTGTCCGCCATCCAAGGAACTCACCATGGCTATGCGCTGCTCATTGGTTTCAGTAAAAATACCTTCATCCGCAAAGTAAAGTTGAACTGTCCCATCAGGCAATTCTAAAAAAGCGGGTTCCCAACATCCATTTTGAAATGAAGTGTCCGCCTCATAAACTAGCTTTTCGTCTTCCCAGGTATTTCCATTGTCCTCACTTCTTATCGTTCTGATAGAAAAATGATTATTGGATTCGTTGCCCCTGGGCCGTGGGTTGTAACCGAGCAGAAGATCACCATCTTCCAATACGGTAAAATCTGGGACAGCCATGCTTATGCCATTGTGAGATGGCACAACGGCCACCGCTTCATTCCATCCTTTTGCTGATTTAGTTCTAAAAATAATATTGCCATCCGCCTCAAAAGCAAAACCTAATTGACCATTTGCCAATTCCCGAGTTCGTGCATATCCAGCATACCTATATCCATCAGAAGAAACTTTTTCCAGGGTTGATTGATCCCAAGTTATGGTATAGTCTTTAGGATCAGGGGGACTTCCTGCCCCCAAACTATAGCAGGAAGTCATGAACTTTAAAATAACTAAAACCCACAAGCTCATTCCCCTTATTATCTTTCAGTCAATTCCCTGATTAAATCAGTTTCTGATTTTTTATATGGCGTGCCATCTGTATGAAACACCTCATGAAACCATAGCTCTGGTTCTGCTGTATATTCTTTTTCCCAGCTGTCCCAAGGATATTTAGTTTGTGTTTTTCCATCCACCAATCCCCAGTTGAACATGCCAATATTCTCTTCCTTCGCTATCGGCAAAAATCCTTCAAAGGTACTTCCATTTGGGCGGGCCATATATTCTGTGCAGATCATTGGCCGGTCATACCTTTTCAACCAATTGATGCGCTTTTGAAACTCTTCAGGGGTATCATAATTGTGAAAGGAAATGATATCCGAATTATGAAGCTGTGCCAGCTGAATTGGTGTCATCACCTCTTCCGAGGACCAGTCGCCCGCCCATACGCCAGATGTCAATGGCTGGATAGGATTTTGGGACCTGGCCCAAGCAAAGGCCTTCTTCATCAATGGAAGTACATAGTCCACCTTATTGGGGTGCTCTTTATCACGGTAGGAAACTCCAGTATCATTTTCCGGCTCATTCCAGATATCCCAGCCTAAAATCCGCTCATCTTTGGCAAACCTGTCAACCACTGCTTTCACATATTTTTCCAATCTGGGATACTGGGCAGAATCTGCCAATGCATAGTAACCTGGACTCTGCACCCAACCTGAATTATGAACATGCGGTTTAGGATCACGCTGTTTCCCCGCTTCCACAAAAGGATCCCAACAAGAATCAAAAAACACAAATAAAGGCTTTATACTATGTTCGTCCATGATGGAAAGCATCTTATCCATTCTCCCTAAAAAGCCTTCAGGATCCTGCTTATAGGCCAGATCGTGCAAGTAAACCCGCATGGTATTCATGCCAATATCCTCTGCCCAACCCAGTTCTTTATCGATCAATTCAGGTGAAAAACTCTCCTCCTGCCACATCTCCAATTGGTTGATAGAGTTGCTGGGGTTAAAGTTGGCACCTACCAACCAATCTTGCTCCGCATACCAGGCTTTGGCTTTTTCTTTGCTCCATCTTTGGGAGGTCTTTTCGGTGTTGTTTGCCGCTTTCAAGGATACTTTTTCTTCTGAGCCTCCCTTGGGACCGCAACTCATTGCGATTGCCAATAGCCCTAAGCAGGCCATTAAGCTTAATTGTTTTCTGATCATATAGTTAATCGAAGTATGTTTTGTCTTAACAGTTATTGGGACATTTAGTAAATTATCAACTGTCCACTGTCAACAGTCGACTGTCAACATTGAACAATTCAATCTCTATTTTATACTTTTCGCAGCCACCCCATCAAAGGTGATTTTCACTGGCTTGATTTTTCCACTTTCATCAAACTCCATCTTATCGATGCAGGTCACCCGGTGATTATGATGGGTTTCGGTCAAAGGCCTTCTGTGATAAACAATGTAAAATTCGTCCTCTCCAGGAATTTGGATCACCGAATGATGGCCGGCTCCAGTTGCTACTTCAGGGTCTTGCTGAAGAATTTTCCCTTCTCTTTCAAAAGGCCCAAAAGGGCTATCCGCAATGGCATAGGCTACCGAATAGTCCGGGCCTCCCCAGCCGCCTTCAGACCACATAAAATAGTACTTACCGTTTCTGATAAACATAAATGGCCCTTCCACATAACTCTCTGGAGTCACCTCCTTGTACACTTCCCCATTTTCAAAAGGGACAATTCCTGTAAAATCCTTGTTCAACTTCACCACATTGCAATGCCCCCAGCCTCCATAGTACATATAATAAGTACCATCCTTGTCCCTGAAAATATACTGGTCAATAGGCTGCGCGCCATTGACAATCTCATTGATTAAGGGTTTACCAAGCATATCCTTGAAAGGCCCTTGCGGTTGATTTGCTACCGCTACTCCAATTCCGCCCACTTCTCCTTCATGCACATCATTGGCCGCAAAGAACAGATAGTATTTACCGTCTTTGCTGATTACTCCAGGTGCCCACATGGCCTTTTCCGCCCATTTCACTTCAGCGGTATCGATGATACGTTCATGTTTGGTCCAGTTCACAAGGTCTTCTGATGAAAAACAGTCCATAAATACCTGCTTTTCGTAAGCATCTGAATAGGTAGGATAAATCCAGTAAGTATCATCATAAACAATAGCTTCAGGATCTGCATACCATCCTTCAAAAATTGGATTGCCTGACATGTTGATTTCTTTCTTACCAGCCTTGACCGATGTTTCCTGCGCAGTAGATTTACTTTGGCAAGCCACCAATCCGGCCATTGCCAAAAGCAGGAATCCTTGTATTTTTTTCATTTATTGTGGGTTTTATATTTAGTTGAATAATTCAATGTTTAGGTCAGTACTTTTCCTGTTTTACGATAAGGGGTTTGCCCTTCCTCCATTTTACCTCCACATTGGAAAGCCACCATGTATGTCCATTGTCGTTATTTCCTTGATAAAACAAATACGTTTTCCCATTATCCTTATCCTCAAAAATGTGCGGATGCCCGGATTCACTGCTGTTCCATGTTCCGGTTGCTCCATTGGCTAAAAAAGGATTATCAAAAACCCTTTTCCAATTTACCCCATCCTTACTGACAGCCACTCCTATCTGTTGAGGTGCATTGTTATAGCTTCCGGCATAAAACATGTATAATTTCCCGTCCCTTTCCATAATGGAAGCCCCTTCTACACATTTCCCTTCCCAGTCCAATTCCGGTTTTAAGATAGATGCATCCTTGGCCAATTCCCAGTCCTCTCGGTTAAAGTTGGTATTTCCAGGCGCTTTGGCCACACCTTGCATTTGAATTGTACCTTTAGGATCACGGGTAGCAAAATAAAGGAAATAGTTTCCCTTAAAGGGGTAAACTTCTGCATCAATGGCTCTTCCATTGCTCCAATTGCTAGGCTCAGGGGCAAATATTGGATTAGTGGTGTTTCGGGTAAAGTGAATGCCATCCTCTGAATAAGCATGGCATAAAGCATCTTTGGCTCCATTACCATAGGTTTGGTAAAAGAGATGCACTTTTCCATCCTTAACTAATGCACCGGGGGCACAAAAGCCATTTTTTTCGTAATCCTCCTTGGGGACTATTTCACTTACTTTTTCCCAATTGATCAAATCCTCACTTTCCGCCACTCCTATACCCCATCCTCCAGATTTACCTGGTACTGGAGGGATGGAAAAGTACATCAAATACCTTCCTTCAAATTTGACCACATGCGGATCTTTGGAAAAAGGCCTGCCCAGTCTGCTCGAATCAGCAAACATCATTTGCTGCGCCCATAATAACCCTATAGATGAACTGTAAAGCAGACAGGCAAGGCCAATTGTTTTAAGGCATTTTTTCATTTGGGATGCTTATTTTACCTTTTGAAAATCATCATTGTCCAAAGGTACATTCTCCAATACAAGAGTTGCTAAAAGAAAAACGTCAGTTAATAGTAGATATCCTTCTCAATCTCTCTCAAAAAGCCTTTCGATCTATTCATGCCTATTTTTTTTTCATAATATGATTATTGATCAATAAAAAGGTTCTATATGACTTATAGTGGGTACTAGATTTATTTGTAGTAGCATGATCTCACAGTTATAATCACTTCATACGTTGTTACTTTTTTTCTGCAGGTAAAAAAAGTAACCAAAAAAACCCGCCGCTGTGCATCTATTGGGCTAAAATTAAAGCCCTCGCTCATGCAGGCAAACTCCTCCTGTTTAGCTGCCGGTCACCTTTTTGATCAGCAATGCGTCAGACAAGCCTGCCTTCTTGCTTACCCTCTTCTTTAATTTTTTAACGCCCAATACCTGCAAGGCGGATCAACTTATTCGTTTGCCTGATTTAAGAAATATTTAATCCAAGGTGTTTTTTCCTGGAGGGTTTAGCCATACTATTTCATATAGAGCCATTAATTTTTGTACTTATAAGTACGATGTTTGCTGCGTCTTTCCAGAATACTTGGATAGGAAATGAAAAGTGCCAAAGGTACAAAGCCGAAAGCCCGTTCCCACTTCCAACTTCGTACTTCCAACTTCGTACTTCCGACTTCCCACTTCCCGCATTCGGCCTTAAACCCCTCGTTACCCCCGGCCCCTGAAGGGGAGTCCAACCGCACTCTTAAGCGCTGTTGTCCCGTCAGCTGTGCCACGCCCCTGCATACAAGTGAGCGACTAACTGAATTCGGGCCTGTGACTCACATATCTAGGTACATTCGGTTACTATGAATACATAGGGGCATTTCAAATGCCCTTTATTACAGTTCCACATTGCAAATGTGGAACAGCGTAGTCCCATCGTCGGTGTAATACCGACGGCCAGGTTTTTCTTCTTTAATCTAAATGCGACCCTTTCAGGGTCGGGAATATCTATTCCATTCTTGGCTATAGTTATTGGACCCCTTCGGGGTCACGTCATACATCCCACATCCTGCACTGCCAAAGGACTAAGGTCGAAGGCCGAAAGCCCGTTCCCTCTTCCGACACCGGACATCCCACTTCCGACTTCCCACTTCCCGCATTCGGCCTTAAACCCATCGCTACCCCCGGCCCCTGAAGGGGAGCCCAACCGCACTCTTAAGCGCTGTTGTTCCCGTCAACTGCGCTACGCTCCGGCATACAAGTGAGCGACTAACTGAGAACTCACTTCTATCTTCCGTCTTCAATCTACCATCTTTGATCAAATCCAAAGTCCCGCTAGGGACCAAATGTAGGTAGAAACGAAATCATTTGTTGATCCCTGTGCCGTAGGTACAGCACAGGAATTCCTTTGCACTATTGATAATTGTCCCGTACCTCACGGCACGGGAAAAATAATTTTACTTCCTTAAGCTACCAAGATTTAGCCCCTAAAGGGGCTGGTTACGTTGATGAAGGCTATTGTCCACCAATTACACAGCCTGTCCCGTCGAATGACGGGAGATTTACACTAATTAATTTTTGTTCTATATGACTAATAGTGGGTGCTAGATTTATTTGTAGTAGCATGATCTCACAGTTATAATCACTTCATACGTTGTTACTTTTTTTCTGCAGGTAAAAAAAGTAACCAAAA
>Ga0207773_100663_pt1 | contig 12277 bp, 10 predicted proteins | sample TtaePargueraPR_2_FD_187281 | JGI IMG/M metagenome (GOLD analysis project Ga0207773, IMG submission 187281) | Aerobic enrichment media microbial communities from Bioluminiscent Bay, La Parguera, Puerto Rico - Tt and M1 (3) (SPAdes) | ecosystem: Environmental > Aquatic > Marine > Unclassified ...
GGGTGCCGCTTCGAGGATGACGTGCGCGTTCGTGCCACTCACGCCGAACGAGGACACCGCCGCCCGACGCGGCCGGTCCGCCGCCTCGGGCCAGTCGCGGGCCTCGGTCAGCAGCGCCACCGCTCCGGACACCCAGTCCACCTTGGACGACGGCTCATCCACATGCAGCGTGCGGGGCAACACTCCATGCCGCATCGCCAACACCATCTTGATCACACCAGCCACACCAGCAGCAGCCTGCGTATGACCGATGTTCGACTTCAGCGACCCCAGCCACACCGGACCCGCCTCGCCACGCTCCTGACCGTACGTGGCCAGCAACGCCTGCGCCTCGATCGGATCACCCAACGCCGTACCCGTACCATGCGCCTCCACCGCATCCACATCCCGCACCGACAGACCCGCATTCGCCAACGCCGCCCGGATCACCCGCTGCTGCGAAGGCCCGTTCGGCGCCGTCAGACCACTGGACGCACCGTCCTGGTTCACCGCACTGCCGCGTACCAGAGCAAGGATCTTGTGGTTGTTGCGGCGCGCGTCGGAGAGCCGCTCGACCAGGAGCATGGCGACACCCTCGGACATGCCGAATCCGTCGGCGCTGTCGGAGAACGCCTTGCATCGGCCGTCGGCGGCGAGGCCGCGCTGCCGGGAGAAGGCGATGATGCCGTCCGTGGCGGCGTGCACCATGGCGCCGCCGACGAGGGCAAGCGTGCACTCCCCCTTGCGCAGCGCGTCGCCGGCAAGATGCAGGGCCACCAGCGAGGACGAGCAGGCGGTGTCGACGGTGACCGCGGGTCCTTCGAACCCCATCGTGTACGCGAGGCGGCCGGACGCGACGCTGGCCGCGTTCCCGGTGACGGCGTAGCCCTCCAGGCCGCCGCCGTCGCCTGCGACCAGGGTGGCGTACTCGGGCCCGCCGATGCCGACGAAGACGCCGGTACGGCTGCCGCGCAGCGCGGGCGGCCGCAGGCCGGCGGATTCGACGGCGGTCCAGCCGGCTTCCAGCAGCAGTCGCTGTTGCGGGTCCATCGCGAGTGCCTCGCGCGGGTTGATGCCGAAGAAGGCGGCGTCGAAGCCGGCGATGTCGTCGAGGAAGCCGCCGCCGCGCACGTAGGTGGTGCCGGGGTGGTCCGGGTCCGGGTCGTGGAGCGCCCCGAGGTTCCAGCCGCGGTCGGACGGGAAGGGGACGATGGCGTCGTGGCCGTCCAGGAGTAGCTGCCACAGCGCCTCCGGTGACGTCGCGCCGCCCGGGAGCCGGCAGCTCATCCCGATGATCGCCAGCGGTTCGTCGCGCTTCTCCTCCAGCTCACGGAGGCGGTTCCGGGTTCGCTGTAGGTCCGCCGTGACCCGCTTGAGGTAGTCGACGACCTTCTCTTGCTCGTGCATATCGCCTCTTCGTCACTCGGGCGGGCGGGGCGCGGTCCGTCCACGACTCGGCGGCGGCGTTCGGGGGATACGCCGCCGCCGATGGCCGTGCACGGACGGATCAGCGTCCGGGCTGCGGAGGCCGGACGCCGAGCGCGTGCCGGAACTCGTCGCGGGGGTCCCAGCGCGCCTTGATCTGCTGGAGCCGTGGGTAGTTGCCGAGGTAGTACAGGGTGTGCCAGCCGACGCCGGAGGTGTTCCACGCCGGATCGGCCACGTCGGCGTCCGCGTAGTTGATGTGGCATCCGGCGGCCGTGTCGCCGGGCGCGGGCACGCCTCCGGTGTCGGCCCAGACGTCGCGGTAGAAGGTACGGATCCAGGTGAGGTGCCGCTCGTCTTCGGCCGGGTCGGTCCACTCGGTGGCGAAGATCAGGCGCAGCACCGAGTCGCGCTGCGGCATGGCGGTGGCGTCCGAGGCGACGGCGTTCACTGCGCCGCCATAGCTGGCCAGCATGATGCCGGCGGTCATGTTGCGGTAGCCGGGCGTGGTCAGGCTGTTGTAGACCGCGGTGATCTGGGCGTCGGAGAGGCTCCGGCGCAGATAGGCGGTCTTGAACTTGGCCCGCCGGGTGTGGTCGGCGCGGTCCGTCACTCCGGGCCAGGTGGTGGTGTGCAGCCAGGGCAGGACGTGCCGTTCCAGGACGACGGGATCGACGCCGACACCGTCGCCGAGCGCGGCGAGATAGTCGGTGAGCAGTTGTTCGGCGTCCGGCACCGTGGCGTCGAACTGGATGCTCATGATGATGACGCCGGCGCCCTCCCGCGGCGTCGCGCCGATCACGCTGTAGAGGCCGGCGTAGGGCGAGCCGGGGTCGCTGTTGCGTTCGTGCCAGGCGCCGTGGTTGCGCAGCAGGGTGCTGAACGACTCCTCGCTCATCGCGGCCCAGGGCCAGAGCACCTGGGCGACGATCATCCTGGCCGGTGGGGAGGGCAGGAGTGTGCCGGGATCGTGGCCGGTGGCGCCGGGCGAGCGGAACCAGTAGCGGGTCACGACGCCGAAGTTGCCGCCTCCGCCGCCGGTGTGCGCCCACCACAGGTCGTGGTACAGGTCGTCGGGTTCCCGGGTGGCGACGACGGCCCTGGCCCGGCCGTCCTCGTCGACCACGACGACCTCGACGGCGTAGAGGTGGTCGACGACGGAGCCGAACAGCCGCGACAGCGGACCCCAGCCGCCGCCCGCGATGTGGCCGCCGAGACCGACCGATGGGCAGGTCCCGGCCGGCAGGGCGACGCCCCACTGGCGGAAGAGCGTGCGGTTCACCTCGCCGATGAGCGCGCCGGCGCCCGCCTCGAAGGCGCGCATGCCGGGGTCGTAGCCGATCGAGGTCAGCGCCGTCAGGTCGACGACGACCCGGATCTCGGGGTTGGTGACGAAGTCCTCGAAACAGTGACCGCCGCTGCGGACTGCGATGCGCCGGCCGCTGTCCACCGCCTCCTGCACGGCCGAGACGACGTCCTCGGTGGACGCGACCAGCCGTACGTAGTCCGGGGTACCGGCGAAGCGGGCGTTCCAGCCGCGGACGAGGTCGTCGTAGCGGGGATCACCGGGCAGCACGGTGGCGGCCACCGAGGTCAGCCGGCCGGCGGCGGGCGCCTCGACGGGCACGCCGGTCATCAGGCGACCTCGGTCCTGGCCACGATCGCGGACCCGCCCGTGACCGTGCAGACCACGGGGTGGTCGGAGGTCACCACGGTGTGGTCGCCGGGGGTGAACGTGTAGTTGCCCGGCCGCTCCGCGCGCAGCGTGACCGTGCCGCCGCTGAGGAACACCGTGCCGCCCTTCGGAATCTCCGCCGGGTTGGTGAGCCCGGTGACGGTCAGCGTGCCCTCGCCCGCACCGCCCACGATCACCTCCAGCTCGGCGGTCACCTCGTTACGGGCCAGTAGCCTCGGGGTGGCCGCGCGGCTGCGCAGCGTGACCTCAAGGTGGATCTCGCCGCCGGCGGCAACCTTGTCCGGCGCGACGACCGTGACGTAGTTGACGCTGTCCTGGGGCGTCTCACCGGGAATGGCGCAGGCCACCTCAAGGTCCGCCGTGCCGGAATTGGTGCTGCTGTCACTCATCGCCGTGCCGCCCTTTCGTAATCGTCTGCCATGTCCGCTCGTGAATGCGGTGAACTATTCGGCGATCCTGGTGCGGGTGGTCCATCGATAGGTGATCGAATCACCATTCCCGGCCAGCGCGCCGTCGACGCGCTCGAAGTGCTCGTACCCGCCGTGATGCTCGATCTTGATCTTCTCGTCGCTCTTGACGGCCTTGACCAGGCGGCTTTCGGGTGGAAGGTCCGCCGGACCGCCCTCCAACACCACATCGACGAGGCCATCGTCACCGGAATGTCTCATCGCACAAGCTCCTCCGCGCCGTCCTCCCGCGATCAGCGGGCAAGGAGAAAGAAATTCGGTGCGTCGCCATTGAACGCTAACCGGAGCGCGGAAGGGCCGCCTACCCCTTAGTGACCCCTATCAGCCACACACCGACCTATTCCGGGCGTCGGAGGCCGGCGAGAACGACGCGCAACTGGCGGCGCCAGTGGCCGGGTGAGCGGGCCTCGGTGAGCTGGATGATCCGGCCGAGTCCGATCAGGAGCAGCGACACGTCCTCAAGGGTGGTCTCCGGGCGCAGCACACCGGCGTCCCGGGCCCGGTCGATCATGCCGGCCAGGACCGGCTGGAGTTCGTCCTGGCACTGCTGGAAGCGCGGTGTCGCGACCATCGGATCGGCGAGCCCGTCGAGCAGCGCGCGATGCTGGGCGACGAGTTCCAGCGACCGCTCCATGAACTGGGCGAGCCCCTGCCAGGCGTCGGCCGCGCCGGACGCCTCCCGGACGGTGGCGGCCCAGCGGTCGAGCACGTCGGCCACCACGGCGTCGGCCAGCAGTTCCTTGGTGGCGAAGTGCCGGTAGACCGTGCCGATCCCGACACCGGCCCGCCGGGCGATGTCCCGCACGTCGAGCGCCAGACCGTGCTCGGCGAAGGCCTCGGCGGCGGCGCCGAGCAGCCGCCGGCGGTTGTCGACGGCGTCCCGGCGCAGCGGGCGGGGGGACACGTTCGCCGACTCACGAGGCATGAACGGAGCGTACGCGTAGCCCAACCGCACGGTGCAAACCTGCTAGCATCGCGAGCGTAAACGGATCAGGAGTTCCGGATAATGTTCGGGGTCGGCGTCGCCCGGCCGGCTGGGGAGGATCATGAAGACCATCGTCATTTCCGGGGGTACGGACGGCATCGGTCGTGCGCTCGCGATCCACGAGTTGAAGGCCGGCAACCAGGTCGTGGTCGTCGGCCGCAGCCCGGAGAAGGGGCGCGAGCTGGCGGACGAGGCGGCCCGGCTCGGCGCGGCGGATCGATACCATCTCATCCTCGCCGACCTGGCGCTCGTCGCGGAAAACCGACGGGTCGCGCGGGAGGTCGCCGCCCGGTTCAGCACCGTGGACGCACTGGTGCTGTGCGCGACCTACCTGCGGATGAACCGGGCGGAGACCAACGAGGGCATCGAATACAGCTTCGCCCTGGCGTACCTCAGCCGCTATGTGCTGAGCCACGAGATCGCGCCACTGATGGCCGGCGCCCCGGCACCGGTGATCGTGAACCTGGCCGTCGTCGGCGCCGGAGCGAAGGCGATGAACTGGGACGACCTGATGTTCGCCCGCAAGCACAACGGCATGCGGGCCTGGGCACAGACCCGGCGTGCCAACGAGCTGCTCGGCATCGACTTCGCCGCGCACACCAGCGGTGGCCGGATCAGGTACGTCTTCTTCAACCCGGTGTTCGTCAAGAGCAACTTCTCCGGCCAGTTCCCGAAGCCGGTCCGGTTCCTGATCAAGCTGGCGGGCGCCCTGGCCACGCCGGCGGAGAAGGGCGTGCTGCCGATCGCGAACCTGATCGACAACCCGCCGGCGGAGCCGCTGACCTCCTACAAGCAGGCCAAGCGGGTGGATCTGCCCGTCTCGCCGGCCGATCGGGAGGACGCGGAGCGGTTGCGCCGCGAGACCAAGAGACTGCTGAACGAGTGACCGGCGGTGCCGGGCCGGTAATGTCGCGGTCGCGGCGTCACCGGCCCGGCCGGCCAGCGTCATGCCGTTTCGGCCAGTGGTAGCTGCGCCTCCGTCGGCAGGTCGGTACGCCGCCTGACCTTGAGCTTGCGATACGCGCGGGTGAGGTGCTGCTCCACGGTGCTCACCGTGATGTAGAGCTTCCGGGCGATCTCCCGGTTGGTCAGCCCGCGCGCCGCCCAGGCCACCACCCGCCGCTCCGCCTCGCTGAGCCGTTCGGTCTCCTGGTCCTCCCCCGCACCCGGCTGCTCGGCGTCGGCCACGACCGGCCGGCGGCCGTGCTGCGACTCGGTGGACGTCGTCACCACGCTGCACCACTTCAGCAGATACCAGGACCGTCGCTTGACCACGCGCGCCCGGTCCAGCTCACCGGCGGCGTGGTGGAAGCGGCCCAGATCGTCGAGCGCGTGGGCCAACTCGAGCTGCGCGCCGCACGCCTCCAGGATCTCGATCGACTGGCGCAGCAGGGCGAGCTGCCGGCGCGGCTCGGACACCGCCGCCAGCAGTCGCAGCGCCACGCCGCGGGACCGGGAGCGGCCGCGGGACACCCGCGCCAACTGCTCCTCGATCAGCACCCGCGCCTGCTCGGTACGGCCCATCCGCAGGTAGAGCTGTGCGAGGTCGGTCCGCCACGGCACCAGCCCGGGCAGGTCCAGTCCCCATTTCGTCATCAGCTCGCCGCACGCGGTGAAGTCGCTCGCCGCCGCCTCCAGCCGGCCGGTCGCCACGTAGTGGTAGCCGCGTGCCTGCCAGTAGAAGAGCCCGATGCCGGTCTGGAAGATCTCCGCCGGGACTCGATGACGCAGCACCGCCGCGGCGGCCCGGTGGTCGCCCATCGCGGTGTACGCCTGGATGAGCGTCGCCAGCGGCCCGCCGATCCGCACGCCCCAGGACTCCACGTCGGTGACCCGCAGCGCCCGCTCGGCGGCCTCGATGGCGGCGGCGAGGTCACCGGCGCGCAGCGCGATGACCGACCGGATCAGCGACAGCTCACCCTGCCACGTGTTCACCCCGCGCGCGACCGCCTCGGCCAGGAGCGCGTCGCAGCGCTGCGCGGCCACGTCGAGCCGGTCCACGTAGACCAGTGCAGAGAGCGAGGTGATCAGCGGGTCCAGGTTGTCGTCGCTGAGGCGGCAGGTGTGCAGGATGTACTCGGCACCGTCGAAGATGTCGTCGTAGGAGCCGTTGGCGGAGAGCAGGCGCAGCAGGTTCGCCGCGTATAGCTGCGGCGAGGTCGCCACGGTGACGGCCGAGATCTCCGAGGCCAGCGCGTCGCGGGCCGCGGGTACCCGTTCCAGCAGTGTCGGGTAGGAGTAGGTGAGCCAGAGCCGGAACAGGTTCAGCTCTGCGGCCGAGTGTGCGTCGGCAGAGCCGGCGGAGCCGACCAGTCGCTCCAGCGCGTCACCGGCGTCGTCCAGCCGCCCGTACCAGAGCAGGTATCGGATTGTCGTGGTCGTCTCCGGGCCGGAGAGCCGGCCGGCCCGGAGCAGGTCCACGAGCTGAGGAAGGTGCCGGGCGGCGGTGGCGGGGCTGATCCGCCACTCGGCCGAGGTGAGCATCGCGATGATCCGCGCCCGCTCGGCCGGTTCGGTGCTCAGCTCCCGGGCCAGTTCCAGGTGCCGCACCGCAGCCGTCGACCTGCCGTGGTCGATCTCGTGCTGGGCGGCCCGGACCAGCACCTGCACTCCCCACGGCTCGATCTGGTCACCGGCCGCGGTGAGGTGGTCGGCCACGGCCGCCGCCGGTGCGCCCGCCGCGTTGAGCGCGTGCGCGGCCCGCTTGTGGATCGATTGGCGCTCGGCGGGGCCGAGGTCGTCCAGCACGGCGGCGCGGGCCGCGGGGTGCCGCAGGCCGTCGGCGAGCCCGGAGAGGCTGAGCGTCTCCAGCGCCGCGGCGACGGTGGCGGCGTCGAGGGCGACCACGCCGGTGATCAGCGGGACCGCCGCCGCGCCGCTGAGCACCGCGACCGCCCGGGCGACCGCAGTGACCTCGGTGGGACAGCGACGCAGGCAGTCCACGACCGCCTGACCGTAGGCGCCGCCGGGACCGAGGGTGATCTCGTCGGTCCCGTCGTCCGCCCAGGTGTGCGACTCCTCGATGATCGCGTTGAGTAGGCCGAGGTTGCCGCCGCTGACCCGGTGGCAGAAGGGCGCGAGCCGCCGTGCGGCCTCCCGGCCGAGGTGCGGCGCGAGGATGCCCTCGATCTCCTCCGGGCCGAGCAGCGTCAGCCGCATCCGGTTGAAGCGCGGCAGACGGACGATCTCCGTCTCGAACCACTGGAAGTCGGCCGGCGTCTTGTGGTCGGTGCTCAGCACCATGTGCAGCCGGCTGGCGTCCAGGCGGCGCGCCGTGAACTGGAGGCAACGCAGCGAGGCCGTGTCCGCGTACTCGGCGTCGTCGACTCCGGCCATGGTGGGGCGCTCGTCGGCCAGCTCCAGCAGCAGGGCGCCGAGCCGATGCTCCACCGGTTCCCCGGCTGCGCGGCCGGCGTCCGGCCGGCGAGCCTCCGCGATCAGCGCGTCCGCCCGTTCCCGGACCGGGGCCGCCAACTGGGCCCGGCGTAGCAGCTGAGAGATCACGCCGAGCGGGATCTGCCGCTCCTGCCGGGAGGCGGTGGCGGTGAGCACGTGCGCCCCCGTCAGCCGGTCGGCGAACGCGTGAAGCAGTGTCGTCTTGCCGGTGGCGACGGTGCCCTTGACGACCGTGACCCGGCCTTGCCCGCCTTCGCAGGAGGTGAAGGCCGACACCAAGGCCCCCAGTTCGTCCCGCCTGTCGCTGTCCACCATCCAGCTCTCCCTTCGGATCCCCCGCGGCAGCGCAGAGCTGCACCACATCTCTGGGAAATGAACGTCGGCAACTGCCAACGAAACGGTCCGGCCAGGTGAAACCCCGAACCGAACCACACACACCTGGATTTCGGCGAAGGGTGATTATCACCAGGCCAGACAATTGGCGTTACGAATGCGTTAACAATGGACTGGCCGCGGTGTGCGCATTCGCGTGATCGGCGACCAGGAACTACGCAGGTCAATTGGCCGGAGCACGATCCCGCGAGCGGACAAACCGGGCAGTTTAGGCCACCTCCCACCGCGCACGTGGGCCATCGACGTACGCCGTCCGACGCGCCCCGTATCGCATTGATCAACTTCGTTGACATACCGGCAGGCCAATACTATCGACAACGGCCACGGCCGCCGTGTGGCATACATCACAGTGCTAACTGCCGGGTGCGGAACGTGTCAAGGGATTGAGGCCAACGGGAGTTAAGCGGCTTGTCGTTGTGGCTCGGGTTTGTTGATCCAGACCTGTTCGGGCAGGTCGAGGATCTTGGGTAGGAGCCGGGTCGTGCCGAACCGTTCCGGATGCGCGGCCCGCGCGGTGGCGAGGGTGTTCTCGCGGCCAGCGCGAACGCGGTGATGGCGGCCCTGGTGGACCTCGGCCGGGGTATGCAAGCCGATCCCGGCGTGTCGGTGGGCATGGTTGTACCAGGTCACGAAGTCGGTCATGAACGCCCGCGCCTGGGTGAGGGACGCGAACCGGTCCGGGAAGACCGGCGCGTACTTCAACGTCTTGAACCAGGCCTCGCTGTACGGATTGTCCCAGCATTAACCGGCTAATTGGCCTGTTGCTCCGCGTTTGGCCGGTTAAGGTTTCGGGTCAGTGTCCTCGTTTGGTGATCTGGCGTAGCTGTTCTTCGTGGCGGCGGACGCGGCTGGCGATGGCTTCGATGGCGGTTCGCAGGGCTGTGATGTCGTCGGCGAGGCCGCTGAGGGTTCCCGCTTGCGCGGCGTTGTGGCGGTGTTGCTCGATGAGGGCGCGTAGTGACGGGTTGCGGTAGAGCGTCGTGCGGCCGAGGCCGGTGCGTGCGGCGACCTGTGTGAAGGTGATCGGCTGCTGGGTGGCGGTGAGTTCGGCGCAGGCCTGTTCGACCTTGGTGATCGCGGTGTTCATCCGGCTTGTGCCTGTTCGATGAGGGTGTCCAGCCGGGCGATGAGTTTGTGGTGGCGTGCGGCCTCGGTGATCCAGCCGCGTTGCTCGGCGTCCTGGGCGAGGGCGTCCGCGTCGACGCGTTGGGCGGTGAGGATGGGGAGTGAGCTGGCGTCGGAGTGGAAGCTCGGGCAGTGTTCGCAGATGTTGGCGTAGGTGCAGGCGCCTTGGGCGGGTGCGCGTAGGCAGAACCCGCCGGCCAGCCGGGACTTGATCAGGGGTGTCGTCTTCCAGTCCGCGCCGCGGGTGATGTCTGTCAGGGGCAGGCTCGTCGTCGGGTTCGTGGGGATGCCGGCACGTTCCTTCGCCAGGGTGAGCGCGCGTTCGTATTCGTCGCGGATGGTGGTGTCGAACAGCCGCCCGTAGCGCAGGCTCATCTCGGCGGAGACGTGGCCGAGTAGCGCCATCAGTGCCTGTAGTGACACTCCGGCGTTGACCAGGGCGGTGGCGTAGGTGTGGCGGAGCTGGTGGGGTGTCGTGTGTCCGAGGCCGGCGGCGTCGGCGGCCCGTTCCAACTCCTCGCGGACGGTGTTCTGGGACAGGCGTCTTCCGTGGTGGGTGAACAGGAACTGCGCTCGGCGTCGGTATCGCGGGTGGGGTAGGGGCTGGCCTGGGGAGCGGATCGCGATGATGTGGTCGATCAGGTCGAGGACGTCGTCGTCGAGGGGGACCATGCGTTCGGAATCGAGCTTGCCGAGCGGGACCTTCAGCCAGGCTCCTTGCCCGGGGACCTCGTGCACGCAGTCGATTTCGAGGTCGAGGAGTTCCCCGATGCGCAGGCCGCAGGCGCGTTGCAGCCGCAGCGCGCAGGCGGCCAGCGCGTTGCCGGTACTGGGTTTCCGGAGTTGCTCGGTGAGTCGCCGGTCGGCGTCAACGGGCAGGTAACGGGGCAGGACTTTGGGCAGCTTTGGGACGTCGTCACGGAACACCAGCCGTCGGGTCGGGGCGTCGGGCCAGCCCCATTCGGTGATGTCGGTGAGGAATCCTGCCAGCGCCAGGACGCGGCGGGAGCGTTCCGCGACGGTGATGACCTCGTTGGTTTTGGTGTTGATCGCATCGACCTGCGCCGACAGGTAGGGTTCGATATGGCGGCATCGTTGCAGGTCCGCGATCGAGTGCAGAGCCGGGTCGATGCGGGCGAGGAAGACCCCGAAGTGCATCAGCCGGGTGGCCAGGGACGAGACCGTCTTCGGCACGCATGTGGCGCGTTTGCGTTCGAGGTAGGCGACCAGCGCCGAGCGGACCGGTGGGGTCACCCCGCGCAGCCGATCCGCGAAGGCGATCCCGGACGCGGTGGCTGACGGGGCGGACAGGACCTGGAGATGGAACAACACCCGACGGGTGTTGCTGATGGCGGCACCGTAGTGCCGCCATCCGTTGCCGGTTCGTTCTTCCCGTTCGACGCAGGCGTAGGTGAATGCGTCGATGTCCCGGTCGGTGAGGCGGTTCAGCGACCGGCCGGTCTGGATCAGGAGCCGGGCGGGTACCTGCGAAGCGGTGGCGAGCCGGACCCGTTCGGCGAAACCCAACTGCTCAGCGGTGCTGAGGAACAGCGCCAGGTCGGCGCCGACCTGGCAGCCCTGCACTTCTCGCCAGATGCTGGAGAACTTGCGCTCCAGCAGGTAGTCGTAGCCGGGCCGCAGACCGCCGTGCAGGATCAGGAACGTGATCAAGGGTCGGGTCGAACCGTTGGCGGACAACCGCACCGGCAACGGCTCGGCCGCCCACGCGGCCGGGTCAGGCCACCGGGTGAAAAACGATCGCGCCGCCGTCCAGTACGCGGTGTTCCCGCGACCGGTCCGGGCCAGATAGTCCAGGTAGGACGCGTGAAGGTCATGACTGGGCACGGATACGCTCCCGGGCAGCGTCGAACTCGGCCTTGACGTGCGCCGGCGCGAGATGAATGTAGCGGGCGCTGCTGTCCACGTGGGTGTGTCCGAGCAGGGCCTGCATGACCGCCAGATCGACTCCGGCCTCGGCGAGCGCGGTGCCGAACGTGTGCCGCAACGCGTGCGGGTGCCCGCCGCCGATCCCCGACAACCCACGGTGATAGCGGAAGATCGTCCGCAGCCCGGCCGCCGTCAACGGCTGCCCACGGTTGGGGCCCTTCGCCACGATGAACACGGTGGCGCTACTCGTCTCCGGGCGTTCGGCCAGCAGGTAGACCTGGATCACCGAGGCCACATCACCATCGAGTGGGACCCGGCGTTCCCGGTTGCCCTTGCCCACGACCTGCAGCCACCTCCCGCCGATGTCGACGTCGGCGACGGTCAGGGCGAGGACCTCACACGAACGCAGGCCGCAGTACAGCATCAGGCCGGCGATCGCCCGGTCTCGCCAGGTCCGGAAGCTGGCCAACAGATCGGCCGCCTGGGGCTGGGACAACGGCCGTGGCAGCCGACGAGGCTCGCGTAGCCGCAGCGCCGACCTGCTCTTCGGGCGCCGCGCCGTGTGCGCCAGCAGCCCGTTGCGTTCCCCCGCAACCTGTCGGCGGGCCTCCCGCCCCTTCGGCACCGGGCTGACCGCCGTCGGGTCCCGCATCGACCGCATCGCGAACAGCCCCGAGATCGCCGCGAGCCTGCGGTTGATGGTCGTCGCCGCGTACCTGTCGACGCGGCCTCCCCGCAGCCGGATCACGTTCGGGCCCGGCCGCCCGGGAATCCGCGCCTCACGGCACGCCTGCCAGCCTCCCCCAGTCTGTGGGGAATTAGGTCATCGAGGCCGGTAAGTGAAAGGTGCACCTGACCTGTAAGGATGTGAGTGTCTAGATCATATCCATGATGGAATCAGGTGCACCTTTCTGGTGAGTAAGA
>Ga0207773_100665_pt1 | contig 12265 bp, 11 predicted proteins | sample TtaePargueraPR_2_FD_187281 | JGI IMG/M metagenome (GOLD analysis project Ga0207773, IMG submission 187281) | Aerobic enrichment media microbial communities from Bioluminiscent Bay, La Parguera, Puerto Rico - Tt and M1 (3) (SPAdes) | ecosystem: Environmental > Aquatic > Marine > Unclassified ...
GTATTTCGGTCTGGCATATCCAACCGCTTGTGGCGATATCCCTGCAGAAGTCCTGAACCCTCGCGACAGCTGGTCGGACAAGGCAGCCTATGACAAGGCTGCCGCAAACCTGACCGGCCTGTTCGAAAAGAACTTCACCAAGTTCGAAGAACATGTCGATGGCGATGTTCGCGATGCTGCAATCCGCAGCAATGCCGAAGTCAAAGCCGCCGAATAAGGCGACTGAAAATCGATCAAAAGGCCGGTGCATGCACCGGCCTTTTTGCTGGCCAAACGGTCCAAGCCCTATCGATCCGGGTATAGATCCCTGTCACCGCGTTCCATCTCTGGCGTCGGGATCACGAAGAAGATCGGGAAAAGAACACATCGCGATATCAACAACACCCCGTATTATTTCTGCATTTCATACAAGGCTGATAATGCGGATTTCCTGCTGGACCGGTTAGATCAAGGAATTTCGGTACTGCGTAAAAATGGGGTTTATGCCGACATTCTGGAAAAACACGGCATTCAGCCCGATGAACCCAAGCCCCCTATAACGGAAAGCCGCGAATAGCCATTTACTGACTGGCATAATTCAGCGCAGATATTCAAACAGCGACATATCAACAATCTGGCCTGCGACCGAATAGGATGCTTCAAGCTGTACCGACAAGGTTTCAAGATTGACCATGGCTTCCGCCAGATCGACTTCGGAAAGATCGGTCACTATTCCCTCGGCGGTCAGTTGAAAATCGGTATGCATGTCAACAACCGCCTCAAGCTCATCCTGCGTCAAAGATACCTGGGTCTGAAGATCGGCAATTCCCTCTACCGCGTCCTCAATCAAGGCCATTGCCTCGGTCAGGGCGGCTTCATCAATCGGATCGGATGATGCATAAGCTGTCAGGTTCAACGCCCGCAATGCCTGCTCGAACGGTTCCTGATCGGCGGTAAGGCCATATTCGATGATGGTGCCATCCGCGACCTTGGCCGATGCAATATCACTATTGCCGGAATAATAGCTGGTATCGGCTGTACTGGGCGTTGTCATGGCCGGGTAATCAGCCACATCGACAGAAACCGGGGCCGTATTTGTGGCCGACCCGGCAAACAGGTAGCGATCTTCATATTGGGTATTAAGCAAAGATGCCATGGTGGAAAGTGCCGCCGACGCAGACTCGTTGATCCCTGCAACATCCGTGCTGCCAGTGCTAAGTGCGCCCGAGATATCGGCCAGCATGTCGCTTAACAAATCGACCATATCGTTCAGTGTCGAATAATACATTTCGACACGGCTCTGAATCTGCTCGGCCAGATCGGCGTAAGCCGACGATTCCGATATTTCAGCACTCAGCGTGCTGATCACATAGGAATTATCCGAAACGCCGGAATAGGAATCCGATTTCATTCCCGAGCTGGATTGCCTGGTCGCGTCGGCAAGTTGTGACTGAACACTTCGCATCTGGTTCAGCAGGTTCTGCTGCATGGCGGCTGTCGAAACTCTCATGTTCTTTACCCTTTACCGGACAGCTTCAAGCAAGGTGTCCATCAGCGATTGCGTGATTTCGAGGATCGCGGCAGCCGCTTCATAGGCACTTTCAAGATTGGCCATTGTCAGGGCCTCTTCGTCGGTATTGACGCCATACTGATTGGAAAAACTTTCAACCAGATCGCTATAGGACGTACTGGCGACACTGGCTTTGGTTTCGGCACTTGAAGCCTGTTGGGCAACATCAGACAGTATTTCCGACGCGTAATCCGAAAGCGTCGTTTTGGTACTGCCAAGGTTCCCGGCCGCATCGAAACTGACATTCGTATCAAAAACATTCGCCAGCGCCTCGGCCACATCCGAGCTTCCCGACGAAATCACACTGTCGCCAACGGCCAAAGCAGCGTCATCCGATCCCGATCCGGTTGGCACCAGACTGGAATCTGCAAGCCACGCGGCATTCACCGAGATATCGTCGGCCCCGGTTCCTGTGAACATGTCGTTCAGACCGAAATAGTCGGAAAAACCCTGCGCATCTGCCCCAACCTCGGCATCCATATTGACAATCGAAACACCGTAATCATCGTCGGAACTGGCAATCGTTAACGTGCCATCGGCATTTACCGTCGCCGTCATGTTGGCAGATGCATTGATCTGATCGACCAGATCCTGAACCGTCGTCACCGTCGTCAGATCAATATCAAGGATTTCAGTCGCGCTGCCATCCTCGTCCGTCGCCACTAACCGCACGGTACCCGTTCCCGAAAAGGCATCCGTCAATGCCGTTGTCTCGCTTGATGTCAGCTCGGTCGGGCCGGGATAGGACGTGCCGAGATTGGTGACGGCATTGATGCTGTCCATCAGGGTTACGGCCAACGCATCAAGCTCGTCCTGAATGCCCGGCAGGGTTTCGTCGCGCAAATCGATCAGCCCACCCAGCTCACCACCGCTGATATCATCCGAGATCGACTTGCCGTTCACCGTAATGTCACCAAATACTGTATCGGCATTGACCGTACCGACGGCATTATATTCAAGCTCCTGCACCTGGCTTCCGACGACAAGCGTGCCACCGATATAGACCTGCGTCTGGTTTGACGAACTGGTGTAATAGGTCACGTCAGCCAATTCGGACAGTTCCTGAATGGCAACCGCACGTGCATCTTCAAGTTCACTGGAAGCCAGTGTCGTTCCATCCGTTCCGGTCAATTGCTCGTTATAGGACTGAATTTCATTCAGAAGCGAATTGATCTGATCAATCGTATCCTCGATCGACTGATCGGCTGCCGCCCGCTGATCCTGCACACTGGCTGAAAGGCTGTTAAGCTCGCTTGCGATCTGTTCCGCGTCGGTCAGAACCAGCGACTTGGCCGACTGGCTGTCCGCACTGGCGGCAAGGGATGCAATTGATGTTTCAAGATCGGTAATCAGGGTCGATATCGCGTCATCATCGCCAACTGATCCGAAATTGCTTGAAACGATTTCAAGCGGGTCGGCAAACACGGATGCATATCCACTTTCCGACGCGGCTTCGTTGATCGCCTTGATCAGATAACTGTCAACGCTTGATCCCACCGAAGTGACCGAAACGCCCACAGCCGATCCACCGCTGACATTGCTGGCCAGACTGGTCGACTTGGTTGTGTATCCTTCGACCGACGCATTGGCGATGTTGTTCGAAGATACGGCAATCCCGGTCTGACTTGATTGCAATGCGCTGAATGCAGCAGATTGGGCAGCACGGATCGACATTTTTCTGACCTGTCAGTTGTCAAAAGTGCAGTTACATCTTCAAATTCAGAATGGCGCGTGTCGATTTGCCGTGCAGATCACCATCGCGGTCATATGAAGTTGCCTGATCACCTGCCGTTGCAGCCCAACCGGCACGAATACGTTTCAGGCAGGCATCACGCTTGGCCATAAGGCGGATATTATTGCGATCAAGCTTATTGCGAAGACTGCGCACCAACTCAAAATTGATGATCTGGCCAGCAAGCGGATTTTCCGGATCAATCTGTTTCTGGGCACGCAGTTCGGACTTCAGTGCATCTTCCAGCAGAGTCTTTTCCGCCGTGATATCGGGCAAAAGGTCATACTGACCCTGTTCAAGGATCCGCCATTCGACATCGAGAAGTTCTTCGAGACGCGCAATGATCTGCGTGACGGCGTCGCTATCATTTGGAAGTGCCAAAGCCATTGCTGTCATAACCTCAATTCCCCTTGCATCACGACTTAGTTCACTGCCGAAATGAGCGTGTCATACATATCGCTGGTCGTTGAAACGACTTGTGCCGCCGCCGAATAGGCCTGCTGTGCGATGATCATTTTGGAAAACTGGCTGGTGGTATCGACCGTTGAACTTTCCAGGGAATAATCCGCAAGCGTCCCGGTCCCGCCGTCACCCGGGGTTTTCAGCACGTAGCTTCCCGATGTGTTGCTTTCCTTGTAAACGGTGTCGCTATAGGCAGTCAGACCATCCGCATTCGCAAAGTCCGCCAGTACGATCTGATAAACCGGTTCGCTTTCACCATTCTCATAGGTGACCGAAACAACTCCGTCGTCCGAGATCGATATCTCGGCGATCTCGCTGTAGTTTGAACCGTTCTGACCGACAGAATACAGCGTCATGTCGCCATCTTCCTCGTCCGAAGCAAACTGCTGCAAGCCGTCATCGTCGCCCGCCGTTCCGAGATCGGAAACAATCGTGCTGTCATTGGCACCCGTCGTCCAGCCGGTGATGGTCAATGTAGCGCTGTCCGTTACATCGGTGTTACCGGCATCCGTGATCGCCGACAGATTGCCGTCACCGTCAAAGGTAATAGTCAACGGTCCACCCGATGACGTACCGGTAACCGTCGTCCCGTCCGATGTCAGAACCGGATCAGAATAGGTCAGTTCCCATTCGTTCGCTGCGGTCTTCTCATAAGTGTAAGTCACCGTATGACTGGTTCCGAGACTGTCAAAAACCTCGACATCGACGGAAAATACATCGCCAACGGCCGCATCTGCCGGAAGATTGGCGACCATCGAAACTTCAGTCGTGGCTTCGGCCGTACCGGTCAGGTCTTCAAGATTGATGGTGGTCAAAGCCGACGTACTTGTCGGGACAGTTCCACTTGCCGGATTGCCATCATCATCCAGGGCATAACCCATGAGGTAATAGCCCGAACTGTTGACCAGGTTTCCTTCGGAATCCGTATCGAAATCGCCGGCGCGCGTATAGTAGACGTCGCCATTGGCATCGGTCACGACAAAAAAACCATCACCCGAGATCGCCAGACTGGTCGCTGTATCATCTGCCTGAATCAGTCCTTGCGAGCTGATATTAGTCTGGGTCGATGTCGTCACACCGTTCGAATAGCCGGTCGTTGTCGAACCGGGGGTCGTTACCAGTGACGAGAAGGATGTCGAACTGTCCTTATAACCGACAGTCTCGCTGTTGCTGATATTGCCCGAAATCACACCAAGCGATGTTGATTGCGCATTCAGCCCCAGAACGGCGGAATTCAGTGCACTGCTTAAGCTCATGACCTTGATCCTTCACTTCAGGAAACTGTTTGCGTGCCCTGAACGCCCGAGATCGAAACATCGACCCCGTTGACATACAGCACGGCTTCATCGCCGGTCAGGTCGATTGCCGACACCACACCGGTCATCAGAGTTTCGGAGTCAACGGAATTTCCATCCGCATCGGTCGCCTCGACCGAAAGGGTATAGGTGCCCGACGTCAGCGTGCTACCGCCACCAGTCGTCCCGTCCCAGGTGAAATTATTCGCCCCCTCGGCACCGGTCACTGTCGTCTCATAGACGACATTTCCATCTTCATCGGTGATTTCGATGCTGACATTCGATGCATCATCATCAAGAACGAAATACCATTCGGCCTCGCCATCTTCGAGCGGCGCGGTGTCCCCGACTGCGACAATATCGGTACCAAGATAGGACTGCGCCGCACTGTTATCGATCACGCCCTGCAAGGTCAGAAGCGATTCTGAAAGATCGGACAGCAAAGCATTATTCTGTTCAGCCAGTTCGAGCTGCTCGAAGGTTGCCAGCTGCGTGGTCATCTCCGACACATCTTCGGGATCGGTCGGATCCTGATTCTGAAGTGTCGTCAGCATCAGCGTCATATAGGTTTCGTAGGTCGAGCTTTCGCTCGTACTCGACGAGGTCGATGTGCTTGACGATGACGTCGTCGAAGCCGTCAGGTTATCGTATGTCAGGCCGCTGAGGTAACTCATCACCGCCTCCATAAAGCGAACATTGATCGGGTCTATGTTCGTTTCACGCTGGACGACGGAAAAACTGGCGCAGCAAATTCATTTTTTTGAATAATAAATCCAAAAACAAAAAGGGAGTGCCCAAGCACTCCCTTGTGATCACACGCCGTTCAGTTGACGTCGATGTTATCGCGGTGGCGGCGGCGGTCCCGGACGATGCAACGCCAATTCAGCCCGATCTTCGGGCGACAAGCGGACCGCGACATTGGCCATATGATTCAGGATACGACCGATATCATCACCGATACCGTTTTTCATTCTACCAAAGACGTCGCGAATCTCGGCGTCCGTTGCGTCGTCACGCAACAAAACCTCGCGCAGTTCCCTGAATTTTTTCAGATCGTCGCGGCGCTTCACCAAATCCTTTATCACGGGCGCGAACTCGGCATCAAAAACTGCCTGCCCGTCAGGACTGAGCTTTTCGCGCACATCGGCAAGCATACGAACACCTGGTGGTCGGTCATTATCTTGCCCCGGCATCGGTGGCGGAGCCCCCAGAAAACTGTGAAGGATCGTGCTGCCTGCGGCAATACTTCCGGCAATCGTCCCGATCAGGAACAGGTTCAGCGCAAGCGAGGCCCACAAAAACTTACGGGTGGCATTCGGTTTGCGACGATCATCAAAAACCATCATTCCCGCCCCTTTTGTGTGTTATCGCCATTCAAACCAATTCCCATGCCTTGCGACGCCTCGTCAAAAACGTGATTTTCCAACGCCTGTACCATCGGCATTTCGGTTGCCTGGACGTCAGTGTGAATTGCCTGTTCCGACGTAAACACAACGCCGACAACAAAACCGAACATCACACACAGCACCATCCCGCAGGCTGATGCAAAGGTCGCGGAATAGCGCAGCAATGCCCGCGATGACTTGACCCGGATACCTGATTTTGCTCGTATCGGGTCTATCGGTCCGGCCATACCGCTCACCGGATTTGGCGCCTTTTCGGATGGATATGTCCGTCGTTGTGGAGCGGGATCGTCCCCGTGCTCTGCCATTTGCGGCTCGGCACTATGTCCGGGACGTTCGTCGCTAAAGGAAAAGACATCGCTTTTGGCGTCGTGGCGCCGTGGTTCGGTTGCGATTGCTTCAGCTTCAATTGCCGCGAATATATCATCAATCGCGCGATGCTTGCCCATCGGCAACGGATCATCAGCCAGAAAATCTTCAACAGATTTCAGGGACCGGAGCAATTCTGCTGCTTCGTCATTCCGGGCAACCAAAATGTTGGCCTCATGGCGAAGCGGCTCGGGCCAGGACGATATGTCCCATCCGTATTGATCCAGCAATTCTTCAAATTTCTCGATCTTCACAGCACACCGCTTTTTTCTAGGACGAACCTACCTGTTCGAACGCAACTGAAGTTAACGATCTATCCCATCGCTTTCAACTCTTCACGCAGTCGCTTTCGTGCCCTTTTTAATAATGATTCCATCGCATTGACGGAAACACCCATAATCGCGGCCGCTTCTTGGTTCGACAGTTCGCGGTCATAAAACAGATTGATGGCAATTTGTTGTTGCTCTGACAGCAGCTTGATCGCACTTCGAAGCCGTTTGAATTCCTGATGTTGTGCCAATTGTTCAATCGGTGACATCGCATCATCCGGCATGCTTTCAAGATCGCTGCCGTCCACGAATTGCGGTTTGCGTTTCAGGTCGATTACCCGGTTAACCGCAACCCGATACAGCCAGGTTTTGAAACTGGCACCTTCAGGACGCCATTTTTCCCGATGAAGCCAGACCCGGACAAAAACATCCTGTGCCGCGTCCTCTGCATCGCCAGCGGTCAGCCCCATGCGCCGCGCGATCCCAATGATCCCACGATAGTATCGTTCAACAAGCACGCGATAGGCGCGCTTGTCGCTCCGAACCATCAGGGCCACAAGGTCCTGATCAGCAAGTTCCGACAGGGCAGCCGTCTGCCTTGCCGCCTCGGAGGCTTGCGATCCCGATGTCATTTCGCGACGGATGCCTACACTCAACTGCCCCTCACAACACCTGTTCCACGATATGACGGGTCCCGCGAACCTGTTGTGGCCCGACGGACTGCGGATTGACCGATTTGAAACTTTCCCACTGTTTTGCCAGTGCTTCGAGGTTCCGGTCGACTATTTCATAACTTTCCTCAAGCGGTGTTTTCCGCCCGTTTCGAGCCAGAAGTTTTATCATCCGTGCATAGAATGCATACAGATCACGGGATAATTCCGGTGCCGACTTCGGCGCGACAACTGCCTGCAATGCTCGCAATCGATTGACCGCAATTGCCTTTTCCCGACGTTCAAGATCGAAATGCTTTTCTTCACGGTATTGTTTGGCCGCCCGCAGATGCTGGCGCGTACGGGTGATGGCGATCACCATCATCGCAACCGGTGACGTTGTACGCAATGCATTGTTGTATTGTGCGCTTGCACCGGCAAAACGATAGGCCTGCTGTGCAGTCGTCTGCGAATGCTTATTCATCATCACCCCACAAGGCTTCAAGTTGTTCGCGCAGCAGCTGAAGCTGATACATCTTGGTTTCCAGCGCCGAGTAGCGTTCTGTCAGATCTTCGGCATAAGCCTCGGCAGCGGTTGTTACCTCGTCGATTTCATCCTCAAGACCGGATGTCTGTTCTTCGAGCCGATCGATCCGGGCGGAAATCAGGCCATCCGAACTGTTGGTATATTTGTCGAGCGCATTGACCATTTCATTGGCAAGTCCGCTGGAAATCGTGACATCGACACTTTCGGAACTGTCCCCGCCGAAATACAGCTCGACACCTTCATAGACCGACCCTTGAGCCCCGATGATATTGTTGCCGCTGATGGTGAACAGACTGGAATCACCGCCGACACTGGCCGACGTGATATTGCCGTCGGCATCAACCGCAATATCGATGGTAAAGGTGCCGGTATAGGTACCATCGGCTTCTGACACCAGCAGGTTGTCCGAACCGGTATCGGTCGACAGTGAAAACAGATCGGCAACCTCGTCAAAATTCGAAACCAGCGCATCTTCAAGTGTCTCGGAATCAATAACCAGATAGTTGCTTTCATCAAAGGTGATGCCGATCGATGACAGGGACGCATATGTGTCGCTGTCATCGGTAAAGGACAGCGCGTCATAAACCGACGAAACAACAGAACTTAAAAGTGAATCGCCAAACAGGACCGCATCCTCGCTCGCTCCTTCACCGGCCTCATAGGCCTGGTTGGTGATGACGAAACTGCGCAGTTCGTTATATGCGGTAACAAAAGCCTCGATCGCATCATAGACCGAGCTCGCATCCTCATCGATTTCAAGCGTGATTTCCGTGCCTGCTTCCTCGGCATACAGATAAAGCGTGACACCATCAATCACGTCATCAACCGTGTTGCTGCTGCGCGTTACCTCGACCCCATCGACAGAAAAGATCGCCTGATCGGCTGCTACCAGTTCGTTGGCATAACTACCGTCGGCATTGATCAGACCCAGCGATGCTGCAATCGTGGTATCGGCTCCGTCTGTATCAAAGGTGATCTCCTGCCCGGTATCAATGGCCGATAGCACCAACATATATTCATCGTCGGATACCTGAAGCGCACTGGCACGTACACCGGTTGCACTGCTCTGGTCATTGATGGCATCCGCAATATCGTCAAGCGACATGTCACCGGATATCTCGATATCCGTCGCAATATAATCATCCCCGGCCACAAGACTGAGGGTACCTGAGAGTCCTGCCGACGCCGACGCATCGGCATAGGTGTCGCCGCCCAATTTGTGAGCAGTCGCCATCTGTTTGATTTCAATCGTATAACTGCCAACAGCAGCCTCATCGTCTACCAGAACACCCAGCACATCCGATGCAGTGGTGTTGGCATCCGACGATGACAGATAGGCCGATTTCCCGACCCAGACATCGTCGCGCAGGCTTTCAAGCTCGGCCGATGCCGTCAGCGCCTCGGCAGCATCTTCCAGCGCTTCCAGCAAGTCCTGCAGATCTTCAAACGCCGCAATTTCAAGTTCAAGCTCATCAACCTCTGCCTCGATGGTGTCGGCGACTTCCATCTTCACATTATAGGCGTCTTCAACCAGTTGGGCCGTATCAAGGTCGGTCAGCCCCGAAACATAGGACGAGGATACGTAGCTCGACGAAGTAGACGAATTGACGGTCGACATCCTGCCCTCCCTTTCATGCGACACGAAACAGAACAGGGCCACCCGGCGGCTCTAAAACCGGATGACCCCACGCCGAGTTAGCTCAGCAAACGCGAGAGCTTCTCGAGATTTTCGTTGGAAACCGACAGAGCCTGGATGGCAGAATCCATCTTCACACCAAGTTCCGTCTGTTCAGCACTCAGTTCCGCGATATCGGCATCCATATAGACGCTCATTGCGGCTTCAAGGTTTGTCTGTGCGGTTTCGATGTTGCCGGACGCATAATCAAACCGCGACATCAGCGCACCGACCGTTGCGCGGCCAGAAGAAACGGTCGTAACAGCCGCCTCGATTGCCGTCAGCTCGGTCGCTGCATTGGTCGAGGACGTCAAATCACCGGCCAGGCCAAGGCTTGCTGCGTCATAGGCCTGTGCAGACAGGTCAACGGCAATTGCAGCAACACTTGAATCGGCCGAAACGGTGAAGTTCTCGTTATAGGTGCCGTCCAGCAGTGAAGTATCGAAATAGGTCGTCGAGTTGACGATAGAATCAACCTGTGCAACCAGTTCCTGATATTCCGCATCAAGATAGGCACGTTCCGTATCTGTCACCGAACCCGAAGATGCTTCGGATGCAAGTTCATACATACGTTCAAGAATATCGCCGATTTCCGAAAGACCGCCGTCAGCGGTTTCAAGAATGGCCGTTGCGACTTCGGCGTTATCACCAGCCTGTTCCCAGGCGGCATAGTCAACAGCCATCGCAGTATAAACGGCAAGACCCGCAGCATCATCCGATGCAGAGTTGATCGACTTGCCGCTCGACATTGCCGTCAGAACAGAAGTCATCTCGTCAGTGGTCTTGTTCAGGTTCGACACTGCCAGTGTCGCCGACATATTGGTGTTAATACTCGCCATTTTCTGGATCTCCTATATGGAAGAATGGAACTGACATACCTGCCAACCGACCAAAACGGGCCGGTATCCATATCCACGCAGACAAGCGGCAAAACTGGCGATGCATTTGGCGTTTTTTTTCCGCACTTGCAGAAACCTGCCCCAAAATGACTGTTTTCAGCGTTTCCCAAGCGAAATTATTTGCGTTTCCGACATAAAAAAGGCCGCCGTTGTGGCGACCTTTGCAGTGACTATCGGGTTGAGTCTAATGGCGCTTGGGATCGTGAATATTGCGCCAGTAAAGCGTGATATCCTTTTCAGGTTTGCCAAAAAGATACCCTTGCGCATAGTCGAAACCGACCTTTGTCACCATTTCACGCATGGCATCGGTTTCTATCATTTCCGCCACAACTTCGACCTTCAGTTCATGACACAGATCAACCAACGATTTCATGAACGCACGACCTTTGGATGATTTCAGGGACTGGCGGATTGATTCCCCGTCGATCTTGACATAATCGACATCCAGCGCACTCAGATACCGGAAATTCGATGCCCCGGTACCGAAATCATCCAGGCAAATCTCAACGCCGAAATCCCGAAAACGTGTGATCCAGGTCGAAGCCGTATCGATGTCGGTGATTTCAGCCGTTTCGGTGATCTCAATCATCAACTGCCCCATCGTATCGCGATTACGTTCAAAAAGAGCAATTACCGACCGGCAGAAATCCGGATTTTCAATACTGTGGCCCGAGACGTTAACCGCAACGCGGGCATCAATACCCTCGTCCAGCTGATTGCGTATCCATTTCAGCGTCCGGCGCATCATAGCCAGATCCAGCCTGTGGATCATATTGACCTGTTCGGCAAAAGTGATCAGGCGATCCGTCGGAATCAGCTTGCCTTCGTCATCATAAAAACGTGCAAGAACCTCGAAATGATGAATTTCCGCAGATGGCAATCGCACGATCGGCTGATAAACCGCATCGAATTTCAGCCGATCGACCCGCATTCCGAAATCGCGCATGGCCGAAAATGTGTCATTTACAAGATTGGGGGCCTGTCCGATCAGGCGGGAAAATGTGAACCCGTGCTCCTGCCGGTCGCAGAACCGGCGGATGGAATAAAGCACGCCTCGCGCCAGATCTCCCGGCGGGATCATCTCGGCGGTGAAATCGGTAACAGATGTCGAAATATCCACACCCTTGCCCGACGGATCGGCATCCCGTGCACAGTCGGCAATCCGGTTTTCAAGTTCTCCAACCGGCACGTCCGGCCTGTGTAACATGCCAAACTGGTTGCCATTCAGGCGACCCGCGGTATCCCCGGCAACGGAGTGCGCACGCAGAAACGCACCTATACTGGCCAGCATTTCATCACGTTCGATTTGCTCCATGCGTTTGCACAATGGATCAAACGCATTCAGCGTCATCAGGGTAAATTTATGTTCTGCACCGGTTTCGCGTTGCGCCATCAGACGTTCGGTCACCACCCGG
>Ga0207773_100667_pt1 | contig 12236 bp, 13 predicted proteins | sample TtaePargueraPR_2_FD_187281 | JGI IMG/M metagenome (GOLD analysis project Ga0207773, IMG submission 187281) | Aerobic enrichment media microbial communities from Bioluminiscent Bay, La Parguera, Puerto Rico - Tt and M1 (3) (SPAdes) | ecosystem: Environmental > Aquatic > Marine > Unclassified ...
CTTGCGGCTATGATCGCCGCCGACAGGACCGCGACCGGCCCGGCCTGAAGCCCCGCGCGGGGCGGCCACCGCCGGTTGATTGTGTGGATAAGTGTCGCAGGGTTTTGGAACCGGACCGATCCCGTGGTGTTGTTAGCTGCTGGGGTACGAGGAAGGGTGGCAGATGGGAAGGCAGGGTGAAGATCCCCCAAGCGACAGACGACGCCAGCTGATCAGCCGACTTGTCCAGCAATACCAGTCGGCTGCCGAACCCGATCGCTGGCTGGAAACCATGACTCTCAAGTCCCTCCGCGCGCTCGACCGCGCCAATCTTTCGCCGGCCGAGAAAAGCCCGGCGCGGCGGGAGATCCACGCCATCCGCCGCGAAGTGGCGAGCATGGCCCGGGCGATGCAGTTGATGCGACGGGCGCCCCCGGCCGGCTTGCCGTCCGCCTCGGCACTCGCCACCGGCGAAAGCGAAACCGCTTCGGCCGCCTGATCCGCAAAGGATGATCTTGCGGCCGGCTTCGAGGCCCCTAGACTGACGCGGCTCCCGTTTCGAAAGGACCGCGTTGAAACTCGACCCGATCGACCTCAGAATCCTCGCCGAGGTGCAGCGCGATGGCCGCATCACCAAGGTGGCGCTGGCCGACCGCGTCGGGCTTTCGGCAACGCCCTGCTGGAACCGCCTGCGCCGTCTCGAAGAGGCAGGAGTCATCTCGGGCTACCACGCCAGGATCGCGCCGCGGTCGATCGCCTCGATCGCTCTGATCTTCGTCGAGGTCAAACTCGGCGGCCATCGCAAGGCCGATTTCGACCGCTTCGAGCGGGCGGTTCGCGAGATACCCCAGATCATCTCCTGCTGGTCGACCGGCGGCAGCATCGACTACCTGCTCCGCGTCGTCGCCGGCGACATCGCCGCCTATCAGGAGGTCATGGACGACCTGCTGGCCCGGGAGGTCGGCATCAGCCGTTATTTCACGTTCGTCGTGACCAAGACCGTCAAGGACGATCCGGTGCTGCCGGTCGCCGAGGCGCTGGGCCAGACACCGCTCCGACGATGATTCTTCGCCCCCCGCGCGTGGCGGCCGAATGATCGGCCGGAGCGCGCGGCGGCAAACAGCCTCGTTCTCCGCCGCATACCCCTATCCTGCCGGCGACCCGCCTTGACGATGGGGGATGAGGCCATGCTCAACCGCGGCAACGAACTCGACGCCTGGGACCGCGATCACTTCTTCCACCCCTCGACGCACATGGGCATGCACGCCCGCGGCGAAGCGCCCAACCGCATCATGGCCGGCGGCGAGGGCGTCTATGTCGTCGACACGGAGGGACGCCGGAGCCTCGACGCCTTTGCCGGCCTCTACTGCGTCAATGTCGGCTATGGGCGACGTGAGATCAGCGACGCCATCGCGGCACAGGCGCAACTCCTGCCCTACTACCACGCCTATGCCGGCCACGGCAGCGAGGCTTCGATCCGCCTCGCCAAGATGATCATCGACCGGGCGCCGAAGGGCATGAGCCGGGTGTTCTTCGGCCTCTCCGGCTCGGACGCCAACGAGACCAACATCAAGCTGGTCTGGTACGTGAACAACATCCTCGGCCGGCCGGAGAAGAAGAAGATCATCTCGCGCTGGCGGGGCTATCACGGCTCCGGCGTGATGACCGGCAGCCTGACCGGTCTCGAAGCGTTCCACAATGCCTTCGACCTGCCGCGCGCACCGATCCTCCATACCGAGGCACCCTACTACTACCGCCGCAAGGACCGAGGCCTCGGCGAGGAAGCCTTCGCCGATTTCTGCGCGGCCGAGCTCGAGGCGCTGATCGAGCGCGAAGGGGCCGAGACGATCGCCGCCTTCATCGGCGAGCCGATGCTGGGTACCGGCGGCATCGTGCCGCCGCCCGCGACCTACTGGGAGAAGATCCAACCGATCCTCCGCCGCCACGACATCCTCTTCATCGCCGACGAGGTGATCACCGGTTTCGGCCGGCTGGGAACGATGTTCGGCGCCGACTTCTACGGCATCGAGCCCGACCTGATGACCATCGCCAAGGGCCTGACCTCGGCCTATGCGCCGCTCTCGGGCGTGATCGTCTCGGAGAAGGTGTGGGCGATGCTGGTCAAGGGCTCCGACCGGTTGGGGCCGATCGGCCACGGCTGGACCTATTCCTCGCATCCGCTCTGCGCCGCCGCAGGGGTCGCCAATCTCGAGCTGATCGACTCGCTCGGCCTGGTCGAGAACACCCGCGAGGTCGGTGCCTACTTCCGCGCCGCGCTTGCCGAGGCCGTCGCCGCCAACCGGATCGTCGGCGACGTGCGGGGCGAAGGGCTGCTCGCCGCGGTCGAGTTCGCCGCCGATCGCGACACGGCGACGCCGTTCGATCCCGCGCTCAAGGTCGGGGCGCGGGTGGCGGCGGCGCTCCTCGAGCGCGGCGTGATCGGCCGCGCCATGCCGGGCGGCGACATCCTCGGCTTCGCGCCGCCGCTCTGTCTCACCCGCGAGGAAGCCGATATCATCGTCGCGGCGACCAAAGGCGCGATCGAGGCGGTCGCCGCCGACCTGCCCTAGACCCTGGAGACGGCTTGGACGACCCGCTGCTGACGACGCCGACCGGCAAGCCCCGCGCCCGCGCGCTGGCGATTCCCTTCGACGGCGCCCCGGGGCCCTGCAACGCCATCACCGACGTCGCCGGCGTCAGCGTCGGCTACGCGACGCTGGTCGCGGGCGACGGGCCGCTGGTCACCGGCCGGGGGCCGGTCCGCACCGGCGTCACCGCCATCCTGCCACGTCCGCCGGCCGAGGCGCTGGTGCCGGTCTTTGCCGGCCTCCACAGCCAGAACGGCAACGGCGAGATGACCGGCGCCCACATGATCGCCGAGGCCGGCGGCTTCACCCTGCCGGTCACCATCACCAATACGCATGCCTGCGGCATCGCCCGCGACGCGACGATCGGCTGGATCAACCGCGCCCAGCCCGGCGGCCTCGACGACGCCTGGGGCCTGCCGGTGGCGGCCGAGACCTATGACGGCTTCCTCAACGACATCAACGGCGGCCACGTCACCGCGGCGCATGTCGAGGCGGCGATCGAAGCCGCCGCAGGCGGGCCGATCGAGGAAGGCAGCGTTGGTGGCGGGACCGGCATGATCGCCTTCGAATTCAAGGCCGGCTCCGGCACCGCCTCGCGGCGGGTGGGCCACAAGGCCGGCGACTTCGTGGTTGGCGCCTTCGTCCAGGCGAATTTCGGCCGGCGGCGCAATCTCACCGTCCGCGGCCGGCGCCTGGGCGAGGCCCTGACGGAACCGGCGATGGTCGAGCGGACGCCGAAGCGCGACAAGAGCTCGATCATCGGCGTGATCGCCACCGACGCGCCGCTCCTCCCCCATCAGCTCGCGCGGCTCGCCCGACGGGTCCCGCTCGGCGTGGCGCTGACCGGCGGCTATGCCTACCACTCCTCCGGCGACATCTTCCTCGCCTTCTCGACCGCCAACCGGAACGCGCTGACCGCGGGCGCCGGCGCGCGGGCGGAGGCTGCGTTCCTGCCCGATGCGGGCCTCGACCCGTTCTTCGACGCGGTTGTGCAGGCGAGCGAAGAGGCGATCCTCAATGCGCTCGTCGCCAATGCCGACATGACCGGCCGCGACGGCAACTTCGTGCCGGCGATCCCCCGCGACCGGCTCGCCGCGCTGCTCGCCTGAGCAGGTTGCCGCGGCACCGGCCATCTGTGATAGGTTTGCCCGGCAGCGAGGGCCGCCGAAGCCGGGGGCCGGTGCTGTTGTGTGTCCCCGTGTATCCAGGCGGCCGGCCGATGGCGAACGACAAGCTCGACGCGTACGACATCCGGATCCTCGCGCTTCTCCAGAAGAACGGCCGGATCAAGAAGGTCGACCTCGCCGCACAGGTCGGGCTGTCGCTGAGCTCGTGCTGGGACCGGCTCCGCAACCTCGAGGAGGCGGGCTATATCCGCGAGTACCGCGCCGAGATCAACCTCGCCCGGCTGGTGAAGACCGAGTTGATCATCGCGACGATGACGCTGGAGCACCACACCAAGCGGGACTTTGCGCGCTTCGAGAAGGCGGTGCTGGCGATCCCGGAAGTGGTGACCTGCTACGCCGTCGGTGGCGGCATCGACTACGTGCTCCACATCGTCGCCCACGACATCGAGCACTACCAGCAGCTGATCGACCGCATGCTCGACCTCGAAATCGGCATATCGGTCTACTTCACCTACGTCGTGACCAAGACGGTCAAGCGCTTCGAGGGGCTGCCGATCGCGGAGCTGCTCGATTACCCGGTTCCCGAGGTCCGCCAGACCCGCCGGGTGCAGGCCAACTGAACGGGCGTGACCCCGACTAGCGCAGGACCGGCTCCCGATAGAACGGCACGGTCTCGACCCGCGGCGACCAGGTGCCGGCGCCGACCAGCGCGGTGACGTGCGCGGCCACCGCCTCGAGCGTGGCGAACCACACCCCGCCCTTGGCCTGCATGTGCTCGACCAGCGCCCGGATCGCCCGGGCCTGTGCGGGGCGGCCGCTGACGGCGGGATGCCACACCGGCACGAACAGGCCGCCGATCTCCCACAGGGCGTCGAACTCGGCCCGGTAGACCTCGAGCGCCCGGGACGGCGGCGAGACGTTCATCAGGTAGTCGAATGCGCGGCTCGAGACGTACTGGCTGTAGTCGTCGACCGAGGCCGGCGGCGGCAGCTCGACCAGCCGGCCGCCCTCGCCTTCGAGGAGGATCGGCACGTCGTCGGCGAACAGCGAGGAATCGTAGAGGAAGCCGGCCTCGATCAGGAGATCGAAACTATGCCGGGAGAGGCCATAGTATGGCGCGCGATAGCCGGCCGGGCGCCGTCCGGTGATCGCAGCGAGGCGCTCGATGCCGGCGGCGAGGGCCTCGCGCTCGGCCTCGCGGCTCTGCTGGTTCGGCCATTCGTGGAAGTGGCCGTGATGGGCGATCTCGTTGGGGCCGGTGAGGATGTGCTCGACCGGCTTGCGATAGGTCTCGGCCACCCAGCCGGGAACGAAGCAGGTGATCGGGATGCCGTAGCCGGCGAAGAGATCGACCAGCCGCGGCAGGCCGACATGGGGATCGTAGCGCATGTGGGCGACGGCATGAACCTCATCGAGGACGCCGGCCCGGTGAGCGGCATGGACGACGCTGTCGGCGTCGACATCGAAGGAGAAGGCGACGGCGCAGCGGGCGCCTTCGGGCCAGGGGGGCGGCGTGCGGCTCATCCCTGCGTCCTCACGCCACCGTCCATGAACAGGCGCTCGAGCTCCGCGATCCGCACGGCGCCGACCGGCTGGTCGAGCGCCTCGCGCCCGCGGACCAGGACGGCGACACGACTGGCAAGGGCGAGCGCCCGGTTGACGTTCTGCTCGACCAGCAGGATCGGGATCGACAGATCACGATGGATGCGGGCGATGGCGTCGAAGACGATGTCGATCATCGCCGGGGAGAGGTCGCTGCTCGGCTCGTCGAGAAGGAGGAGGCGCGGGCGCAGCAGCAGGGTGAGCGCGATCGACAGCATCCGCCGCTCGCCGCCGCTCAGGGTCCCCGCCAGCGCGCGCCGGCGTTCCTTGATGCGAGGAAACAGGGCGAAGACTTCCTCGACGTCGCCCGCGAAGCTCTTCGGCCGTAGATACGCCCCCATCCTGAGATTGTCGGCGACGGTGAGGTCAAGGAAGACGTTCCGGGTCTGCGGCACGTAGCCGAGCCCGGCGGCGGCACGACGATGCGCCGGCCAGCGGGTGATGTCGACGCCGCCGAAGGCGATGGTGCCGCCGAGCACGCGGGTGAGGCCGGCCGAGGTCTTGAGGACGGTCGACTTGCCGGAGCCGTTGGCGCCGAGCACGGCGAGAATCTCGCCCGGGCGCAGCGCGATGCCGACCTCGTCGAGGACCGTGATCAGGCCATAGCCGGCCGTGACCTTGCGCAATTCGAGAATGGCGGCCTCGCTCATCGCTGCCTCACGCCGGCTGTCCGAGATACGACCGCACGACGAGCTCGTTGGCCCGGACCTCGGCGGGCGTGCCTTCGGCGATGATGACGCCCGCATCAAGCACATATACCCGATCGCAGAGCCGCGAGATCATATCCATGTTGTGCTCGACGACGATGATCGCCTTGCCTTCCTCGCGGAGCGCCCGGAGGAAGTCGACCTGCTGCGCGATCAGCACCGGATTGACGCCGGCGGCCGGCTCGTCGAGCAGCATCAGCTTCGGCTCGGACATCAGCAGCACCCCCATGGTGAGCAGCTTCTGCTGGCCGCCGGAGAGGCTGCCGGCAAGGCTGTTGGCCTTGTGGAGGAGGTCGAGGCGGCGAAGGACCGCGGTCGCCCGCTCCGCCGCCCGCGCCTCGGCCGCGGCGACCCGGGCGGGACGAAGGAAGAGGTCGAAGAGCCGCTCGCCGGGCTGGTCGGTGGCACCTACCATCATGTTGTCGAACACGGAGAGGCGCTGGGCGAGGCGCGGCACCTGGAAGGTGCGGCCGACGCCGCGCTGGGCCACCGCCTCGATCCGGCCGAGCGGCAGCGGCGCGCCATCGAGACCGACCTCGCCGGCATCCGGCAGGTAGAGGCCGGCGATGACGTTGAGGAGCGTCGACTTGCCGGAACCGTTGGGTCCGACCAGGCCGACGATCTCGCCGGCGCCCGCCGTCATGCCGACGCCGCGCAGCGCCTGAAAACCGCCGAAGGCGAGGCTGACGTCAGCGACCGTCAACATCGCGGATCCTCCGGGTCTCGGGGAAGAGGCCCTCCGGCCGGAACAGGAACATCAGCACCAGCACCAGGCCGAACAGGGCGAGGCGGAGATTGGCAACCAGATCCGACGGCAGGCCCGACCAGTCGGCAAGGAAGCGCGTGGACACGCTCATCAGGATCAGGATGGCGGCGCCGATGACGACGCCGATATTGCGTCCCGGGCCGCCGAGGATCACCGCCGTCCAGACGATGAAGGTGTCGGTGACCAGGAACGAGGTCGGCGCGATATAGCCGATGACGTAGGCATAGAGCACGCCGGCCGCGCCCGCCATCATCCAAGAAACGGCGGTGACGGTGCTGCGGTAGGACATCGGGTTGCGGCCGAGGGTGGCCGCAAGCACCTCATCCTCGCGGATGACGCGGAGGAAGCGGCCGAGCGGTCCGTTGCCGATCCGCTGGGCGGCGAGATAGGCGACGAGGAGGAGGGCCAGCGAGAGGCCGAGGGCGAGATTGCGGTCGCCGAGCCGAGACACCGTCACGCCGTCCGCGCCACCGGCGATCGAGGGGACGTTGAGCATGGTCAGGCGAAACAGCTCGCCAAAGCCGAGGGTGATCAGCGCCCAGTAGTCCTGCGACGAGCGGCGCGCCGGCAGGATGACGAGGAGGCCCGCGAGCGGCGCCGCGACCAGGCCCGCGAGCGCCCCGGCCCACCATGGCGCATCGAGCTCGGTGGCGATGCCGACGGCATAGGCGCCGATCGCGAAAGGCAGGATCTGGCCGAAATTGACCAGCCCGGTCATCCCGAACTGGATGTTGAGGCTGATCGCCATCACCGCCCAGACGGCGATGATGGTGAGCGCGTAGATGGCGAAATCGACCATGGCTCAGGCCACCGCCCGGCGGGCGCTCGCCGGCCGCAGGAGCAGCACCACCACCATGGCCAGAACCGCGATGTAATCGCGGTACTGGCTCGGCACGAACCACGGATCGGCACCGACCAGCGAGCCGAAATCGACGGCGATGAGGACGTTCTGGGCGAGGGACAGCACGAGCGCACCGAGCACGGCACCGAAGACGTTGCTGAGGCCGCCGATGGTGACGGCGGCGAACACCGGCAACAGGATGATGAGGTCCATGTTGGGCTGAAGCCGGGTCTCGAGCGCGATCAGCGAGCCGCCGATCGCGGCATAGGCACCGGAAATGAACCACATCAGCCGGATCATCCGCTCGCCGGGTATGCCGCGGGTGACGGCGAGGTCGTAGTTGCTGGCAAGCGCCCGGAGCGCCGATCCGGTGCGGGTGCGGTAGAGGAAGACGTGGAGGAGGACCATGAAGCCGACCGTCGAGAGCACGACGATCAGGTCGAGCGAGGTGAAGATCGCCCCGCCGAAGCGGATCGGCACGGTCGTGGTCTCGAGGATGATGGCGGAGCCGCCGAAGACCGAGGCGACGATCGCCCGCACGAACAGCGCCACGCCCCAGGAGACGATCATCTTGCCCTCTGGCGCAATGGCGCGGAGACGGCTGAAGACGAGGACGTCGATCAGAATGGCGAGGCTGCCGACGAAGGCCGCGCTCGCCGCCACCGCGGCAACGATCGGCAGGCCGAGCCGGACGCCGACATAGGTGGCGTAGCCGCCGACCACGGCATACTGGATGTGGGCGAAATTGGCGAAGCGGAGGATCGAGTAGGACAGGGAAATCCCGACCGCGATGATCGCGATCTCGCTGGCATAGATGATCGAATTGACGAGGACCTGGATCACCCTACCCCCGGGCTGCGAAGGCGATGGTCGCATCGCGAACATGGCCGGGCAAGAGCCCGGCCATGCACACGCTGCCGCTGGATGAGACCCGGTAGGGTTGTTCCCTACTCGATGGTCCCGACGGTTTCGAACTTGCCGTCCTTGTACTCGATGATGTCGAGCGGGGGGTCGATGCGCTGGCCGCGATCGTCCCAGACGATGGCGCCGGTGGCGCCGGTGTAGTCCGCGACCACGGTGGGAAGTGCCTTGGCGATCTCGGCGGGCTCGACGCCAGCCTTCTTCATCGCCTCGGCGAGCACCATCATGGCGTCGTAGCCGTAGTAGATGTGGGCGAGCGGCTCATCCTCGTCCGGCCACTTCGCCTTGTAGGCGGCGAGCACCGCCTTGCCGGCGTCGTTGCCGTAGCCGCCATTGTCGACGCCGGACAGCTTGCCGTTCATCCATTCCTCGTTCTCGACGGTGAAGATCGAGGGATAGGCGGTGTACCAGGGCACATCGAGGCCGAGCTCGCGGGCGTTCTTGAAGATGGTGCGCGAGTCGTCGCCATAGCCGGCGGAGATGATCGCCTCGGGGGCGGCCGCGACCACGCTCTGGACGTCGGCGCGGTAGTCGGGCTGGCCCTCGGTATAGGCGACCGACTTCACCACCTTGCCCCCGGCTTCCTCGAACGCGGCGCCCGCCGCGTCGGCGACACCGGTGCCGAAGGTGTTGTTCGGGACCACGGTGGCAACGGTCTTGACGCCCTTCCCGGCGACGTACTTGCCAAGCTCCTTGCCGACGATGTCGTCGAGCGGAAGAATCGAGAACAGCGTGCCGGGATAGTCGCCGAGCTTGGCCGAGCTCGACGAGGTGTTGATCAGCACCTTGCCGTCCTGCTTGGCGAGCTCGCCGACCGGGATCATCAGGCTCGAGCCGCCGAACATGATCACCGCCGGGACCTTGTCGACCTGGTAGAGCTTGGTCGCCGCAGTCAAGGCCTCCTGCGCCTTGTACTCGGAATCCTCGACGATCAGCCTGATCATGTTGCCGTCGATGCCACCGGCCGCATTGATCTCGTCGGCGGCGAGCTCGACGCCGCGAGCCATCTGGACGCTGGTGTTGACGTCCTGGCCGGTGAGGTTGGCAATGACGCCGATCGAGATGTCGTCGGCCAGCGCCGGACCGAGCCCGGCGACGGCAAGCGATACGGCTCCGGCCGCCGCGAGCAGTGAAGTGCGCTTCATGATGTCCCCTTCCTTCGGCCTTCGAAAGGCCTGTGAACCTTTAGGAGCGGATGCCCGTGGCGGGGGCGGCGGGCCTTGCCTTGAGCCCTGCTGCGAGCGTGCTGCCACCTGCGTGCAAAGCTTAGACCAAGAAGCCAGACCAAGCATGACGATTCGGGCGGTGCCGCCGAAGGAATATCGCTCGACCCGGAGGTCGCCGAAGCAATTTCCCCGGCAGGGCCAAGGTCGTTCGCAAGTGCCCGCGCCGAGACGATTATGCTGCCCTCGGGGCAGCCACCCCGCCCGCCAAAGGAGGCCCGGCTGGATACCATGAGCGCACGCAAGATCATCATCGACACCGATCCGGGGCAGGACGACGCCTTCGCGCTCCTCCTGGCGCTGGGCTCGCGCGAGCTCGAGGTGGTGGCGGTGACGGCCGTCGCCGGCAACGTCCCGCTCGCCAAGACCGAGCGCAATGCGCGCCAGATCCTCGAGCTCGCCGGCCATGAGGACATCCCCGTCGCCCCCGGCTGCGCGCGGCCGATGGTGAAGGCGCTCCGCACCGCCGAGTACGTCCACGGCGAGAGCGGCCTCGAAGGCTGGGATCTGCCGGAGCCGTCCACGCCGCCTCGCGCCGTCCACGGCGTCGACCTGATCATCGACACGGTGATGGCCGCACCGGAGGGGGAGATCACGCTCTGCCCGCTCGGGCCGCTGACCAACATCGCCATGGCGCTGGTCAAGGAGCCGCGGATCGCCCCCCGCATCCGCGAGATCGTGCTGATGGGTGGCGGCTTCTTCGAGGGCGGCAACACCACGCCGGCGGCCGAGTTCAACATCTTCGTCGACCCCCACGCCGCGCACGTCGTGTTCACCTCGGGGGTGCCGCTGACCATGGTGCCGATCGACTGCACCTACAAGGCGATCATGACGCCGGCCTGGCTCGGCCGGCTCCGGGCGCTCGGCACCCGCACCGGCGTCGCCGCCGCCGGCATGGCCGAGTTCTACCAGCGCTTCGGCAACCAGAAATTCGGCACCGACTCCTACCCTCTCCACGACCCTTGCGTGATCGGCTACCTGCTCCGCCCCGAACTGTTCGAGGGCCGCAACTGCCACGTCGAAATCGAGCTTGCCTCACCGGCGACCCAAGGAATGACCGTGGTCGACTGGTGGAACGTGACCAAGCGGCCGCCCAACTGCCTCGTCCTTCGCGACCTCGACAATGCCGCCTTCTACGAGCTCATGCTGGAGCGGATCGGTCGGCTGCCCTAGCCAGATCGCCCGGCCAGCCGCCATGTCACGCCTTCACCACCAGATCGCGGGGAAACCGCGTCAGGATCTCCGGCGGCCCGGCCGCGGTGACGCGGAAGGTCTCGCTGAGTTCGAACCCCCAGTCCTGCTGCCACATGCCGAGGATCAGGTGGAAGCACATGTCGGGACGCAGCTCGGTGCGGTCGCCGGCGCGGAGGCTGGCGGTGCGCTCGCCCCAGTCGGGCGGGTAGTTGAGGCCGATCGAATAGCCGATGCGCGAGGCCTTGTCGTAGCCGGCGCGGGCGATCACCCGGCGCCAGGCCGCCTCGACCTCCTCGCAGGCGACGCCGGCGCGCGCCGCATCGAGCGCCGTCTCCAGCCCCTCGGCGACGACGCCGGCCATGCGCAGCAGCCGGTCGGGCGGCGTGCCGAGATAGACGGTGCGGGCGAGCGCGGCATGGTAGCGGGCGTGGCAGCCGCCGAGCTCGAGATAGCCGACGGTATCGGCCTGATAGCGATCGCCGGACCAGGTAAGGTGCGGCGCGGCGCTCTTGGCGCCGGACGGAACCGAGGGCAGGGCCGCCGGGTAGTCCCCCCATATGTCGGCGGTGCCGCCGATCTGCGCCGCCATGATCGCGGCCACCGCATCGCATTCGCGCACGCCCGGGGCGACCGCCTCCACCCCGACCGCCATCGCCCGGGAGACGATCTCCGCCGCCCCGCGCATCATCGCGATCTCGGCCGGCGACTTGACGATGCGGACCCAAGCGACGAGGCGGCTGGCATCGACGAAGCGGGCGTCGGGGAGACCGGCGACCAGCCCGGCATGGGTCCTCGCGGTATAGTACCAGCAGTCCTCCTCGACCCCGATCCGGCCGCGCCCGCGGCCGCGGTCGGCGAGCAGGCCGGCAAGGAAGGCGGACGGGTGGTGCGTCTCGGAATCGACGTAGGTCTCGGGATAGGGGACGATGCTGTCGGCGGCGAGGAACGTCGTCAGCGCGGCACCCGGCGCATCCATGGCGCGGCCGACCCACAGCGGCTCGGCGCGATCGTCCATCACCACCGCGAACTGATGGACGTAGAACGACCAGCCGTCATAGCCGGTGAGGTAGTTGAGGCTGGCGGGATCGGCGGCGACGAGGGTATCGATGCCGGCCGCAGCCATCGCCGCCTTAACCCGCGCGATCCGGACGAGATATTCCTCCCGTTCGAAGGCACTCATGCCGCGCGACCCGGCTCAGAACAGCTCTGGGAAATCGGCACGGAACGTCTCGATCGCCCGAATGTGGGCACGAGGATCGGCAAGACCGCCGATCGGCGCCTTGTTCCA
>Ga0207773_100668_pt1 | contig 12150 bp, 11 predicted proteins | sample TtaePargueraPR_2_FD_187281 | JGI IMG/M metagenome (GOLD analysis project Ga0207773, IMG submission 187281) | Aerobic enrichment media microbial communities from Bioluminiscent Bay, La Parguera, Puerto Rico - Tt and M1 (3) (SPAdes) | ecosystem: Environmental > Aquatic > Marine > Unclassified ...
CGGGCGCTGTCCCGCGCCCGGCCGCGGCGTTACCGCCTGCACGGAGAGCGTCCCATGAAGCGTCTGCACGTCCACATCAGGGTCGACGACCTCGCGCGCTCGATCGACTTCTACACCGCCCTCTTCGGCAGCGCGCCGAGCCTGACGCGGCACGACTACGCCAAGTGGCAGCTCGAGGACCCGCGGGTGAACTTCGCCCTCTCCAAGCGCGACAGCGGCGGCGGGCTGGACCACCTGGGCATCCAGGTCGACGACGGCGGCGAACTGGCGCAGATCACGCAGCGCTTGGCCGCCGCTGGAGCCGTGCCGGTCGAGCAGCGCGACGCCCGCTGCTGCTATGCCCGCTCCGACAAGGCCTGGTCGAAAGACCCGCAGGGGGTCTCCTGGGAAGCCTTCCTGTCGCACGGCGAGGCCGACCGCCTGACGGCCTGCGGCGACGACGGCGACTGCGAAAAGGCGGCGGCGGAAGCGGCCAGCTGCTGCGCGACGGCGGGCTGCGGCGAGGTCCCAAAGGCGGCCGAACGCGCGGGAGCCTGCTGCGCCTGACGCGCCCCTCATGCTGCGCGGCAGGGGTTTCCATGCTGCGCAGCAATCAAGCGATTTCAGAGACTTAGGGTTTGCCTTCCAGGTCGCGGAACGCGCGATGGAGCTTCGCCTCCGACGAGGTGACGAAGGCCTCCATGTTGCGGATGCGCTGCTCCTGCTCGCGGTAGCGGTGACGCAGCCGCGACAGGGTTTCGCTCGGCTTCAGGCGCACCTGGCGCCAAAACTCCTTCTCGGCGTCCGACTCGTAAGGGTAGTCGGGCGCGCGCGGGATCAGCAGCGCCGCCATGAAGTAGCAGAACAGGGCGGGCGGCGGGAACATGAAGAGGGCGATGACGGCGAGAATGCGCACGAGGAAGCGGCTGATGCCGAAGTAGTCGGCCAGGCCGGCGCAGACGCCGAACAGCACCCGGCGGTCGGTGTTGCGGTAGAGCCGGCTCGGCCGCGGGCCGCGCGGCCGGTAGTCGTGCGGGTGCCCGCCGCCGGGCGACGGGCCGGCGCCCTCGGCGTCGGGAGCGTGGCGGGAATGGCCGAAGGGACAGGTCACAGCTGCTTCCTCCAGTCGGTCACCTCGGCGTCGAGGATGCGTTCCAGCGCGTTGATGCGCTGCTCCATGCGCTCGGAGTTCTTCCACAGCTCTTCCAGCAGTTGCTCCTCGTCGCTCGACAGGGCCTTGGTCGCCTTCCAGCGCGTCATGTAGTGGGCGATGATCCAGATCGGCGCCACCACGACGAGCAGCAGGATCATCGGCAGCTCGAAATCCATGGCTATCTAGCCTCTAGCGCTGCGACCGGATCACTCGCGCCCGGCCGGCTTGGCCTGGGCCTTGGCGACCCGGGCCTTCAGCGCGGCCAGCTCGTCCTCGATGGCGGATTCGGCCGCCAGCTCCGAGATCTCCTCGGCCAATGACTTGCCGCGGCCGAGATCGAAGGCCTCGACCTCCCCCTCGGCGGCGTCCAGCCGCTTCTCGACCTGCTCGAAGCGTGCGAAGGCGTCGTCGACACGGCCGTCGTAAAGGTTGCGGCGCACCTTCAGGCGGGAGCTGGCGGTCTCGTGGCGGGCCGCCAGCGCCTGCTGCTTGGCCTTGGCCTCGCGCAGCTTGCTCTCCAGCTTGGCGATGTCGGCCTCGCCCTGACGCAGCATGGAGTCGAGCTCGTCGAGCTCGTCCTGCAGCAGGCGGGCGGCCTCACCGAGTTTGGCCTTCTCCACCAGGGCACCCTTGGCGAGGTCCTCGCGGCCCTTGGAGAGCGCGAGCTCGGCTTTCTCCTCCCAGCCCTTCTGGGCCTCGCCCAGGCGGGCCAGACGCCGCGTCGCCTCCTTCTTCTCGGCGATGGTCTTGGCGGCGGTCGAACGCACCTCCACCAGGGTGTCCTCCATCTCCTGGATCACCAGGCGGATGATCTTCTCCGGCTCCTCGGCGCGGTCGAGGATGGAGTTGAGGTTGGAATTGATGATGTCGGCGAGGCGGGAGAAGATACCCATCGGTGGCGTTCCTTGTCTCTGTCTTGCTGTCTCGGGGTCAGGTCTTGCTAGGCGAGGATGGCGCCGATCAGCAGGCCGGCGAAGAACATCAGCCAATGGTCGGCAGTGCGGCTGCGCAGATAGCGGCGGGCGCGCTCGGCCCAGCCGTCGCCGACCTGGCGGTGGCGTCGTCCGTAGGTGTCGTTCCAGCGGTCCATCTCGTTCGGTTCTCTCTCGTGGCTTGCGTGGCTTAGAGGTCGGGGCTTAGCGGTCGGGACTTGGCGGTCGGGGCTCGGGCTTGGGAACTATCTCTCGTCGTCTATAGCAAAGCCCGTGCCAGGTCCGACGGCGTCTTGCCAACTCATTGATTTTTGCTGAGTTCTCACGTGCGAGCTGTCACGCCTTGGTTCTCGTGCGATCGCTTTTTTAGCCACTAATTGGTGTTTTTCACCAATAATCGATTATATTCACCGGATGGCCAGTCCAGATCTCCCGCCGCTCCTGGGCCAGTCCCCGGCCTTCCTGACGCTCGCCGAGCAGATCTCGCGGGTGGCGCCACTCGACCGCCCGGTGCTGGTGATCGGCGAGCGCGGCACCGGCAAGGAGCTGGTTGCCGCGCGCCTGCACTTCCTGTCGCGCCGCTGGGACGGCCCTTTCGTGAAGCTGAACTGCGCGGCGCTGGCGGAGACCCTGCTGGAGACCGAGCTGTTCGGGCACGAGGCCGGCGCCTTCACCGGGGCGGTGAAGCGGCGCAGCGGGCGCTTCGAGATCGCCGACAGCGGCAGCCTGTTCCTCGACGAGATCGCCGCGGCCAGCCAGGCGGTGCAGGAGAAGCTGCTCCGCGCCATCGAGTACGGCGCCTTCGAGCGGGTCGGCGGCAACGCCACCCTCTCGGTCGACGTGCGCGTCATCGGTGCGACCAACGAGGATCTGCCGGCTGCCGCCGCCGCCGGCCGCTTCCGCGCCGATCTGCTGGACCGCCTCGCCTTCGAGGTCATTGCCCTGCCGCCGCTGCGCGCGCGGCCGGAGGACATCCCGCTGCTGGCCGATCATTTCGGGCGCGAAATGGCCAAGGAATTGGACTGGCCGCAGTTCCCGGGCTTCAGCGAGTCCGCGATGGAACGCCTGCTCGGCCATGCCTGGCCCGGCAACGTGCGCGAGCTGCGCAATGTGGCCGAGCGCTCCGTCGCCCGTGGCGCGCCGGATGCCGAGATCGCGGAGGTGGTCATCGACCCCTTCGCCAGCCCCTGGCCCCTGGCCAGCCCCGGATCTGGCAGCTCGGGAACCGCGGCGGCGGCGCCACCGCCGCGGGCGGCGAAGTCCGCCCCCCTCGGCGGCATCCTGTCGGACCCGGCGCGCGCCTTTGACCTGCGCGAGGCGCTGAAGCGGGTCGAGCATGACCTGCTGCAGCAGGCGCTGGCCGCGCAGCGCTACAACCAGCGCGCCACCGCAAGGCAGCTCGGCCTCACCTACGACCAGCTCCGCGGCCGCCTGCGCAAGCACGGCTTGCTGGGCGACGGCTCGGAAGACCTCCCCGGCTAGAGCGGTAGTTCGAGCGTGGATCGGCGGCCGAGGTCGCCGCGGTGGGCAGCGAGCCAGGCTTCGGCCGCGGCGCGGCCGGTTTCCTTCAGGGTCGCCAGGAAGCCGCGGTCGGCGCGCTGCTTGCTGGAGACGTCGAGGCCCTGCATGGCGGCGCCGCCGTGCAGCAGGTGCAGGTTCAGCCCCTTCACCCGGGCGCCGAGCCCGCCACGGCCACGTCCGGCCATTTGCCCCATGTAGCCGAGCGCCTCCAGCTCGCGCATCAGCGGCGCGTTGAACATGATCTGGCTGCGCCGGGTGTCGATCTGGCGCGGGCTGCGCGGCAGGTCGTCGGTGGTCGGCGGATCGATCTGCACGATGAGGAGGTCGCGCGCCTTGCAGCGGAACACCAGCGGGAAGATCGTCGGGTTGGCCATGAAGCCGCCGTCCCAGTAGTGGGCGTCGCCGATCGCCACGGCCTTGTAGAGGTGCGGCAGACAGGCCGAGGCGAGCAGCACCTCGACGCACATCTCCTCGTTCTCGAAGACCACCGCGCGGCCCTGCTTCAGCTCGGTCGCGGAAATGAAAAGGCGCGGCGCCCGCGGGCGCTTCAGCGCGTCGAAGTCGATCACGTCCTCCAGCACGCTGCGCAGCGGGTTCACGTCGAGCGGGTTCAGCTGATAGGGGGAGAAGAGGCGGGTCATCATCTGGAAGGCCGGCGCGACCGCCAGCGGCGGGCCAAAGTCGGCGAGGTTGCCGATGCGCCTCCACAGGCGGTCCAGCGCGGCGCGGGCGCCGGCTCGGCCGCCGTCCTGCCAGCCGCCGGCGAGCGCGGCGGCGTTCAGCGCGCCGGCGCTGGCGCCGCTCAAGCCTGCGATCTCGAGGCCGGGATCCTCCAGCAGACGGTCAAGCACGCCCCAGGTGAAGGCGCCGTGCGCGCCGCCGCCCTGCAGCGCGAGCGAAAGCGCGCGCCCTTCAGCCCTGGCCGGCCGGCGGCCGCGCCGGACCGGCGGTCGCGGGCGGCCCGTACTTCTTGCGGAAACGTTCTCTGCGACCATGCTGCCTCCAGACGCTGTCTGGGGCATTTCCCTCGGGGGCGCGGCTCTTGATGGCCGCGCCGGCGCCGGGCACGGCCGCAGCGCTTGCGTTGCTTCTAAAATGGGTCGGGTGAACAAGGCCTTAAAGGACGTGTACAGGCAATCGCGCACGGCCCGCCGCGCCGCATTTCTACCCCACGGGAGGAACTAGAAAAGACACACCGACGTTGTGGAAAAGCTTCTCCGGATGGACTATCTGTCAGCAGGCCGCCACCCAAAGCCTAACAGGGGCGCCGGCGGTTGACGGGACCCGCGAGAAGGGCCCGCTCCGGAGGACGCCCGGGCAGGGGTTCAGGCCGCAAGCAAGCACGGGAGGAAAGTGCGTGGAGAACATCGGCAAGGCCGTCAGTCGCAACGGCCTCACTCAGCATGGGCTGAAAGACATCCGCACCGCCTATTGGAATCTGGACGTGGCGGCGCTCTACGAGGAGAGCCTCAAGCGCGGCGAGGGCCAGCTCGCCGAGGGCGGCGCCCTGGTGGTCCTGACCGGCAAGCACACCGGCCGCTCGCCCAAGGACAAGTTTATCGTCCGGGAGGCTGCGACCGAGGGCGACATCTGGTGGGGCGACGTCAACGTCGCCATCGACGAGGCCGGCTTCCAGCGCCTCTACGAGAAGCTCATCGGCTACATGAAGGACCGCGACGTCTTCGTGCAGGACGTCTATGCCGGCGCCGACGAAGAGCACCGCCTGCCGGTGCGCGTGGTCAGCGAGAGCGCCTGGCACGCGCTCTTCACGCGCAACATGTTCATCCAGCCTCCCGAGGCGCAGCTCGGCGACTTCCAGCCAGCCTTCACCGTGCTGCACGCGCCCTACTGCCACGCCGATCCCGAGACCGACGGCACCAACAGCGAGAGCTTCATCGTCGTGAGCTTCGCCCGCCGCATGGTGATCATCGGCGGCACTGTCTACGCGGGCGAGATCAAGAAATCGATCTTCTCGATCCTCAACTACCTGTTGCCCGAGCGCGACGTCCTGCCGATGCACTGCTCGGCCAACATTGGCGCCAAGGGCGACACCGCGATCTTCTTCGGCCTGTCCGGCACCGGCAAGACGACGCTGTCGGCCGACGCCAGCCGCAGCCTGATCGGCGACGACGAGCACGGCTGGGGCGCCAACGGCGTGTTCAATTTCGAGGGCGGCTGCTACGCCAAGGTGATCCGCCTCGATCCTGAGGCCGAGCCGGAGATCTACGCCACCACCGGCCGCTACGGCACGGTGCTGGAGAACGTGGTCATGGACCCGGTCACCCGGCGGCTCGATCTCGACGACAACCGCTACACCGAGAACACCCGGGCGAGCTATCCGCTCGACTTCATCCCCAACGTGGTGGAGAGCGGGCGCGGCGGCCAGCCGCAGAACATCGTCATGCTGACGGCCGATGCGTTCGGCGTGCTGCCGCCGATCTCGCGCCTCACGCCCGAACAGGCGATGTACCACTTCCTATCGGGCTACACCGCGCGCGTCGCCGGCACTGAGAAAGGCATGGGCGCCGAGCCCTCGGCGACCTTCTCGACCTGCTTCGGCGCGCCCTTCATGCCGCGGCACCCTTCCGTCTACGCCAAGATGCTGGGCGAGAAGATGGCCGCCACCGGCGCCAACTGCTGGCTGGTGAACACCGGCTGGACCGGCGGCGCCTACGGCACCGGCGAGCGCATGAAGATCGCCTACACGCGGGCGATGGTGCGCGCGGCGCTGGACGGCCGCCTGCAGCAGGTCGGCGTGGCCACGCATCCCCAGTTCGGCCTCTTGATGCCGGAGAGCTGTCCCGACGTGCCGCCCGAGGTGCTGAACCCGCGCAACACCTGGGGCGACAAGCAGGCCTACGATCGCACGGTGCGCGACCTCACCCAGCGCTTCGAGACCAACTTCAAGAAGTTCGAGACCTACGTCGACGACGGCGTGGTGGCCGCAGGCATCCGCGCCGCGGCCTGAGCCGGCCACCGACTTTCACGCGCAAGCGGCCCGCCACGTCGGCGGGCTGCTTTGCTTTGGGGTGCAAGCTGTTGAATGAGGCGCCCGGCCTCTGGCCATCCTTCGAGACGCCCCTTTGGGGCTCCTCAGGATGAGGGCGGAGTGTGTGAAAAGATTGACCTCATGCTGAGGAGCGAGCGCCAGCTCGCGTCTCGAAGCACGAGGTCAGGCCGCAAAGCCTTCTTCCGCACCTCGCCACAGCTATTCGAAGCCCTCGTCGGGGATGTTGATCGTCCGGCCGCAGTGCTTGCAGTGCACCGCGTCGGGATCGTGCCGCTGCAGGCCGCAGTCGGGGCAGGTGAAGCGCACCTTCGTCGGCCGCACGATCGCCTGAGCCAGGCGGAAGAACAGCGCCACGCCCACGACCATGATGGCGACGGCAAGCAGCCGGCCGCCGTCGCCGGTCATGGTGATGTCGCCGAAGCCGGTCGTCGTGAGCGTCGTGACGGTGAAGTAAAGCGCGTCGACGTAGTTCTGGATGTCCGGGTTGTAGCGGTACTGCAGCGTGAACACCAAGGCCGTCGCCAGGAAGATGAAGACGAAGAGGTTCACGCAGGCGACGATGACCTCCTCGTTCTTGCGGAAGAAGGCGGTCTCGCGCCGGAGATCACGCAGCACATGGTAGGAGTGCAGCATCCGCATCGCGCGCAGCACGCGCAGGAATGCAAAATGCGTCGAGATGAACGGCGCCAGCAGCAGCGTCAGGATCACCAGGATGTCGGCGATGGTGTAGAGCTGGCGCAGCATGCGCCCCCTGTCGGGCGCGATCCACAACCGCGCCAGGAAGTCGGCCAGGATGATGAGGCCGAGGATGAAGTCGACGGTGAGGATGAAGGGCGTCGGGAACTCCGGCGCCGTCACCACGAAGAAAGCGATGCTCGCCAGGTCGAAGGCGATGAGGCCGTAGCGGAAGTTGGTCGCTCGCTGGCTGCGGCCTGTGTAGAGCCCGTTGATCGCCTGTTTCAGCCGTGCTGCGGCCATAGAGTTCCTCCCTGCCGCAGCCTCAACCCAGGAAGTGCGGAAGGCGTTCCAGGAAGGTTCCGACGTCCGCCTCGCTCGTGAAGAGATGGGCCGAAACGCGGACCCTCCCGTTGTCCGCCCAGACGAGGATAGCCTCTTCGGCGGCGCGGCGCATCACGTCCTCCGGGTCGGCGCAGCGGAAGCAGACGTTGCCGGCGTGACGCTCCGGCCCGGCCGGCGTCATCACCTCCAGCCCGAGGTCCGCGAGGCCGGCGATCAGCCGCTCGGCCAGCGCGCGATTGTGGGCGGCGATGGCCTCGATGCCGAAGCTCTCCAAGTAGGCGAGCGACTCCAGCAGCAGGTAGGTGCCGAGGTGGCCGGCGTTGCCGTACTCGAAGCGGCGCGCGTCGGGCTTCAGCACGTAGTCGGCGGCCGTCGTGCCGGCGGTGGCCGAGGCCCAGCCGGCGCTGGCCGGCGCGAAGTCCGGCTGGCGGCGCCGGTTCCAAATCAGAATGCCGTCGTGGACCCCCAGCGCGAACTTGTAGCAGGCGCTGGCCGTGAAGTCGGCGAGGTCGGCGCGCAGCGGCACGGCACCGAAGGCATGGCTGGCATCGACCAGCAGCATCGTCGAAGAACCGGCGAGGCCCGCAGCGATCTTCTCGAGGTCGACGTGCTGGCCGGTGAGCGCGTTCACCTGACTTACGTAGACGAGGCGCGTGCGCGCGTCGCAGGCAGCGAGGAGATCAGCCTCGTCCAGCACCCAGCCGCGCGCCGGCACCAGTCGCAGCGCGACACCGCGCGCCCTCAGGCTCGCCAGCGCATAGCGGCCGGAGGCGTAGTCGAGCTCCGGCGCGACGACGGTGTCCCCCGCCTGCCAGTCGATGCCGGAGCCGACCTTGGCGATGCCGTCCGAGGCATTGCCGATCAGCGCGACATCGCCCGGCTCCGCCCGTGCCAGGCGCGCGACGGCGGCACGCACCTCGTCATCGACCACCCAGTGGGTCCAGTAGCCATCGAAGCCGCCGGACTTGTCGCGCGCGAAGCGCTCGAAGCCCTCGCGGTGCCGCACCAGCAGCGGCGGCTCGCCACCCGTCGCCAGATGCACCTTGGCGTCGAGGCCGATGAAGTCGCTCTTCGGAGCAGGCAGGGCGCGCAGCGTCAATGCGCCTCGGCCCAGTTGCGGCCGGTGCCGGCGTCGGCGACGAGCGGCACCGAGAGCTGCACCACCGGCTGACAGGCGTTCTCCATCACCGCGCGCACCACGGTGGACGTCTTCTCAACCTCCTTCTCCGGCACCTCGAACAGCAGCTCGTCGTGCACCTGCAGCAGCATGCGCGCCTTCAGCTTCGCCTCCTGCAGGGCCGGCGGCACGCGGATCATGGCACGCTTGATGATGTCGGCGGCGGTGCCCTGAATCGGCGCGTTGATCGCCGCGCGCTCGGAGAAGCTGCGCATCGCCGGGTTCTTGTCCTTGATGCCGGGAACGTGAATCCGGCGGCCGAACAGCGTGGTGACAAAGCCCTGCTCGCGCGCCGCCTTCTTCATTGCGTCCATATAGTCGCGGATGCCGGGATAGCGCTTGAAGTAGGCGTCGATGTAGGCCTTGGCCTCGGCCTGCGGGATGCCGAGGTTCTGCGCCAGGCCGAAGGCGGAAATGCCGTAGATGATGCCGAAGTTGATGGCCTTGGCCTTGCGGCGGACCATGGGATCCATGCCCTCGACCGGCAGGCCGAAGACCTGCGAGGCGGTGATGGCGTGAATGTCCTGGCCTTCGTGGAAGGCCTGCTTCAGCGCTTCGACCTCGGCGATGTGCGCGGTGAGGCGCAGCTCGATCTGGCTGTAGTCGACCGACAGCAGCACATGCCCCTCGTCGGCGACGAAGGCGGTGCGGATCTTACGGCCTTCCTCGGTGCGCACGGGGATGTTCTGCAGGTTGGGGTCGTTCGACGACAGACGCCCGGTCGAGGCCACCGCCTGCGCATAGGAGGTGTGCACGCGGCCGTCGACGATCTGCGTCTGCAGCGCATCGGTGTAGGTGCTCTTCAGCTTGGTCACCTGGCGCCAGTCGAGCACGCGCGCCGGCAGGTCGTGGCCCTGCGCGGCCAGCGCCTCCAGCACGTCGGCGCCGGTCGCGTAGGCGCCTGATTTGCCCTTCTTGCCGCCATCGAGCGACATCTCGTCGAACAGGATTTCGCCGAGCTGCTTGGGCGAGCCGATGGTGAACTGCCGGCCGGCGAGCTTGTAGATCTCCTTCTCCAGCTCGCCGATGCGCTGGGCGAAGTCGTTGGACATGCGCCGCAGGGTGTCGCGGTCGGCCTTGATGCCGGTCAGCTCCATGTCCGCCAGCACCTGGACGAGCGGCCGTTCCAGCGTCTCGTAGACCGTCGCCATGCGGTCGCTCACCAGGCGCGGCTTCAGCAGCTCGTAGAGCCGAAGGGTGACGTCGGCGTCCTCGGCGGCGTAGGCCAGCGCCTTGTCGAGGGGCACCCTGTCGAAGGTGATCTGGTTGCGCCCGGTGCCGCAGATCTCTTTGAAGGAGATGCAGGTGTAGTCGAGGTGCAGCTTGGTCAGCTCGTCGAGGCCGTGGCCATGCAGGCCGCCTTCCAGCACGTAGGACAGCAGCATGGTGCAGTCGGTCGGCGCGACGCAGATGCCGTGGCGCGCGAAGACCAGCAGGTCGTACTTGATGTTATGGCCGACCTTCAGGACGCCTGGATCCTCCAGCATCGGCTTCAGCATCGCCAGCGCCTTGTCGCGCGGGATCTGCAGCGGCGGCTCGGCCGCGCCTTCGAGGTCGAGGCCGCCGTCTGACGGCTTGCCGACGGTGTGGCCGACCGGGATATAGCAAGCCTTGCCGGCGGCGGTAGAAAGCGAGATCCCGACGAGATCGGCGGTGATGGGATCGAGCGAGGTCGTCTCGGTGTCGACGGCGATGACCCCGCGCACCCGCGCCGCCGCGACCCAGCGCTCCAGCGCCGCGAGGTCCTGCACCAGCTCGTAGTCGGCCTCCTTCGGCGAGGTGGGCGGCACCGGCTCCGGCGCTGCCGTCTCCTCGGCGCCGCCGAGCTGGTCGGAGAGCCGGCGCAGCAGCGAGCGGAACTCGTAGCGCTCCAGGAAATCACGCAGGTCGTCGGCGACCGGCTGGCGCAGCGAGAAGGAATCGATGGTCTCGACCACCGGCACACGGTCGTCGAGCATGACCAGCTTCTTCGAGATGCGCGCGAGCTCGGCGTTCTCGATCAGCTTCTCGCGGCGCTTGGCCTGCTTGATCTCGCCCGCGCGCGCCAGCAGCGTCTCCAGGTCGCCGTACTCGGTGATGAGCTGCGCGGCGGTCTTCACGCCGATGCCCGGCACGCCCGGCACGTTGTCGGTGGAATCACCCGCCAGCGCCTGCACGTCCACCACCTTCTCCGGCTGCACGCCGAACTTCTCGACCACCTCGTCGCGGCCGATCTTGCGGTCCTTGATGGGGTCCAGCATCGTGATGCCGCCGTCGACCAGCTGCATGAGGTCCTTGTCGGAGGAGACCACGGTGACCTCGGCGCCGGCCGCCTTGGCCTGGCGCGCGTAGGTGGCGATGAGGTCGTCGGCCTCGTAGCCCTCCAACTCGATGCAGGGCAGGTTGAAGGCGCGCGTCGCCTCGCGGATCGCCTTGAACTGCGGAATGAGATCCTCCGGCGGCTCCGGCCGGTGCGCCTTGTACTCGGGATAGATGTCGTTGCGGAAGGTCTTGGCCGAGGCGTCGAAGATGACGGCGATGGCGTCGGCGTCCGACTCGCGCAGCAGCTTCACCAGCATGTTGGTGAAGCCGAAGGTGGCGTTGGTCGGGATGCCGGTCGAGGTGTTGCGCGGCGGGATGGCGAAGTAGGCCCGGAAGATGTAGCCCGAGCCGTCGACCAGATAGAGGTGCTTGTAGGGGGCGTTCTGCATGCCCGGGAGAATGCAGGAGCGCCCCGGGCGAGTCGAGCGCTTAGGGCCGCCTCGCTGGGCCGCCCTGACAGCTGCTGACTACTCCGCCGCGGTGTCCTGCTTCAGCACGAAGCGGCGGCCGCAGTAGGGGCAGTCGATCTGGCCCTTGCCCTGCATGTTCAGGTACACGCGCGGGTGGCCGAGCGCGCCCTTGCCGCCGTCGCAGGCAACCTTCGGGCTGTCCACGGTGAGGATTTCAGGCGGCTCCATGGGTTTCTCTCCGAAGGCTGGCCGAACGCGGATGGCGGGATGATAGCGCCGCTTTCCCGGTAATCAATGCCTAGAAGGCGCCACCGGCGCCTGGGGGCCCGCCTCGGCGATCAGGCTGCGGAAGGTCTCGAACTTGCCGCCGGGACCGCGCGGGATCTCGCCATGGTAGCTGAAGCGCACGGTGAAGGGGTAGCCGCCGCGATGCTGCAGCCAGTCGCGCAGCTTGGCCTCCTCGGCCTCGCCGAGCGGCGCGGCGGTCGCCAGCTTCAGCTCGACCTCCTGCGGCGTGTGCTGGACGATCTGGTACTGGCGGATGCCGTCGACGCCGGCATGGTAGATGTCGCCCAACAGCGGCCAGCTGCGGCCGCCGTCGGGATAGACCAGGGTGTTGCGCACCCGTCCCAGGATGCGCTTCAGCA
>Ga0207773_100669_pt1 | contig 12141 bp, 10 predicted proteins | sample TtaePargueraPR_2_FD_187281 | JGI IMG/M metagenome (GOLD analysis project Ga0207773, IMG submission 187281) | Aerobic enrichment media microbial communities from Bioluminiscent Bay, La Parguera, Puerto Rico - Tt and M1 (3) (SPAdes) | ecosystem: Environmental > Aquatic > Marine > Unclassified ...
CGCCCCTTTGGGGCGGGCTCCTTCTCCACTGACTCACACACTACAACGAAATATTATTTTTGTAGGACTCAGAGAAATCTACTTATGAGACAGGCTCTTCCTTAATTAAAGCAACTTATATACTACATTAGAATGATGCGATTGCTAGTAAATTGGATTCAAATAAATAAGGCTCAACATTAGTCAAGCCCTATTATTGTTTCACTTTTAAATTGGCTGTATGATTTTTACACGTCAAAGGGTGTAAATATGTAGGCCGTATGCCTAATGTTTATTAAAATAATAATTTCAGTTTACTTATTGAATTGATTTAGTTGGGTAGGCTGTTATTTGATATTTAAGTGCGTGATTTTGATATAAGGAAATGTCAGATTCATTCTCCTTTTGAATTTGACTTCTTTAATTCTTCTAAGATTTCTTTTTGAAGACTAATAACTTCATTGATTTTAAACATCCAAGCACCGAGCCACCTTACAATAAATATGAAAATGACCGCAACTAAAAGCCAAAGGAAAATTTGAACAAACATATGCCCGATTAATCCTGATTGTAATAGGATGAAGAGTAAACTTTGCATAATTAAAATGTTGAAATGGTAAAAGTATTAAATGATTAGGTGAAATAAATTTAGGTAAATATATATAAGAGGACAGCTAAAAGGCTGTCTTTTTTATTTTCTGAAAAAACCGATTCTTGTGACTAATATGTGACTACAAAAAGAAAAAAGCTTGTAAAATACTAATTTTCAGTCATTTACAAGATCTTAAGCAGAGGAGGAGAGGACCGAGTGTTAATAAACAGTCCAGTGGACTGTTTTAGCGAGGGGCTAGGTTGCAGGGCTGCCCCGACGACTCAAAACGAAAAAAGGCTGAATTTCTTCAGCCTTTTGTAGTGCAGAGGAGGAGGGATTCGAACCCCCGGTACCTCGCGGTACAACGGTTTTCAAGACCGCCGCATTCGACCACTCTGCCACTCCTCTATATTTGTGGGGAGTTTTCAAGACGCCGTCCCGATAGCTATCGGGAAGCACTCTGCCACTCCTCTGGGTCTGATGCGTATTGTTTGAAGACGTTTATGTTTGTCTTACGGTTTGCAAAGGTACGTCTTAGTTTGATTTATACAATAGTTTGGAGCATAAAAATATAACTGTTTTGGTAACTCCTTGATTTTTTGCGAACTAAATTTTGGGGAGATGCTTTCTTTCTGCCGCCTTTTCCAGGCTGACATTGATCTCAAAGCAGATCAAAATAATATAGGAAGTGATCAGCAGCCATAACATCAAAGCGATCATGGTGCCGATGGAACCATAAAGTTTGTTGTACGAGGCGAAGTTGTTCAGGTAATAGGAAAACAGATAAAAGCCAAGTGTGATCAGTAGGCCGGCCGTGGTGGAGCCGATGGAGAAAAAGTGCCACTTTTCATGCACGGCCGGGGCGAACCTGAAAATAAAGGAGGTGGCTACCATAAATAAGAACAACAGGGCAAAAAACCTTAAGGAAGCTACCATATAATACAAAATGGTATTGGATACTACTCCGTATTCGGTGAGGAGCACCAATACTTTGTTGCCAAAGATCATCACCAGCACCGCCGCACAAATATTGAGCACCAAGAAAGTAATGATGCCAACAGCAATAGCCCGAGTCTGTAGAAAGCCCCTGTTTTCTTTGGTGCGGTAGCAGGCATTAAAGGCGCTCATCAGGGAGGCGATCCCATTGGTGGCCAGATAAAGGGCCAAGAAGAAACCAAATGAAAGCATGCCTTGCCTGGGGCGGCTGATGATGTCCATGATAGTAGGTTCAGTTCCTTCATAGAGGGATGGGGGCATCACCTCTTTTATGAACACCAGTATATTCTCCGGAGTGAGGTCTGGGATGAAGATTTCTATAAAGGGCAGCATGTTCAGCAGGAACAGCGTCAATGGAAAGAGGGCAACGGTGAAATTGAATGCGACCGCATTGGCACGGTCATCGATCTCGTCCTTGTGCAGTTGGTGGATAAATATTTTCCCTACATCATATAGATTCTGATCTGGGTTTCTGAGGTGTACACTCCGCAGCTTTTTTGCCTGCTTATCCAGCTTGTACAATATGTTATGCACTTTTTTTTTGACCATCAGTGCTGGTATGCTAAAAGTATGTCTGTAATAAATCTACTAAATCCTGTGGAGGTCTACACGGTCGATGACTGTCTTTTTTTAAGAAAGTAAGGATGGTATGACCGGTATGAATCAGGTCCGCTGTCTCGTTGGTGATTTCGTAATCAAACCTGATTTTGACTCCTGGGATTTTAGCTATGGTGGTTTTGATGGACAGGAGTTCATCGTATTTGCCCGGCTTGATGAATTTGCTGTAGCTTTCCAGTACAGGCATCATGACCCCCTCTTCCTCCATCCTTTTGTAGGAAAAGCCGATGCTCCTTAAGGCTTCCACCCGGGCCACTTCGAAGTACATGGCATAATTTCCGTAGTAAACATAGCCCATTTGGTCCGTTTCGGCATATCTTACGCGGACTTGTGTTGTTGCTGTAAACATAGGTTAAAATACTTTTGCGGCGTTTAGGGCATTCTGATATTTGCGTGCCTGGTTTAAATGATCCCTTAAGTTGGTGGAGAAGACATGGTAACCGGAAAAATCTTCTTTGGCACAAAAGTAAAGATAGTCATGGTCCTGGTAATTGAGCACTGCGTCCAGGGATGAAATGTCCGGGAGGTTGATGGGGCCGGGAGGCAACCCTGCATACATATAGGTATTATAGGGGCTGTCGATTTCTTTGTGGACATTGAGCACCCTTTTGATGCTAAAGTCTCCCAAGGCAAATACCAGGGTAGGGTCGGCCTGCAGGGGGATATTTCTTTTTAATCTATTGATGTAAACACCGGCAATTTTTGGTCGCTCATCCTTTTTGACCGTTTCGGCCTGCACGATGGAGGCCAGGGTGGAGATCTCTTCCGGACTCATATTGATAGCTTTGGCTTTGGCGGTTCTATCATCAGTCCAGAATTTGCCATACTGTCTGTACATCCTGTCAAAAAGTTGTTCAGGGCTCGTATTCCAATACACTTCATAGGTATCTGGAATAAACATGCTCATGATGGTCTCCTCGTTGAAATTGAACTTTCGGATATAGATGCTGTCAGTGAGCAGGTGAAGGAACTGCCCTTCGTTGATTTCCAGGTTTTTGGTGATCTTTTCGGCCAGGTCTTCTTTGGTCCTGATATTGTTGAAAGTAATATTGATAGGGGTCTGTTTGCCGGATCTTAGCAGGGTGACCAGTTCCCTGTTGGACATTTTGGGCTGGATGGTATAAAGACCCGGTTTGACATTTTCCTGGTATTTCATCACCTTGGCCACAAAGCTGAAGGAGAGGACATCCTGGATGATGTTATTGTCCGTTAGGCTATCAGAAACTTGCTGAAAGGTGGCATTGCTGGGAATGCGCAATGCTACAGGTTCCTCTACTTCCGCCTGTGTATTGGGGCTGAAAAATACCTGGTAGAAGTAAAAGACAAAGGAAGTAACCAATACGGAGATGGCTATCATTCCTACCATATAGTATTTTTGATTCTTTTTGGTAATCATATATTAATTAAACGACTCAGTTTTTAGGCTAGTGTCAAGTCAAACCTAAACCTACGTGTAATCCGGTGTTTCTTTTGGACTATCTCTGTGTTACAAAAAGCCTCACATAACTACGGCTATGCTCGTTTTTTGTGCCTTGATCTAGTCCAAAATACCCTACCGCCTTACCCGTTATTTAAGCGTTGACTTGACACTGGGGCAAAAATAGATAATTAAAATGAAACATTTGCTCCGTGCAAGTCCTTATGCCCTTGGGCAAGGTTGGTTTGGGAATTGGTTATTTAGGGGCGAAGTCATTTGGTTTTGGATAAAAGAATGGTCAGAATGAACTTCTACATGCGTAATTCAGGCGAGAACTTTTCCAAAGTTTCAAACCTTGGAAAAGTTCATAAGGGTCATTTGATACTTAATTTAACGGCATCGATTTCGGGTTTTATCAAATATCGCGAATAGAGGTTTGTCCATTGAGGCCTGAATTAGGAGTGCCAATTGTGCTTTCATTTTAGCAAACTCTAATCGGACTTGTCCACAAATCCCCTATAATTTTTAACTTTAGGGCTATGGCAGCAGATTTTATTAGAATTTACCCCGAAAACCCCAACCCGCGCCACATCCGTCAGGTTGTAGAAGTATTGCGCAATGGCGGTGTGGTTATCTATCCGACAGATACTATTTATGGTATCGGATGCGATATTTATAACCAAAAGGCCATTGAAAGGATTTGTCAGATCAAGGGGGTGAAGCCCCAAAAGCAGAATTTTTCTTTTATATGTTATGACCTAAGCAATATTGCCGAATATACCCGGGTATTGAGCACTCCGGTTTTTAAGGTGATGAAAAAGGCACTTCCTGGGCCTTTTACCTTTATTTTGGATGCGAACAATAAAGTGCCCAAGCTTTTGCACAGCAAGAAGAAAACTGTGGGGATCCGGATTCCGGACAACAGCATTCCCCGTGCATTGGTTAAAGAGCTGGGACAGCCCATCGTCACCACCTCGATCCGGGATGAGGATGACGTGCTGGAATACAGTACGGATCCCGAATTGATCTATGAAAAATACCGGGATTTGGTAGATGTAGTTATTGATGGCGGATATGGAAACAATGTGCCTTCTACTGTCGTTGATTGTACTAACGGGGAAATAGAAGTGTTGAGAGAGGGGCTGGGGGATATCGAAGAGATGCTTTGAAAAAGGTGAAGAGCAGATGGAGGGTTTGGCAGCTGTCCAAAATACCCTGAAAACCTGAAAGGCGGTAGGCCAAAGGTGGGGGTTAGTCAAATTAAAATACGGATCGGGATTTTATTTGATTATTTTTGGGCATGGAAAATAGAGAGATATTGGTTGATCTGTTTTATTTGCCACCTATAGAATTTTTTGCGGCTATCGAGGGAGCGGATAGGATTGTGGTCGAAAGGGAAGATAATTACCAAAAGCAAACGTATAGGAACAGAGCGCACATTCGATTGGCCAATAAAGTAGAGACCTTAAGCATCCCAGTATTGGGAGGGAATAAAAAAGTTAGGTATAAAAAGGTAAAGATTGATTATGATCAAAAATGGAAGAATATTCACTTAAGAGGCATTCAAAGTGCATATGGAAAAGCCCCTTTTTTCGAATATTTTTTTCCTTATTTTGAAGAGGTTTATCGGCAGCAAATTGACAGTTTGTTTGAGTTTAATTTAAAATTACTGACACTTTGTCTTAAATTGCTTCAGGTGAAAGTAGAGGTGACTACCACCCAAAAATATGAGCGATTCCCAGAAATGGAGGACCTTAGAGGCGAAATAGTTGCCAAGGAGTCGTATGAGGCAAGAGATTTTTATAGGCCTACAACCTATAATCAACTGTTTGGCTCAGACTTTGTACCTAATTTAAGCGTTATCGATTTGTTATTCTGTGAGGGGCCCCGTTCAAGAGAGCTGATCCTTCAGTCAAAAAAAAGAAATGAACAATCCTAAAAAGGATTGTGTTTTTAAAACAAATTCGGTAAAATTAGATAAAGGATTTATCACAAATCAGAAAGGAACTAAATGGAAGCAAAATTTTCAAATAGAGTCAAGGAGGTGATCTCTCTAAGTCGTGAAGAAGCTTTGCGTCTGGGACACGATTACATTGGGACTGAACACCTCTTGCTGGGCATGATCCGTGAAGGTGAAGGTGTCGCTGTTTCCATATTGAAGAAATTAGGAGTGCCTTTGGATGAGCTTCGCAATTCCGTGGAGCGGGCAGTGAAGGGGACGGCCAATCACAATGTGAAAAACCTGGCCAATATCCCATTGACAAGGCAATCTGAAAAAGTGCTTAAGATTACTTACTTGGAAGCTAAAATATTTAAAAGCCAACTTATCGGAACAGAGCATTTGTTGTTGTCCATCCTGAGGGATGAAGATAATATAGCTACCCAAATCTTGCATAAATTTGATACCACTTACGATACTGTAAAAGAAATGCTGGAATTCCAAACCGATCAAAGTCCCCGCTCTGGAGCTGAGGCTGATGATACGGATGAGGAAAGCAGCAAATTATTTGGTTCGTCCGGTGGGTCATCTGGAGGGGGAAGTAAAGGTTCTTCCGAAAAATCCAGGACTCCGGTTTTGGATAATTTTGGCCGTGACCTTACACGGATGGCTGAAGATGATAAGCTTGACCCTATTATTGGAAGGGAAAAAGAAATTGAGCGTGTGGCTCAGATTCTCTCCAGAAGAAAGAAAAACAACCCAATTCTTATCGGTGAGCCTGGTGTGGGTAAAACCGCCATTGCAGAAGGCCTAGCCCTGAGAATTGTTCAGAAAAAAGTTTCCCGAGTGCTTTTCAATAAGCGCGTGGTGACACTTGATCTGGCGTCTTTGGTAGCGGGTACCAAATATAGAGGACAGTTTGAAGAGAGAATGAAAGCTGTAATGAACGAGCTGGAAAAATCTCCCAATGTGATCCTCTTCATTGATGAGTTGCATACCATTGTAGGGGCAGGAGGGGCCAGCGGCTCCTTGGATGCTTCCAATATGTTCAAGCCTGCCTTGGCCCGTGGGGAAATCCAATGCATCGGTGCGACTACCTTGGATGAATATCGTCAGTACATCGAAAAAGACGGTGCCTTGGCCAGAAGGTTCCAAATGGTAATGGTGGATGCCACCACTCCTGAGGAAACCATACAAATTCTGAACAATATCAAGGACAAGTATGAAGACCACCATAATGTGAACTATACTCCAGAGGCAATTAATGCCTGTGTGAAACTATCGGACAGGTATATTTCGGATAGATTCTTGCCCGATAAGGCCATAGACATTTTGGATGAAGCAGGTGCCAGGGTGCATATCAATAACATTCACGTGCCTGACGAAATCCTGAAACTGGAGGAAGAGGTAGAAAATATTAAAGTGGAGAAAAACAGGGTGGTTAAAAGCCAGAAATATGAAGAGGCTGCCCAGTTAAGAGATAGGGAAAAGAAACTCCTTGAGCAGTTGGATAATGCCAAGGCCAAGTGGGAAGAAGAAAGCAAGACCAAGCGCTATACCGTAGAAGAAGATAATGTAGCTGAGGTGATCGCTATGATGACGGGAATTCCGGCTAAGCGAATAGCCCAAAATGAAGGCAATAAGTTGCTTAACATGGGGGCAGAGCTTCAAGGAAAAGTTATCGGCCAAGCGGATGCGATCAAGAAATTGACCAAGGCTATCCAGAGAACAAGGGTGGGTTTGAAAGACCCTAGAAAACCTATTGGTTCCTTTATCTTCCTAGGGCCTACTGGTGTCGGAAAGACGGAATTGGCCAAAACTTTGGCAACCTACTTGTTCGATAAAGAAGATTCTTTGGTGCGGATAGATATGTCAGAGTACATGGAGAAATTCAGCGTTTCCCGTTTGGTGGGAGCGCCTCCAGGTTACGTCGGCTATGAAGAAGGTGGTCAGTTGACAGAAAAAGTCAGAAGAAAGCCTTATTCTGTCGTGCTATTGGATGAGATTGAAAAAGCACACCCAGATGTCTTCAACCTATTGCTTCAGGTATTGGATGATGGTATCCTTACCGATGGATTGGGTAGAAGAGTGGATTTCAGAAATACGGTAATTATCATGACATCAAATATTGGTGTCAGGGATTTGAAGGACTTTGGAGCAGGTATTGGTTTTGCTTCTAAATCAAAAGAAGAAAACATGGACGAAGTAATGAGGTCCACGATCCAAAGTGCCCTGAAAAAAGCCTTTAGTCCTGAATTCCTTAACAGACTGGATGATGTAGTCGTGTTTAATTCTCTTAGCAAAGATGATATCCATAAAATTATCGATATCAGCTTGGAGAAATTGTTCAGCAGAATTACTGATCTAGGTTATACTATTGAGCTTACCGATAAGGCTAAGGATTTCTTGGCCGACAAAGGTTACGACCAACAATACGGGGCGCGTCCACTCAATAGAGCCATTCAGAAATACCTGGAGGATTCCATAGCAGAGGAAATCCTAAGAGGGGAACTTTCCGAAGGAGATGTAATCAAAGCTGATTATAAGGGAGAAGGCGATGAATTGACCATCTCTTTAAAGAAAAAGGAAAAAGCAGATTAGCTTTTTGTAAACGGTTTAACCAAAAGAGGTTCTTTTTAGAACCTCTTTTTTTGTGGCCGTTTCATGTTCATCAATCGGTTTGTAAGTAGGTAGCTCAGCTTTTGACATTTTTTAACAGTATAATAAATCAATCATTGGCCGTGTTGGTCTTCGATTTGCTAGGGTGTCATTATGAAATTAGTATTCCAAATCATACTTAAACTGACCTTTTTAGCCTCACTCGTTCCTTATTTGGTCTCCGAAAAGTTATACCAGAAATATCAACTGAGGATCAACCCCCAAGTGGAGGACAGCCTTTATTCCAATGGCAAGGAAATGGGGAAGGTGAACCGGAAATTGATAAATGAGGCCAGTGGCTTGGCCCATTCCAGAATGTTTGATAACATGCTTTATACCCATAATGATAGTGGTGGTCTTCCTGTCATCTATAAAATGGATTCCACAGGAAAAATAATTGGCCAAATACGCTTAAATGGAGTTTCAAATAGGGATTGGGAAGATATGGCCATAGGCCCGGGGCCGGAAAAGGGAAAATCCTATGTTTATGTAGGAGACATAGGGGACAATCAGGAAAAGGCCCCCTCGATCAAGGTTTTTCGCTTTGAAGAGCCTGATGAACATCAGGATACCACAGTGGTGGTTCCCGAGGTGCTGGAGCTTACCTATCCTGATGGACCCAAAGATGCCGAAACCTTGATGGTGGATCCATGGAATGGTGATCTTTTGATCCTGAGTAAAAGGGATTCCAGCAATGTGCTTTATAAACTAAAGGATGGGGCGAACCAAAACGGAAAGGCCGAATTGGAAAAAGTGCTCAAGCTGCCCATTACCATGTCCGTGGCCGGGGATATTTCTCCCGATGGAAGGGAGATCATCATTAAAAACTACTGGGTGGTTTATCACTGGTACCGTAAGGAAGGAGAAAGTATCGAGGCCGCATTGTCCAGGAGTCCCGTCCAACTTCCCTATGTCCCAGAACCACAAGGTGAGGCTTTGGCCTTTAGCAGGGATGGTAAAAGTTATTTTTCGCTCAGTGAAGAGAGATTTAGGATCAAACCCGTTTTGTATCAATACTACAGGAAACAATAGGGAAGATAAAGTTGTTTTGTAACTTTATTACCGAAAGAAGTATAAGCAACTTCGATAAAATTGTAGACGGGTATCATGGCTAAACAGACAACTTCCACGGTTTTGATGATAAGGCCGGCAGCTTTTGGGTTCAATCCTGAGACAGCCATGGACAATTTGTACCAAAATCAAGATGAAAGAAGCGGGGCCCAGGTTCAAACCGCTGCATTGGAGGAGTTTGATGGATTTGTATCCCTGTTGAGGGAAAATGGGATTGAAGTTATCGTAGTGGAAGATACCAGTTCACCGGAAAAACCGGATGCCATATTTCCCAATAACTGGTTTAGCACCCATGAAGATGGGCACTTGATATTGTACCCTATGCTCTCGCCCATTAGGAGGAAAGAAAGAAGAAAAGATTTGGTGGACATACTTGCCAATTATGGGTTTGTTATAGAAGAAATTGTTGACCTTTCATTTTTTGAGGAAGATGGGCAGTTTTTAGAAAGCACGGGGAGTATGGTGCTGGACCGGCAGCATAAAACCGTTTATGCCTGTGTGTCCGAACGCACCCATGCAGTACCCTTGCATTATTTCGAGCAATTAATGGAGTATAAGGTAATCACTTTTTCTGCTGTTCAGGCCCTTGAAAAAGTAAAACGGCCTGTCTATCATACCAATGTAATGATGCATATTGGGGAGAAGCTAGCAGTTGTTTGTTTGGATAGCATAGAAAGAAAAGCAGAAAATATGATGGTCAAGGAAAGCCTGATGAAGAGCGGTAAAAAGGTGATCCCCATTACTGTCCATCAAAAGCAGGCCTTTGCTGGAAATATGCTGGAACTCCAAAATATCCAAGGGAAAGCCCTTACGGTGATGTCCAACACTGCCTTTCAAAGTTTGAAAGCCGGGCAAAAACAAATGATCCAGAAATATACCGACATTATCGTGCCCTCCATCCCCACCATAGAAAAGCTTGGAGGGGGAAGTGTACGCTGTATGATGGCAGAAATATTTTTACCCAGGAAATTGAAAAGGCCATGATAAAATGCATATCATGGCCTTTTGGTTTGGATGTGTATTTGTTAGATCCCGGTATAATTAAATGGGGTAATGACTTTCAATTCCGCCTTTACCTCATCAGAGATATTTAAGGTATCTATAAATTCCCTAATGGATTGTTCTGTAATATGGTTATTGGTTCTGGTGAGATCCTTTAGTGCCTCATAAGGCTTAGGATAGCCTTCTCTTCTCAGAACCGTTTGGATGGCTTCCGCTACCACAGCCCAGTTTTCTTCAAGATCCGCATCAATAGCGGCTTTGTTAAGCTCTAATTTGCCGAGACCTTTTTTCAATGATTCAAAAGAAATAAGCATATGGCCCAAAGGTACGCCAATAACCCTAAGTACCGTACTGTCGGTAAGGTCTCTTTGCAGCCTACTGATGGGAAGTTTGGCAGCCAGATGCTCCAATAGGGCATTGGCAATGCCCAGATTGCCTTCAGCATTTTCAAAGTCGATAGGGTTAACCTTATGTGGCATAGCGGATGATCCCACCTCACCCGCTTTGATTTTCTGCTTGAAGTAGTTCATGCTTACGTACTGCCACACATCTTTGGAAAGATCCAAAAGGATGGTGTTGATCCTTTTCAGCCCATCAAAAGTAGCTGCAAGGTTGTCGTAATGCTCTATCTGTGTAGTCGGGAAGCTTCTTTCCAAACCCAGATATTGGTTGACAAAGTTATTGGCAAAAGTGTTCCATTCCAGTTCAGGATAGGCTACCTTATGGGCGTTCATATTACCCGTAGCACCGCCGAATTTGGCAGAATAAGGCACTTGATGAAGCAGGGCCAATTGGCTCTCCAACCGGGTGACAAACACTTGGAATTCCTTGCCCAATCGGGTAGGGGAGGCAGGTTGTCCATGTGTCTTCGCTAGCATGGAAATGCCTTTCCATTCTTCCACCTGACTTTTTAATTTAGCAATCACCTCATCCAGCACAGGAAGGATGGCCTGCTCCAGACCTTCTTTTAACATCAGTGGGGTAGAGGTATTGTTGATGTCCTGGGAGGTCAGGCCAAAGTGGATAAACTCTTTTTGAGCCTCCAGTCCAAGCTTGTCAAATTCAGCCTTGAGGAAATACTCAACAGCCTTTACATCATGATTGGTGGTTTTTTCGATTTCCTTGATGGCTTCGGCATCGGTTTCATTGAAATTGTCCACAATGGCCCGAAGCTTAGGGAAGATATCTTTCGAAATCCCTTTTAGCTGGGGAAGGGGCATTTCACAAAGGGCGATAAAGTATTCTACCTCCACTTTAACACGGTATTTGATCAGGGCATATTCAGAGAAAAAAGCGCGCAAAGGGGCTGTCTTACTTCCGTACCTGCCATCTACGGAGGATACGGCGGTCAGCGTATTTAAATTCATGATGGATTCTATTTGAAATTATATGACGCTGCAAAAATAATTCATTAAACTGTAAAAGCCCTTTTATTTGCGGTTATTTTCATCCAAAGTCCTGTGTCTTACCACATATAAAAAAAGGATCTATATGAAATAATGTGGCTAAATTAGGTAACCAAAAACACATTTACTAAAATCTTTCGGGGGGCAGGTAAACATATAAGCAGATCCGCCTTGCAGGTATTGGGTGTTAAGAAATTAAAGAAGCGGGTAAGCAAGAAGGCAGGCTTGTTTGACGAATTGGTGCTCAAAAAGGTGATTGGCAGCTAAAAAGGAGGAGTTTGCCTGCATGAGGGAGGGCTTTAATTTTAGCCCAATAGATGCACAGCGGCGGGGTTTTTTGGTCACTTTTTTGACCTGTAGCAAAAAAGTGACAAAGTTTGGATAGATTATAATGGTGAAATTATGTCAACACAAACAAATTGAGTACCCACTATAAATCATATAGAACCTATTTTTTTAAATA
>Ga0207773_100670_pt1 | contig 12129 bp, 9 predicted proteins | sample TtaePargueraPR_2_FD_187281 | JGI IMG/M metagenome (GOLD analysis project Ga0207773, IMG submission 187281) | Aerobic enrichment media microbial communities from Bioluminiscent Bay, La Parguera, Puerto Rico - Tt and M1 (3) (SPAdes) | ecosystem: Environmental > Aquatic > Marine > Unclassified ...
GGGGAGCCAGTCTGCCGGCTGGCCCTCGGCCAGCTGCACCCTGTGCTCATTGGGCGTTTCGGTCCAGCCGATGTTGAGGCCGTTGACGCGGATGCGCTCGGCCCGGAGTGCGTGACCGAGGTTGCGCGTCAGCGTCGCCAGCGCGCCCTTGGAGGCGGAGTAGGCGGTGAGCTTCGGCTGGCCGCCGTGGCTCGACATAGTGATGATGTTCACGATGCTGCCGGCCTGGCGCAGGCCGTCGAGCGGATTCTGGCGCATCAGCTTAACCGCCTCCTGGCACAGGAAGAACGGCGCGCGCACGTTTACCGCAAAGAGCCGGTCCCACAGCTCCGGCGTGGTGTCGTCGATGCCGCCGCGGTCGGTGATGCCGGCGGCATTCACCAGGCCGTCGAGGCGGCCGAAGCGTTCGGCGCAGGCCGCCACGGCCCGCCGGCAGGCCGCGACGTCCTCCAACTCGGCCGCCACGAAGGCGGCAGCGCAGCCGGACGCCTCAACATCGGCGGCGACGGCCTTGCCGCGCTCCGCGTCACGGCCGACCAGCACGACGCCGCCGGCACCGCCCGTGGCAAGCCGACGTGCGACCGCAGCGCCAACGCCCTGGGTGGCGCCCGTCACGAGGTAGACCGCCTCGCCAGGCAGAACTTTCTCCATGTCGCTTCTCAGCGCCTCCCCCGCGCCTCCGGCCTGCAGTGACCGGCTCAGACATTCCATTCACAGCAGAGAATGAAATACCTGTTCGATTATTGCAATTCTATGGTATTTTCGTTTCATCAAGGCAAAGAGCTGCCGCCGGGGCCCGTCCGCGACCGCGCGAAGCAGCGAAAATGGGAGGAACCAGATGATACGTGCATGGCAGAGGACCGCCTTCGTCGGCGTTGTCCTGTCGCTGGGAGCCGCGGCTGGCACCACGCAGGCGGCCGAGCGGCTCACCCTTTACTGCAGCCCGCAGATCGAGTGGTGCCAGATCATGGTGGAAGAGTTCACCAAGGAAACCGGCATTGAAGTCGCGATGACCCGCAAGTCGTCGGGCGAGACCTTCGCACAGATCAAAGCCGAGGAGAGCAATCCGCGCGGCGACGTGTGGTGGGGCGGCACCGGTGATCCCCACCTGCAGGCAGCCGAGGAGGGCCTGACGGCGGAGTACAAATCGCCGATGCTGCCGGAGTTGCTGCCCTGGGCGCAGAGCCAGGCGGAGTCCTCCGGCTACAAGACAGTGGGCATCTATGCCGGTGCACTTGGCATCGGGTACAACGAGGAGGTCCTGAAGCAGAAGGGCCTGCCGGCGCCGAAATGCTGGGCCGACCTGACTGACCCCGCCTACAAGGGCGAGATTCAGATCGCCAATCCGAACTCCTCCGGCACGTCCTATACGACGTTGGCGACCATCGTACAGCTGTTCGGCGAGGATAAGGCCTTCGACTGGCTGAAGGGTCTGCACAAGAACGTCAACCAGTACACCAAGTCCGGCTCGGCGCCGATCAAGGCGGCGGCCCGCGGCGAGACGACCATCGGCATCACCTTCATGCACGACATGGTCACTCAGGTCGCCGAGGGCTTCCCGATCAAGATCGTGGCACCCTGCGAGGGCACCGGCTACGAGATCGGCTCGATGTCGATCATCAAGGGCGCGCGAAACATGGAGAACGCCAAGAAGTTCTACGACTTCGCCCTGCGACCAGACGTGCAGATGCTGGCGGCCAAGGCCCAGGCCTACCAGGTGCCTTCCAACGGCAAGGCGACACCGCCGCCGGGTGCGCCGAACCTCGACGAGCTGAAGCTGATCGACTACGACTTCAAGAAGTACGGCTCCTCCGAGGAGCGCACGCGCCTGCTGAAGAAGTGGGACGACGAGGTCGGCTCACTGCCGCAGTAACCGGCAGGCGAGGCGTGGTCGTCCTGATGCTTCCGAGGCCGGCATGGTGAACCGCACGGTCACGCTCTGGCTGGCCGTGGGTGTGGTGGGGTTCGCCGTGCTGCCCTGGTACGGCATCGAGTACGGCTTCTGGAACTTCGAGTGGCTGTTCGAGGGCTATCCCCTCGACAGCGACTCGGCGCCTGGCGTCGTCCAGGTCTTCCTGGGGGGCAAGCCCTGGCTGGCCCCCCTCGCGCTTTTCCTGCTGGCTCCGCTCGCTGTGCTGCAACGGCGCAAGAGCGACCCGCTTTTTTCTCGCGTGCTGCTGCTGGCCGGCGGCGGCGGCCTGATCTGGCTTCTGGCGCAGGCCTTCGCCGTCGGCCTTGACGGCTGGCAGCTCGGTTTCCTCGAGTCGCTCTTCGGGCCGCTGGAGACCCGGCAGTTCGGCCTCGGCTACGGCGCGCTGCTGGTCTCTGCCGCGCTGCTCATGTTTTTCACCCAGGGCCTGGCCGCGCGCGGCATGGTGAAGGGCGATGTCTTCGTGGTCGGGTCGATCGGCAGCATCGTCGCGCTGGTAGCGGTCTTCGTGTTCTTCCCGGTGCTGAACATCCTGACTTCCGCGGTGCGCGATGGCGACGGCGGCTTCGCCCCCGCCGCCTTTGCCCTACGCTTCATCGACCGTAAGATCTGGGGCCTCGACTGCCTGGTCGGTGCTTTTTCCTGCGGGGTGGCCTGGAACTCGCTGCTGCTGGCGATCATGACGGGCCTGTCGACCACGATCCTGGGCCTCGCCTTCGCCCTGATCGTCACCCGCACCAATTTCCGCCTGAAGCGCTCTCTTCGCGTGCTCACGGTGCTACCGATCATCACGCCGCCCTTTGTCATCGGTCTGGCGGTCATCCTGCTGTTCGGCCGCTCTGGCGCCGTCACGCAGTTCCTCGAGATGAGCCTCGATATCCCCGCTTCGCGCTGGGTCTACGGGCTGCCCGGCGTATGGTTCGCCCAGACGCTCGCCTTCGCGCCGATATCGTTCCTGGTCATGATCGGAGTTGTCGAAGGCGTCAGCCCCTCGATGGAGGAGGCGGCGCTGACCCTCCGGGCGGACGCCTGGAAAGCCTTCACCACGGTGTCGCTGCCGCTGATGCGGCCAGGCATCGCCAACGCCTTTCTCCTCGGCTTCATCGAGAGCCTGGCCGATTTCGGCAATCCGCTGGTGCTCGGCGGCCGCTTCGGCGTGCTCTCCACGGAGATCTTCTTCGCCATCGTCGGCTCGCAGTACGACCAGGGTCGCGCCGCCATGTTGGCCTTGATCCTGCTCAGCTTCACGCTCTGCGCCTTCTATGCCCAGCGCCGCTGGGTCGGCAAGAAATCGTACACCACGGTCACCGGCAAGGGCGATTCTGGGATCTTTGCCCCGCTACCGAAAGCAGTGAAATGGGGCGCCTACGGCCTAGCCCTACCCTGGGCCGGTCTCACCGCCGTCATCTACGTCATGATCATGTTCGGCGGCTTCGTGCAGACCTGGGGCCGCGACCACAGCTTCACACTGCGTCACTACATCGAGGCCTTCGGCGTCACCCAAAGCGACTTCGGGCTGGTGTGGAGCGGCGCGGCCTGGAACTCCTTCTGGACGACCCTCTCGATCGCGACCATCGCCGCGCCGCTCACCGCTGCGCTCGGCCTGCTCACGGCCTACCTGCTGGTGCGCCAGCGCTTCGCCGGCCGCGGCGCCTTTGAGTTCGGCACCATGCTGAGCTTCGCCATTCCAGGCACGGTCATCGGCATCAGCTACATCCTGGCGTTCAACGTGCCGCCGTTCGAGCTGACCGGCACGGGCGTCATCCTGGTCATCTGTTTCGTCTTTCGCAACATGCCGGTGGGTGTTCGCGCCGGCGTCGCCGCCATGAGCCAGCTCGACCAGAGCCTCGACGAGGCCTCCCTCACCCTCGGCGCCAACACCTTCGCCACCGTGCGCCGCGTCATTCTGCCGCTCTTGCGCCCAGCCATCATCGCCGCCCTGGTGTTCAGCTTCGTGCGCGCCATCACGGCGATCAGCGCGGTGATCTTCCTGGTCAGCGCCAACTACGACATGGCGACCTCCTACATCATCGGCCGGGTCGAGAACGGCGACTATGGCCTTGCGATCGCGTACTCTTCGGTCCTGATCCTGGTGATGCTGACGGCGATCGGGCTGGTGCAGCTGGTGGTGGGCGAGCGGCGCATCGGGCGGCGCAGCGAGAAGCGGCGAAAGGGGGCCGCGCTGGTGGGAGAAGCAGCATGACCATCCGCTCCAAGGCGGCCCGCGTCGTTTTCGACAAGGTCTCCAAGGCCTTCGGGCCGGTGGTCGCGGTCAACGCAGTGTCCTTTACCATCGAGCCGGGCACGCTCGTCACCCTGCTGGGCCCCAGCGGCTGCGGTAAGACAACGACGCTGCGCATGATCGCCGGCCTGGAGATGGCGACGGGGGGGCGCATCCTGATCGGCGACCAGGATGTCACCCAGCTGCCGGCGACCGACCGCGACGTTTCCATGGTGTTCCAGTCCTATGCTCTCTTTCCGCACATGACCGTGGCGGAGAACGTCGCCTACGGCCTGACCATGAGCGGCTTCGCCAAGAATGAGGTGCGCGAGCGGGCCGAGGAGGGGCTGCGGCTGGTGGGACTCGCCGGCTATGGCAAGCGCCTGCCCAGCGAGCTCTCCGGCGGCCAGCAGCAGCGCGTGGCCGTTGCCCGTGCTCTCGTGCTGGAGCCCGCCGTCCTGCTGTTCGACGAGCCGCTGTCCAATCTCGACGCCAAGCTGCGCCGGCGGGTGCGCGAGGATATCCGGGAGTTACAGCAGAAGCTGGGTCTCACTGCCGTTTATGTCACGCACGACCAGGAAGAGGCGTTGGCCGTCTCCGACCGCATCATCGTCATGCGCAATGCCGAGATCGCCCAGCAAGGTAGCCCCCGCGACCTCTATGAAGCGCCGGCCGACAATTTCGTTGCAGACTTCATAGGCGACGCCAACCTTGTCGAGGCGGAAATTACGGCACTCGAGGGCGGCGAGGCAGAGGTGCGCATCGGCCCGCTGGAGCGGCGTCTGCCGGCACGCGGCCTGCCGACGGGGAAGGTGAAGGTGGCGATCCGGCCGGAGGCGATCCGCATCGCGCGAAACGGCTCGGGCGGTATGTTCGAAGCCGACGTGCTGAAGGCGACCTACCTGGGCAGCCACATGGAATACACTCTGACAACCCCGCTGGGCGAGTTGTTCGCCGTGGATTCGGAGATCGACGAGCCGGCCGCCGCCGGCGACCACGTCGCGCTCGATCTCGCCCCCCGCGGGGTCACATTGGTGCGCAGTTAGGCAAGGTTGCCGCCCGGCAGGGGAGGTGGCGGAGTCTCCATCGGGCGCCAGGAATGCAGTACCCGCCGCCCTTCCACTACCAGGCTGAAGTAGTGGCCGCCGCCAGCCGGCTGGTCGTGGGCGCGATCGATCGGCAGTCCGGCGTAGTGGCAGAACAGCAGCGTTCCGACCGCGCCATGGCCGACGACCAGGATGTCGCCAGTCAGCCGCTGCGCCAGAATCGCCTCGACTTCGTGGACGATGCGCTGCTGCGCGTCGAGGGCGCGCTCCCAGCCACGGATACTCTCGCGCGGATGCCGGAAGAAGGCATCGGCGACGGCTTCGAATTCCTCCGGCGGCAGGAAGCCGGTCGACGTCCGGTCGTTCTCGTGCATCGAGTCGCGCCGCTGGACCTCGAGGCTCAGCGCGCCGGCAAGGATCCCGGCAGCTTCCAATGCCTTGTACTCCCCACTGGAGATGACATGGGTGGTGCCGGACAGCCAGCCCGCCCTGGCGAGCGAGCGGGTCCGGGCGAGGCCCTTTGCACTCAGGCGCCACTGGGGAACAGGGGTGTCGGGATCGACTTCGACTTCGGGGTGGGTAAGGTAGCGCAGCAGGGCCGTCATGGGTTTTCTGGCTGGTCAGGTATTGCGGCAAGTATGGTCTAGAAGCTCACGGAGCTTTGCAAAGTTCACTTCGCACCGATGGCGGCTGGCGGCGATCTGGGGTAGAGCTAGCCGAGACGATTCGGGCTGATCCTCCATGAACCTCCGATCCCTGCGGCTCTTTCGCCAGATCATCCTCAGCGGCTCGCTCGCCCAGGCGGCCTTGGCCCTGGGCATGAGCCCCTCGGCCGCGAGCCGGCTGCTCTCGCTCCTCGAAGCGGAGCTCGGCCTGACGCTCTTCCTGCGCGAGAAGCGCCAGCTCGAGCTGACAGCCGAAGGCAGCCTCTTCTACACCCAGATCGCCCGTGTCCTGAGCGGCCTGGAGGAGATTCCGGCGATCTCGCGGGAGATCCGCCAGAAGTCCTACGAGCGCCTCAGCCTCGTCACGGCCGCGCCCATCGCTCTCGGGCTGGTGTCGGCGGCCCTGAGGCGCATGCGGGAGGATGACGAGCACTTCGACTGTTCCCTGAACGTCGAGAGCCGCTTCGACATCGAGAGCAAGGTCGCCGCGCGCGGCTATAACCTAGGGATCATCTCTCTGCCGGTCGAAAACGCCATCGTCGACCTCGTCGCCGAGCCGCTGCTCGAAGCGCGCCTGCTCGCGATGGTGCCGGCCGCACATCCGCTGGCCGAGCGCGCGGTGGTCACGGCGGAAGATCTCGCCGGTGAGCCGATGATCGCCCTGCGCGCGGGGCAGCGCTGGCGGGTGCGCCTCGATGACGTGTTCAGGCACGCCGGCCAGCCGCGCATCGCGGTCGAGACTTCCTCGACAGTCGTGGCGACCCGGCTCGCGGCCGACGGGGTCGGCATCGCTGTCGCCGACCGGATCTGCGGCGGTGCGTATGAAGGAAGGGGTCTTGCGATGCGCCCGATAGAGCCTGCCGTCTGGATTCGCTACGCCAGCATCCACGGCCACGGGCCACGCACGCCGCTTGCCGCGCGCTTCCTGGACGCCGTCATCGCCACGGCCGAGGCGATGCGGATGCGCGACACGGAAGCGGCGGCGACCCTGCGCCTGGTCTAGCGCGCACGCAGCTCTGCAGCAGCCTTCTTGGCGAGCGCGGCGGCCTCGATGGCAACCTCGCGGCTGCGTCCCATGTAGGCTTCAGGCGCCAGCAGGGTATCGAGTGTGCCAGGGTCGAACGCAGCGGCAATCTCCTGCTCGGCGTGGAGGTAGGGCCGGATCGGCCCGCCCTTGGCTACGGCTTCGGCGATCGCGTGGTGCAGCACGTCGTGCGCCCGCTGCCGGCCGATCTTCTCGGCCAGCTTCATCATCACCTTTTCCGAGGCGATGACGTCGCCTGACAGGGAAAGGTTTCGGCGCATGCTGGCCTCGCGCACCTCGATGTTGGCGACCAGTTCGGCAAGCTCGATGGCGAGTTCCCAGGCGAGCGGACAGGCTTCGTCTAGCACCATGGAGAGGATGCGGTTCGCTACGGCGTCGCCCTCGTGGCTGGGGCGGCCGGCCTGGAGCGCGGCCGCGGCCTTGCTGCAGAGCAGCGCGGCCTTGGCGCTCACCGCGACCACATGCTTGGGATTCACCTTGTGCGGCATGGTGGAACTGCCGACAACCGTCGCGTCCTGGCGTTCCGCAATCTCGTCGATCTCTTCAGTCATCAACAGGTAGATCTCGTCGGCGATCCGGCCCGCCGTCATGCCGAAGAGCGAGAGCTGGACGACGTACTCGATGGCGGTGTCGCCGGAGACGCGGTTCTGGGCAAGAGTGTTGGCGAGGCCCAGGCGCTCGGCCAGCACGGCGGTCAGGCGTGCACCATCCGACCCGAAGCTGTGCATCGGGCCCACCGCGCCGCCGAAGGTGAGCGAGAAGACGCGGCGCTCCGCCTCGCGGAAGCGCTCAACCACCCGCAACAGCTCCTCGATCCAGCCCGCCACCTTGAAACCGAAGCTCATGGGCAGTGCGTGGCGTCGGTTGGTGCGGCCGGCCATGGGGGTGGCGGCATGAAGCTGAGCCAGCCCGCCCAGGTTGTCGAGTGTGTCGGCAAGACGGGCGAGCAGCGCGCGGTGCGCCTCGCGCAGCAGCAGCGTGCGGCCGGTCTGCATGATGTTCTGGGTAGTGGCGCCCCAGTGGACGTAGCCTCCCGCCTCGCCACAGGCAGCGGAGAGGACGCGCACCAGCGCCAGCACCGGCGCCTTGGTCGCCGCAATCTCTCGGCGCAGGGCAGGAACGTCGAGGCAGTCCAGTTCCGCCTTGGCCACGATACGCTCGGCGGCGGCTTCGGGGATCATGCCGATCTCCGCCTGCGCCCGAGCGAGCGCCGCTTCGACGTCGAGCCACGACTGCCAGAGCCGTTCCTCGCTGAACAGGGTCGCCGGCGTCAGTGGCGCCCGCATCCGCCGGCTCATCGGCCGGTTTCCGCTGCCCGAGAGGCAGGATTGCGAAGACGAGGGACGGACGACAGAAGCAAGCGTGTGTACTCCTCTTTGGGAGCGGCCAGAACCTCGCGGGCAGGACCGGTCTCCACGATGCGGCCGCCGCGCATCACGGCGATGCGCGACGCGGTCTGGTGGACCACGGCCAGGTCATGGGTGATCAGGAAATAGGTGAGCTGGAGTTCCTGCTGAAGGTCGACCAGCAGGTTCAGAATCTGCGCCTGGACCGATACGTCCAGCGCGGAGGTCGGTTCGTCGCACACCAGCGCGGCGGGCCGCGTCACCAGCGCCCGCGCAATCGCCACGCGCTGGCGTTGGCCGCCGGACATCTGACTGGGGTAGTTGTGCAGAACGCGCTGCGGCAGGCCCACGAGGTCCATGGTCTCGCGGACGGCCTTCTGGCGTTCGGCCCGGCCACCGGTACCGCTGATGACCAGAGGGCGCTCGATGATCTCAGCGACCGTCCGGCGCGGGTTCAGCGAGCCGTAGGGGTCCTGGAAGATCGGCTGGATCAGCTTTGCCCGCTCGCGCCGGCCCACGTCGGCCAATGGCCGGCCGTCGAGCAGCACTTCGCCGGCGGTGGGCGTGTCGAGGCCGGTAAGTATCCTGGCGAGGGTGGTCTTGCCGGAGCCGCTTTCGCCGACCAGGGCGAAGGTTTCCCCACGCTTCACCACGAGGTCGACGGAGTCGACGGCAAGGATCGTCTGGACCGCGCCGAAGAGGCCCTTGCGGCGGTGGTACTCCCGACTGACGCGGTTGGCGCGGAAAATCTCGCGCTCGCTCCTCGGCGGAGGGGGCAGCGGCTCGCCGGCGCGGGCGTCCGGAAGCCCTCCGATCTCGGCGGGCCGCAGGACGCAGCTGTAGTGGTGGCGTGGCCCCGCCGTCTGCTGGGGCGGCCGCTCGCTACGGCAGATAGGCCCGGCATGCGGGCAGCGCGAGGCGAACACGCAGAGCCGCGGATCGCCGAAGAGGGTCGGCACGACGCCGGCGATCGCACCCAGGCGGTGGGGCGGCCCCTCCATACCGGGGGCAGCAGCGAGCAGGCCGCGGGTGTAGGGATGGCGTGGAGCCGAGAGCACGGCAGTGGCGGGGCCCTGCTCGACCACCTCGCCCGCATACATGACCATGACGTTTTCGACCGATTCGGCGATGACGCCGAGATCGTGGGAGATCAGGATCATCGCCATGCCGAACTCGCGGCGCAGATCGGCCAGCAGCGTCATGATCTGTGCCTGAATCGTGACGTCCAGGGCTGTGGTCGGCTCGTCGGCGATGATGAGTTCCGGCTCGTTCATCAGCGCCATGGCGATCATCAGGCGTTGGCGCTGACCCCCGGAGAACTGGTGGGGGTACTTCGACAGGGTCTGCGAAGGCTCGGGCAGGCCGACGCGCTCGAGCAGCTCGACCGCCCGCCGCCGCGCCGCGACGCGGCCCAGGCGCCCGGAGCGGACCGAGGCTTCGGTGATCTGGCGCCCGACCGTGTAGACGGGATTGAGCGAGGTCATCGGCTCCTGAAAGATCATGGAGATCCGCTGGCCCGCGATGCGATCGAAGAACTCGGCGTCGCCGATGGCGTCCAGTCGCTCTCCCGCGAGGTCCAGGCGCGTGCTGGTCGCACGCGCGATGCGCGGGAGCAATCGCATGAGCGCGAAGGCGGTCATGGACTTTCCGGAGCCGCTCTCGCCGACGATGCCGAGGCTTTCGCCACGCCTGAGGTCGAAGGAAGTGGCGCGCACCGCCTTCAGCACGCCGCTCGGCGTGTCGAGGCTGATGTCGAGGTCGCGCACCGAGAGCAGGATATCGCTCCCCACGGCTCAGTTCCTTCCCTGCGGCGACGTCACGTCGCGCAGGCCGTCGCCGAAGAGATTGGCGCCAATCACCAGCAGGAAGAGCGCAATGCCCGGCAAGACAACCAGCCAGGGACGGTAGAACATCGACTGCTTGCCTTCGGCGATCATCAGGCCCCAGGACGGCGTCGGCGGCTGGATGCCGACTCCCAGGAAGCTCAGCGAGCTTTCGGCAAGGATCGCGATGCCGAGCTCGAAAGTGAAGATGACGATGATTTGGCCGGCGAGGTTCGGCAGGACCTCGTGGGACAGGGTCTGCCAGGCGCTGGCGCCCATGGCATCGGAAGCGGCGACGAAGTCGAGCGAGCGTAGCCGCATGGTCGCCGCGCGGGTCACCACCAGGTAGTAGTTCCAGTGCAGCACACCGACGATGGCGATGACGACCCAGACCGACGGCCCGATGATGAAGACAAGCGCCATCGCGAGCAGCAGGCCGGGCAGGGCGAGCTGGGCTGTCAACAGGAAGCTGACCGCGTGGTCGATCAGGCCCCCGAAGTAGCCGGCCATGATGCCCAGCGTGACCCCGATGATGAGGCCGATGCTGGCGGCGCCGAAGCCGACCATCAGCGAGACCCGGGTGCCGTAGATGAGGCGGCTGAGGTAGTCCCGGCCGTTCTGATCGGTGCCGAGCAGGAACTCCGCCTTGCCGCCCTGCGCCCAGGCCGGAGGCAGCAGGCGGTGCGCCAGGGACTGCGCGGTCGGGTCGTGCGGCGCCAACAGCGGCGCAAAGAGCGCGACGGCGGCGAGGGCCAGCAGGATGACGCCGCCGATCAGCAGGCCGCGGTGCCTGCGAGCCCGCCGCAGGATGACCTGGCGGGGAGTTGGCGGCAGAGCCTCCAGGGCTTCGCTGTCGGCCGGCCGAGAGAGTGCCTGATCGCTCATCCGATGCGGATCCTGGGGTCGAGGGCGGCATTCAGCATGTCGGCCAGCAGGTTCATGCCGACGAAGACCATGGCGAAGACGAAGATGAGCATCTGCACGGTCGGAATGTCCGCACCGAGGATGGACTCCAGCGCCAGGCGCCCCAGGCCGTTGATGGCGAAGATCGTCTCTGTGATGACCGAGCCGCCGAACTTCTGTCCGAGCTGAACCGCCAGCACGCTGACCACCGGCAGGATGGCGTTGCGCAGAGCGTGGCGGCGCAGCAGAGCGAGGCCGCGGAAGCCCTTGGAGCGGGCGGTGCGGATGTAGTCGCTCTCCATCACCTCGATAAGGCCGGTGCGCGTCAGCCGCATGACAGCCGGCACGGAGCTGGCACCGAGCACGAAGGCGGGCAGCACGAAGTGGCGCCACGAGTCGTCACCCGACACGGGGAACACCGGCAACATGACGCCCAGCAGGATGATCATGATAAGGCCCAGCCAGAAGTTCGGGATTGCCTGAGCCGAGACCGCGATCATGAGGGCGAAGCGGTCGATCACGGAATTGGGGTTGAGCGCCGCGAGCGCGCCCAGGGGAATGGCGATGACGATGGTGACCAGCAGGGCCGAGACGGCGAGCGCGACGGTCACCGGCGCGCGGTCCGCGACCAGCTCGGCAACGGGCTTGTGCCAGTAGTAGCTGTCGCCGAAATCGCCCCTCAGCACGCCGCCGGCCCAGTCGAGGTAGCGCACCATGATCGGCCGGTCGAGGCCGTAGGTCTGGCGGATCTGCTCGACCACCGCCGGGTCGGCGTCCTCGCCAGCGATGGCGTAGGCGGGGTCGGTTGCGTAGTTCAGCAGCAGAAAGGTGGCAAAGGACACCACGGCGGCCACGGCCAGGGCGAGGAGTGCGCGTTGCAGCGTGTACTTGAGCATCTACCCGGTCCGGAAGAAGCGCGGGTGCTCGCCTGCGCGAGCAGAGGGGCACCCGCAGAGGGAGGACAACTACTTCCAGCTCGCCTCGTAGAGGCGCGGCAGGCCGTCGGGATCGAGCGGGAAGTCGAGCGCCGGGTTGACGAGGTAGTTTTGGGAGTAGGAGAACATCGGGACCCAGTAGGCCTGGGCGGTGATGATCTTCAGCGCCTCGTCGTAGAGCGCCGCCCGCTTCTTCTGGTCCATGGTCTGCTCCG
>Ga0207773_100671_pt1 | contig 12120 bp, 12 predicted proteins | sample TtaePargueraPR_2_FD_187281 | JGI IMG/M metagenome (GOLD analysis project Ga0207773, IMG submission 187281) | Aerobic enrichment media microbial communities from Bioluminiscent Bay, La Parguera, Puerto Rico - Tt and M1 (3) (SPAdes) | ecosystem: Environmental > Aquatic > Marine > Unclassified ...
CGCCCGCTTCGAGCAAGGCCTTTTACGCGCAGGCGCTGGCGCGCTGGTTCAGCCACGACCTTAACGGCGCGATGTCATCTCTGGCAATCGCGCACGATCTCAACCCGAACGACGACGAAATCCTAGCGGACCTTGGCCTGCGCCATGCCGTTCGCATGCACTGGGATGAGGCTCTGCCCCTCCTCGAGCAGGCCTACGACCGCAACCCCTATCAGAGCAGCACCTACCGGATCGCCCTGTTCCTCTTCCATTTCATGAACCGGCGATACCGAGAAGCCTTGAAGGAAGCGGAATCGGTGAAGGCGCCAATGGTCGCGCACCCTCATCTCGCCGTTGCCACCGCCAACGCCGAGCTTGGGAACCTCGACGAGGCCCGGCGCGCGCTCGACCGCCTGGAGGAGGTCAGCCCGGGGTATCTGCGCGACATGGAGGCGGACCTCGCCATCCGCAACGTCCATCCCGACATCGTCAAGGCCCTCAGGTCCGCAGTCGACAAGGTCTGCACCGCCCCGGTCGCAGCCGCCGCTGCCGACGTCAGGACGATCTCGGGCCGGACACCGATGCGCGCGCCGTCAACCGGGTGACCTAACGGTAACTGACATTTGCCCGGCTGACCGGCGCCGCAGAAACGTGGGACTGTTTTCGGGGGCCGTCGGAGGTTGCAACATGCCGAAGGTATCGTTCTCCACTCTGAACAAGGCGGCTGCGGTCGGAACGGCACTCGGGATGATCACCATCGGGTGTGCTGCCATCGCGCAACCCGCCGGCGCTGGCCCCTCGTATCAAAACGCCCCGGTCGAGCTGGTGCGGAGCGGCAAGGGTTGGAAGCAGAACTGGAACCGAGGTGGCGGGTCGTCCCGCTCATACGGTCGATACTACTACTCGCCCCGCTACTATTATCCCCGATACAACTACGGGTACGACGTTTGGGGACCCATGTTCGGCTTCGGTGCGGGCGTTCTCTTCGGCACGATCCTGACACAGCCTCGATACTATTACGTTCCACGCCAGCCATACGGCAACCGCGACGCCTACTGCCGAGCAAAATATAGAAGCTACAATGCCCGCACCGGTACTTATACCGGCTACGACGGGCGGCAACACTACTGTCGGATTCCGTAGAGAAGCACGCGACAGGCTCAATTCGATTTGCTGCAGCGAGCAATACCATCGATTACCGACGACTGAAAGATTGCGATATGGCCACCTGGTGGGGAAACGACAACGACAATCGCCACAAGGGCAACCAGCAGAACCAATACGGTCTCGGCGGGGACGATACGCTGATAACCACGAAGAAGGGAAGGTCCTATTCCCTCTATGGCGGCGAAGGCGACGACCAGCTCGTTGGTTATAACCGGTCCGACTCGATATACGGTGGTTCCGGTGCCGACAATTTGTACGGCTACGGCGGAAATGACTACCTCGACGGCGGCAAAGGCAGCGACTACCTCGGTGGATTCTATGGGAACGACGTGCTGGTCGGAGGAGACGGTCGAGATGCCTTCTTCTTCGAGACGAGGCTGAACAGGAAGGAGAACGTCGACAGAATCCTGGACTTCTCACCCGGCGAGGATCGGATGAGGCTGAGCAAGGACATCTTCGACGGGCTGGGCAAGAAGGGACATACCCTGAAAGCCAGCAAGTTCGAGGTGGGCACCGACCCTACGAGCGGCAACACCCGGATTCTCTACGACGACAAGAAAGGCGTGGTCTACTACACGCCCAAAGGCGACCAGGGAAACGGCAAGGAAGTGCCCTTTGCAAAGGTATCGAAGGGCATCCAGCTCGACCATGATGACTTCTTCGTCATCAGTTGATCCAGACCACGCCTGAAATGCCTACGACGCGCCTTGCCCAAGGCAGCCCGCCGCCCGCAATCGGCGCTCGCATCGACCTTTGGCTCCGACGAGCCCTCACCCCTTCCGTTCCTGTCCGAGTGGAAGGACATCGGCATCGATCCGGCGGTTCGCCGACCCGTACTGCCGCAACTTGGGTGACTAACGGTAACTGACACTCCCCCGCCTTGGGGGCTGGTGGCGCAACCGTTAGCCTTCGAGGCTGTTGCTCTCTGGTTTCGCGTCCAGCGATTTGGCAAGGTCGCAGCGCGAAGTCGGAAGTCTGGCAAAAGGGGGACGAGCCCAGCCTCGTCCGTATGGCGGTCGCCGATGGAACATGAGATCAACCCTGCGGCGACTGTCCATCACCTGCCCTGGTTCATCACTAGTCCCGGTCAGAGCGATACTCTTTTGATCGCCATGGTCGTTTTCCTGGTGTTCGTGATCATTGCGATCGGCAATCTCTATTTCCAGCTCCACGCGCTGCCCGAGAGATGGGCTCACCGAACCAGCCCCGTGCAGATCCAGATCGTGGCGGTTCTGGCGCTGCTGGCCCTCTTCACCCACAATCACATCTTCTGGATCGCCGGCCTCCTCCTGGCACTTGTCCAGTTCCCGGATTTCTCGACACCGATCTATTCGATCGCGGACTCGCTGAACAGAATCGCGGGGCGCAGCGGGTTTCGACCGCCTGACGACACAGATCCTTCAAGACCCTTGCTGAGCGCACCACCGAGCGAGCCGATGTCCGACGAGGCGCGGCAACGGAGCCGTGGCGATATCGTGGACTCGGAACAGGCTCGACCGGCGCTTGAAGACAAGAATCGGCCGGGTGGAGGCTCGACCGATGCTTGAGCTCCTGCTGTGTTCGCTTTTCACGATATTTCCCGACTATCTTTATCGGAGATACGTACAGGGCAAGCGACTCGGCCGAGAAATAACCTTCTATACGATATGGTACGAGCTAAGATATGGCATAACGGCCTGCCTTATCCTGACAATATCGCTGATTACGACGATCTTTTACTTTCATCCGTCGACCAGCAACGCAACCATGCTGTTCCGTACCGTGTCCATTCTGCCGGAGAAGGGCGGTCGTGTTTCGGAAGTGTATGTGAAGATCAACCAGGAGGTCGAAGCGGATACGCCGCTGTTCAGGCTCGACAGCACCGAGGAGGAAGCGGCGGTGCAGACGGCCTTGAAGCGGATCGCGGAGGTCGATGCGGCCACCGAGGTCGCCAGGACCGAACTCGCGGCGGCGGATGGCGTCATCCAGCAGGCGCAGAGCGCCTACCAGCAAGCCCTCGATGAACTTCGCACGAAGGAGGAGTTGTTCAATGCCAACTCCAACACCGTCACCGAGCGGGAGATAGAGCGCCTTCGTGTGGCCCTAGCCGGCCGCGAGGGCGCGGTGTCGTCGGCGATAGCGAACAAGCAGACGCTGGAAACCCGGCTGAACAGCCTCCTACCCGCCCAGAGGGCTTCGGCCGAGGCCGCCCTCGAGGAAGCCCAGGCCCAGCTCGACAAGACGCTGGTCGTCGCCGGAGTTGCCGGCACGGTGACGCAGTTCGCGCTTCGACCCGGCGACGTCGTGAATCCGCTGCTTCGCCCCGCCGGGATACTCATCCCGAGGGATGCCGGCTACGGAACCCTGACAGCCGGCTTCGGGCAGATCGAGGCCCAGGTGATGAAGGTCGGGATGATCGGCGAGATCACCTGCAGCTCGAAGCCCTTCACCATCATCCCGGTGGTGGTCTCGGACGTGCAGAAGGCCATTGCGGCTGGACAGTTCCGTCCCACCGACCAGCTCGTCGACGTCCAGCAGGTTGCCGTACCCGGAACCATCACCGTTTTCATGGAGGCTCTCTATCCCGGCCAGCTGAACGACATTCCACCCGGGGCGAGTTGCATAGCCAATGCCTACACCAGCTATCACGATCGCCTGGACGATCCGAACGTCGGCGGACTTCAGCGTTTCGCCTATCACGCGGTCGACGCGGTGGGCCTCGTCCACGCAATGATCCTCCGCCTGCAGGCGATCATGCTGCCGGTGCAGACCCTGGTCCTCCGAGGCGGTCATTGAGGGGAGTCGGTTCGATGTCTTCTGCCATGGTCCGGTTGAGTGTTCTGGCGCTCGCAGCCTTCCCCGCCGGAGCGGCGTTCGCGGGCGATACGTTAATCCCGCCGCTGCGCGTCGGAGACGACAACTCGTACATTCAGCTCTACGGCCAGATCAATCCCGGCTTTCTCGTCGTCGACGATGGTGATTCCACGCTCGGCTACGGTCCGGTCGACAACGGCAATTCGTCGACGCGGTTCGGCGTTCGCTTCTACATGGGCATCGCGAGTGGCACGTTCCTCGGTGCCAACTACGAGGCGCAGTACGACCCCTACTCCACCAACTATGTCAACCAGTTGAACCGGGGTGACCCGGACTGGGATCGCTACCTGACCCGGAAGGCCGAAGGCTACCTGAACAGCGAACAGTTCGGCGTACTCTGGATCGGCCAGGGTAGCATGGCATCCGACGGCACGGCCGAGGTCGATCTTTCCGGCACGGATGTCATCGGCTACTCGTCGATATCCGATCTGGCGGGCGGCCAGCTCTTCGCCTATTCCCGCGACCGTGGACTGTCGCCGATCAGCGTCGGCTCGGCGTTCACCAACTACGACGGTCTGGGCCGAAAGGTTCGCGTCCGGTACGACACTCCCTCCATTGCCGGCTTCACTTTGTCGGGATCGTATGGGTCCGAAATGATCCCCGAGGATTCCGGGATCGATGTGTGGGACGTCGCCCTGCGCTACGCTGGTGAGTTCGGCGCGTTCAAGGTCGCCAGCGCCGCTGCCTATTCCGACACGGGGTCGGCCGATCGCTACGATGGCTCGATCTCGGTCCTCCACGTCCCCACCGGAATCAGCGTCACCGGCGCTGCCGGCTATGACGCGCGCCAGGACGGCGTCGACGGCCGGTACCTTTACGGGAAACTCGGCTATCAGCGCTCGTTCTTCGATGTGGGTGCCACCGCCCTCGCGGTGGACATCTACAGCGGCGATGACATCGGCACCGCAGGGTCAGAGAGCTTCACCTGGGGCGCCTTTGTGGTTCAGAACTTCGACTACTACCAGTCGCAGGTCTACCTCGGCGTCCGGTCCTACCGGTATGACGACGAGGTGGGAGACTACAACCCTCTGCTGGCGGCATTGACGGGCATTCGAGTCAAGTTCTGAGGTCGACCGGACGGGTCTCGGTCGCCTCGACAACGCTGACGTCACCGACGCCAAGTAGGCGTCACTGGTTAGAGCGAATAGGCATCACGATGCGAAACACACTCTCGCTCCTGGCGACCGCGACGGGCGCGCTTCTCCTGTTTGCGTTTTCGACCTCCGGCGGTCTGGCCGCCACCGGCATAGCCAACAATGCCGTCAACCTTCGAGAGGGACCGGGAACGAAGCATGCGGTGATAACGACGGTTCCGGAGGGCGCGGAAGTCGACGTGACCGCGTGCGAAAGCTGGTGCCAGGTCCGCTACGGCGACTACGAGGGTTGGATCTCGGCCCGCTATATCGACATTGTCGATGCCGGCACGAGCGAGCCGGGCGCCTCGGATTTGGAGGCGCCGCAGACGGTCTCCCAGGTGAGCGACGACCCCTCGCCGCTGACCGAGGATGAGCTCGAGGTCCTCGTGGCCCCGATCGCTCTCTATCCCGACGAACTCGTCGCCCTCGTGATCGCGGCGTCCCTCTATCCCGTCGACATTGTCCAGGGCGCCCGCTTCCTGGAGGATCGCGCCACGGATGCTTCCCTCCAGCCCTCGGAGGATTGGGACGGGAGCGTGATCTCGCTGCTCAACTATCCCGATGTCGTCAAGATGATGAGCGAGGACCTCGACTGGACGCAGATGCTCGGCGAGGCCGCCATCAATCAGCAGAAGGACCTGCTGGTCGCCATTCAGCAGCTGCGCGACCAGGCTGTGGCCACGGACCTTCTGAAGTCCACCGAACAGGTCGTCGTTTCCAACGAGAACGACAACGTCGTCATCCAGTCCGCCGACCCCGAGGTGATCTACGTACCGCAATACGAGCCGCAGATCCTCTACGATACGACCTATGTCTCAACCAGCCCGGCGCCGATCTACTATTCCGACCCCTACCCGTCCTACTGGTACCCCAACGCCGGATTCTGGACCGGCGCGGTGACCGGAGCCGCGTTCGCGGCAATCGTGGACTGGGATGACTGGGGAACCTGGGGCGGCGACGTCGACATCGACGTCAAGCGCGACGGCGACAAGGTCAAGATCGATTTCGGCGACCGGACGAGAACCATCGACCGTGGCGACATAAACATCGATCGCGACAAGCTGAACATCAACCGCGACAGCCTGAAGAACATCGACAGATCCAACATTCAGGTCGGCGATATCGACCGCTCGCAGATTTCAAGGAACCTGAAGCAGAACAACAACAACCGCGTTACCAACCGCAAACCTCCGCAGAATGCGGTGGCCAAGCGGCCGGTCACCGGCAATGACGTCCGGAAGAACGTTCAGTCCGGCCTGTCTAATAGGCCAACCCCGACGCAACGTCCGACCGCCACGAGGGCGAGCCCGCCCAAGGTAAGCCCACAGGCGACCAACCGGACCGCCACCAAGCGGCCGCCGTCGCGGCCGACCGCGTCGAAGGCCCCCAATCGCAGCACCAAGAGCGTCTCGTCGCGAAAGCCGGGCAGTGCGACGGCCAATCGGCCGACAAGACCAACCGCGATGGGCAACCCGTCCCGGGGCAAGAAAACGGCCATCCACTCTAGCCGCGGCCGTGGCAGCCACGGCGGCGGGATCAGCGGCGGTCGTTCGAAAAGCGGCGGCTTTGGCGGCGGCGGTCGCGGTGGAGGCGGTCGTGGCCGCTGAGAGAGCCCGCTTTTCTTGAAAGGTGAGACCCCATGTTCCGCCCAATAGCGCCCGTCTTCGTCGCCATAGGTCTTGCCGCCATCGGCATGATCGCCGTCCCACAGGCCAGCGCCGAGGATACTGCAACCGCCAGCACGCCCGCAGTCGGGGACGATCCGACCGGGCTCGCCCGGTTCATGGGAGACCATCCGCCCGAGTTCGACGATCCGATGGAAGTCATGGGCCGGTTCAAGACCGCGCTTGAGGAGAACGATCCAGCAGGCATGGCCGTCCTTCTCGGCCTCGATCCGGACGCGGCGGTTGCCTCGGACGACTTCAAGGCACACCTCGCCGATATCCGCGATCTCGCAGACCAGCTGCTCGTTATGAGGAGCCCGGCCGAGGACAGACGGATCCTGGTTGTCGGCCGCGAAGTCTGGCCGTTTCCCTTCCCCATCGTCGAGATCGACGGGAAGTGGGCATTCGACACCGAGGCCGGACTGGAGGAGATCGTCAATCGCCGGATCGGCGAGAATGAGCTGATGGCCATCGAAACCGCGCGCGGCTACGTCGCCGCACAGGAAGACTATTGGGCGACCGACTGGGATGGCGATGGTGTTCCCGAATACGCCCGCCGCCTGATCAGTTCGCCGGGGGCCTATGACGGCCTCTATTGGCCGGACGACCCTGGTATTCCGGAGAGCCCCGGCGGCGCCTTCGTGTCCGATGAAGACCTGCCCGAGGAGGGAGAGGCTTCGGGATACTTCGGATACCGCTACCGGATACTCGAAGGACAGGGAGACGAAGTCGCCGGAGGCGCCTACAGCTATGTAATCAACGACAACATGATTGCCGGCTTCGGGCTGATCGCGCGACCCGCCGAGTACGGGATCACCGGTGTCATGACCTTCATCGTCAACCAGTACGGAACCGTCTACGAGAAGGACCTGGGTCCGGACTCGGCCGAGCTCGCCGACGGCATATCGCTCTTCGATCCGGACGAAACCTGGGACATCGTCACTGAAGTAACCGAGTAGGGTCGCCATTGTGCGTTCGGGACGCGCCCATGAGGTGTCCGATCTGTGAACAACTGGTTCTGAAGGCGAAACGCACCAGACTGGATGCGACGTGGGTTCGGTGCATCACCGATGGTGACTTCACCATCACCGAGGAGGCTCTCGCCCTTCTCCCGGAACACCCGCCAGCGACCCGCCATCGCATTCTGAACGTTGCAATCATCAATCGCGAGCCCGGACAGCTTCCGCGCATTGACGTCGCTTCCGTCGCCCAGGGCCGAGACCTGGCGGAATTGGATCCGCGTCAAGTTCCGTGTCGGGGCGAATAGCCATGTCGCCCTTGCCCGCGGCTGGGCGGCCGGGGCCGATGCTCACGGACGAAGGAGAGGTCGCGTGTGGATGCCGGTCCTGATCTGCATGGTCATCAGCGGCAGCCATTGCAGTCTCTACGACGACCTTGGCGACGTGAACAAATACGCGCTCAACCTCTACGGCTCGAAGGCGGCTTGCGATCGCGCCGGGGCGGCAGCCGTCAAGCGGTGGTCGAACCGGGACGGCAGCGCCTACAGGTACTATTGCCTCGACATCGGATCGCCCTCGGCACCGCCGGATGTCGGCCCGAGTCCTCGTCAAGCGGTTGCGCCGGCAATCGTTCCCGAGCCGACCGTTCGACCGTCCACGACCTCGCCCGACGCACAGGAGACAAGTCCACCCGCGCCAGAGATACCGCCGCCGACCGATCGTGCGGACGAGTCCCGTACCCCCGATCGGGCGGTCGTGCCCGGCACACCCGCGGTTTCGTCGCCCGCACGGGGGCCACCGCAGGACGATTCCACATCCGCCACATCCGCCACTGCTCTAGTCCCGACGTCGGAAAGTCCGGCGCCGACCGGCGCGTCTCCCATTTCACCACCGTCCCCGATGCCGCGTCGCCCGACGCAGGTCGTGACCGCTCCGCCGAAGGCTCCCCATCCGTCCGCCCCGGAGCCGCAACCGACCCTGCCGCCTCCTACTACCTTGCCGTCAACCGCTCCGGCGCCGGCGACCTCACCCCTCGCCTCCCTTCCTCCGTCGACCGACGTCCCCGCACCAACCCCTGCCCCGGCCCTCGCTCCCATCCCCGAACCCGCCCCTACCCCCGGCGCTGGCGCCGAGCCGACGGCGGCTGTTTCGTCGCCGTCCCTGCCGCCGCCGGAATCACTGTCGACCGCTGCATCATCGGAGGAGCCGGGCACGGGCCGGGCGGAGCCGGCTTCGGAACCGGCGGCAAACCTGCAGCGCCCGTACGCTTCGGCACCGGCGATGCCTTCTCCGGCGGTCGAGCCCAACGAGCCCCTGGTTGCGACGTCACAGCCGGATGGATCGACCACGGCGCATGACCTGCGCACCGGCGGCCAACCGAGCGAAGCGCCAGGACACCCGGCTTCTGAGATCGCCGACGCAATGAAACCGGCGCACTTGGCCTGGTTCATTACCGCGCCCGGCGACACCGACTACCTCTTCATCGGGATCGCCGTGCTTCTGATTGCCGCGATCATCGCCCTCGGCAATCTCTACTTCAGACTGCACGCCTTGCCCGAACATTGGGCGCACCGTACCAATCCGTTTCAGGCCGAACTCGTCGCCGTCCTGTCTCTCCTCGCGCTGTTCACCCACCAGCACATCTTCTGGATCGCGGCTCTCCTGCTGGCGCTGGTCAGGTTCCCCGACTTCGCATCGCCACTCCAGTCGATGGCGGCGTCGATCATGGACCTGGCGCGGCCACCACGGCGTGATCCGGAGCCGGTGCAGGACAATGGGGGGGTCGCACAGCCGCCGGAAGAAGGGTCCCGCCACGGCCAACCGCCCCGGCACTTCTCCGGAGGCGAACCGTGAGAAGGCGAAGGCTTCCAGCACCGTGCCCCACGACGGCGGCGAGGCACCGACCCGCGCCCGCCTCAATCAGGCTCGGCGACCCAGGCGACCAGCAGCGTGAACGTCACCGAAAGGATGACGGGGCCAACGAATATGCCCACCAGACCGAAGCCAAGCAGCCCGCCGATGACGCCAAGAAAGATGAGCGGCAGCGGCAGGTCCGCGCCCCTCTTGATCAGCACCGCGCGCAGCACGTTATCCAGCACAACGACCGGGACGCTCCAGACGAGCAGGATCGTGCCCCACGTCGCATCGCCGCCCGAGAACAACCAGATCGCCGCCGGGACGAGGACCAGGATCGGACCGATTTGCGCGAGGCACAGGATGAACATCACTGCGGCCAGCAATGTCGCGTGGGGCACGCCCGCTATCGACAAGCCGATGCCGCCGAGCACGGCCTGGATGAAAGCGGTGACCACCACGCCCAAGGCGACACCGCGCACGGCCTGACCGGCGAGGTTCATCGACGTCGCCCCGCGATCTCCGGCCAGCCTTTGCCCGAAGCGTCTGAGGCCGAGGGCGGCAGTCTCTCCATTGGCGTAGAGCAAACCGGCCACGATCACCGTGAGCGCGAAGTGAAGCAAAAGGCTGCCGAAGCCTCCTACCGTCGACAGGAGCCACCTCCCCGCGTCAAGGAGATAGGGCGCAGCCTTCGACGCGATCTCACCGATATCGGAGACAATGAGGCGGTTCCAGGCGCGCGCCAGTTCCGGGCCGATCAAAGGGATTCCGCCAAGCCAATCCGGGGCCGCAGGAATCTCGAAGGAACTGAGGGACGCCGCCCAACCGACGACCTCGTCCGCGTTGTCGATGATGGACGTGATGGCCACCAGCAACGGCAGGACCAGGAGGAGGACGAGCGCCAGGACCATGACGCCGACGGCGGCTCGCCTGCTGTTCCAGAGCCACGACTGAATGCGGAGGAGGATGGGCCATGTCGCAATCACGATCATCGTCGCCCAAACCGTTGCGGAAACGAAGGGCCAGATCGTCCAGAGCGACGCGACGATCAACAGGCCGATGAACAGAACGGCCAGCGTCGTCCGCGTCAGATCATGTTTCGCCTCGCTCATGGCGATTCACCGAGTATCGGGGTTGGCTCAAACCCTAAGACGATCAGGACCATTTCAGTCGCGATCGTTGCCGTAGACTAAATATACTTGGTTGCATCTGGTCTAACAAGACCGAGTTTACGATAAATATCCTGTCAGTTCGTCGATATCCCCATCAACGGACACCATTTTGCTTTATATATGACAGGCGGTTACGGGAATGAGATTGATGTAATATAGAAATACACCGTGATGGGCCATTCGTGATGAAGAGTTTCTCTTTCCAGCGACCGTCGAGAGTACGGGACGAGGAATGACGACGCCGAAGAGACACAGCAGGCATCCGATCGTCACGTTTTTCGGCCTCTCCCCGGATGTCACGATGGGCGAGCTCCTTTTCGGGCTGATCATGGTGCTGACCTTCACCCTTGGAGCGGGGATCGTTGCGAGCGACGACCCCGACGAGGCGCGCCTCCTCATCCTTGCGGCAATCGGCTGCAACATCGCCTGGGGTATTATCGACGCCGTCTTCTACGTCATGGGCTTGCTCTTCGTGCGCGGTCGTCGATCGCGTCTGCTTGTCGAGGTCCAGAAGGCCGACAGGCCAACGGCCGTTGCGATGATCCGCGAGGAGTTGGAGGAGCAGCTCGCGCCCGTCACGACGGAAGTCGATCGCGCCCAGCTCTACGAGCGCATCCACGATGCACTCAGCGAGACCCCGGCCTCGTCCGCCGCGATTGGCGCAGCTGACCTGAAACAGGCGTTTGGGGTGTTCCTGCTCGTTTCACTGACGACGATACCGGCCGTCTTCCCTTTCATCTTCATCGACGATCCGTGGCAGGCGCTACGCCTGTCCAACGGACTTCTCATCGCCCTCATCTTCTTCGTCGGGTATCGCTGGGCCGGCTACACCCAGGCAACCCCATGGCGGGCGGGACTGGGATTGATGCTGATAGGAATCGTGCTCGTAGTCATCGCCATTGCACTCGGCGGATAAACTGGGAGCGCGGACTGACGCCGCAAGAATGCAGGACGAGGATCAGCGCAAAGGATGGCATGGGATCATCTGGTCGCGCCGATCCCCCGGCAGCGGCGGCAAACGGTTGTCATCTCCGCGGCGGCCCGACCAGAGAAACAAGCGCGGGACAAGGCGTCTCGGAACCCGCTTGCAATGAGGACCCGAGTTCTTGCCGAAGCGTGCGACGTGCCCTCGATCCCCGATAGCCGGGGAGTCATCGTCCTCTACGCGGGCGGATCGCCCTTCGCGTGCCGACTATCTCGACCCGGCCGGGCCGGTCCCGGTGCTGCGTTCGGTGTTCGCCTTGCTGCACGTCGCCAGATTGTCCTTCCTTTGGGTCGCCTGCGCCTTGCTTGCCATCGGACCCGCCAGCTTGCCGTAGCCTCGGACAGGCGCATT
>Ga0207773_100672_pt1 | contig 12112 bp, 13 predicted proteins | sample TtaePargueraPR_2_FD_187281 | JGI IMG/M metagenome (GOLD analysis project Ga0207773, IMG submission 187281) | Aerobic enrichment media microbial communities from Bioluminiscent Bay, La Parguera, Puerto Rico - Tt and M1 (3) (SPAdes) | ecosystem: Environmental > Aquatic > Marine > Unclassified ...
CGCCGGGCAGCCGGTTCTACTGACCGCGCCGCCCTAGCCAGTCCCGCATCCAGGCGATTTCGCCTTCCTGGGCGCGGATGACTTCCTCGGCCAGCCTGCGTATCTCCGGGTCCTTGCCGTGCTCCAGCACCACCCTCGCCATGTCGATGGCGCCCTGGTGGTGCGCGATCATGCCGCGCGCGAAGTCGACGTCGCTGTCGCCGGAATAGACGATGTCCATACCCTGGTGCATCTTCGCGGCGGCGGCGCGGTAGGCCTCGGTGCTGGCGCTGTCGCCGTGGCCGCCTGCTGCGTGCCCGCTGTGATCGGTCTGCGCCGCTGCGGGGCCGGCGGCGACGAGGGCGCAGAGGGCGGCGGCAAGCAAGGTCGGTCGCATCGCAAGTCGCTCCAGGGAGGGAGGGCCCGGTGGTGCCGGCTGCAGGATTCGAACCCGCGACCCACGGTTTACAAAACCGTTGCTCTACCAACTGAGCTAAGCCGGCCCTCGGGAGGCGGCGGCAGGCGCCGTCCGCCGCCGGGCAACATAGGGCGGCAGGCAAGTCCCGGCAAGTGCGGCGAGCCGCCACCCCCCGCGGCCGGGAGTCGCCGCCACCGTCGTTTCGGGGCCCTCTTGCCACCCCTTCAGTGCCCGGCTTAAGGTCGCGGAAACGGCCGGTCGGCCGGCCCCACCTCAAGCATCCAGGGAGCGTGAAGCGCGATGTCTGCCGCCCTTTCCATCGAATCCGTGAAATCCCAGGCCAGCGGCCTTTCCTACCGCAACCAGGCCTTCATCGGCGGCAAGTTCGTCGCGGCCGCCTCCGGCAAGACCTTCGACTGCACCTCCCCGATCGACGGCAAGGTGCTGACCAAGGTGGCGGCCTGCGACAAGGAGGACGTCGATCGTGCCGTGAAGGCGGCGCGCGCGGCCTTCGACGACGGCCGCTGGTCGCGCATGGCGCCGGCCAAGCGCAAGAAGGTGATGTTCAAGTGGGCCGAGCTGCTGGAGCAGCACGCGAGCGAGCTGGCGCTGCTCGAGACCCTCGACATGGGCAAGCCGATCGGCGATTCCAGCCGCATCGACATCCCGGCCGTCATCAACTGCATCCGCTGGTACGCGGAGGCGGTGGACAAGATCTATGACGAGGTGGCGCCCACCGGCGACGACGCCGTCGCCATGCTGGTGCGCGAGCCGGTCGGCGTGGTCGGCGCGGTGGTGCCGTGGAACTTCCCGCTGCTCATGGCGGCGTGGAAGATGGGCCCGGCGCTGGCGACCGGCAACTCGATGATCGTGAAGCCGGCCGAGCAGTCGCCGCTGACCATGATCCGCTGCGCCGAGCTGGCGGTCGAGGCGGGCATTCCCGAGGGCGTGCTGAACGTGGTGCCGGGCTTCGGCGAGACGGCGGGACAGGCGCTCGGGCGCCACATGGACGTCGACGCCATCGCCTTCACCGGCTCGGGCGAGGTCGGCAAGCTGTTCCTCAAGTACTCCGGCGAGTCGAACATGAAGCGCGTCTCGCTGGAGTGCGGCGGCAAGACGCCGAACATCATCATGGCCGACGCGCCGGACCTCGACGCCGCCGCCACCGCCGCCGCCTGGGGCATCTTCTTCAACCAGGGCGAAGTGTGCAACGCGGGCTCGCGCCTGCTCGTCGAGGACAAGGTGAAGGACCAGGTCATCGACAAGATCATGCAGGTGGCCAAGACCCTGCGCGTCGGCGACCCGCTCGACCCGGCGACCCAGATGGGCGCCATGGTCGACGGCACGCAGATGGAGCGCGTGCTGGGCTACATCGAGAAGGGCAAGACGGAAGGCGCCAAGGTGGCGCTCGGCGGCAAGCGCATCCTCTCGGAGAGCGGCGGCTACTACATCGAGCCGACGGTGTTCGACGCGGTGAAGAACACCATGACCATCGCCCAGGAGGAGATTTTCGGGCCGGTGCTCTCGACCATCTCCTTCGGCGACGCCGACGAGGCGATCAAGATCGGCAACGACACGATCTACGGCCTCGCCGCGGCCGTGTGGACCAGCGACATCAAGAAGGCGCACCGCGCCGCCAAGGCGCTGCGCGCCGGCGTGGTGTGGGTGAACTGCTTCGACGCGGGCGACATGACGACGCCCTTCGGCGGCTACAAGCAGTCCGGCTTCGGGCGCGACAAGTCGCTGCACGCCATGGAGAAGTACACCGAGCTGAAGACCATCTGGATCGACCTGAGCTAAGGGCGAGGTGCTACGGTTCCGCCCCTCCTGTTGTCACCCTCGGGCTTGACCCGAGGGTCCAGGGGCAAACGGCGGAACGGCCGCTCTGGATGCTCGGGTCAAGCCCGAGCATGACGATGGAGTAGAGCTAAGCACGCCGGTCCCGCCGTTCTGCTTTCAACCCACGGCGGCGCCGCGTGAGAGGGAAAAAGTCCTGCCCTCCCAGCGGCTTGTACTTCTTTCGCCCCTTCGATGCCCCAGCGATGCCTCAAGGGCAGTAGCCCGCCTCATCTTACAATTGAAGGTGGGTTAGCAAGCGGGCTGGGCGGCATGTCTTCTTCTGATTTTCGCGTTCCCAAAGGATTCCGCGCGAGCAGCGCGCTGAACGCGCTGGGCGGCGATTATCTCGAGTGGGACGAGGTGCTCGCCAGCGGCGGCGAGCTGGCCGTGGAAGAAGACGCCGGCTACCTGACGCTGATCGAGAGCGACGGCTCGGAAGTCTCCGGCTAAAGCGTCTTGCGCATGTAGACGCGGTCGTAGCCGGCGACGCGCTCGCGCTTCATCTCGACGTAGCCGAGGTGCCGATAGCGCGCGATGTTCTCCACCATCACCTCGTTGGTGTAAAGCTCGACGACGTCGAAGCCCTGGCGCCGCGCCTCTTCCTCGGTGAAGGCCATGAGCCGCGAGCCGTGGCCCTTGCCGTGGTGGCCGGGATCGACGGCGACGTTATCGAGCAGCAGGAAGCCCTCGCCCGGCTCCAGCACCAGCAGGCCGACGATCTCGTCGTCTTCTTCGAGCACATGAGTCTGGCCGGCCGCGATGCGCTTTGCGTAGTCGTCGACCATCGGCGCGGGCTTGCGGTTCATGCGCTGGAGATAAGGGCTGTAGGCCGCCTCCACGATCGCCTCGATACGCGGCCGGTCGTCCGCGCGGGCCGGGCGGATCACTGCGGCCGCCGCTGGCTGCCGTCCGCCGTCAGCAGCGGGCCGTAGAGGTCCGGCCGGCGGTCGCGGAACAGGCCCCAGGAGGCGCGCTTCACGCGCAGGGCGTCGAGGTCGAAGGTCGCGGTGATCACCGCACGGCTGGTGGCGTCGGCTTCGGCCACCTTGGCGCCCAGCTCGTCGGCGATGAAGGAGGCGCCGTAGAAGGTGAGCTGCGCGGCCTCGCCGTGCTCCTGGCCGATGCGGTTGGAGCTGACCAGCGGCACCATGTTGGCGGCGGCGTGGCCCTGCATGGTGCGCTGCCAGTGGTCCTTGGAGATCAGGTTCGGGTCCTGCGGCTCGTTGGCGATGGCGGTCGGATAGAACAGGACCTCGGCACCCATCAGCGCCATGGCGCGCGCCGACTCGGGGAACCACTGGTCCCAGCAGACGGCCGCGCCCAGGGTGCCGTAGCGCGTGTGGAAGACGCGGAAACCGGTGTCGCCCGGATTGAAGTAGTACTTCTCCTGGTAACCAGGCCCGTCGGGGATATGGGACTTGCGGTAGACACCCAGATTGCGCCCGTCGGCGTCGATCATCGCCAGCGAATTGTAGTGCGCATTGTTGGCGCGCTCGAAGAAGCTGACCGGCAGCACGACCTCCAGCTCCGCCGCCAGCTTCGCCATGCGCTCGAGCAGCGGGTTGCCCTCGGCCGGATGGGCGAGGGCGAAGTAGCTGTCCTTCTGGTCACAGCAGAAGTAGGGCGTCTCGAACAGCTCCTGGATCAGGATCACCTGCGCGCCCTGACCGGCGGCCTCGCGGATCAAGGCCTCGGCGTTGGCGACGTTGGCCTCGCGATCCCAGGAACAGGCCATCTGCGTGGCGGCGACGGTGACCTCGCGCATTCGAAACGCCCCTTTCTCTTCCGTGCGGTCTCGCCTCGTCCTTCGAGACGCCTTGCTGCGCAAGGCTCCTCAGGATGAGGCGAGACGCCAACAATCTGACATCATGCTGAGAAGCGAGCGCCAGCGAGCGTCTCAAAGCACGAGGTCAGTCGCACAAACCCAGCGAGTCAGATCACGCCCAGGTCCTGCGCCGTCTGGTCGATCGCCTTGCGCAGGCGGGCGACCAGCTCGTCGATCTCCGGGCGCGTGACGATGAGCGGCGGCGCCACCACCATGGTGTCGCGCACCGCGCGGCTCACGATGTTGCCCTTGAAGCAGTGGTCGCGGCAGAGTGTCCCGGCGCGGCCCTCCGGCTTGAAGCGGGCATGGCTCGCCTTGTCGGCCACCAGCTCGACCGCGCCCAGCAGGCCGATGCCCCGCACCTCGCCGACCAGCGGATGCTCGGCCAGGGTCGCGAGACGCTGCTGCAGGTAGGGACCGACGTCCTCGCGCACGCGGTCGACGAGGTTCTCCTCCTCCATGATGGCGATGTTCTCCAGCGCCACCGCGCAGGCCACCGGATGGCCGGAGTAGGTGAAGCCGTGCGCGAACTCGCCGCCCTTGTCCCACAGCACCTGGCTGACGCGCTCGCCGACCATGACGGCGGAGAGCGGCAGGTAGCCGGAGGTGAGGCCCTTGGCCATCGGCATGATGTCCGGCTTGATGTCGAAGGTGTCGCTGCCGAACCACCGGCCGGTGCGCCCGAAGCCGCAGATCACCTCGTCGGCGATCAGCAGGATGCCGTACTGGCGGCAGATCTTCTGCACCTCGGGCCAGTAGCTCGCCGGCGGCACGATGACGCCGCCGGCACCCTGCACCGGCTCGCCGATGAAGGCGGCGACGGTCTCGGGGCCGAGCTCCAGGATCTTCTCCTCGATGGCGAGCGCGGCGAGGCGACCGAATTCCTCCGGCGTCGCGCCGGCGGCCTCGCCGTACCAGTAGGGCTGGCGCACGTGGTGGAAGCCCGGCAGCGGCAGCCCGTCCAGCTCGTGCATCGGCTTCATGCCGCCGAGGCTCGCGGAGGCCATGGTGGAGCCGTGGTAACCGTTCACGCGGCTGATGATGTTCACGCGCTGCGGCTGGCCCGACAGCTTCCAGAAGCGCCTGACCATGCGGGCGATGGTGTCGTTGGCTTCCGAGCCGGAGGAGGCGAAGAACACCTTGTCGAGGCCGGCCGGCGTGAGCGCCGCCAGCTTCTCGGCCAGCTCGATGGAGCTCGGCGTCGCCGTCTTGAAAAAGGTGTTGTAGTAGGGCAGCTCGACCATCTGATCGTAGGCTGCCTTGGCGAGGCGCTCGCGCCCGTAGCCGACGTTCACGCACCACAGGCCCGACATGCCATCGAGGATGCGCTGGCCTTCGGAGTCCTCCAGCCATACGCCCTCGGCGCGGGTGATGATGCGCGAGCCGCCTTCGCTGGCGAGGCCGCGGAAATCGGTGAAGGGATGCAGATGGTGCGCCGTGTCGGCGGCGCGCCACACGGCGGTGGAATTGCGCGGCCGCGCGGCGGCGGGATTGCCCTGGTGGGGAGCGCTGTTCATGACGGTCGTCCTTTGTCTCGCTAAAGCCGGAGGGGGAGAGTTTCCTCGGCGCCCGCAAAGGGCGCCCCGGGCTCCGCGCGACTAGGGATTGAAGCCGATCCGCGCGCAGTTCAGCATCAGCTCGCGGTAGCGCGAGATGGGCGACACGCCGCCGCGGACCGCGAGGTCGAAGCGCTGGGCTGATCTGCTCCGCATCATGATGCCTATACGTTTAGCAGAAGATGCTCGCGCTCCCAAGACGAGATGACCAGCTGGTAGGCGTCCAGCTCGGCACCCTTCACCAGGGTCACCGCCTCGACGAAGATGGCGCCGAAGATCGGCTTCAGCGCGCGCGTGCCGTTGAAGCGCTCGAGCGCGTCGTAGAGGGTGCGCGGCAGGGTGCGGGCGAGGCGGTAGGCGCTGCCCTCGATCGGCTGGCGCGGCTTCAGCCGCTCCTTCATGCCGAGGTAGCCGCAGGCCAGAGAGGCGGCGATCGCCAGGTAGGGATTGGCGTCGGCGCCGGCCAGGCGGTTCTCGACGCGGCGCGAGTGCGTGTCCGAGTTCGGCACGCGCAGGCCGACGGTGCGGTTGTCGTAGCCCCAGTGGGTGTTGATCGGCGCGTCGTAGTCCGGCATCAGGCGCCGGTAGCTGTTCACGTTCGGCGCCAGCAGCGGCATCACCGTCGGCAGGTAGCGCTGCAGGCCGGCGATGTGGCTGCGGAAGAGGGCGGTGTCCTTGCCGGCGCGCGTGGCGAAGAGGTTCTTGCCGCTCTTGGCGTCGAGCAGGCTCTGGTGGATGTGCATGGAGCTGCCCGGCTGCCCCTGCATCGGCTTGGCCATGAAGGTGGCGTAGACCTGGTGGCGCATCGCCGCCTCGCGCACCGTGCGCTTGAAGAGGAAGGCCTGGTCGGCCAGCAGCAGCGGGTCGCCGTGGTTGAAGTTCATCTCCATCTGGGCGGCGCCGCCCTCGTGGGTCAGGGTGTCGATGTCGATGCCCTGCACCTCGCAGAAGTCGTAGACGTCCTCGAAGATCGGGTCGAACTCGTTCACCGCGTCGACGCCGTAGGCCTGGCGGCTCGTCTCGCGCCGCCCGGAGCGGCCGACCGGCGGGACCAGCGGATAGTCGGGGTCCGTATTCACGTCGACCAGGAAAAACTCCAGCTCCGGCGCGACGACCGGCTTCCAACCCTCGTCGGCGTAGAGCTGCAGGATGCGCTTCAGGATGTGGCGCGCGGCGATCTCCACCTCGCCGCCCTCGAAGTGATAGGCGTCGCAGATCACCTGGGCGGTCGGCTCGTCGTACCAGGGCACCAGGCGGATGGTGGAGAGGTCGGGAATCAGGTAGACGTCGCGCGTCGACGCGCTGGTGACGTCGTCGCTGTCCTCGGGATAGTCGCCGTTCACCGTCTGGATGAAGATATCCTCGGGGATGCGCAGGCCGTTCTTGCGCATGCCTTCGAGGAACTTCTGGGCCGGCAGGATCTTGCCACGGGCGATGCCGGCCATGTCGGGGACGAGGCACTCGACCTCGTCGATCCGGTGCTCCTTGAGAAACGTCTCTATATCTTGATCTTGCATGATCCCCTGCGCGTTGAGGGCGCAGCGGAAATCGCAATGTGGGGGGTTCGGCGGACCCCGCCGCGCGGACGGTGCCTGAACCGCTAGCACGGCCCCCGCGCGGCTGGCAAGTTGGCCGCGGCGCGCGGCCGCGCTCACAGGCCTTCCTGGCGCTCCCTGTGACGCGACACCTTCTCGCGATTTCCACAGGTCCGCATGCTGCACCAGCGGCGTCTGCCTCCGCGCGACTCGTCCAGGAAAAGCCAGCCGCAGCGGGGACAGGAGCGGACCCTTTCGGGTGGCAAGGTGAAGAAGGCCTCGACCGAGACGATGGCCAAGAGAGCTGCGACCGCCTGCGGGTCCTGCCACTGAGCAAGGGTCAGGCTTGGTCGCGCGCCCGTCAGCGCGACCGTTCCGGCGGCAAGGCCGCTTGCCGCGCGCGTGAACAGGGCTGCGAGAGCATCCGGCGGCGGTGAGGCGGCCCGTGCGATCGCATCGAAGACTGCGAACGACGCTTCCCTTACCTCCCGGGTGCCTATCAACAGTGCAGGATCTGCGACAGCGGCAACCGCTTGCGCTTGACCGTCCTTGGCGAGGCCCGCGGCACGAAGCCACCCTGCAACGTCCCGTGGGGACTTCAAAAGCTCAACGTCGGCCGCGGGCGCGCGCCGGTCGAAGACGGCGTTCGACAGGTCCAGTGCGGGATGCCCGCCGATGAAGTGCTCAGGCGTCCATGCCGTGTCGCTATCGCTCATGGAACCTAACCGTATAAACGCAGTTATCAGGTTACAGAACTTAACCATTATAACAGGTTTATCCGGTTTCGGATGCGTCACCGCACATCAGCTCAGGCGACAGGAGAACGGATATGCGGAGCTATCGCTACAAAACCTGCCATGACACCAGGAAAATCAACGGGCTGGACATTTTCTACCGGCACGCGGGCGACCCGCAGCAGCCGGCGATCCTGCTGCTGCACGGCTACCCGACCTCTTCCTACATGTACCGCAACATCATCGAGCCGCTGGCGGAAACCGCCTATGTCGTTGCGCCGGATCTGCCCGGTTTCGGCTTTTCCTCGGCGCCATCCGTCGATGACTACGACTACACCTTCGAGACCATGGCCCGCACGATCGAGGCGTTCCTCGAAGCTTTGAACCTCGAGCGGTTTTTCCTCTACCTCCACGATTTCGGCGCGCCCGTGGGCTACCATCTCGCGACCCGGCGGCCCGACCGCATCCGGGGCCTGGTCGTCCAGAACGGCAATGCGCATGCGGAGGGGCTTGGACCGGAATGGGATGCGCCCAAGGCGTTCTTTGCCGACCCCAGCGAGGAGAACAGGGCCAGGCTGCCGGAGTGGATGAACTTCGAGACGACCCGATACCAGTACATCGGCAATCAGCCGGAGCGCCTGACCCGGCTCTATCCTCCCGAGGGCTGGCATCTCGACTGGGAGCGCCTGTCGCGTCCCGGAAACACCGACATCCAGTTCAAGATCTTCACCGACTACGGATCGCACATCGCGCGTTTCCCGGCCATTCGCTCCTATCACCAAGAGCACCAGCCGCCCTGCCTCGTCCTTTGGGGCCGGCATGATCCCTTCTTCGATGTCAACGAGATCATGGCCTACCACCGTGTCCTCGACACACTGGAGATCCACCTCTTCGAGAGCGGACACCAGCTGTTGGAGACACATCACCGCGAGTGCGCGGCTCTCATGACGAATTTTCTGCAGGACGTGCAGGCCGGAGCGTCCGGGCAGCCCGCGCGGTGAACGCGACAGCCCGGCCGTCTCAGCCGCGCCCGAGCAGCTCGTAGAGGGCGACGGCGGCGGCGTTGGAGACGTTCAGGGAGTCGATCGGCGCCCGCGTCGGCAGTTTCACCAGCAGGTCGCAGCGCTCCCGCGTCAGGCGCCGCAGGCCGCTGCCCTCGGCGCCGAGGACGAGGGCGACCGACTCGCCCGGCCGGCTCTCCGCCAGGCTGGCCTCGGCCTCGCCGGCCAGGCCGAGGCACCAGAAGCCGGCCTCTTTCAGGCTGTCGAGGGCGCGCGCCAGGTTCACCACGCTGACATAGGGCACCACCTCGAGGGCGCCGGAGGCCGCCTTGGCCAGGGTGCCGCTCTCCTCCGGCGCGCCCTTGTCGAGGGCGACCACCGCGAGGGCCCCGAAGGCGGCGGCCGAGCGCAGCACCGCGCCGACGTTGTGCGGGTCGGTCACCTGATCGAGCAGGACGACAACCCGTCGTGCCGGCGCAGGCGCGGGCGGGCGGACGGCCAGGATGTCCTCGATCGCCGGCTGGTCCAGGGGGGCGGCGCGCAGGGCGAGGCCCTGGTGCACGCTGCCCTCCGGCAGCAGGGCGTCGATGTCGCGGCGCTGCACGGTTTCCGGCGCCAGACCGGGACGCGCCTCGTGCAGGCGCGGGCCCCAGGCCTGCAGCGCCTCCGGGGTGGCGAGCAGGCGCTCCGGGCGCCGGCGGGGGTTGCCGAGGGCGGCGAGGACGGCGTGGACACCATAGAGCCAGAGCGGCGGCACGCCGCGCGCGGCGGTGCGGCGGCCAGGGGGGCGAGGATGGCCGGCCCCCTCGCCGGGACGGCGTCCGCCAGCCTGTCGGGGCTGTCTGGAGGGCTCTGCGGGGCGCTGTCCGGCCGGGCCGGAGCCCAGCTTGCCCTTGCGTTTGCTCATCGCGGCACCTAGGATGCGGCCATTGGATATCGGGTCTCACGAGCGTTCCCCCGGCCGCTGCGGCGAATCGGTCGGATTGGGAGCGCTCTCGGCATGTTTAGAAGTTGACAGGCTGAATTAAATCAACATATTTCGCAACTCCATCGCACCGCCGGGAGCGACGGCTGGAGGGGTGCCCGAGTGGCTAAAGGGGACGGACTGTAAATCCGTTGGCTAAGCCTACGTTGGTTCGAATCCAACCCCCTCCACCATCCGGCGCCCTGGTCGCCAGCGTCCTTTTTGGCCAGGGACTTGTTTGGTCAGGAAGTTGGGCCCCGGGGACCGGCGGGATGGGTGAGCGTTGCGGGTGTAGCTCAATGGTAGAGCTCCAGCCTTCCAAGCTGGCTACGCGGGTTCGATTCCCGCCACCCGCTCCAACAAGAGCGGGCCGGCAGAGGATCGCACAGAATTTTGGCTTTCGACCGGGCGACGGTGGCCGCTTGGGCCGGGACGCAGGGTCGGGGGCGCCGGACAGACGCCGGGCCTGACGAGGGGCCTGACACGACGACAGGAATGATAGGGTAATGGCGAAAGCAAAGTTTGAGCGGACGAAGCCGCACTGCAACGTGGGGACGATTGGGCACGTCGACCATGGCAAGACGACGCTGACGGCGGCGATCACGAAGGTGCTTGCGGAGACGGGCGGAGCGACGTTCTCGGCGTACGACCAGATCGACAAGGCGCCTGAGGAGCGCGCGCGCGGGATCACGATCTCGACGGCGCACGTTGAGTACGAGACGGAGAAGCGCCACTACGCGCACGTCGACTGCCCGGGGCACGCGGACTACGTGAAGAACATGATCACGGGTGCGGCGCAGATGGACGGGGCGATCCTGGTGGTTTCGGCGGCCGACGGGCCGATGCCGCAGACGCGCGAGCACATCCTGCTGGCGCGCCAGGTCGGCGTTCCGGCGCTGGTCGTCTACATGAACAAGGTCGACCAGGTGGACGACGAGGAGCTTCTGGAGCTGGTCGAGATGGAAGTGCGCGAGCTTCTGAGCTCGTACGACTTCCCGGGCGACGACATTCCGATCGTGAAGGGCTCTGCGCTGGCGGCGCTGGAAGGCCGCGACGACGAGATCGGCAAGAAGTCGATCCTGGCGCTGATGGAAGCGGTGGACAGCTACATCCCGCAGCCTGACCGTCCGAAGGACAAGGCGTTCCTGATGCCGATCGAGGACGTGTTCTCGATCTCGGGCCGCGGCACGGTGGTGACGGGGCGCGTGGAGAGCGGCATCGTGAAGGTTGGCGACGAGGTAGAGATCGTCGGCATCCGGGCGACGCAGAAGACGACCTGCACGGGCGTCGAGATGTTCCGCAAGCTGCTGGATTCGGGCGAGGCGGGCGACAACATCGGCGCGCTGCTGCGCGGCGTGGGGCGCGAGGACGTGGAGCGCGGCCAGGTGCTGGCCAAGCCCGGCTCGATCACCCCGCACACGAACTTCACGGCCGAGGCCTACATCCTGACCAAGGAAGAGGGCGGCCGCCACACGCCGTTCTTCACCAACTACCGCCCGCAGTTCTACTTCCGCACGACTGATGTGACGGGCGTGGTGACGCTGCCGGAAGGCACGGAGATGGTGATGCCGGGCGACAACGTGACCATGTCGGTGGAGCTGATTGCCCCGATCGCGATGGACGAGGGCCTGCGCTTCGCCATCCGCGAGGGCGGCCGCACCGTCGGCGCCGGCGTCGTCGCCAGCATTCAGAAGTAAGGACCTTGTATAGAGCACCGGCCCAATTCCGGGCCGGTGCCGACTTTTTGGATGGCGCTGAAGATGGACAGCCAAGACATTCGCATTCGCCTCAAGGCCTTCGACCACCGGGTGCTCGACCAGTCGACCTCGGAGATCGTCGGTACGGCGAAGCGTACCGGGGCGCAGGTGCGCGGGCCGATCCCGCTGCCGACCCGGATCGAGAAGTTCACGGTGCTGCGCTCGCCGCACATCGACAAGAAGAGCCGCGAGCAGTTCGAGATCCGGACGCACAAGCGCCTGCTCGACATCGTGGATCCGACTCCGCAGACGGTCGATGCGCTGATGAAGCTCGACCTCGCCGCCGGCGTTGACGTCGAGATCAAGCTGAAGGGCTAGGGACGATGCGTACTGGTCTGATTGCGCAGAAGATGGGCATGACCCGCGTGTTCACGCCGGAAGGCGAGAACGTGCCGGTCACCGTCCTGCAGATGAAGGACTGCCAGGTCGTGGCGGTACGCACCGCGGACAGGGACGGCTACGACGCCGTCCAGCTGGGTGCCTTCAAGGCCAAGCCGAACCGGG
>Ga0207773_100673_pt1 | contig 12111 bp, 3 predicted proteins | sample TtaePargueraPR_2_FD_187281 | JGI IMG/M metagenome (GOLD analysis project Ga0207773, IMG submission 187281) | Aerobic enrichment media microbial communities from Bioluminiscent Bay, La Parguera, Puerto Rico - Tt and M1 (3) (SPAdes) | ecosystem: Environmental > Aquatic > Marine > Unclassified ...
TGAAAAGGAACAGCTTTGGGATGCTGGTGCCACACTTGAAGGTATAAAATGGTATAGAAGTAAGTTGGCTGAGTATAATAACAATATGGTCGTAATGGCAAGCGAATTCCCTTCAAACGACATTGAAGCCTTTCAATCATCCGGTTCGAGATATTTCGCTATGGATGTTATAGCACGGGCACGTAAGTTCAACCGACCACCACTTTTTGTAGGTGATGTTTATGCGGATGATTACAAGGGAGAAAAGGCATTGAAGAACATTGAGATCAAAAAGAACAATACGGGAAATCTGTCTGTATGGAACCTCCCTGAAACATATACGAACGTCAAATATGTCAATCGTTACCTTGTGACTGTGGATATTGGTGGTCGATCTAAAGAGGCTGATGATTCGGTGATCAAGGTTTATGACCGATTCTGGATGATGGAAGGTGGATTGATGGAGCTTGCCGCATGCTGGGCAGGGAAGATCGATTTTGACCACCTTGCATGGAAGGCAGTACAGTTGTGTAAGCTCTATGATGATGCTTTTATGGTGCCAGAAATCAATAAAATGCGTGAGGGAACGAACAAATTCGATGAGGGGGACCAATTTTACACCTTAGTTGACCAGATAATTGATTATTACGACAATATCTTCTGCAGGACCACACCAGAGCAAGTAAGGGAGGGAATACCGAAAGTGTACGGATTCCATACCAACCGTCAGACTAAGCCAATGATCCTTTCCTCACTGAATGCCGCTTACAGGGACAGCCAAATAGCGAACTTTGACAGCCGATCCATGGATCAAGCAGATAGTTTCGAAAACAAGGGTAATGGGTCAACAGGAGCTGTAGAAGGGGCGCATGATGATCATGTGATTGCTGATGCTTTAGCAGCATGGGCAGGCCTTGATTATATGCCGCCGGTGAAGGAAGTGAAGATCAACCAGGAAAGAAACAGGAAGCGAAGGATGGTGGGCGAATCGAGCTTCTAGGATATTGGAAAACACAAATTAATAGGCTATATTACAGCCACATAAAACGCCAAACCAAGGCCATATCTGTTTCGACAGGTATGGCCTTTTTTTGTTTAAATCCAGTGAGATATGAAAAGGAGTACTGCCAAAACCAAAATGAAGTTTTACGAGGATGCGGACAATCCTACCCGTAAAAAGAAGCCTCTTTCTGGGGCTCCTGATGGTAAAGTAACCAACCTTCGGGATTTGCTTCCTACAAAGAACGGGATTTATAAACCTACTCCTCTCGATCCTCCTGGAAGCAAAGAAAAGAAACGGAAGCCGAAGAAGAAGCCAGGTCACTTTGTGAGCAGGGATAAGCGGGGCGGGGCTGTATGGGCGATGAAAAAAACGGTCAAAAGGAAGCAAAAGGGAAAAGGAATTCAGAACCCGTTCAGAAAATGGACAGGGAATTAAATATTAAAACTACCAACTATGTTACCACTACTAGCAGCCGCAGCCCCGGGTATAATATCAGGGGTTGCCAGTTTATTCGGAGCAAAAAGGAGAAGAAGGGAAGAAGAAAATGCCACTAACCAGATAAAACAGCTATCTGATGTGTTTAACCAACAATTGTCAGGAGGTTATTTTAACACCAATGAAGCTAAGGGGGCTATCACCCAGATCGAGGATAACCAACGTCAGAACCAGCAGGCAATTTTCAATAGTGCTGCATCCTCGGGTATGACCGATGAAGCCAAAATCGCTATGATGGGAAGAAATAATGAAGCCACCGCTAATGCTATGGGTGGTCTTGCCCAAAATGCCGACCTATGGCGGTCCCGATTGCTGAACCAGAAGCAAGGGACGCTCCAAAACCTCTATCAGATCGGCCAAAACAACCGTAAGAATTTCAATGAATCCATAGCGAACATTGTCAATCCTCTTTCAGAATCCCTAGGGTCAGCGATGAACGCAGGTGTATTCGATAAATTCATGTAATCATGGCACTATCCAACGCAGCGAAAAACAAACGGCAAAAAGAAGAGGCTATACAGGTTCCCGAAAGGCCTAACCCGTTTATTTCATCCATTGATAGTTCTTCTTTAAAAAATGGAAAATCGGTTAATAACGCCCCACAGCCATCCGGTCCGGTATTGATGGATTATGTTAATCCTAAGCCTCAGCCTGATACTGCTTCGGAGGAGGTGTTAAAAAGGAGGTCTAAATGGAATACTTTAGGGAGACTTATAGGTTCTTTAGGGCAACTAGGAGGTATGGCATCCGGTGGTGATGCGGTCGGGATAGTGGACAATGTTTCGCCATTTATCACTGGTAGGCTACTTGAACTGGATGATACCTATAGGAATGATTTATCGAACTGGGCAAATAGGGCATTCCAAATGGATATGCATAACAATCGGCTTCAGAATGAGGAAAGGCAAGCCCAGCGGGATAATCAATTCCAGGAGCAACGAATGGATATTCAGCATCAAAATGCCAAAGCTATTGCGGAACAACGTGCGCAGGATGCATTAAAAGCTTTGCAAGCAAAGAATTCAGAAGCCCAAGCTAAGGAAATGCGTCAAGTTGGTGTCGATCCATCCGCTAAGGATGCAATGCCTAAATACTTACAAGCCATGCGCAGGAAATTCGAAAACGATCTGGCATATAAAAACCGCATGGGAAGAGGGAGTGGAAAGGATAAGGATGTCCCGGATAGTGATTTTGTGGAAGTGGTCCGGGTTGGCCGTGAAAAGAAGTTGGCAGAACTGAACAACCAATTACGAGAACTTTCCTCTGAAACCGTCCCTGATCAAAACCAAGTCAAGGCACTGCAGGATAGGATAGATGATCTACGCAACCTTAAGGTGAAGAAAGACAACCAAGTGGCCTTAGACCTGTACGAAGAAGAAATGAAATACAGGCGTGGTCCTGCTTCTGAGGGATTCAACAGTACTTATTCTGGTCAGGAAGGCCCACTACCTGATAATCCCGATACCAGACAAGGGGTCGATAGGTTCATCACCACTCAAAGCATGACTCCTGTACTATCTGAAATCAAGCAGACAGGTAAATTAGACAGGGTGCCTGAGCTGATGCAAATGCTTATAAGGGGAGGCTATGCCCAAAATGAAGAAGAAGCTACCCAAATGATTTACGAAGCCCTTAATCAATAAACACTGATGCAGGAAAAAGAAAAATTCAGCCTTGCTGATATCCGTAAGGCAACAAAGAATATCGAAAAGCAGGAACTATCAGGTGAAAATAAAAAAGTAAATCCACTTTTAGATTTAACCTCAAAAGAGAATGTCCCCCCTCCTACTTCAGAAGGTACACCAAGGGTTAAAACCAACCCTCTGGTAGCAACGCCTTCTAAGCCTTCCGAAAACAGGGAGGTATTCCCATATGATGGCCCTGTGAATGCTCCGAAAACCACCAACTACGCTAACCAATTTGCTGAAAGGATTCGTGAACCTGAGAAATTCGGGATTGAAGCGATTAAGAAAGCCGCTAATAGTTCTGGTCCAACAGTGGAACAAAGTGAACCGGTCGATAAACCTTTCTGGGAAGATGTGGTGGATGGATTCAAAGCCGGTTATAGGCAGATGGTCAGTGCAGGTGCGGAAGGTGCCAGTGAGATAGCCGACCTAGTAGGGTCCTATTACACAGGAAAGCCTATGGGGTATTACAATCTGGTCCAACAAGCAAAAGCAAAAGGTAACCGTGAATTTGGCAGTGGTGCCGGACTTCGAAAGGAAGCTGATATCCAAGGTAAGAAAGCTGAAGAAATCAACCGTCAAGCAGATACGGAATCCTTTGGGTACTTCGCTGGAAGTATGGCACCTTACATGATCGGTACAGCCACGGCAGTAGGTACCGCTCCTGTATCAGGTACCGCCTCAGCTATCATAGGAGGTACTTCTTTGGGAGCAACTGCATTAAGCTCCTTTGGGTCAGGAATACAGGAGTACGACAAGTATAAGAGGGAGATAGGCCAAGAAATCGACCCAAATGCAAGATTGGGGATAGGACTTCTTTATGGTGGGGCTGAATTTGCGATGGAGAAACTGGCCTTGGACAAGTTTATGCCAAAACAATTCCGGGGTAAATTAGGGAAACTGGTATTCGGTGCCCTACCTGATGATGTACTTGAGAAAACGAGTAAAGAACTGGTAGAAGAGTTTGCCCAGTCTTCCAATTCCAGGGCAAGAATGGTAAAGGATCTGTCCAGAGGTGTAGGAGAAGGCGCAATCACTGAGGGAGCTACTGAAGCGGCTACCGAAGTGGCGCAGGAGTTTACCAACTGGCTGTACCAAGAGAAGGAAGATCGTGCTGGCTGGCAGGAAATTCTTTCAAATGTCGCCAAGGCAGCCGCAGGAGGTGCGCTAATGGGTTCTGCAATGGGACCGCTGTCTTATGGCTCCCAACGTATGGTGAATGACCAGCGTAGAAAACAGGCCAACCGTGTCGTATTGGCCCAAAATACCAAGACTGGGGAAACTTTGGAGATCGTAGGGCAATTACAGGTTTCTGATGCTGCTAAAAAAGCCTTGAACAATCCACAGGGAGAAACACAACAGGGCATTACTTATGAAGCTATCCGTCCGAACGGAAAAGTGGTGCAGGTAAGCGAAAACGAGGTAGGCGACGTGGTGGATCTGCCTTATGATACGTTTAAAAACCTTCTTAATGGAAAAATAGACGGTCAGGCCGCAGTGGAACAGCAGACCAATGCGGAAATCGTACAGGAAGCCCAAACCCAACAGCAGGAACTGGCCGAACAGTATGAACCGTTTGTGCTTACCGACCCGTTAGGAAACCGATCAATAGCCCAAGGGAAATTCCAAGGCAAGGATGTATTTGTGACCGGTATCGACCCTAACAATCCGAACGCTTTTGTGATCACGGACATGGATGGTAACAAGAAGATGGTGGACAAAACAAAAGTGTCCGACATCAATCAAACCCCATACGAGGAATTTATTTCGCAGAATGTGCCTGTCCGGGAAAATGATGTGGCTCCTTTTGATCCTTCCAATCCTGTACAGGTAGGTGAAGAAATCAATTTTGAGGGAGAAAACTGGGTGGTGACCGGTGTGGATAAGGAAAACGGAATGGTACAACTCGAATCCATGGATGAAGAGGCGGCTTTTGAGCAAATACCGCTGGATATCTTCCAACAGATCAGAAAGCCCAATGAAGAAAACCTTCAGGAGCAGGAACAACAGCCTGAAAGCAGTGGTGCAGGACAGCTCAGGGAACTGTTTAGTGAACAGAACCAGGAGCACGTAAACCCAGAGGTAGAGGAAAGTACTGATAATATAGAGTCAAAGAAAGCGGAAATAGAGAAAAGAAGGCAGGAAGAGTTAGAGAAAGAATTTGGAAATTCGTTGGAAGCGGTCAAAAAATCAGCTGATGAAGAAGGGTTTTTATTAGGTGAAACATATAATGGTATAAACGCCAAATATGATACTGAATTAGCTGCATTAGAAAAAAATGAACCCAACAGCGACAGCCAAGAACAAGATGGCCAAGACAGTGATGGAACGGAACAAAGTACTGCTACAGATGCACCTCAGGAATCCGCTGATCAAGGTGTTGATAGAGAAGTTCAGAGAACACCCCTCCCCTCCTCCCCTGAAGTGGAGGGGATCGATTCCGACCCAAAAACAAACAATAAAACCATAACCAATCCAAGTAATGAAGTACAGCAAACCCAACAGAACGAGCAGCCAGAACAAGAAGACCACCAAAATGGGGACCAACAGGTTCCAGAAGCCAACATCAATGAAAAAGCCCCAGGCAATGAAGGGGATATCCAGAAAGAGGCGGTAACATCCGGGAAAAAGGTTGGATTCACCGTGTTCGGTGGTAGGGAAACAGGGGTACGGAACAGTGATGGCACTATCACTGGTGACAACGGCACTGTTTACCGTCCTGGAATGGTGGAGAATGTACAGACCATAGAGGAAGAGGGACAGAAACCATCGGGTACCGATAAGCCTAAAAAAGGCCAGGCTGTCTTTAATCCTAAAAACAATAAAAAAGGGGTAGTAACCAAGGTGCACAAACCCAAAAAAGGATCAGCACTGGAAGGTGAGCCGTATCTTCTTGATGTGACTTACGAGGATGGGAAAAAGGCAATAAATATGCCTGGCAACATGTTTAGCCAGATTAAGTCCCCAGATGGAACGGGCGCTGATGGAGCTAATGGAAAACAAGCGGTAAAACCTACTTCCGAAAAACCGTCCATCCCTTCCAAATCCGAAATCAAAAAGATGACTACGCAGGAATTGTGGGATAAAAACAAGGAATTGGATGAATATGTGGAATCCTTGGGTGAAAACGAGGATATAACAGACTTGGCACTATCAGCCACTAATATTTTACAAGAGGTGGCCAGACGGGAGAAAAAAAATACAATTGCAAAACCACCAAAAAAAAATCCGACAACCAATATTAAAACCATCCGTCAGTTAGCTGAGGAAAATAAAAAAACAGCACCCAAAATACCTTCTGAAAAAGTATTCCAGAACACCGTCCAGAACCCCTCTCTGGAACAACAAAATGAGTTGGATAAATTATTAGGATCTGGGGATACCAGTGGCTTGCCTATAAAAACCGTTCCTGTTTCAAGTATTGTTCCCACTCAAAAGAACCTAACTGTAGGTAATCTGGAAAACACTCAAGAAGTAACAGATTCCAATGAAGATATTATCCTCCTGAAAGTAGGAGATAAATATTATGTATTGGACGGTCATCACAGGATAGCTAATGAAATCCTTAAGGGGAAGGAAAATGTTACTGTTAGGGTTTCAGAATACGAACAATCCATCCCAAAGAAAAACACCCCAAAAACGGATAAAATAAAGGATGTAGGTGAAGTGATCCATGGAGCTGCCAAGCATAAATACCAGCAGCACATCGAAAACCTCAGGAACAATACAGATGAACGTCTGGCCAATAAATCACTGACTGAAACCATTCCTGAACCTGATTATTCCCAACTGGTAGACGAAGGCACGATCAGCGTGGATGATGCCATCACCCTAAAACTGATGCGTGAGGATCTAGGCAGGAAACCGAAATCCAACCGAATACGCCAATGGGTAGAAAAGGCGAAGAAATACAGTCAGGCACTTGAAAAAGCCCTGGAAGGAAAAGGGGTGGAAAGTACCGGGACAAAGGCTACCAACCCTATATCGGAAGCTATTTATGGTAAAATGGACAACTACCTTAAGGAACAATGGGAAAACCGTGTCAATGTATTCAAAAAACTGGGATGGCCACAATCGGGTATCACTCCTGGTAACTACGATGCCAAGCGGTTTATCGGCCACAGTAAATTCAGTGTGACCAAAGGTAATTACATCCTTAAGGAATTCAACACCCAAGATGAAGCCATTGAATTCATTAGAAAGGCCCGTGAGGCAGAAATGAACCAAAATAAAGGTAAATCCATCAAATTTGATATTTATAGGGACCGTAAGAACAATGATATTTTTATCGGTAAAAAGGTAGGCCGTGATGTGATCCATGTCAAAGATGGTTTTACTGATGCCATGGAAGCCCGTAAGTACCGTGATGAAAACCAAGCTGAATTGGAAGAGGCATTTGCTCGCATTAAGGAAATTCCGGAAATGAGAAGAGCCACTAATCAGGCCCGTATCGGGGAGGATTATAGGAACGGTGAAGCGGTCACTGCAGAAAAATTCATGGAAACATTCGGGTTCCGTGGGGTTCAGTTCGGGAACTGGGTGGTCAGTGATGAAAGGCAGGATAAGGTGAATGAGGCGTATGATGCCCTGATGGATTTGGCCAATGTCCTGAACATCCCGCCAAAAGCAATAGGTCTCAATGGTACTTTGGGAATGGCTTTCGGTGCAAGGGGAAGGAAAGGAACAGCCGCACACTACGAGCCCGGACAGATCGTGATCAACCTGACCCGTAAAAACGGAGCAGGTTCACTCGCCCATGAGTGGTGGCATGCCTTGGACAACTACTTCTCCAGATCAAGGAACAAAAACGATGAATTCCTGACCGAAAAACCGTATGTACTCCGAAACAGGGATGGATCAATGGATACATCCATCCGGGAAGAGGTGGTCAATGCATTTGATGGTCTTAAAAGCACTATCGCCAAAATAGACCTCCCAAAAAGAAGTAAGGAACTGGATAAAGTGAAATCCAAGCCGTATTACAGCACACGGGTAGAAATGACCGCAAGGGCTTTTGAAAGTTATGTGATCGACCGATTGGCTGCACAGAAAGGCAGTAACGACTTTTTGGCCAATATCTACCAAGAATCAGCCTATAGAAGACCGGAAGTATACCCTTATCCCAAGCAGTCAGAAAAACAGGCCATCAACGAAGCTTACGACCATATCTTCCAAGCGATCAAAGTGGATGAAACCAAACCGGACAGACCTCTTTACAGCATCATCAATGACCCGATAGCTCCTGCTACAGAAACCAAGGTGAGGGAAGGGGAAAACGTGTCCCGCCAACCGGTGAACTATATCAGGGATTTTAGGAAAACACCTAAGAAACAGGAATCAAATCCTGAACAGAAAAGGATCCAGAAAGTAGTGGACCGTATGGATTCCAACTGGACGAACGGGCCAAAAATACAGGTGATGGCTGATCCGGAAGCTATCCTGTCCGAATTTCCTAATATCGAATTCAGGGACTTAAGCATGGTACCTGCATTCTATACTGATGGAAAAATGATAATCAACGCTTCCCACCCTTTTCTGTCCAAGGACAAGAATGTGGAAACCGTGGTGCTTCATGAGGTAATCGGGCACCATGGTCTTCAGCAGTTCATATTAAAATCAGCAGGGAAGAAAAAATCTGATATCCAACAAGAGTACGAAAACCTGATGGATGAAGTATTTGCTGCTAACTGGAACCATGACATGATGCGATCGCTGTCCTATACTTACTTTGGGAGGCCTGTTGAGGAGTTGAATAAACATGAAATGCGGGAAGTGGCAGAAGAGTATATCGCCCATAATGTGCAAGCAGGAGTGAAAGAAAGCCTAATGGACAGGGTGGTTGCCAAAATCCGTGAAATCCTTAGAAAGATCGGGTTTGCTATGCGGATGACCGATGCAGAATTGAGGAATATCATCGGTAATTCCTACCGAATGGTGATGGGTGATGACGGGATGACAGTAAGACCTGGTATAGCCCCTGCTGCTTCGACTCCCAAATACTCCATCGTACCGCAAACACAATCTCAGTCATTTAAAGAATGGTTTGGGGACTGGGAACTGATGGGTAAGAATGTCGATCTGGTAAAAGTGGCTAAAGACACCCATTTTAAAAGCATCAAGGAGGCTAAGGATTTTGCCAGAAAGCACCTTCAAGGGAAAACATTTACCAATAGGGATACCGGAGAGCAGATCACAGTGGGAAGAAACGGTATTGATAAAACGCTAAGCAATGTAGCGGTTAGGCAATCTATCAATATCAATGATCATTTATCTACCATTCCTTATTTGGGAGAATTACTAAAAAACAGTGTGCTTGCAGAAACCCATAATCATAGGAGTGATAGTGGTAAATCCGAGGTGGTACAGCGTTTCTATGGAGCAGTGGAAATAAACGGTGAAAAATACCGGGTAAAAACGACTGTAAAGAAATCAAAAAACAAGGAAAGCGGCAGTCATTATACCTATGAAATACAGGAAATGGAGCTAATGCCAAGACGTTCCGCTAGTGGACACGGGTCTTTAAACCCCGATAGTGACAAAAACCCCATTTCTTTAGCAAAGTTACTGAAAGGATCGGTAAAAAACAACGGTGAAGCCTTTGATACGGAATACAGTAAGGTAGTGGATGAAAACGGACAGCCATTGGTGGTGTATCATGGGACCAATAAAAACCAACAAGGTGATTCTTTCACATTCTTTAACACAGAGGCCTCTAATTATGGACTGATGGGTATGGGTGCATACTTTACTGAGAACCCAGATGTAGCGAGTAAATACACTAAAAAAGGAATAGGTGAAACACCATCCTTATATCCTGTTTACTTATCTATCAAGAATCCAATAGACATGGATGCTAAAGCCTCACCGGAACAATGGAGAAAGCAATTTGACGGTATAGATGATTTTCATGAAGGAGGGGATACCAATGAAAGTTGGTACCGTGCTGCAGAAGAAATGTTGGCAGATGACCCACATTTACCTAAATATGAGGGGGCAGAAATCATGCAAGAAGGACTTCGTAATATGGGATATGATGGTATCACCCATATAGGAGGGGGTATCGTGTCCAAAGATGGTGTGAAACATAGGGTATATATTGCTTTTGAACCCACCCAAATCAAATCCGCTACAGGAAACAACGGACAGTTTTCCAATACGAACCCTGATATACGGTATATGGTCCAGGATAATGTAGCAATACAGACGGAAAGGCTACAGAAAGCCCACAAGAATGCCTCTGATCGGTGGACGAATATCATCGAGAAGTACCAGGACAATATGGTACGGGCAAAAAACCTGATCAAAGAAAAACTGGGAACCGATGTAAAGGATAGTTCGGACTTCTACACTAAGGAAAACCTGTCCAAAGGCAAGACACTGGTGCAGACGGAGGCTTTTATGAAGGATTTCTATGATCCGCTGATCAAAACCGGTAAGACCATGAACAAAAAACATGGTGTCACCATGGAAGAAATCGGGGATTACCTGTATGCGCTCCATGCTCCAGAAAGGAACGCTTATATCAAAGAGCAAAACCCTAGGATCAAATTTGATCCTTCCGGTATGTCAGATGAAGAGGCAAATACCATCGTAGAAACTTTTGAAAATAAGGTGCCAGAACCACTCAGGAAACAACTGGTGGACCAAGTACAGGCCATCAATAAGTTTGTAAATGATAAGCGGCTGGAAAGTGGCCTTATCAGTGAAAAGGTGTATCAGGAGTTACAAAACCAATACGAAAACTATGTACCTCTAAGAGGTTGGGAAGACCTGCAGAACGAAGATATGACGGTATATTCTCCCATGATGTCTGCCAAAGGGCGTAAATCCAAAGCGGGTAATCCCATACCCTATCTGGTGACGGCAGCGCAGGAAGCCATCATGAAGGGGGAGAACAACAAAGTGCGTCAATCCGTACTGGAATTTGTCAAAGAGAACCCTTCACATGGAGACTACCAAATCAGGAATGCCTATTACCGTAAGACCGGTGAGCAGGATGAGTCTGGAAATGATATATGGGAAGAAACCACGGTGAGACCTCCTAAAGAGGAATTTGCAAATGGCAACGCTATTCGTTCCTTTAATCCGGACATCCATAAGGCTGTCAAGATGAACGGTAAAGGAGATAATGTGCTGCCTGCAATGGTCAATGGCAAAAAGGTATTTATCGAGTTTAAGGACGAAAGGATATCCATGGCCATCAAGAACACTTCACAGGAAAAAGTCCCTAGACTGATCACCAAACTGAGAGCTTACACCCGATGGCTGTCCAGTATGTATACGCAATACAGTCCAGAATTTGGATTCCGTAACCTGATTCGGGACATGGGATTTGCCTCTTTCAATATCACTGCTGATGATGGCCTGAAAACCTTGGCCAAGACAGGTAAAAATATGGGAGGAAGTATGAAGACCCTTATGCAGCACTTCTGGACCGGTGAATATCCAAATGGAAAAGATGGGAAAATGCTTAAGGAGTTTATGGATGCAGGGGCACTCACGGGGTACAGTGATTTAAAACAGGCCAAGGATATTTTCGAAGATGCCCAGACGGCTATCAACCGGCTTAACCAGTCCGGATGGTGGTCCAATACCAAGAACCTATCAAAAAGCACGCTAGAAACAGCACTTAAGCCCATAGATGTCTATAACAGGGCTTTTGAAAATGCGACCCGGTTCAGCTACTATAAAGCACTACGTGAACAAGGGGTGCCGGAACAGCAAGCGGCGATCAAAGCCAAGGACCTTACGGTGAACTTTAACCGGAAAGGGAATAGCTCCAGTCTGATCGGATCAATCTATATGTTCTTCAATGCTTCCGTACAGGGTACTGAGCGATTGATAAGAAGCTTCACCAATCCCAAAACCCGTAAATCAGCCTTTGGCATGATGGGGGCTTTGACAGCTTTGGGGATGGCCCAGTCCATCATGTACGGTATGATGGATGAT
>Ga0207773_100674_pt1 | contig 12108 bp, 5 predicted proteins | sample TtaePargueraPR_2_FD_187281 | JGI IMG/M metagenome (GOLD analysis project Ga0207773, IMG submission 187281) | Aerobic enrichment media microbial communities from Bioluminiscent Bay, La Parguera, Puerto Rico - Tt and M1 (3) (SPAdes) | ecosystem: Environmental > Aquatic > Marine > Unclassified ...
CAATTCCCCGGTTTATGGTTGGGAAAGCGGTGTAAGCGAAGATGAGTTTGTTTCCAAAATAAGTGAAAACGGCCATATGATGGTGCCTTATGATTGGGCCTATAATACCAGCCTGACCTCTTTGCTTTATGAGGACCGCCAACCGGGTTTGGCCAAAGTCACCAATCCTCAATTTATAGACTTTGAGGATGAAGCGGAAAAGTACGTATCCTTCTATTTGTCTGACGGGGATAATGTACAGTGGATGTTAAATGATTTCAGTGGTTCCAAGTATTTTGGGAACCCTGCCGCAGAAGAAGTTAATATGTCATTCGGGCTGCCGGTGGACAATCTTTCCATGATTGCTCCTGACATGTGCCAATACCTATTTGACAATCAGCACAGTAGTAATTCATTGGTACAGACTTTTGGTGGTGGCTACAATTATGTAGATAACTTCGGACAAGGAAATAATCGAGCAGCCAGTTTGGAAAGAATTGCACAGGGCACAGCCGCCCACATGCGTCAGCATCGTGTTAAAATCCTGGCCCTAATGGCAAAAGACGTCAAATCTGAAGCAGCCAAAGAAGCTTATCAAGCTTATATTGGGGCAAATGACCAATTGGAAGGAATCATATCCGTACAGTATACCCCTTATGCAGGAGGTGAAGGGGATATCATGTGGTTTGAAAACAGCAAAGGCTATGAGATTCCGGTTGTAACCATAAAATACTCCCTTTGGAACTTCGGTGACCAAAACAATGAAAGAGAAGGTACCCCAACCTACATAGCGGGCAAACTCAATGGTGAACCTACTAATGATCCTTTTAACCTGGTCATGGTCCATGCCTGGAGTGAATTTTCGGATAATGGGGCCTCCGAAGATCCATTAGCAGAGAATGCGCCTGGTGGTATCATCGGTGCCGGGGCCGCCAAGCTCTGCTCAGACAAATTGGATGAGAACATTAAAGTCGTCAATGTAGAAGAACTTGTCTGGAGAATAAGAATGCATTACCGTCCCGAACAGACCCAACAGTACCTGAAGGAAGTATATTAACCTCTATACAATCCCTTCATAAACCATAAAACCCCGGAATTGTTCTGTAATTTCGGGGTTTTATTCATACTATCACATTTCAGATCAATTCAGCAGGGATTCCCTTCGAAACCTCATCAAATGTACGGGCAAAATCCTCATCCAATAGAACCTTATGGCGGTTGATATAATTATTATAGAGCGCTTTCGCCTTATCCATTGACTTAAGCTTTATCAGGGCATTCAGTTGATAATAAAACGCCATTTCATTAATCGGATCAACCGTAAAAATAATATCAGAGAGAGGTATAACAAATCCAAATTTACGAGAAATATAACGATCCTTTATTAGCGAAGGAATTATTTCAAATATATCTTGTTCAAGGTTCTTTTTGTATGGATCATAGAATTCATCGTCCATTTCCTGCAAGAAAGTACTATCATGAACAGACGCTATCAGTTTTCTTAAGACATCTTCATCGCTTGGGGCTGTTTTCAACAAGGTCATGCTTTCCCTAAAACTGAAATAATCACAATAGAAATCATCTCCTTTTTCCAATAGATAATGTCCATTGGAATATACAATTTTGACCCCGTCGATATCCTCCACGATTTTTCTGAGTTGGTTAAGACTGACATTTCTCAGATTCTTGGCTTTTTGAGGACTTTTGTCCGACCACAATACCTGATTGATCTTTTCAGATGATATTCCTGTGGACAAGCCTGAAGGGTAACTATCCATCAGAATCAATAAGAACAGATCCTTGAGTTTTGGGCTAAAGAGGTAGGTAATATCCTTCCCAAGATTATTCAGCACCTGAAATTCACCGAATAAATAAACGGCATTTTTACTCTTAGCGAGATTACTTTTGATATTGGAAAACTGTTTTATCAGATGCATTTCACTTTCCAATGTACTTGTACTGTCTTTTCTTCTTTTTCGGTAAATGTAAAAAAACACAAGAAAGATCAATGGAACGATCCCCCCTAAAACCAACAGTACGGCTCTGTTACTACTAGAGGAATTTTCATATATAAACTCAGCAGATACCGGAGGACTCGAAAGCGAATAGATATCGGTTTTGTTGGATCCGTCCAATTGAAACTCCTGAACCACACAAAAAAACTCCTCCGTTGCCTTGTTAAAATATAAGTTGGCATTGGTCCGGATGCGTTCAGAAATTATTGGTATAGAATCACCAAGAATCAGGAAATCACCATTTCCTATTGAATATCGATATAACTGAATAAATGATTCCGGAATATATTCAGGATAACAAAGTGCATAAAAGGCATCTTCTGATTCGTTGACAACCATATTCCTCGCTGCCACCATTTTACGTTCCCCAGGGGAAATATCCCACAATTTTTTCACCGTCTTTTGCTCAAGATTTACACGGTAACAATCATAAAAATAACTTTTCCCTATACTCTGATCACCACTTTTGTTTCCCGCACCTCCAAAAATCAACAATTCATTATGGTTTATGGTAGCCATACCGGAAAAAAACCTTGGGGCCATCTCATCTCCTTCAAACTCCAAAACATCCCAATTATCCTCTTTCATTTTATAGAAATGAAAATTATTGGTCAAACGCTGGTTTCCAAAACCACCAAAAATCAATAAATCATTGGTTTCAGGATTCCTGAACAGATTGTGGTGATGCAGTTGCTGGTCCAGTTGTTTTTCGCTCTTTGCCGTCCATAACAGATCCTCAAGGTCCAGCTCCGCTATGGTAGCTCGGTTTGGCACCACATCATTGATCTCATAGGCAAATAATCTTTTGGAATTTACGTCCAAATAGGCATTCCCTAACCTGAGAGGAACCGGAAGCTCATTCTTATACTTGCCGAAGGTCGTATCTCCTTTCTGGAAAAAATAGGAAACCAAAGAATCCTTATTCATAAAAATAAACCTCTGGGAATTTTCATCATACGTAACAGCTGTTACCAGATCAGACCTGAATGAGAAACGGTGCTTCCAATGGTATGATTCGTTGATTAACCATTGCGGATTTTTTACGTTGCCGTATAATCTCCCTTCTTTACTGTGCACCCCTTCCCCACTATTTTCATTGAACTCAAAATCAAACAAACGTTGCTGGTCTTGGATTTTTAAATTTCTTATGGCCATTGCAGGAACATCGATTATACTGCCGTGTTTACCAAAATAAAGCTCAGGGACCAAGCTTTTATCAAACCTGTACTCACTGGACTGATAACTTTCATCGTTTACGTCCAACCTGATCTCTCTTCTGTTTCCATCAAATCCCAATGTTATCTTCACCCACTTTCTTCCTCCCAGCACCTCTTCCTTTAATGGAACCGTCAGAAGATTTTTCTCCCCTTCTAGATTTAATTTGAGTTCGTAATCCTGGGCATTGTGATTTGTATAGGTAAGTGAATAAGAAACTGAACTGTTTTGATCCTTAAGGGTCAGTACATATCCCAAACTCAATGGATTTGTAACGGAAAGCTCAAAGGCAATGCTAAATTTACTGCCCAAAGTCGGTCGATTATGGGCAAAGACCTCATACGATGTACGGTTATCTATTAGCTCAGCATCGGATGATTTAAAAGACAGCCCCTGTCCATTGCCCCAAAGGGGTGTCATGAATAACAGGATTACTAGTAAAAGGGTTACTCTAGGCATATCAAACGAAAGATAGGGAAAGATTAAAAAAATTAAAACCTGTTGCCTAAGCTCAATAGGTTTTATTAAAATATGCATTTTTACACTTAATACTCAAAATAACGAGCTTTTTTACCAGTTTTCGGCCTTAGCATTTTTCTTTTGGGTCTATAATTTTTCCTTCCTTTCACAAAAACAGCCAAACAAAAACATGCCTCAGAATAATATATGTCAAATTAACTGAATGTCAGGTTAATTTTTTACAGAAAACAAGGTTATATCCTATTTAATATTGCAATAACAGCTTAGAGAATTTCCCCCATAAAGGTGAATTAAAATTTCTCCTAGCCTGACAAATAATTTTTAACGACCTAAAATAATCTAAAATGAAACAAAAATTACCATTTAAAACATGGTCTTTAAAAGTCCTTGTAACAGTGATGCTATTTGGGGCTTCCATTCCTATTATGGCCCAACAACGGCTCATAACGGGAACGGTTTACTCCCAAGACGACGGAACGACAATTCCAGGAGCCAATCTGGTTTTGAAAGAGAACAACAATATTGGTGCTGTTTCGGACATTGATGGAAATTACTCTATTTCAGTCCCTAATGATGCAGGAGCCTTGGTGGTATCATTTATTGGTTATAAGACCAAAGTGGTTCCTATCAATGGTCAATCAAACATTGATATCAGGTTGGAAGCAGATCTTCAACAATTGGAGGAAGTAGAAGTAGTTGCCTTCGGCACCCAAAAGAAATCCAGCATGGTGAGTTCCATTGAGACCATTAACCCCGCAGAACTTAAGGTACCCTCAAGTAACCTTACTACTGCACTTGCCGGCAGGCTTTCCGGTGTAATCGCCTACCAAAGGAGTGGAGAGCCAGGTGCCGACAACACTAATTTCTTTATTCGGGGGGTCACCACTTTTGGTTACAAGAAAGATCCACTTATCCTAATTGATGGGATAGAACTTACCGCTACGGATTTGGCCCGTCTGCAGCCAGATGATATTGCCAGCTTTTCCATCCTGAAAGATGCCACCTCAACCTCCATGTATGGAGCCAGGGGCGCAAATGGTGTCATCTTGGTGACCACCAAATCAGGAAATGAGGGCCCTGCAAAAGTGTCCATCCGATTGGAAAGCTCTACCTCAATGCCCACCCAAAACATTGATTTAGCGGATCCTATCACCTATATGTTACAGCATAATGAAGCAGCCCTTACACGTAATCCTCTTGCAATTTTGCCTTATGCCCAAAGTAAAGTGGATAACACCATCGCAGGAACCAACCCTTATTTCTACCCGGCAGTGGACTGGCAAAAAATGCTGATCAAGGACCACACCACCAACCGAAGAATGAACTTCAATGTAAGCGGAGGTGGAAAAGTGGCAAGATACTATGTAGCTGGAACCTATAATCAGGACAACGGGATTCTGAAAGTAGACAGACGCAATAACTTTAATAATAATATCAACCTAAAATCCTACCTATTAAGGTCAAACGTAAACATTGACCTTTCTCCCTCCACCGAGGCGGTAGTGAGATTACATGGAAGCTTTGATGATTACATTGGCCCGATAGATGGAGGGACTGGTATGTTCAATAAAGTGATCCGGGCAAACCCGGTACTATTTCCGGCCTACTTCCCTACCAATGAAAATACAGCTGCCATCCAGCATATATTATTTGGCAATGCACAAACCAATGATGGCAACCTGTTCCTAAACCCTTATGCGGATATGGTCAAAGGGTATAAAGAATATTCCAATTCATTGATGCTGGCACAGTTTGAGCTTAACCAGGATTTTTCATTTCTAGTACCTGGATTGAAGGCGCGTGGCAAATTAATGACACAAAGAAGATCAGGTTACGATGTATCCCGTTTTTACAACCCGCACTTTTACGCTGCCAGCACCTACGATAAGTTTGAAGACAATTATTCGCTTGTATTGCTCAATGAGGGTTCTGCTACAGAATACCTTAATTACAATGAAGGGGAAACAGATGTGGAAATTGTTACTTACATGGAAGCCGCAGTAAATTATAATAAGACCATTGATGAAGCCCATGAAATCAGTGGAATGCTGGTCTATCTGCGTAGGAATTTGCTTGAGGCCAATGCTGGTTCTCTTCAACAATCCCTGCCATTTAGAAACGAAGGACTTTCAGGCAGGTTTACTTATGGATACAAACAGAAATATCTCCTAGAGACCAACTTTGGATACAATGGATCAGAACGTTTCCATAAATCCCAACGATTTGGTTTCTTTCCCTCGGTGGGTTTAGGATGGGTAGTTTCCAATGAAAGTTTCTGGGAGCCGATGAGACGGTCCATCACCAATTTAAAACTTCGGGGAACATACGGCCTTGTAGGTAATGATGCCATTGGCTCCGCATCAGACCGCTTCTTTTATTTGTCTGAGGTCAATATGAATGACGGAGGCAGAGGAGCCACTTTTGGTCAGGATTTTGGATATAATAGGAGTGGTATAAGTGTATCCCGATATGACAATGACGAGATAACCTGGGAAATCGACAAACAACTTAGTCTGGGGCTCGAATTCGATCTCTTTGATGAGTTTCAGATCATTGCCGAATACTTCACCAGAAATAGAAGCAATATTTTAATGAGCAGGGCATCCATACCTACCACAATGGGGCTTTCCTCTACCATCAGGGCCAATGTAGGTGAGGCCAAATCCAGTGGGGTGGACATGTCAGTAGACTATAACAAGTATTTCAACAATAATTCCTGGGTACAAGGTAGGGCCAACTTAACGTATGCCACCAGTCAATTTACCGTTTATGAGGAGCCGGAGTATGACCTTTGGTACCTATCCAGAGTGGGGAATTCTCTAAGCCAACAATATGGACTAATAGCGGAAAGACTCTTTGTGGATGACGAAGAAACCTACAATTCCCCCACTCAGAACTTTGGAGAAAGACCAAGGGGCGGAGACATCAAATACCGTGACGTAAATGGTGACGGTCAAATCACCAATTTGGATGTAGTCCCCGTAGGCCATCCTACGGATCCGGAAATCATCTATGGCTTGGGACTTTCTGCAGGACACAATGGATTTGATTTTTCCCTGTTTTTCCAAGGCTCTGGACGATCTTCCTTCTGGATTGACCCTGAGGCCACCGCTCCATTTATCCAAAGGGAAACCAGCACTGGAAACTCCCAGGCAGGCCTTTTACAAGCCTATGCTGATAGCCATTGGTCCGAAGAAAACCAGGACGTATATGCACTATGGCCACGACTCGGTACAGAAATAGTGGAGAACAATGTACAAAGAAGCACCTGGTTTATGAGGGATGGCAGTTTCGTAAGGCTCAAGTCATTAGAATTCGGCTATTCCTTCAAGGATTCTTTAATTAAAAAAGCCCATCTCAACAGAGCCAGGATATACTTTAGTGGCACTAACCTCTTTACGCTAAGCAAGTTCAAACTTTGGGATCCGGAAATGGGCTCCAACGGTTTAGGGTATCCCGTTCAGCGTGTGCTAAACCTTGGTATACAATTAGGCTTTTAAACGAACATTACTATGAATAAATATATAAAGACAAAATTGCTGTTGCTATTGACCTGCATCAGTTTTTCATGTGGGGAATACCTCGATGTGGTACCGGACAATGTCGCCACCATAGACAATGCCTTTACGTTAAGGGCCCAAGCCGAGAAGTTTCTTTTCACTTGCTACTCGTATCTCCCTAGGGAAGCGGATGTCAATGCCAATCCTGCTTTCACTTCTGGGGATGAGTTTTGGTTTTACTACCCATTGGAATACATCAACCCCCGGGGTTTCAATATTGCCAGAGGAAACCAAAACATTGTCAGTCCATATATGAATTATTGGGATGGCAGCGAGGGGGGGCAACCACTTTTCCGAGCATTGAGAGACTGCAACATATTTCTTGAAAACGTGGACAAGGTAATAGACTTAGAGCCTTTTATGCGGGACAGGTGGGTAGCAGAGGTGAAATTTCTCAAAGCTTACTATCACTTTTGGCTTTTAAGAATGTATGGTCCCATCCCCATTATCAAAGAGAACCTACCTGTTTCCTCTTCCGTGGATGAGGTAAAAGTGGAAAGGGCGCCGGTGGATGAAGTTTTTGAGTATATTTTCACACTCATCAATGAAGCGGTTCCTGACCTTCCACTAAAAATTCAGGATAGGGCTGCGGAAATGGGAAGGTTGACCCAACCAGCTGCCTTGGCGATGAAAGCGAAAATAGCCGTTACCGCAGCAAGCCCATTATTCAACGGTAATGAAGCATATAGAAATTTCACAACAGCGGATGGAGACCCTTTCTTTAATCCTGCTTTTGATCAGGCCAAATGGGACTCTGCCATGGTGATCAGCAAAAAAGCCATTGAAGTAAGTGAAGAGGCGGGCCATCAGTTATTCTATTTTAGTAACTTCCTGTTAGACCTTTCTGATTCCACCATAACCAAAATGAATATTCGGAACAGTGTGGCTGAAAGATGGAACGCGGAAACACTATGGGGCTCATCCAATAGCCGTTCAAGAGAACTTCAGCGCCATGCCATGCTGAGGATTGACCCTCTGAGAACAGTGAACCAACAAGTCAGGGCACATCTTGCTCCAACGATGAGAATGGCGGAACTTTTCTATACTGAAAATGGGCTTCCCTTGACTGAAGATAAGAATTGGCATTACGCTGACAGATATGAAATCTGGGAGGGAGATGAAGCTCACAAGTACTATCTCAAGGAAGGTTATTCCACCTCCGCCCTCCATTTTAACAGAGAGCCCAGGTTTTATGCCAGCATGGGATTTGACGGATCTATTTGGTACGGCCAAGGAAAAACGGATGACGAAGACACTTGGCATATTGAGGCCAAACTTGGACAAACTTCCTCAACGTACGGGACTTCTGGTTATTCCGTTACCGGTTACTTCACAAAAAAACTTGTCAACTGGAATTTTGTCATTCAGGACGGTCAAAACTATGTAGTAGAGGACTATCCTTGGCCAATTATGCGCTTGGCAGACCTTTATTTACTGTATGCTGAAGCAAAAAATGAAGTTGAAGGTCCCTCTGCAGAGATTTATCATTACATGAACTTGGTTCGTGAAAGGGCTGGACTAAAAACCCTTGAAGAATCATGGGACAATCATGCCATCAACAGCAATAAATACAAAACCAAGGAAGGACTTCGGGAAATCATTCATCAAGAAAGAGGGATAGAGCTAGCGTTTGAAGGGCAGCGGTTTTGGGATATGAGAAGATGGAAAAAGGCCGAAATCGTTATGAATCAAACCATCAAAGGTTGGGATGTATTTCAGGAGGAAACCGTCGGTTATTATAGGCCCAAAACTTTATATAATCCAACTTTCTCCTTGAGGGATTATTTCTGGCCTATTTCTGAAAACTCCATCATTGTAAATAGAAAATTAATCCAAAACCCAGGATGGTAACCTTATTAAATCATTGAAATCATGAAATATATATATCCTATAATCCTGATCATTTGCATTTGCATTTTTTCCTCCTGTGAGGAGGAAAATCATGAGCCTTATGGTAATTATGGTGAGTCCCCGGATCCAATTGTCGAAGCATCCGTGGAAAACCTTCCTGGTGCAGCAAAAATCACTTACTCTCTTCCTGGAGATAAAGACATACTGTTTGTAAAAGCTGAATATGAGCCATCTCCTGGAAAAACAAGGAGCATTAGGTCATCCTTTTACAAAAACGAAGTTTATTTGGAAGGATTCAATAAAGCAGGTGAATATGATGTAAAACTTTATACTGTTGACAGGGGTGAAAATGCTTCAGAACCTGTTATAGTTACTGTAAGCCCATTAACCCCTCCCATCGTAACTATTTACAAGAGCCTAAACTTGATAGAAGATTTTGGCGGGGCCAATATTACTTTCTCCAATGAAACCTCTTCCAGTGTGGCCATTTCCGTATTGGTCGATGATGGCACAGGCGATTATACACCAACAGAAACTTATTACACCAAAGAAGAACAGGGTAGCTTTTCCGTAAGGGGCTTTGATCCTGTGGAAAGGGTATTCGGAGTAGTCATCCGGGATCGATGGAACAACTATTCAGACACCCTCTTTAAAACGGTCACGCCCATCTTTGAGGAACAGCTTGACAAAGAACTGTTTTCTGAAATTATCCTGCCAACAGATGAGGTGTCCGCATGGGGTAGGCCTATGCACAGGCTGTGGGATGATATTGTAGATACAGGCACCTCTATCTTCCATACTGCCCAAGGAAGCGGCATTCCCCAGTGGTTTACCTTTGACATGGGAACCACAGCCAAGCTTAGTCGCTTTAAAATATGGCAAAGAATGAACACCGCATTACTCTATGAGCACGGGAATCCCAAAAAATGGGAATTTTGGGGAAGGGCTGATCAACCCAATCCTGATGGGAGTTGGGACGGTTGGATATACTTGGGCACTTTCGACTCTTACAAACCATCAGGCTTGCCCATGGGATCCTATACAAATGAAGATTGGGAATATGCCAATAGAGGAGAGGAATTTAATTTCCCACTGGATGCGCCGCCTGTCAGGTATATGCGGTTCAAGCTTTTAGAAAACTGGTCCGGCACCGACTACCTGAACTTCTGTGAGCTTACTTTTTGGGGGCAGGTAGAAGATTAATTCCAAATAATTTAAATGGTGAATAATATGAAAACTATATATAAGTATTTCAATAATTTGTTCTTGATTTCCATTTTGGCCTGTGGTTCCATAGCTTGCTCTGGCCTTGACCCAATGGACGATTACAAAAAATTTCTGGAAGGTGGAGAGATTTCCTACACTGGCAGGGTGGATTCCGTAAAAAGTTTTTCCGGTAGGTCAAGACTTAAGCTTTCAATGCTCCTTGTGTCTGATCCCAATATCACTAAAATCAGGAGTTATTGGAATAATGGAATGGATTCGGTGGAGGTGTCTGTCAACCGAGGAACGGGTGTGGACACCGTCCATTTTATGCTGGAAAATCTAATAGAAGGCGGGTATAATTTTGAAATCATCACATTAGATGATATAGGTAACCGATCCGTACCTGTAACGGCCTCTGGAAAAGTTTATGGTGAAAAATATGAAGCAACCTTACTATCTACACCAATAATTTCTTCCAAATGGTACAATTATGCTGATAGCGCCATAATAGAATTGGGTGGTAAAGATCAGTTCTCCTTAGGAGAAAGAATCACCTACATGGATAAAGAAGGCCAAGAAAGAAAAGTAATTCTTGAAAAGGATACCGATTGGGTGCATTTGGAAAACTACAAACAAGGTACTGAAGTTTACACCCAAACCATGTTTATGCCCGAACCCACAGCTTTGGACACTTTCTATTCGGCCAAAAACACCAGTCTACCTGAAAAGACACTGGTACTGTTTAGAGAAGACCTCGATATTCTCAAAAACAGCGGTTCTCCGGTGGAGTACGATACTTGGGATGGCAATAGATGGGGAATTCCTAAAAATTGGGAAGTAAATGAAACCGTAAAAAACATGGATGGGTATGGAGGATTCGATGGTTATAAGGGCCATGGTTATATTGCTATGGAAAAATGGAACAGCGGCCACTCACCTATTCTAAATGGGAAAATTTATCAAAGCGTCACACTTCCAGCTGGTGAGTATGCCTTCATGATGGATTTTGACAGTCGAAATGTGAAGGATGAAGCCTACATTATTGTTGCAAAGGGAATGGGGCTTCCTGATGTTGATCAAAAAGATAACGCCATAGCCTATGAACCATTAAAGGATAATAAAGAAGTGAGGTTTGTCCTCGATCAAGAAATGACTATTTCTGTAGGTTTTTTAGCTTGGTACGAACAGGACAAACAGAATTTTAGAGCACACAACCTGAAAATTCAAAAATTAGAATGGAAATAAACTAGTCAAGTTACATTCGATACCCAATAAAGGCGATTGAAAAACTGAAAATTCAGATTGCTAATAGGCACTATGTTTTCAATTTTTTCCAATCGCCTTTTCATTTTTAAAACATCCCCATCCAAAGGGAAGGATCAAGCAATATTTCTGGGAAAGCAGTATTCAAAATCGAAATTGGCCCATTATTGCAATTCTATTGACTAAAAAGGTGATTGGCCTAACGACTGTTCATCCTACTCTTAACAGAAAAGAAAAAACTATCAATGATGGATACATTTTTATAAAAAAGTTGAATAGATTTTACCGAAAGTACTTCCCTAAGCATCAATGGAAGGACGGAAATCCGCCTTAAAAGGCAATGCAACAAACGCAATCCAATCTTGCTCGCCACATTGGATCCATGCAAATAAAACAGGGCCCGATTCTTGAAAATCTGGCCCTGTCCCTTAAAAACCGGCTGTCCAAAGTCCAAAGAAGCTGAACTTTTACAACCACTTTTTCAATATCAAATTTTAATCAACCAAACCTAAATCCAATGAAAAATCCAACTCAAAGCT
>Ga0207773_100675_pt1 | contig 12088 bp, 9 predicted proteins | sample TtaePargueraPR_2_FD_187281 | JGI IMG/M metagenome (GOLD analysis project Ga0207773, IMG submission 187281) | Aerobic enrichment media microbial communities from Bioluminiscent Bay, La Parguera, Puerto Rico - Tt and M1 (3) (SPAdes) | ecosystem: Environmental > Aquatic > Marine > Unclassified ...
TCCATTCTTCTTCGGTCTTGTCGGTGATTTCGATCCCTGGCTCGATCCGCCAGAACAGATCGGGACAAACCGCAATATATCCCTGCTTGGCATAATCATCGGCAATGCCCCGCATCACGGCGTTAACGCCAAAAATTTCCTGAATAACCACCACCACCGGTGCCGGTAACTTGGCAGGCATGGCGACATAGGCATCGAAATTTCCGTCTGGCGTCGTTACAGTCAGCTTGCTGGTCATGATGGTCCTCCTTGTCGATATCCGATTTTTCCGGCGACGCCGGTTGTTTCCCTGTTGAGGTATTGGATTGTACCGGTTTCGCAAGGGGTTAAATGGAAGCAATCTGTTTATTCGTCATCAACGCGCAAGGTAAATGGCAGAGTAATTAAAACATCCAGCCCACCGCCATCCCGGTTGCGAATGGAAATTTCCCCGCCATGCGCCTTGATCGCACGCCGTGCAATTGACAAACCCAGTCCGAAACCGGCGCCGTTTATTCCCGGTTCCCCGCGAATGAATGGTTCAAACATATTTTCAAGCTGTTCAGCAGGAATGCCTGGCCCCTGATCGGATATGGTGATGCAGAAAACACTGCGACTGGCATCTGCTTCGGCAGAAATCCGGACAAGTTGACCTTCGCGTGAATGACGAAGGGCATTACGCACTATATTCTCAAAGGCCCGCCGCAGAAGTTCGGCGTTGCCGACCACCACCGGTACTTCGCCGTGCCAGTTACGTTTAATCGCAAGGTTTGTCTGGACCTTGATCCCGGTCGCCTCGGCCTCAAACCGGGCATCACTAACAACACGGCCCAGCAGATGGTCAATATCAAGCCATGTCTGGTTCTGGCTGGCACCGCTTTCCGCACGCGACAGGGTCAGAAGTTCACCAACCAGTTCATCCAGACGAATGGTTTCCTTTTCAATCCGGTCAAGTGATCCTTCGATCCGTTCCGGTTTCTGACGCGCCAGCCCAACAGCCAATTGCATCCGCGCCAGCGGGGACCGCAGTTCATGCGATACGTCGTTCAATAGGCGGTCGCGTGCCTCGATCAATTGTTGCAATCGCACGGCCATCACATCGAAATCACGCGCCAGATCAGCAATCTCGTCACGTCTACGGCCGATCTTTTCGCCCAGTCGCCATGTCAGATCCCCGGTCGACAGTCGCTCGAACCCTTCCTGAAGCTGGCGGATCGGTCGGGTCAGATACCAGGCAAGCACGCCACTAAACACAAGCCCTCCCAGCACGCCCGCAATCACCAACGGGGTCGGCACATTGAACCGCCCCCGCTCCGGGATAGACGCAACGATATCGGTCACATCAAACTTCAAATGCACAAGCAACCCGACCGGGCTAACCGCATCACGTGACAGAAACCCGTTTTCGCGGATCTCCTCGAACCGGACGGGGGCGAATGTTTCAGGTACGGAACCGCGCACGGAGCTGTCGGTGCGGTTTGCATCCGGCTCGATACTTAGTCGGACACGTTCATTGTCGGGCCAGTGTGCAATCGCCTTCTCAAGCGCACCAATACCTTCGGCCTCGATAATACTTGCAGCAGTATCGATATAACCGCGTGCCGTTTCCTGCAGATATCCGACATGATAGGGTTTGGGTGGGTCACCATATAACGTAAAAAGAAGCCACACACCCTGCCAGATCCCCATGAAGGTCAAAGCAAACCCGATCAGGATTTTCCAGAATAACCGTCCTCTCATATGTCCTGCCTCAGACGATAGCCAAAGCCGCGCACAGTTTCGATCAGGCCAACATAGTTACTGACAGATTGAAGCTTCTGTCGAAGGTTGCTCATATGGACATCAATCGAACGATCATAAACCTCGCGCGGGCGGCCCAGCACCTTCATCGAAAGCTCGTTTTTTGACATTGCCCGTTCTCTGGCACGCATCAGAACTTCCAGAAGGTTGAATTCCGATACCGTCAGTTCCATGTCTTGACCATCAAACTGCGCCACCCGGCGTGCGGTATTAAGCCGCAATTTGCCAAGAACGATTTCGTCGCCATTGTCCGGCCCGCCTGCATCTCGGCGGCTTTCGCCAACCGGTTCGGCCCGGCGCAGAACCGCGCGAATGCGCGCCACCAGTTCGCGTGGATAGTATGGTTTGGGTATGTAATCATCCGCCCCCAGTTCCAGCCCGACAACCCGGTCGACATCGTCGCCCTTGGCGGTCAGCATGATGACCGGCACCCGACTTTTGGCGCGCAATTCGCGCAGCACCTCAATCCCGCCGATGCCAGGCATCATGATGTCAAGCAACACCACTGCAAACCCGCCATCCAGCGCCATACGCAGGCCATCCTTGCCGTTATAGGCGTTGGCGATCTCGAACCCCTCACCTTCAAGATACTCGCCCAGCATCGTGCCGAGCTCGACATCATCATCAACAAGCAGAATTCTGGTCACGGTTTCCGGGTCTTTCAAATGCGGGTTAATTCCTGTTCATGATGACATTCTAGCGCTTAAAACGCCTGACGAAAGGCACGGATGGCGAACTTTACACATTCCTTACAGATCATTTTCATCCCCCTCACCCCGTTCTGACAAAGGGGTTGCTATGTCTGGGATGCCCGATGGCTCAATTGCCTTTCGCCGTCGGGTGCGTTTCATCCAAGGACATGAAAGCCCGATGAAGAAATCATCCAGAACCGCACGTAACCTTGTCATCGCCGTGATCATCATCTTGGCAGCAGGATGGATGGCACAGGCCTATCTGTTCCCGTCCGAAGCCAAAACCGGTTATGTCACCACCAAACCCCGTATCGGCAACCTTGCCGATACGGTTCTGGCAAGTGGCACCATCACCGCCTCTAAACTGGTCAGTGTCGGCGCGCAGGTGTCCGGGCAGATCAAGGCACTGCATGTCGATCTCGGTGATGAAATCAAGGAAGGCGATCTGATTGCCGAAATCGATCCATCAACACAGCAGAATGATTTGCGCGATGCCGAGGCCGCCCTTGCCAATATCAAGGCACAGCTTGCCGCCAAGCAGGCCGAACTGAAACAGGCGGAACTTGATTATGCACGGCAGAAAAAGATGCGTGCGCTTGATGCCTCGCCACAAGAAGATTTCGAAAGTGCCGAGGCAACCCTTAATGTGACCAAGGCTGAAATCGCAGCGCTCAACGCGCAAATCGATCAAGCAAAAATCGCCGTTGATACCGCCGAGATTGATCTGGGATATACCAAAATCCTGGCCCCCATGGATGGTACGGTTGTTGCCCTGCCAGTCAAGGAAGGGCAGACCGTGAACGCCGCCCAATCCACGCCGACCATCATAAAACTCGCACAGCTCGACACCATGACGGTCGAGGCCGAAATATCCGAGGCCGACGTCATCCGCGTTCGTGAAGGCCAACCGGTCAGCTTCACCATTCTGGGCGATCCCGACACGCGCTATGAAAGCACCCTTCGCGCCATCGAACCCGCCCCGACCGGAATCGAGGATGACGACGACAATACCGATGACGAAGCCGTTTATTACAATGGTCTGTTTGACATCGCCAATCCGGATCACCGCCTGCGCGTCTGGATGACAGCCGAAGTCACCATCACACTAAACGAAGTTGAAAATGCGTTGATCATTCCGTCCGCCGCGCTGAGTGGCCCGGATAAGGACGGGCTATATACCGTTCAGGTTCTTAACGACAAAGGTGACCCGATTGAAAAGCCGGTCACGGTCGGCATGAACACCAATATCAACGCCCAGATCATCAGTGGCATTTCCGAAAATGACGACATTGTTATCGGCGCGACCAGCGGTGTGGTCGCCACCAGCCAATCCATACGTCGTGGCCCGAGGGGGATGTTCTGATCATGAACCAGATAGGGAGCAACACTCACAAAACCCCGCTGATCGAAATCCGCGATCTGTGGCGGCACTACCCGGCGGGCGAGGATCGCATTGCCGTGCTAAAGGGCGTCAACCTGACGATTGAACGCGGCGAAATGGTTGCGATCATTGGCGCTTCCGGGTCGGGTAAATCGACCCTGATGAATATTCTGGGCTGTCTTGACCGACCGACCGGCGGGGAATACCGGGTTAATGGCCGCCTGACAAGCAATCTGGAACCCGATGAACTGGCCGCCCTTCGGCGCGAATATTTCGGCTTTATCTTTCAGCGCTATCATCTGCTGTCGGATTTAAGCGCGCTTGGCAATGTCGAAGTCCCGTCGATCTATGCCGGGTTTGATGCCGAAACACGGCGTGACCGGGCAATGGATATCCTGACCCGTGTCGGGCTTGGCGACCGCATTCATCACCGCCCCAGCCAGCTTTCCGGCGGGCAGCAGCAACGTGTCAGTATTGCGCGCGCCCTGATGAATGGCGGCGACGTCATTCTGGCCGATGAACCAACCGGTGCACTCGATAGCCAAAGCGGTGCACAGACGCTTGAACTGCTGCGGAACCTGCATCGCGATGGCCATACGGTCATTCTGGTCACCCATGATCATGATGTTGCCGCCCATGCCGAACGCATCATTGAAATCCGTGACGGCGAAATCATCCGTGATGAACGCCAGACGCAGGCCTTCATACAATCCGGTCCCCGTAAAAAGGTCGAAAACCATACCCATCGGTCATCACGCATTCGGGCCGAAATCGACCGGTTTACCGAGGCATTCAAAATGGCGCTGGTGGCAATGAATGCTCACCGGTTGCGGACCTTTCTGACGATGCTGGGCATCATTATCGGGATCGCATCGGTGGTGTCGGTCGTAGCCCTTGGCCAAGGATCGCAGGATCGCATCCTTGCCGATATCAGTTCAATCGCGACCAATACGATTGATGTCAATCGCGGCAAGGATTTTGGTGATCGCGATGCCAGTCAGATCAGGACATTGACTGCGGCCGATGCCGATGTGCTGTCGACCCAGTACTATGTCGACAGCGTCACCCCCCGTGTTTCAAGCACCGTCACCCTGCGGTATGGCAATATTGAAGTGGATGCCACTGTTGCCGGTGTCGGCACCGATTATTATCGGGTGCGCGGCTATGAAATGGCCGATGGCATCTGGTTTAACAGCCTTGCCGTCGACAAACGCAGCCAGGATGCGGTCATTGACGACAATACGCGCGAAAAGCTGTTTCCCAATGGCGAAGACCCGCTGGGGCAGGTGATTTTCCTTGGCACTGTCCCGGTACGCATCATTGGTGTAACCGCGCCAAAGGACAGCACATTTGGCAATAATGACAGCCTGAACATCTGGGTTCCCTACACCACCGCACTGACCCGAATTCTTGGCCAGAATTACCTAAGCAGCATCACCGTCCGTATTGATGACGCAGTCCAAACCGCGTTGGCACAACAGAACATCGAAACCCTTCTGACCCGGCGACACGGCGTGAAAGACTTTTTCACGATCAATACCGACACCATCCGGGAAACTATCGAAAAGACTACCAGCACAATGACGCTTCTGATTTCGTCGATTGCTGTGATTTCCCTGATTGTTGGTGGCATTGGCGTGATGAATATCATGCTGGTGTCGGTTACCGAACGCACCGGTGAAATCGGGGTACGGATGGCGGTCGGCGCACGTCAAAGCGACATTCTTCGACAATTCCTGATCGAGGCGGTTCTGGTCTGTATCCTGGGCGGGGCGCTTGGCGTTCTGACAGCCCTTGGCATCGGGGTTCTGTTCGATGCGATGGGAAGCTCGTTTTCGATGGTCTATTCGACAACATCGATTGTCGCGGCTTTTGCCTGCGCCACATTGATCGGAATTTCATTCGGCTTCCTGCCTGCCCGCAATGCCGCCCGGCTTGATCCGGTCGACGCACTGTCGCGCGATTGACGGAGAATACAAAAATGATCACACGGATTTTAAAAACCGGGACCATCCTGTCGATGATCGCACTCGCAGGATGCAGCAACCTGACCGAAACCCGATATTCCCGTCCGGATATTGCGGCGGAAAACAGCTGGAACGGATCTGCCACCACATCGGAAAACAGCCGCGCATCCGACATCGCCGCCACGCAAGACTGGTGGCAAAATTTCGGCGATGACCAACTTGACGCACTTATCGCCCGAGCACTTGAACGCAATAACGATCTCGCTGCCGCCACCATCAAGGTCCGCAAAGCACAACTGACTGCGGGCCTCGCCGAAGATGAGCTGTATCCAGATTTTTCCGGTGGTGCGGATGCGTCCGTTTCGCGCGATCTGGACGAGGATAACGGCAGCACGCGAAGCTTTGGCACCAATGCCGGAATCAGTTACGAACTCGATCTTTGGGGCAAGCTTGGCCATGATTACGACGCCGCCCGCTGGGAAGCACTGGCGACCCTTGAAGATCGTGAAAGCACGGCATTATCGCTGATCGGCACCACCGCCACCCTTTATTGGCAGGCTGTCTATTATCAGCAGCGACTGGATATTGCACAGGCCAGCATCGATTATGCTCAGCAAACCCTTGATCTGGTGGATGTTCAGTATGCGTCCGGTTCGACATCATCGCTGGAACTGTTCGAAGCCCGCCAGAACCTTGAAAGCCAGTTGGCCGATTATACCCAGATCGAACAAAGTCTGACTGAAACCAAAAACGCCCTATCGATCCTGTTTGACCGCCCACCGGGCGATATTGCAATCCCACGCACGACATTGCCATCAGACGCCCTGCCCGATGTGGCCGCTGGATTACCATCCGAACTGCTGTCGCGCCGGCCCGATGTTCGGGCGGCGGAATTGCGCCTGAAGGAAAGCGTTTCGGATTTGAATTCGGTCAAAACCAGCTTGCTGCCAACCCTGACCCTGACAGGCGATTTGGGCACCAGCAGCGATCAGTTGCGCAACCTTTTGCAAAATCCAATCGGCACGCTGGGCGCAAGCCTTGCCCTGCCGTTCCTGAACTGGAACGAGGGGCAGCTCAACATCAAGGTATCCGAGGCCGAATATGAACAAGCCGTCGCCGAATTCCGTCAGACAGCCTACGAAGCCATGAGCGACGTTGAAAACGCGCTTTCAGCCCGCACACAGTATGATCGTCGTGCCGCCCGGCTTGAAGCCGCGCTTGACGCCGCACGCAATGCCGAACGGATTTATGAAACCCGTTTCCGATCAGGGGCGGTTGCCATGCAGGATTGGCTGGACGCGCAGGAAACCAGACGCACAGCCGAAGAATCCGTTCTGGCCAACCAGCTTGATCGCATTACCAATCTGATCACGCTCTATCAGGCACTGGGCGGCGACGCCACCCCGGCCAATGCCCAAACCAGCCCGGCACCGGATACCTCAGCCGCCTGATACCAACCACCAGACAGGGAAACGATGATGCGTTTTGAAAATCTTTCGCACCATATAGGTCATGTCCTGGTCCTTTTCGGGGCAGGATTATGCGCAACCGCAATCCTGCTTGGCGAGAGCCGGGCGGCACAGGATCGCAAGTATGACACTGTATTTGATCGTCAGGCGAGTATCAGTTTCGCCACGGATTGACCGCACGGCGGTCCACCACACCGGGCACAATCCCGCGTGCCGCGTTCGATACATGATCCATCACGTTACTGGCCGCGATATCGTATTGACGGGCGACCATGCGTTTTTGCCGTTCGGCAAATAACGGTGCACGATCCGCCAGATCAATCGGGCTTCCGACGGTTTCGATCCCGGCAAGGAACGCGTCACGATCAAGCCAATCAAGCATATTTTTCGTCAGATCAAGGCGCAGCACATCGCCATCGCGCAAATGACCGATGCCACCACCAGAAAATGCTTCCGGGACCATATGGCCGATACAGGCCCCCTTGGTCACGCCGGAATAACGGCCATCGGTGATCAGCATACTGGATGCTTCAAGAATGCGATGGTGGCGCAGGTTCTGTGACGGCGAAAACATTTCCGGCATGCCATAGGCTTCCGGCCCCTGCCCGCCAATGACAAAGGCAAAGGACAAATGCCCCTGTGCCAGCATGTCCTTGGGCGCATCCATATCAACCTGGTTGCCGCCATTGCGCCGGACCACGGCAGCAATCAGGTCTTCGTCCACACCATCAGTTTCTATCAAACGCGTCACCAGATCGGGCGACGCAAAATCAGCATTGCAGACATGCTCGTTTTCGTAATAGCGCACGATGAAAACGTGATCGTCGAAATGTTCGATCAGATGGTCGCTCATACCCGATGTCTTGACCGCACAATTCTCAAAGAAACTGCCGGTCAGAACATCAACACCAGACCGCTTGCGCACCGGTGTTGCCCGGATAACCGACTTATCGCCCAGCGACAGATCAACGGGGTTTTCAAGATTTGCAATCCTTTCCCCCCACGTCTTGCCAAGAACCGTCGGCGCATCAAGATCCATCGCCACACCAAGATCGGCAAGAATGCGATAGATGCTTTCCATGCCGCGGTTTTTGCCTTCGGCCATTTGCTGCGCCAGAACAAAGGTATCGCGGTTTTCGGTCAGACTATGGGCGAAGATTTCCGGCACCGGCGTTTTAAGACGCACATCCTGATAATCATCAATCGTCACATCAAACCCGGCATAGCGCATCATGAAGGGCAAATGCAGCAGCATGTTGCTGCTTGACCCCGTGGCATTGTGAATGCGGACGAAATTGGCAAAGTTGCGTTTCAACAGATTGCTGATCGCATATTCGGCTTTGTTAAACACACCAAACAGCGCATCAATCCCGGTCGCCACTGCCGCATAGGGCGGCACATCGGTCAGCAACTCCAGTTCCGGCGGCGTCAGGCCAAAGGCTGCCAGCATCGTCCGCGATGAATTGCCCGTACCGTTAAAGGCGCAAATCCCGCCCTTGGAATCACAGGTCGCCCCGGCAAGCTCGTCAAGAACCCGGCGTTCCATCTTGCCATCGATAATGCCCAGCAACCGCGCCCGGTCCAGCAACCCGGCAAAGGCTTCATCCGATGTGCATTGCAGGATATAGCGCATGTTTTCACGAATATCGCCGCCGAGGTCATCATGCCCGGCACGATCCGCGTCATCAGCAATTTTATCAAGCAACCGACGGGTGCCGTCGGGAATTTCCCCGCCCTTCAGCACGTGGGACGGGGCAAATACCGCCCAAACCGGGGCCTGATCGCCGCGATATTTCCGCGCCTGATCGGCCGCCGCCAAACCGGCCACAACGGCCGCAGGTGATTTGTCGCACCCGGCAATCACATAAGCCGCATGATAACTGTGGCCTTCAAAGGTAATATTAACCGCCGCTGCCGTATGGTTGCGTGACGCAAGCGAATAACTTTGGCCGATATTGTTTTGCGCCGTGCCATCGCAGATTACCGGTACATGAAACAGGAACGGCACCCCGCCCATTTCCCAGATACGGATGGCCGCCATCAAGGCCTGAGGCCGATCAAGCAAATGCGCAGGATGATCTGGTGCGCCGCCGATAATCGCAATGCGTGGCCGGTTTTCCACTAACCGCCCGACCACATCACGGATTTCGGGCACCGCAAATTTCCGGTCACTGGCAACAACCGGGTTTTCATTCACCGCATCACGCAAAAGGCGGACAACCGTAATCGGCTGATTGGCCAACCCCTGAATACAGTCGCGATAGGGATTGGCTTTTTCATCAATGGTGATGGCATTGGGGATGGATCGGGATTGGGGCATGATCGACTCTGACTGCGGGATATCGGGGCTGCGGAATACTGGCGATTATGGCGTAACGTTACTTCGTTTTGGGCAGACTATCAGACAAGTCCGCCGTCGACGATAAAGCTTTGTGCTGAACATGCCGATGACACGTCAGATGCGAGGAAAAGCACCATCTGTGCAACATCATCCCCGACAAGTCGACGCTTGATGCATTGTTCGGACTGAATGCGCTCTTCATCTTCCGGGCTGATCCAAAGGTCAAGCTGTCGCTGGGTAATGATACAGCCCGGAATGACCGTATTGACCCGGATACCATCCGCACCCCAATCACGCGCCAGTGCGCGCGTCATGCCAACCACACCGGCTTTGGCCGTTTCATAACCGACCAGATCGGGCAGCCCCATCAAATAACTTACCGAACTGAAATTAATGATGCTGCCCCGGCCCTTCTCAGCCATGCCCTTTGCCACAGCACGCGAACAGAAAAACTGGTGTGACAGATTGACATCAAGCTTGTCACGCCATTCATCCGGCCCGGTTTCTTCGGGGCTGTGGCGATCATCACGCGCGGCATTATTGACCAGCACATCAATCACGCCGATTTTCGATGCCATTTCGGTAACGGCCTTGGGAATCCGGGCCTGATCGCGCAGATCAAGTGACATGTAATGCGGACGCACATCCAGATCGCGTTCGATTTCGGCACACAGTTTTGCCGCAGCAGCATCATCGATATCAAAAAAACCGACCCGCGCCCCCTGCACACAAAAAGCCCGGACGATAGACGCCCCGATGCCCGATGCGCCACCGGTCACAAGAACCGATTTGCCCTGTATGTCGTGATAACTCGCTGTCATGACGTTCCCTGACTTGTTTTCATCTTTTATTTTTCACCATCAAATTAAATGCTGCACTGCACCAACTCAAATCCACATAAAATCAACCAAACGTGCGGTTCAATGATGGATTTGAGCCTGAAAAGCGAGATTTTTAATTTGTTCATTAAAAAAAATTTGACAGGACGGATCGAAGGCGTCAACATTTTTTCGACAACAAAAATAAATGTCACTGCAAGACACATATCATTCAGGGAAGAAACAGATGAAAAAACTCCTCTCCTCGGTCGCACTGGCCGGTGCCGTGCTGTTTTCCGCCAACGCCTTTGCCGACGATCTGATCGTTGGCGTCAGCTGGTCGAACTTCCAGGAAGAACGCTGGAAAACCGACGAAGCCGCCATTGTGAAGGCACTGGAAGCAGCCGGCGCAGAATATATCAGCGCAGATGCCCAAAGCTCTCCGTCCAAACAGCTTTCCGATATCGAAAGCCTGATTTCGCGTGGCGCAGATGCCCTTATCGTTCTGGCACAGGATTCCTCATCCATTGGTGCTGCAGTCACACAGGCGATCAATGAAGGCATTCCGGTGGTTGGCTACGACCGCCTGATCGAAGACCCGAACGCCTATTACATTACGTTCAACAACAAGGAAGTAGGCCGCCTTCAGGCCGAAGCCGTGTTTGGTGAACAGCCGAAAGGCAATTACGTCTTTATCAAGGGCGCACCGACCGACCCGAATGCCAATATCCTGCATGAAGGCCAGCTTGAAATCCTTCAGGCCGCAATTGATAGCGGCGACATCAAGGTCGTCGGCGAAGCCTATACCGATAGCTGGCAGCCCGCCATCGCCCAGCGCAACATGGAACAGTTCCTGACGGCTGCCGATAACAAGGTTGATGCCGTTGTCGCCTCGAACGATGGCACTGCTGGCGGTGTTGTTGCCGCCCTTTCGGCACAGGGCATGCAGGGCATCCCCGTTTCCGGTCAGGATGGTGATCACGCCGCACTTAACCGTGTTGCTCTTGGCACCCAGACGGTTTCGGTTTGGAAAGATGCCCGCCTTCTGGGACAGCGGGCAGCCGAAATCGCGGTTGAGCTGGCAAAAGGTGCAAAACTTGGCGATGTCGAAGGCACCCAGGACTGGAACAGCCCGAACGGCGTCACCATGAAATCCTACTTCCTTGATCCGGTGGCGATCACCCAGAACAAGCTTGATCTTGTGATTGATGCAGGCTGGGTATCGAAAGACGTCGTCTGCAAAGGGGTTGAAAGCGGCAAGGTCGCTGCCTGTAACTAGGCAGGTTTCCTCCCTCCGACCTTGTTAAACCCCGGGGCCGGCCGCACCCTTTCGACCGGCCCCGCTGCCTGACGAGCATTTTACATGACAAGACTACTTGCCAAGATGGAAGTCGACCGCCGCCTTGTGGGGCTCGCCGTTGTGCTTCTGGTTATCTGGATCGGCTTTGATATCGCATCCGGCGGCCGCTTCATCACCCCGCGAAACATCTTTAACCTGTCGGTCCAGACCGCCTCTGTTGCCGTGATGGCCTGCGGGATGGTCCTGATTATCGTCACCCGCCATATCGATCTTTCGGTCGGTGCGATGCTGGGTGTTCTGGCGATGATCATGGGCGTGGTGCAAACCGACTTCCTGCCGCA
>Ga0207773_100678_pt1 | contig 12057 bp, 12 predicted proteins | sample TtaePargueraPR_2_FD_187281 | JGI IMG/M metagenome (GOLD analysis project Ga0207773, IMG submission 187281) | Aerobic enrichment media microbial communities from Bioluminiscent Bay, La Parguera, Puerto Rico - Tt and M1 (3) (SPAdes) | ecosystem: Environmental > Aquatic > Marine > Unclassified ...
TCAGGCTTAGAGCAATGGTGTAATGAAGTATTTCATCGGTGGTTTTCTCCATGTATGTTGTTGCGAATTTCAATTAAAAAGTTCCTGATCTCTTTCAGGCGGTTCACCATGCTGGCCTTATCGGAAACCTCATATTGTTCCTTTTTGATGATTTCCTGGGCTCCTTGCAAAGTATAGCCTTTTTCCTTTACCAAATGAAAAATCAAGCCTATCTTTTCGATGTCCTCTTTGGTAAACCTGCGGTTGCCTTTTTTGTCCTTTTTGGGTTTGATGATATCAAATTCCCCTTCCCAATACCGGATCAGTGAAGTAGCGACCTTGAATCTTTCGGCTACTTCCCCAATGGAATAATATTTTTTCTCTATTTCTCTTTCTTTGTAAGGCACCACTCAAAAATTTTACGATTCAAAATAACGAATTTATCAGAAAGATGGCAACGGTAAAGGAGTATTTAGTATCAAGTATAAACACATTAGACTTTAGCTACTAGATACCAGACTCGAAAAGTCTGGTATCTAGCGTTTTTTGTCTCACTTCTGTAATTATTCCTCTAGCAGCTTCTGATAGCTGGATGCAATCCTTCCAAAGTCAAACTTGGCCAATGCATTATCCATCTTTCGCTTGATCTGGTCCAAACAAAGCTGGCCAATACTTCCTTCATGGGTGTGTTTTACCGTATGGGCAGGGGCAAAGTCATCTTTCTCGATATCTAAGCCTACTTTTTTATAAGCATCTCTAAACGGCATGCCTTCCAGTACCAACCTGTTCACTTCTTCGACACTGAAAAGGTGCTTGTAGAATTTGTCTTCCAGCAAGCCCGGTTTCACCTCAATATGCTCCAACATAAACCTGGTGATCTGCAGGCAGTCTTTTAGTTTTTCAAAATCCGGAAAGGTAGTTTCCTTCAGCAATTGCAAATCCCTGTGATAGCCCGTCGTGGTATTGGTCATCTGCATCATCAGGTTTTGAGGGCCACTTTGGATCTGGTTGGCTTTGGCACGAATAAGCTCAAACACATCCGGGTTTTTCTTATGTGGCATAATGCTCGATCCGGTGGTCAAATTGTCCGGGAATTTCACAAAACCAAAATGCTGGTTCATGAAGATAATGGTATCTGAAGCCAGTCTGTTCAAAGTTCCTGCCAAGCCAGCCATGGCAAAGGCAATTACTTTTTCTGTTTTTCCTCGTCCGTTTTGGGCATTGATCACATTATAGTGCATTTCCTTAAAGCCCAATAAATAAGTGGTCATGGAGCGGTTTAGCGGGAAGGAGGATCCATAGCCTGCTGCAGATCCCAAGGGGTTTCTGTCAGCTAAGTTATATGCCGCCAGCCAAAGTTCCAGGTCCTCAGTCAGTGATTCAGCCAATGAGCCAAACCAAAGCCCAAAAGAAGAGGGCATAGCAAGCTGTGTATGGGTATAACCTGGCATCAGGTCATTTTTGTGTTTTTCCGCCAGTTTTACCAAAAGGTCAAATAGTGCTTTGGTCGCTTCCAACACCTCTTGGATTTCGGCTCGGTAATAAAGCTTCAGGTCCACGGCCACTTGGTCATTTCTGGACCGGCCACTGTGAAGTTTTTTGCCTACGTCCCCATACCTTTCGGTTAGTAAAAACTCTACTTGCGAGTGAACGTCTTCCACGCCGGGGTCGATCTTGAAAGTTCCTGCTTGGATTTCTGCATAAATCTTTTTCAGGCCTTTTTTCAGGGTAGCCAGCTCATCTTTGGTAAGCAAGCCAATGGATTCCAGCATGGTGGCGTGCGCCAATGAACCAAGCACATCAAAAGGAGCCAATACAATATCAAACTCAGGATCACGGCCTATTGTGAATTGTTCGACTTCCTTGGTGCTGGTGGTATTTTTTTGCCAAAGTTTCATTTTCGTATCCTTTATGTCTCTGGTTTTTTTTAGTGTTAATTAAGCCCGTTGGCTTTGATGTTTTTTATTAGAGTAATCAGTGGTCAGTATTCTGTCATCTGTGTGTTATGTTTCAGTCAGAGTTTTTTTCCACAAAAAGCTGACGATTTTGCCATCATACCATGAAGCATTTTTCCAATTGACTGGCATCCATCTAATAGTTCCTTGGATTTATCTGTGGAAATATAACCACAATCCAAAGCTGTTTCTATCCAATGTTGAGTCTCTAATTGTTCGGCATCAGCATCAGTCAGTTTACTGACAAAGTGTTTTTCATATCTTCTCTTTCCCCATGCTTCAGCTATTTGCGCCCCAACAGATCAAGAGGACCTTCTAACTTGATCAGTGAGGGAGAAAGTCTCTTCTTTTGGGAACTCTCTGGAAATCTCAAAAATTTCCAAGGACAGTTTTTTAGAGGTATTGTAAACATTTAATTCCTTAAAACTTTTTACATATTATACTTTATTTCTCTTTTCAAGACTTAACGGCTATTTCTCCTGACTACAGACCACTGATCACTGCTTACCGATTACCAATTACTGTTTACAAATGACCAATTACCTGCCGTCTAATGCGATGGACAGGTGGTTTTATTTAGCTCTTTCTTATAAAATAATGTTGCAAAATAGCAATATATCTATCGATTCCCTGATCGATTTCTTCCAAATGGATAAATTCATCTGGGGTATGGGAACGGGCCGAATCCCCTGGCCCTATTTTAATGGATGGATGTGGTATCAAGGCTTGGTCTGATAGCGTAGGGCTGCCATAGCATTTTAAGTGCATCTCGTTGATCACCTTCCATATTTTATGCCCTTTGGGCAAGGCAGAAGAATTCAAGCGCATAGAGCGGGGCTGTAAATCTGCTTTCAGTACTTCTTTTAGCTCGTCCAAAGCTTCTTGCAGGGTATAGCTGTCGGTCACCCGGACATCGAGAGTGTACACGCATTTGTCGGGAACCACATTATGTTGGGAACCAGCCTGGATTATAGTAGCAGATACCTTGCTTTCTCCCAGATAATCAGAAACCCTTTTAAATTTGTAGTCTTTTATGGTATTGAGGTCGGGAAGGGCTTCATAGAGGGCATTGACACCTTCATTTCTAGCGGCATGCCCCGCTTTGCCCGTAACAGTAGCATCGATGACCATTAGTCCTTTTTCAGCCACGGCTACATCCAGCAGGGTGGGCTCTCCTACAATGGCCAGATGGATTTCGGGTAAGTCCTCTAGTAGGGCTGCAATTCCATTTTTACCGCTTATTTCTTCTTCTGCAGAGGCAGCCAAAATCAAGTTATAGGGTAATCTTTTTTCATAAAAATATAGAAAGGCAGCAATCAAGCTGACCAGACATCCACCGGCATCATTGCTCCCCAGTCCATAAAGCTTACCATTCTCAATGATGGCTTTATACGGATCTTTGGTATAGCCATTATTTGGTTTGACGGTATCGTGATGGGAATTGAGGAGAATACTAGGTAATTCTTGATCAAAGTGTTTGTTGACAGCCCACACATTGTTTTGTTTGCGCTTGACTTCTACGCCTTTTTGTGCAAGATAATCAGCCAGCAGCTGAGCAGTTTTATCTTCCTCCCGGCTAAGGGAGGGGGTTTCGATCATTTGCTGAAGAAGTTGTTTGGCTTCTTCTTTTAGGTTATGCATGAATCAGCTGGATCAGATTGTTTTTTAATAAAGATCGTATCGATGTCTTTCAATATTGGTGCCCGATTTCTTGCCTTTTGCTGCCAAAATCAGGTTTTCGGCTTTACCTAGCCAAACATTATTGACGCCTCTCTGCAAAGCACTGAAGGCATTGTCCAGTTTGGGGATCATTCCTGAGTGAATGACATTATCTCTCTTAAGTTCATCATAGATGTCTTCATTAATCTTTGGTACCAAAGAATCCTCATTCTCCTCATCTAATAGAACCCCTGCCTTGTTGAAGCAGAAGTAAAGCTTTACGGTATGCTTAAAGGCCATGGAAGTGGCGATTTCAGAAGCTATCGTATCGGCATTGGTATTCAATAAATTGCCTTTTTGATCATGGGTAATGGCAGAAAAAACAGGGACGATATCTTTTTCCAATAAAACTTCCAGCAGCTCAGTATCCACTTGCTTCACATCCCCCACAAAACCATAGTCGATATCCTTTACCGGTCTTTTGGCGGATCGAATTAGGTTCCCGTCAGCACCGGTAAAGCCCATTGCGTTTTGCTCAAGTTTCTGGAGCTTGGCTACAATTTTTTTATTGATCAACCCGGCATATACCATGGTCACAACATCCAAGGTGGCGGCATCAGTAATACGCCGGCCATCTACCATTTTGGGTTCTATGCCCAGGTTTTCACCAAATTTGGAAGCCATGACCCCACCGCCATGAACAAGGATCTTTTTTCCTTCCAGTCGCGCAAACAAGGATAAAAACTCGTTGAGTTTCTCGGGATTATCGATGACATTGCCACCAATTTTAACGATACTGATTTTCATGATAGGGTTATAGGTAGTTAGTGGTTAAACAGATTGTTTCAGAATCTCACTCAGTGCCGATTGTGCTGCATATATTCGGTTTTTTGCCTGATGTTGTACCAGGCTTCTCTTTCCATCCAAAATTTCATCAGAAAGCTCCACATTTCTTCTAACTGGGAGACAATGCATCACTTTCGCATTAGGTGCATTTACTAACTTTTGCTCGTTCAGCATCCACGATTCATCTGTACGGAGAATCTTTCCGTATTCATTGAATGCGCTCCAATTTTTTACATAAACAAAATCGGCATCTTCCAAGGCTTTGTCCTGGTCATGTTCTATCCTGGCCCCTTTGGTAAACCGTTTGTCCAGATCATAGCCCTCAGGGTGGGCAATGGTTACGTCATGGCCACATCCAATGGACCATTCTGCAAATGAATTGGCCACGGCATGTGGGATGGCCTTAATGTGAGGTGCCCAGGTCAGTACTACTTTAGGTTTATCTTTTTTCTTGTGTTCGGCAATGGTTACCATATCCGCTAAACTCTGCAAGGGGTGGCGAATGGCGCTTTCCAAGCTAATTACAGGCAGCCCGCTGTGCTGGATGAATTGAGTAAGAATGAAGTCCTCACTGTCCTCTTTTTTATTGGTAAGAGAAGGGAATGCCCTTAAGGCCAATACGTCGAAATAGCAGCCCAATACGCCGGCTGCGTCTTTGATATGTTCTACTTTGGCCTGGTTCATTATTGCTCCGTCGGCCATTTCCAATGCCCACCCTTCTTTGTCCATGTTCAACACGATGGCTTCCATTCCTAAGTTGGAAGCTGCAATTTGCGTGCTGACACGGGTTCTCAGGCTGGGGTTTAAAAATATCAGTCCAATTCTCTTTCCTGCGCCAAGGGTTTTGTCCAAAAGAGGATTCTGCTTGTATTCCAGTGCTTTTTGGATCAATCGATCGGCTAGGCTTTTGTTTTCAAATTGGGTGTAGTACTTCATCTATCTGTTTTTTGTTCTAATGGTTAGATGGAACTTCCGCTAAAAACCTTCATTTTGGAAAAGAGATGATGGGTTTTTAGAAACGTTTCATCGGTTAAATTAAGTCAATAGCGAATAATTCAGCCTAAGACAAAACATTCACCTTTTTTGGAAAGGTGAATGTTTGAGCAAAGGGCTTCACGTATTTTTGGCCAAATTACTGGACCTTATTAGTGGTTAACACAGCCTTTAACTTTTGAATAAATAAAGTTAAGGCTTTTGGTTCAATATTCAGCGGTGGAAGCAAACGAATCGTATGTTTACCCCCTGAGCTTCCTGTGAATATTTTATGTTCGTGGATCAAAGCGGAACGGACCGGGGCTGCTTCGACCTCCAGGTCAAAACCTATCATTAGGCCACGTCCTCTTACCTCAGTAACCCCCTCGATGGCTTTAAGCTGCTTCATAAGGGCTTCTCCATTTACCATGGCGGCTTCAATGAGGTTTTCATCTTCAATTACCTCCAATACAGCCAAGGCTGCTGCACAAGCCAAATGGTTACCTCCAAAAGTGGTTCCAAGAAGGCCATGGGATGCTTTGAATTCAGGACTGATCAGTACTCCCCCAATAGGAAAGCCATTGCCCATTCCCTTGGCCACAGTGATCAAATCTGGTTTTAACCCTTCTACCCATTGGTGGGTAAAGAATTTTCCTGTTCTGGCATAGCCGGACTGTACCTCATCCAGGATAAGTTTGGCTCCATATTTTTTGGTAAGTTCAGATAGTCCCAAAAGGAATTCATCATTCGGAACTTGAATACCACCAACGCCCTGAATGCCTTCCACAATTAAACCAGCAATATCTCCTTTTGCCAATTGGTGCTCTACAGCAGCCAAATCATTAAAAGGGAGAATATGGACATGCTCGTGTTCATTGAAAGGAGCAATGATTTTAGGATTGTCAGTCAATGCAACTGCTCCGGAAGTCCTGCCGTGGAACCCTTTGGTAAAGGCGATAAATCCTTTTTTGCCTGTGTCAAAGGAAGCTAGTTTCAGCGCGTTTTCATTGGCTTCAGCTCCTGAGTTACACAAGAAAAGGTCATAGTCAGGATAGCCTGAAACTTCACCAAGTTTGGTGGCAAGCTCTTTTTGGATTGGAATTTGAACGGAATTGGAGTAAAAGGCTATATTGTCCAATTGCTCTTTTATCCGCTTGGTATAGTGTGGATGGCTGTGGCCAATGCTGATTACTGCATGACCGCCATATAGGTCTAAATATTCTGTTCCTTGATCATCCCAGATTTTAGCTCCAGAGGCTTTTACGGGAGTGACATTGATCAAGGGGTAAACATCAAATGGTTTCATGTTTTTAGGAATTAAAAAACTAAACTTTTTAGTCGAAGGCCCTCTTTTTCATTCAGTCCAAAGGCAAGGTTGTAGTTTTGTACAGCTTGGCCAGAAGCACCTTTGAGTAGGTTATCGATTGCCGAATAGATGATCAACTGTCCAGCTTCTTTTTTTAGGTGTACGACACATTTGTTGGTGCTCACTACTTGCTTCAGGTCAATGTCCTTTTCGGTTACATGCGTAAAGGCAGCATCGGCATAAAAGTCTTTGTAGATTTTGTATGCATTCTCAAGGGAACCTTCATAAGGGAAGTAAGAGGTTATCCAGATCCCTCTTGAGAAATTTCCCCTATAAGGCACAAATAGGAGGTTTTGGTCAAAGCCTTCCTTAAGTTGTCCAAAAGTTTGTTTGATCTCTTTGAGGTGCTGATGGGTGAAAAGCTTGTAAACGGATACATTTTGGTTTCTTTGACTAAAATGTGTGGTCTCACTTAACTTTTTGCCGGCTCCCGTGCTGCCTGTTATGCCTGTAATATGAACATCGCTTTTTACCAGTCCTGCGGAAATGGCAGGGGCCAGCCCAAGCTGAATACCCGTGGCAAAGCAACCAGGGTTGGCTATGCGCTTGGCACCTCTTGTTTTGCCGGCATTCACTTCAGGAAGTCCGTAGAGAAAGCCATTGGACTCATCACGGAAATCCGTGCTTAGGTCAATGATGACAGTATTGTCATCAAATTTATTTTCTTCCAGGAAGCTTTTAGCCTGTCCATGAGGCAGTCCCAAAAACACAGCATCCAGGCCTTCAGTTTTCACTTCATCTGTAAAGACCAAATCGGAATCTCCGATCAGGTCCGGGTGCACTTCATCTATTTTTTTGCCCTTTTGGCTGTTGCTGTGGATATATACCAGTTCACAATGGGGGTGGTGCACAAGAATTCGCAGTAACTCCCCTCCAGTATATCCAGCAGCGCCAATAACGGCCGTTTTGATTTTAGTCATTGTCTAAGGTTTGGTTCACTTTATGGAAAATTGCAGTTTGGTTGCCTAGGATTTTGGTAAATCCTTTGACGTCTTCAGCCGTGTAGCCTTTGTTCATTTCTCCATAGCTACCAAACTTCGCAGACATTAAGTCGTGCTCAGAGTTGATACCAATAAGCTGGAATTGATAAGGTTTCAAGGCTACTTTTACCTCCCCGGATACAAACCGTTGGGTATCCTGAAGGAAAGCTTCCAAGTTCCTCATGATAGGGTCCAGATAGTGTCCCTCATGCAGATGGTTGCCGTAGAATTCGGACAACTGGTTTTTCCAGAATGTTTGCCATTTGGTCAAGGTGTGTTTCTCCAGCAACTGATGCGCTTTGATGATGATCAAAGGAGCAGCAGCTTCAAAGCCCACGCGGCCTTTGATGCCAATGATAGTGTCTCCTACATGGATGTCACGGCCAATAGCATAAGGGTCGGCCAATGCCTGAACTTTCAGGATAGCATCAACCGGGTTGTCAAAGGTTTGCCCATTGACACCTTTTAGCTCACCCGCTTCAAACTGTAAAGTGATGGTTTCCGGCTCTGTTTTGGTCAATTGGGTAGGGTAGGCTTCTTCGGGCAAGGTATCACCAGAAGTCAAGGTTTCTTTGCCTCCCACTGAAGTGCCCCAGATACCTTTGTTGATGGAGTAAGCCGCTTTTTCAAAGTTCATCTCCACTCCATGCTTTTTGAGGTATTCGATCTCTGCCTCACGGCTCAGCTTCAAATCCCGGATAGGAGTGATGATTTCTGCTTCTGGTAGGATGGTCTGGAAGATCATATCAAAACGTACCTGATCGTTACCCGCACCAGTACTTCCGTGGGCAACAGCTTTTGCTCCTATTTTTTTAGCATATTCAGCCAGGGCTTTGGCCTGAAGGATTCTTTCAGCACTTACAGAAAGCGGATAGGTTTGGTTTTTCAGTACATTTCCAAAAACCAAGTATTTGATCACTTCATTATAATAAGTTTGGGTTACATCCAACACCTCAAAAGAGGCAATGCCCAACTTACCTGCCCTTTCTTCAGTGGCTTTCAATTCTTCTTTACTGAATCCACCGGTATTAACCAGAACGGCGTGTACCTCGTAGCCTTTTTCCTTGGACAGGTGAATTGCGCAAAAAGTGGTATCCAAACCACCGGAATATGCTAAAACAACTTTCTTCATTTTATATTAATTCTAATGTTTTATTGGTCTTTTTTTTTATACCAGTAAAGACTGCGCGCTTCATACGGACCAGTCGTTCGAAAATGCCTAGGTTTTTGTCAAAATCCTTGCGCATAGCCACCTCTTTTTTCTTTTGGTCTTTAGGGACGTAGAGCATGGCAGTGCAAAGGCAGTTGCTGCGGTTTTTACTTTTCAGAATCTCATAGTTGACACAGCTCTGGCAGCCTTTCCAGAATTCCTCATCATCTGTTAGGTCAGAATAACTTACCGGGATATAACCCAATTCGGAGTTGATTTTCATCACCGCTGCTCCCGTTGTCAGGCCAAAAATCTTGGCATTAGGGTATTTGGTACGGCTTAGTTTGAAGACTGCGCGTTTGATTTCTCTGGCCAATCCTGATTTTCTAAAGTTTGGAGATACTATCAAGCCGGAGTTGGCAACGAACTTGCCATGGCTCCATGCCTCGATATAGCAGAATCCAGCCCATTCACCTTCCTTGGAAAGGGCAATAACGGCCTTTCCTTCCATCATTTTTTGGGTGATGTAGTCTGGGGAACGCTTGGCAATGCCAGTGCCACGAGCCTGTGCAGACAAGGCCATTTCATCGACAATGGCTTGGGCGTACTTACAGTGCTGCACTCCCGCAGTCTGTATGATAAATTGACTTTTTGTCATATTCGGTATTTATCGATGGAGTCTGAATTGGCTCTATATCCCGACAGTGTTTTGCCAACTGTTTGACTCCTGAAAGTTCTAAGAAATAAATTTGATTGGGTAGTATGACATCCGCGTAGGATATCCATAATATTAGCAGGGACTAGGCCCTAAAAAGGCTCCTAAAGTCTTTCCTAGGTGAAAAAATAGGCATAGCAATACTGTTAATGGAAAGAATGTCCATTGCGTTATTGAGGTTTGCTATGTTGATTAAATTGCTCATTTCTCTAATGCGGTACAAATGTTCAAATTAAACATTAAATATACAAAACATTTTTAGATAAATTTTATGAATCCGTCCATTCAGATAATATTTGAATCGAGACATTCTCCATATCATTGAATTAATTTTGGGCCGGCGGTAGATTTTGCCGTGTATCCTTTGGTGGTTTAGAACGTTTCTTTACTTTTTTTAGTTCAAGTCTGGTTGAGTAAGGGTGTAGGGGGTATTATGTTCTGTTTGTTGAAAGAAAGTTAAACCCGAAATATGCAATAGAAAATCTATTGCGGTCTGAAACTGCTTTAAAATCAGTCGCTTTGCTACTGTTTTCGACTTCAACATCCGCCGCGGCGGATACCTCAGTCTCCAAACAGTCTGATTTTCTTGCACTTTCAAACCTCATCACGAATCCTATTGCATAATCCGGGTTAAAGAAATGCCTTTATTGTCGGAATTTTATATAAGTGAATCTGATTATCCGCTATGATGCCGGTAACCTTAAATTCTTTGCTCAAATGGTCGGAAAACCTGCCCCGGTGGATATCAGGGTCTGAAGTCTGAAGACCGAAGCAGCTGATGTCTTAATCAAAACGATCATTTCGATTCCCTTTTAATCTTTTACTGGTGCAATTGTGGATATTCATATAAGTGAAAATCAGCTTTCGTTTTTTTTTATAGGTAGGGTTTATGCATGGGAACTAGTGAAACGAGGTTTGTATGTAGATAATTATTAATCAATGCTTTGAATCCCAAGGTTTTTTTGACTAAATTTGTCAAAAACTATTTTGTCAAATGAAAGCATTGGCCAATACTTTACAAAGGGCAAGGGAAGCAAAGAGGTTTACTTTGAAGGCAGTCGTTAAGCATACTGGTGTTGATGCCGGGCTTATCAGCAAGTTTGAAAGAGGTAAAAGGCTTCCTTCGGAGGCTAACCTTGTGGCCCTTGCTGAGGCTTATAATCTTCCTTTTGAGGCTTTGAAAAAGCAATGGTTGGCTGAAAAGATCATCAATTTGGTTCAGTATGAGGTAGATGCGGCTGAGATTTTGGCCCTGGCAGAAAGTAGGGTGGAGTACCTGGCGGGTGAGAAAGCTTTGGTACTGCAAAATATCCCTTCAGAGGTTCTTGACAAATTGGCCAAAATCGATGCTCTGAAAGAGGTTTGGCAGCAAAAGCGGCCTCTAGGAGCCACTCAGCTCCAAAAGATGAAGGAATACTTTAATGTGGCCTATACCTTTGAAAGCAACCGCATTGAAGGCAATACCCTGACATTGCAGGAGACCCACTTGGTCATCAATGAGGGGATTACGATTGGAGGAAAGTCCTTGCGGGAGCACTTGGAGGCTATCAATCACGCTGAAGCGGTGGACTATCTGGAAAAGTTGATAGAAGACAAAATGGATATCAACCAAAGATGCTTACTGGAACTTCACTATCTAATCCTAAAAGGAATCGACAGGGAAAACGCCGGTCTGTACCGGTCTGTACCTGTAAGGATCAGTGGCAGTGAGCATGTGCCGCCTCAACCTTATTTGTTAGGTAAGCTGATGGAGGATTATTTCTTACATTATCAAAGCCAAAAAAATATTCTTCATCCGGTGATTTTGGCAGCAGAAGTCCATGAGAGACTGGTGAGTATTCACCCTTTTGTGGATGGGAATGGCCGGACCAGTAGGCTGATGATGAATTTGGTGCTGGTGGGGCATGGCTATACCATTGCCAATCTGAAGGGGGACAATGCTTCCCGTTTGGCTTATTATAAAGCCTTGGAAGCAGTGCAGGTGAATAATGATCCCGTGCCCTTTTATCATTTGGTAGCAGATGCTGTAAAGGACTCTTTGGAGCAGCATTTGGAGATGGTTTAGGTCTCTAAGCTTGTTTAAGGGACATCATTTAATTTTACTTTGGGGTAGCTTTTGACTATACTCAATGGCTACCTTTTTTACTCTTAAAAAGGTATTAGGCAAGTTCAGAAACTGAGATTTGTTTTCTGAACTTTTGGTAATTTATACTTAGGGGCTTTAATCAGCTTAATTCTCCCTACCCAAGACTCCCTACTCCCTACTTCTTATAACACATACATCAGCACAAACAAGATCACTAACAGGATAGCCACGATCTGAATAATGGGGCTTCTCTTAGGAAATTCGTATTGGCAGATGGGGCAGATTTTGACTTTGGCATCTACTTCCATAGCGCAGGAGGGGCATTCTTTGGTTTTCATGGTTTAATTAT
>Ga0207773_100679_pt1 | contig 12028 bp, 11 predicted proteins | sample TtaePargueraPR_2_FD_187281 | JGI IMG/M metagenome (GOLD analysis project Ga0207773, IMG submission 187281) | Aerobic enrichment media microbial communities from Bioluminiscent Bay, La Parguera, Puerto Rico - Tt and M1 (3) (SPAdes) | ecosystem: Environmental > Aquatic > Marine > Unclassified ...
AGTTGTAAATGGCATCTACACCTAGGGGGCTTTAGCAGAGTGGTGACTTGGACCTAAATTTTCCCCAGTTAGGTGTAAGGTAGCCAATAAGGAGATGGCCGTAAGCAGGTATAAACAGGAGACTTAATAGTGCCGGCATATTATTCTTCACCTTTATAAAGTTAAAATGATGGAAATAGATTTCCCAGTGCTTGACATAGGACCTTTCGCCATGGAATCAAATACCTTGTCGTTAATGCTTATAGATTTGGCCTTGTAAAATGAAGGGTCAATGCTGATTTCCCAATTTCCAATATCCTGAATAATATTGATGTGGACTTCATTTCCTTCCTTCTTGAATTCCATTGTCATGCTATTATCAGCGATGATTACATTTTCTATTTTGGCTTCGTTCCAGGTACTTGGCATTTGAGGCCGGATGCGGATAGTTCTGTTTTGAGCATCTGGGCAGATCCCAAAAAACTGAGTTACTACCGGTACTGTATAGCTATACAAGTTCCAGGCCTGTGCCATCATGCCATAGTCAGGAGAAACTTCATAAATGGATCCAGGCAATGCGAATCCGAATGACTTTGTGATTCGCTTCAAATAATCCAATGCCCGGTCTGGTCGGCCATAGTTATTTTCCGAAATAGCCTGAACCCCCGTTGGTAAGGTCATGACTGCCCCCGTGTAGGAGAATACTTTACTGCCGGTAAAGGTACCGTCAGCGGATTCTGAGGAATCATCCCTGTCAATACCGGTTACAAATACACCAAAAGGATTCACAAACTTGCTTCCCTTATTCAATGCTTTGATTGCTTTCTCAGGAGGTGCTATTCCCATTTCCATAGGTGTATTTACAACCCAGTTGTGGAAAAATACAAAGCCTTGTTTCTTACTTGGCGGATAGGAGGATATTTTTTTCTTACTTGCTTTGAGTTCCTCTACCGCCCAGGGTTTATGGAGTGTGTCCGCACGGACAATGGCAGCATCAATAAGATGAAGCGCTTCGGTGGCCGTACCTATAAAATCCGCATAGGAGTTAAAGTCTTCCACCCAAAATTCATCGTTGATTTTTTCTTTAAGCAGATCAGCGGTATGTTGATAATTTTCTGCCTGCTCTTTTTCGCCCATGACCAGAGCCATTTGGGCGGCATCTGAAAATGCTTTCTGGGTATAGGCAGCTACGTCTATCATTTCTGATTCCAGTCCGTGGATTTCCATCATGCCATACCCTTCAGGGAACAGGTTACCGTCTTTGTCATTTTCTTCCATCAGCCATACCAATCCTTTTTTGATAAAAGGATAATATTTTTCTAAGAAAGCTTTGTCACCTGTCCACTGATAAACCCACTGGATCAAGGATACAAATTGTGGCGTTTCATTGATGTTTCCTGGATTGAAAATTACCCCGTTGGAACTTACCTCATGGATAATCCTTCCATTGCCGTTCGTTTCGGAAAGCTTGTGGATAAGTTCGATGGTGCTGTACACCAGGTCTTTTCTTCCTGTTGCGATTGCTCCTTTAAGTGTATAGGTATTGTCCACACCAAACCACCACGGGTAGTCTGGCATTCCTGCTCCCAGGCCTCTGCCTATTTCGGGAACATCTCTTACCAGCCATTCTGTATTGTATTTTACCCACTCGAATGCCAACTCCAATTCTTTATCAGGAATAGTGATTTTGGATTTTGACGCTATTTTTTCATAGAGCTTGATTTTGTCCTTTAAATAGGTTTCAGCATGCCTTGATAATAAATCATACGTTTTTTCGGCCGAGATTTGATTTTTACGTGAGCCGGCAATGAAAAAACGGATTGTTTCAGTTTTTCCCGGTTTTACAGCTATTTTGTATCGGAGATTCGAAGACTTGCCCTTTCCTTGCGGCCTGTAAGTGCAGGAACTATCCCTCTTTTCACTCGGTATTCCAAGTTTATTTGATCCGAAAAGCACGTACCATTCATTAGAAGCATCTTTCCCTCTCCAAGCTTTTCTGTTTTCATCAAAAGACAAATTATCCGTATCGTCTTTCATCCCGGCCCTTTCTCCCAGCCATACGGGCATCAAATCTACGTAACCTGTGAAATTGAACTCGAGGTACTTTTGATTTTTTCCAAGGTTGGTAAATGTATATTCCACTGTTAAACCTTCTGTATGTTCCGGCGCAAATTGGAATCTGGAAATTTCCAGTTCGGGAATTGTTGAGGAAAAAATATGTTTGTTTCCAAAAGGATAATTGATAAAACTATCGGCGCTATCCAAACAGTATGAACTCCCTTCTATGTGAACAGAATTGGTAAACCCATCCATAAGTTTGATCGGATGATTCCATATCCCGCCCATTTCACCTTCTACATGCCATCCCAAGTCGGGAAATGTCCCATCCTGATGACCGACCATATATACGCGATCCGCAGCAGTGACAAACGGTGAGTTTAGGTATTCCTTTTTCCCGACTATACCCTCTGTGTCTTGGATTATCGATTCAAGCGGGACCTGCTTTGAGCCATTTTGACAAGAAACAAAAGCTAAAGTCAGAAATGTAAATAAGGTGCCTATTCTATTCATAATTGATATAATCAAAGGCTTAAGCCAGGTTAATAATGAATTTAACCTATTAATTAACACCTATCAAGATGCATGTATAAAAACGGCAATTTGATTCTATCAGGTGTAATCTGAGACTAGACCTGGCCCGTATGGCCCAAGGTCTTCAGCTTAGCGGTGACTTGGACCCAAACTTTCTCCAGTCTTTGGATTGGTAATTAAAAGCCAATTCAATAGGAAGGATACCTACCCCCGTTCGGCGTAGTTACTTTGTTTCAACTTTACGTCACATCTTTCCGAAGATGATTTTCATCTTGGATGGTAGAGCGACTAGGTGTAGTCTGTGACTACACCTTCCTATCCTTGGAATTTGTAATTCCAGTAAGCTAGGACTATTTTCAATCATGGGTGATGCCTATCAAATCAGCGACCAAGAAATGCTTTATCGAAGGGGATTATTGGTAGGATATGGCTTGTAATAACTTACTGTGCCAGTATTTTGGCCATCGCAAATGGCCTAATGACGTTGATGATGCTAAATGGAGGCCATAGATATAAGAGGTCGTCTCAAAAGTAGTTTTCACAATCCCCTGGCCAATTTTCATTCCGGAATTAGAATAATTGCGATTTGATAATCGAAATTCTATCTAGGATATCTGAATGAATGGCTCGAATCACAATCTCGATATCGGGACAAATCTCGAATCACCGTTGAATTCTCATTAAAGGCAGAATATTATTTGGTGAGTTGACAGTGGATTTTTATTTTGAGACAGCCTCTAGGTGAACAAGCTATACCTGGACGCTCATACAATGAACAAGAGGTGGGAGTGATAAATACCTTATGTGGGGTATTTTATTTGTATTATGCATTCTTTAGTTTTAATGGATATCTTCATCAGAAATGTATAAGAATAATTGATGAGCGTTTGTAAACGGATAATTGGCTATACTTGGATAGCATATTTAAGAGATCCATATTGTAATGGATTGGCATGATGATGAATATTACAGTTAAATGGTAAATGATCATAAATATGAAGGCTCCTCTTGTTGAGGTAATAATTGTCGGCATAGCAATAAGATAAAATAATGAACATCAACCAAAAGCATCCCGGAAACTTGAAAACGATAATTGTATTTCTCATTACCATAATAGTAGGTTTTATACTCTTCGTAATACCAAACCTTTTTTTCGGTATTACTGAATTTAACGGTGGACTAAAAGGAATCAATCTATTTTATATGGCTTTATTCCAATTACTTACTGTTGTCCCTTTAATCTATTATTCCCTTAAGGTTTTAAATAAAAAGCCAAAATATATAGGTTGGACAAACAAAAAATGGAAATCTGATGCATTGCTGGGGATAATTGTCGGATTACTATGGGCTGGTTTACAGACCCTTTGGATAATTCCATATACTGGTGGAGCTGAAAGACCTGATATTTCACAAATGGTTGAAATGATAAATGGCTCTAAAGAAGGACTTTTATCATATCTCTTTTTGGGTATAGTCGGAGGTGGGATTGTGGAAGAAATTTATCATCGTGGTTTTTTTATCAGTATTTTAAAGAGCACTTTCAAAAATCCAAAAATTGGCCTTTGGGTTTCGGCCATTTTAGCAGTTATTTTCTTTGCTTTAGTTCATCTACCTGATAGTACTTTAGACTGGTTTGATATTTTGGTTCCATCAATAGCTTATACCTTGCTTTTTGTCTTCACAAAAAGATTGACGGCTTCCATAATAGCACATGGAATTTACAATATGACTGTAATTATATGGGGATTTCAAACTTATTGATAATCTCCTCTTGGAAGGCAGAGCGACTAGGTGTAGCCTGTGGCTTCTTCCAATCCTTGGAATTTGTAATTCAAGTAAGCTTGAATTATTTTCAATCGTATGTGATGCATATCAAATTAGCGACCAAGAAATGCCTTATCGAAGTGGATTATTGGTAGGATATGGATTGTGAAAACCTACTACACCAGTATTTTGGCCATTGCAAATGGCCTACTGACATGAATGATGCTAAGGGGATTCGGAAGATATCTAGGTGTAGATGCAATCTCACCCAGGCAAGAGGAATATTCACGGACTTAAGGCTACTGGCTTGATTGTGTAAAATCATATTAGCCAAAACCCATGATTCATTTGAGAAAAAAATCAGGCTACCTTTTTTGGGGTAGCCAAAATAAGCCATCAATTGGTTTTTTTTCTCTTTGACAATCTGCTCTCCCTTGGAGAAAAATGGTAGGGGTGGGCTTTTATAAGAGAATACTGATGAAAAATGCCTTTACAGTGTATCCCCAGATTTTTATCATACCAAGAACATTCTACATGGTGGTTGCTGGAACCGGATAAAATACCACCTCCCGGTTGTGGTCAGTCAGTTATACCTTCCACAAGTTCAAGCATCATTGAAATTGCCTTGGAATCACTTGGGGGCGGTGGAGCCTGATCTGCTTGGGAATCGGGTCCCAAAAATGTTCCTGTAAGTGTGATTCGATGGTTGTCTTCATTTAATGGGCTCAGATCCATGTACAATTCATACTGCCAATCCATCTTGTTATTGTCCTCTTTGCGAATGACAAATACATTGGCATAGGGAGCTTTTCCCAGTCTGGCATCATTTACTTCTACCATATCCGTTGAATACTCCAAAATCTCCTCTTTGCTCTCCCCTCCAATGCCCGTGTCACTGCTAATAGAAAGGTTTATACTTGCCAAGCTACTGATTTCTTTTTCCCAGCTTACGCTATAATAGTAAACATAGGGGACCTTGGGATAGCTGCCCATATCGGTAAAGGAGGCATCTGAACCTAATGTATAGCCGTTTATGAACGATAGAACAGCTTCATGGACCTGATCTGCATTGGTAAGATGCCTTAGGCGGACAGTATCTTCAGTAGCTCCATCAGGGGATTCTTCCTGTTTATTGATACAGGACAGCAAAAGTAGGGAAAGGCACAGCAGGCCAATCGTACGGGGATAGTTAAAAATTTCTTTCATAGTCAAAAATTAAGTTGGTTTAGCATTTTATTTTAAAGGTATTCAATCCCATGATCTGCAGCATTTACAGTTTGATAAGTTCCACTCTCCTGTTTTTTGCCCTGCCCTCAGCAGTACCGTTATCAGCAATGGGGTCTTGAGCTCCAAAACCTTTTGCAGAAAGTCTGGATGGGTCAATGCCATTTTTGACCAATTCCTTTACTATGGTTTCTGCCCTTGACTCGGATAGGTTTTGGTTATGGCCATTACTTCCTGTATTATCGGTATAGCCATGGACCGCAATTTTAAGGTGTTTATCCTCCTTTAGCACTTTGACTATTTCCAGTACGGCCTCTTCTCCCTCAGGTTTTAAAGAAGCTTTGTCTGTATCAAAATTGATATATAGAACCGATTTTCCATCCTCGATCAGTTCTTTTTGAATTTGCTCAGCTTTTAAAAGAGCAATGGTTTGGACAAATGGTTCTTTCTGTACAATCTGTAGGGCCCCACCAGCCGTATTGGCATCAAACTGGATGTGGATATCATCTCCATCTGGCCGGCGTATGATATAGGAATGAATGGTATTATTATAAAAATCCAAGGAGCCCTCCTCTCCCAAATATCCGGCATTTTCTTTCATAAATTGTATTTGCTCCGGTTTGAATTTCCCTTCAAATACTTTCACACCACCAGCTGCCTTGATTGCCTCGTCATAACTCTTTATAAAATAAGGCCTCGACCATTCGCTGTTTTCTGAACTCATCATATTGGATTTAAAAGAGCGGCCGCTGATTTTTTCCAGCTTGCCATTTTCTCCTATGGGGAAGTAGATCTCATCATAATCCCTTTGCAGTGGTTTACTTTCGTATTGAATACCTTTTGGCAAACTGAAAAAAGGAATAGAGCCTAAATCTGCCTTGGAAATCGGGATAGTATCCTTATCGATATCATTGACACCTTCTGTGAAGACAAAGCTATGTAATTGAGGAATCTTTGTTGCTGTAGCTGCATTAGACAGATTTCTATTACTAGTAAAAGCCACAGAAGGGGCAAGTACAAGTAATAAAGCAGCAAGTAGTGGTTTTGTAGTTGGCTTTAAGTTCATTTTTATGTTTTTATTTATTCTTCTTCTTCTTTATATTCCAATATATCTCCTGGCTGGCAATCAAGGGCTTTACAAATTGCTTCAAGGGTTTCAAATCGGATGCCCTTTGCTTTTCCGGTTTTCAGAATGGATAAATTGACCGTGGTAATTCCAATTTTGTCGGCTAATTCCTTACTCTGCATTTTTCGCTTTGCCAGCACCACATCCAAGTTTATTACTATTGCCATAACTAAATATACAATTCTTGTTCATTTTGCAGACCTATCCCTTGCATGAAAATCTCGGAAAGAAAATAAATGAGGATACCCAAGATAAAATGTACCAGGATAAGTACCCACATGGCATTTGGAATTTCTACAAAAAAAGAGGCAAACAAGGTAACTGGAAAAGGGATAAACAGGTTACTTCGATAGAATAACCGAAGGTGTTTGACATTTTCTTTGGTAAATAATTTAGCCCGGGTAAAGACCCTGAACACATTTGAAGCAAAATAGAAAAACAAGGCATAAAGCAGCAATGGAACGGTAAATGAGCAAATGATATAGAACATGTTGTTTTCTACTATCAAGAATATATTTTCCGAAAATGGAAATAGTAGATATAGCATTGCTTCATTTTCAGAAATATTAATACTGGAATCTGTCACTATGCAAAACAAAGAGTAAATCAATACACAGAAATTAGAAATGGCTATCACCCTTAGAAGGTTGTATAACACCCTGGCGATTAGTTTCGATTGCCCCATAATTCTTAAAATTAGGAATCCCTTCAATAGACTATTACGACCTATTTAAACTCATATTGGACTGTAGACACATCATCATCGAAAGTATGTGTCAGAGCAGCTTCTGCTTGGCCATCGATTACTGGTTCTATTTTTAGTACATAGGAATGGGTATCACTACTAAACCCTCCTGCAGTAATGTAAACAGAGGATAATGGTACTACACTTTCTAAGATCACTGTTCCTGCCAAAATCTCATCTTCATCGATGATGATGGTTTTTTGATTGTTTTGTAAAACCCCATTCAGTTTAAAAATGGTTGAGGTATGTCCATCAGCTGGGCCTCCACCAATTGTTATGCTAATATAATCACTTGTTTGAAAACCCGAAGCCGATATTGTAAACTTCATGCTTTTTCCCTGAGGCAATCCAGGAATATCATCATCTTCGGAACAGTAGGTGAAGAGCGCTAAGGTCAGTAAACCTGATAGCAGAATGGATAAGGTGTGTTTGGATACATTGAATTTCATACGCACAGTAAATAAAAATGGTTAAAAAACGTCTCTTGATAACTGAATTAATTATTGTTACAAATATAATAATTAAAATAAAACAATAAATAATTATGAAAATGTTTTAATCTTCAAAACCTAGTCATCCATGCAAAATTTTAATCTCATTAGGGGCTAATTCTCCTAGGCTTGCCTCGAATCATCAAATAAATCCCGCTTTATGCCTCGCGGGCTTGCCCTGAGGTAGTTTACTTGTTTTGATTATCCACTTTAGCGACAGGGTCAAAATCATATTCTGAAAGTAACATCTATGCGAGAGGGCTGTCCCTAGGCGATTCAGCGAGAGTTGATGAGGTCAGGAAATGGGAAGAGGGAAATATACCCCATATAGGGTATTGAAAAGAAAGGATGTAAGGCTTAAGTTTGAGGAGTCAAGATTAATCAAATTTTTAAAATAAAAATGAATTATGGGATTGTTATCATCTTTGCTTGGTAATGCCGGGGCCGTGGACCAAGAAAAATTGAAAGTAGATTATGGCCAGCTATTAGTGGACAATGAAGAAATAGAAATCGGCTTTAAGCTGGTTCGTGATACGTTCATTTTTACCAATAAGCGGTTGATCTTGGTGGATAAGCAAGGCTTGACCGGTAAAAAAGTGGAGTATAAGTCGATCACTTATAAAAGCATCAGTCGGTTCAGCATTGAAACATCAGGAACCTTTGACCTGGACGCAGAATTAAAAATCTGGATATCCAGCGAACAAGTCCCTTCCATCTCCAAAAAATTCAATAAATCGGTCAATGTGTACGATGTGCATAAGGTCCTGTCTCAATATGTTTTGGGATAAGGCTAGCTGCCTGGATTAGCTGAACCCCTTCAACAGGGGGCAATGGAATTAAAATAGGAAAAACAGCCGGCTTAAGGCAAGGTATAGATTGCTTTAAAACACATTTACACTACGTGTTATAAGCGACATAAAGACAAGAATGAGGCAAAGACTTAATTGAAAGAAACTTTTGTAATGAGATAAGGCCATGGCAAAAAGTAAATTGTTAAAAATGCACAATATGGGCATCGTTGTAGAATCCCTCGATAAGGCCATCGCTTTTTTCACCGAGTTAGGTCTGGAGCTCGAAGGGCGAGGAGCAGTTGAAGGAGAATGGGCAGGACGTGTAACTGGGCTTGGAAATCAGTCAGTAGAGGTTGCGATGATGGTTACTCCCGATGGACATAGCCGGCTTGAACTTTCCCAATTTCTCAGCCCGCCTACTTTGTCAGATCACAGGACTGCTCCCGTGAACTCACTTGGCTATCTACGTATGATGTTCAATGTTGAAGACATTGACGAAGTAGTAGCCAGGCTTACCAAGCATGGTGCTGAGCTTGTTGGTGAAATCGTCCAATATGAGAACATTTACCGGCTTTGCTACATTCGTGGGGTTGAGGGACTCCTAATTGGACTGGCAGAAGAACTTGGTAATTAATGAGCAGTGGGTGCATTGACCGTTAGTGGAATAGGGGGGGTTAAGAGGATACCATCTTGGAGACCAGTATAAGTTGAGCTCCCGATTTGGTTTGGAGATCTATTACTCTCCCGGTAATGTTTTTTGGGAGAAGCATATGGGGATTAGTGACGGATATAGGTCGGGTTTGGAGTTTGGCAAGATAGGTCAGGAATTTTCTTTTGGAATCAACTATCTTCTAATCAAATAAGGTAAGGCTAAGATTGACAATATGAGGTGCTTTTTTGTATTGATTTTGTTTTTCTAGTATCCACAAACGTGTTTTATGTCTTAGGAAAAATTAAAATTTCATGAAATGAAGAAGGTTATTCTAAATCTAGCGGTTACCCTTGATGGATTCGTTGAGGGACCAAATGGGGAAATTGACTGGTGCAGCATGGATAATGAGCAGGAAAATCAGGCTGTCGATGCTCATTTTGATCAATTTCTGGATGGAATTGACACTATTTTTTATGGGCGGGTCAGTTACGACATGTGGGGTGAACATCAACCGGCAGAAAATGCTCCACCAGCGGAAAAGAAACTGTGGAAAGGGGTTCATGCAAAAAGGAAATATGTATTTTCGAATAAGCCCAAAAACTCCAGTAATGCAAAGTATATCACTTCCAATATCAAAGATCAAGTGCTTGCAATCAAAAGCCAGCCAGGTAAGGACATTTGGTTGTATGGCGGAGCAGGACTTGTAACCAGTTTTATGAACATGGGACTAGTAGATACTTTTCTTTTGGCTATACATCCAGTGGTTTTAGGTGCAGGCAAGCCTCTTTTTACTGACATTAAAAACCGAATGGATCTGAAGTTAAAGCAGGTCACTAAATCTGAATCAGGCGTCATCCTATTGGAATATGATACAATTTAATAGGAATGGCAACTGTTCTGTTTCCAAATGATCCGGAAATGGAATAATAGTGATGACCAAATGTAAGGCACTGCTTGTGTTTCATGTCTTTATCGAATCGGTGACTTGTAACAAACAATAATAAAATCTCCTGACTCCCTTATGCCATAGTCAGTAGCCAATCGAAAAGCAATAGTTCCCCCAGGAATTCCCCGATACCTATTCAATGCCTAGTGCTTGGTACTTTATATTTGGCGAAAAAAAAAGAAAATGTGGTGCTTTTTGGGGGGAGGGTGAAAGGATCTTTTGTAAACATCATAGAAAGAATGATGGTGTTGCAAAATCCATAACATTATTATAAAAGTTATTATGAATATCCGCAATTGCACCGGTAAAGATTAAAAGGGAATCGAAATGATCGTTTTGATTAAGATATCAGCTGCTTCGGTCTTCAGACTTCCGACCCCGATATCCACCGGGGCAGGCTTTCCAACCACTTGAGCAAAGAATTTAACCCGCATTATTCATTAGCCTATCTATTGCGACCTAAAGGCCGCGTCGGACAAAATCAGTCGCTACGCTTCCCGATTGCAAGATCGGGACTGGTTTTCTTGTAGTTTCAGCTCTTCCCGACAGAGCCGGGACAGGCTATGACGATTTCTAATGTATAAAGCAGGTTTAAGGTTACTGGCATCATAGCGGATAATCAGAAAAGTTATTATTGATTCCCTATAATACTCCACAAGCAACCGTTTTATTTTTGTATTGGATGAGATGCTATTTATTGAGAGAGTAAAAATATATTTTTAAAAGCATTTGTTGAAAACGATATCATAATGTGTGATTGTAAATAAGTGTGTTTAATGTGTTAATTTGATGTTTTTTGATAATCTATACCTTTGTTTCGAATAAAACTGACTTTGTTTATAAATAATTTCTGAAATCGGTTGTATTCATGAAAATTACTTTTGATATTTACAAGAGTGTTGGTTATGTGGCCGGGGACTGTTCCATAGCATGTCATTTCGATGTTAGGAGAAGTCCCATGGACCCTGTGCCTGAGAAAATCAGAAACTTCGGGTTATTCTTTTGATGAGAATGACACTCAAATTCGATATATAAGGCAGCCTCTTATTTTAACCGGCGAAGGAGTGGGCCAATTATATTTTAATAAATATAACGGTTAACTAAAACGATTTTAAATCTATTGCTAAGGCGTTAAAGAGAGGGGAGGCTAATGTTTGCAGTGACGAGTGTCTGGAGGACCGCTCCAGTCAAACGGTGATAGCTTTTAAGGATCCATTTCTAATTGGTAGATAAGGCAAATTTACCAGGGCATATTGAAAGTGGATGCCTCAAAGTAGGGGTTGTTATAGGTTATGGCAGTGGCTTGGAGAAAAGGAGAAGCTATTGGTTTAAAAGGATTAAAATGAATTTAAACTATTCCTTAAAATGGCATGGACCAGGGGATCAGATCAACCTGGCGGAAATTAGACGAGCCGGGGCTAGCGGGGTTGTGACAGCGTTACATGATCTTCCCCACGGGGCAGTGTGGCCTATGGAGATGATTAAGGAGCGAAAACAATTGATTGAAAAAGAAGGGCTGAACTGGACGGTAGCAGAAAATGTCCCAGTCCATGAGGCTATCAAATCCCGAACAAATAATTTTGATTTGTTTATAAATAACTACCGTAAGACATTGAGGAATTTGTCTGCGAATGGAGTGCGCACTATCTGTTATAATTTTATGCCATTTTGGGATTGGGGGCGAATAAAATTGGAACAAAGAAGTGCGGGGCAGTTAT
>Ga0207773_100680_pt1 | contig 12016 bp, 7 predicted proteins | sample TtaePargueraPR_2_FD_187281 | JGI IMG/M metagenome (GOLD analysis project Ga0207773, IMG submission 187281) | Aerobic enrichment media microbial communities from Bioluminiscent Bay, La Parguera, Puerto Rico - Tt and M1 (3) (SPAdes) | ecosystem: Environmental > Aquatic > Marine > Unclassified ...
CCATCCTGCCGCTGGTGCCTGCCGGCCCTCCGCCACGTCGATGCCCGCAATACTCTCCGAGGCGCAGAGATAGAAGGAAGCCCCCTCCAGAGTGGCGGCCACCTGACGTGGAGACGACAGGGAAAGCGCCGCTTCCGGCGCGAACTGCCAATGGCAGGCAAGGTCCGCATTGTCTGGCAAGTCCGGGACCCGGTCATAGATGAGGACAAAATGTCCCGGAACCCGCAGCACGCCGCGTTGCCAACCGTTCAGGGCCCCACGTTCCTCGAGCCGGCCTTCGGTCCACAGCAGCACATTCTCGAGATCCAGCAATCTGGTGACCGCTCGGGCGCCACTATCATAATTGCGAAATCGTCCGCGCGGCGCCCCGAGAGGGTCGTGCCCGCTCAGCACCGGCCCGTTGTGGGCGCTCGGGCTCCGGAAGTAGGACCGGGGCGCCGCCGGGCCCCCATCCGCAGAGGACCCGCCGGCCGCGTAGGAGTATGTGCCAGCGGGCTCCAGCACCGCCCTGCCACCCGTGTTCCAGTAGACCGACAGCAGATCCGACATGGCGTGTCCGGGGAACACAGCGCTGCCGGGGGCGGGTCCGCTGCGGAATAACAGGTAGTCGTCGCTCACCTCGTCACGGAAGCAGAAGTACCCCCCGTCCGGAAAAGCCGCGAGGGGACCCAGCGGTTGCGACAGGTCCGGCAACAGTGAACAGCTGACGCCATTGAGGGACTCCAGCAGCCAGTATGCCCGCTCGGCGCCTGCTGCCGTCGCGGCGGTCGGCGGGAAAGCTGGGTCACACAGCGCCCGATAGAGAATGCGCCAGGCTCCCCGGGCGCTGCTGCCGCCGTCGTCCAGCGGCAACAAGGGGTCATCTGTGGTGTCGCCGAGGGCGAAGCCCCTGCCCCTGCGACCTGCCGGCGCCGCCTGGAAACGTAACATGGCGGCGATCCTCGTGAGTGCCGGGCCGGCAGGTGCCGCCCCTCGGCGCAGGGAGATCACGAGGTATGCCAGGGCCATCTCGCAGCCCAGCTCGTGGTAGTGGAACGACTGCTCGAAATTAGTGCCGTCCTCCTGGAACTGCCGCCGCAACTCAGCCAGCCAGGCGGCCTCCAAAGTCTCGGGGCTCCCGGCGGACGGGACCAGCTCCGGATAGCAGACGGCGAGGAACCATGCGGCAAACTGATCGGCAAGGCGATGATTGTTGGGCGCCGACCCGCCGATCAGCGGCGAAAGCTGCGCGCAGTCAGCAGCCAGGATGTGGAACAGCTGCAGACACACGTTAGCTGCCGTCTCATTACCCTCCTCGGCCATGGCGGCAAGGAATGGGGCGGCCCAGGACAGCGCGAGCACGCGGTAGACGACCACCAGGTTGGAGAAATACGCGTCTTGCGCGCCCTTGTCCGTCCCGGCCCACTCGAGCCAGCCCGCCAAGGTGACATGCAGCGCCTGAACGCTTGGCATACCCAGGTAGCTCGCCAGGGCGAGACGGGGGAGAAAGCCGAAGCGGTGGGGGCGCAATCGGTACAGGCGATCGCCGTGGGGCCCGGTCGGCAAGGAAGACCAGTCTAGACCGGCGTCGAGGCGGCCTGCGCGCAATGCATAGACCGGCAAGCCGTCCCTGCAGATACTCCGCGTCTCGGCGAACAGTTGGCACCGCCAATGCACCTTGTCCCGCCGATAATGCGCCGCCGCCCGCTTCGCTTCCGCCGGGGTGAAGAATCCCGCCTTCGCCAAGTGCGTTCGGAAGAAGGCGACTGCCAGCTGTGCATCATCGGTGCTGTCGCTCACCCCCGGCCCGCTGGACAGCGCCCTCAGCAAGGAAAGCTGGTCATACCCCGGCGCCGCAGGCGATGGACGCGGCATGAGCCGCGTCATCGATCGCTTGATGCCATTGAAGTACTGCTGGGCGTACCGCATCACCAGCCGTGGAGCCGCGCCGTCATTCTAAGAGTGAACTGCTTCCCTCGAGGCTGCGCAACATGCCAACCTTGCATGTCGCCACCGCGCGGGGCGGTCCCGGCCGTTCTATGAAACGATGAAAGAAAACTCGGGACAATGATTGAGTTATGATCCGCATTCTGACGATCATCACCTGCTGCTTGCTGTTTGGCGCTCCACTGCTGGCCGCTGACCTGCCGCTGCCCAGAACGCCGTTCTACAATCCTGCCTCCATGAGCTATTTCCAGTTGTTTGACGACAATGTCTACCCGGGCAACTGGGATGCCGCGCGCGCCCGCGCGGCGACGAAGGCGTATAAGGGCGTGAGGGGGCGCCTCGCCGTGGTCGACAGTCGGGAGACCCACGAGTTTCTACTGAGGACGTTCAAGCTCTCGCAGCGTAGGGTCGCCATCTGGATTGGCCTTCGCTATTGGTGCTCCGCTCGCTTGTTGCAGTGGGAGGACGGGCGGCCTTTCGCGCCCTCGGAGCCTAGCGCGTTCCGGCTTTGGCATGCCGACTGGTCACGCTCGGATGATGATGCCTGCCGCATGACAAGATCCAGCCGGCTTGGTTTCGCGCCTGTCTACTATCGGACGGTTGCCGGCCTGACACGCTGGCAGGCGGTCGGCGCAGGAAAATACTTCAACCACTACCTTGTCGAATACCCTACCGGCGGCGAATGAGATGTTGTGCCGTGATGCACGCCAGGTAATTCATCTCGTCGCGGCAGCGCGGCCGAATTTCATGAAGGTCGCCCCGCTCTACCACTTTCTAAAACAGCAGGACTGGTGCCTGCCGCAGCTCGTTCATACCGGCCAGCACTATGACGCCAACATGTCCGATACGTTCTTCGCCGATCTCCATCTGCCGGCGCCGGACTACTATCTCGGCGTCGGCAGCGGCACTCATGCCGAGCAGACTGGCGCGGTCATGACGGCCTACGAAAAGATCTGTCTGCAACGCCGCCCCGACTGGACCGTCGTCGTCGGCGACGTAAATTCGACCCTCGCTGGCGCCCTGGTCGCCGCTAAGCTCTGCATTCCCCTGGCACACTTGGAAGCCGGCTTGCGGAGCGGCGACCGGACCATGCCGGAAGAGATCAACCGCATCGTCACGGACCGGCTTTCCGATCTGCTGTGGACGCCTTCGATGGACGCAAACGAAAACCTCCGGGCCGAAGGCGTGACCGATGAGCGGATCGAGCTCGTAGGCAACATCATGATCGATGCTTTCGAGCTGCAGCGCCCGCAGATCAACGCTCTTCGGGTTGCGCCGCGGTTCGGCGTAGAACCCGGCGGCTATGGCATTGTGACGCTGCATCGCCCCTCCAACGTCGACAACAAGGCTATCCTGTCTCAGATCGTCACGGTGTTGGTTGAGACCGCCCGCCGGTTGCCGCTCGTCTTTGCGGTACATCCGCGCACCGAGGCAAGGCTGCAGGAGTTCGGTCTCGCGGCGCTGCTGAAGCAGCAGCAGGGCATCAGGCTTTCGGAGCCCCTGCGCTACAACGAGTTCATGAATCTCGTCTGCAGCGCGAAGCTGGCGATCACGGACTCGGGGGGAATCCAAGAAGAGACCACCTACCTGGGCATCCCCTGCCTTACCCTGCGGACCAACACCGAGCGCCCGATCACGATAACCCAGGGAACAAACAGATTGGTGCGACCAGACAATCTGGCTGCAATGGTCGACCAGGTGTTGACCGGTGGCTTACGTCCTTCCTGCCAGCCGCCGCTGTGGGACGGGCGGACGGCGATGCGGGTAGCCGAGAGCCTCTACCGGCATTCCGTGCGCGATCGAGCCCGTTCCTACGCATAACCCGCGGGCGGCCCAGCCATGGATGACGACGAGCCCCTTCAGACGAGTGCCGCCAGCTTGGGCAGGCGCATGACCCGCGGGGCGGCCTGGATGGTCGGCTTGCACTTCGCTGATCGCTGTGTCGGCTTTCTCAGCACCATCGTCCTGGCGCGCCTTCTGGTGCCGGCCGACTTCGGGCTGGTGGCGCTGGCCATGGCGATGATGGCGGCGGTCGCCGTCTTCAGCGAGTTCGGGCTGGAGCTCGCCCTCATTCAGAACCAAAACGCCGAGCGCCGCCATTACGACACCGCCTGGACCCTCGGCCTGCTGCGTGGACTGCTGACCGCGATCATCGTTGCCCTGGCGGCCGAACCCGTTGCTGCTTTCTTCGAGAATCCGCTTCTTTCGGACGTCGTGCTCGTCCTGGCTCTCGCGCCGCTCCTCGAGAGCCTCAACAACATCGGGACAGTCGCATTCCGCAAGGATTTGACACTGAATAAGGAGTTCATCTTCCGGATCGTGCCGCGGCTCGGCGGCGTGGCTGTCACCATCGCTCTCGCCCTCGCCTGGCAGAACTATTGGGCGCTCGTCATCGGCACCCTCGTCGGCAAGGCAATGCGGGTGGTCCTGAGCTACGTCATGCACAGCTACCGGCCACGCCTGTCGCTGTCGACCTGGCGAGAAATCATGACTTTCTCCAAGTGGATAGTCGTCATCGGCATCGCCACCTTCGCCAATCGGAAGCTCAGCACGGTCCTCATCGCGAAGTTCCTCGATGCCGCGGCCATCGGCACCTTCTCGATCGCCAGCCAGATTTCCAACATGGCCGCAGCGGAGCTCATCGCGCCGATCAAGCAGGTTCTCTTTCCCGGCTATGCCAAGATCGCCCACGACACCGCTGCGCTCCGGCGGGCTTTTATTGACGCCTACGGCATTCTGGTCCTTGTCGCCCTCCCGGTGGCCGTCGGTATCGGGCTCACGGCGGAGTACTACGTGCCGCTGCTGCTTGGGCCCCGCTGGGAAGGCGCGGTCCCGCTCATCGAGATTCTCGTCATCAGCGGCGGACTCCGCTCACTCAGCAGCCACGTCAGGCCGGTCTACTTTGCCATGAACCGCACGCGCCTGGGCGCCTACGCCTCGGTCGGACGCGCGATCGTATTCCTACCCATGCTCTATTTCGGGTTGGTTCACTATGGTCTCCTCGGCGCGGCAATCGCGCACGCCATCGCGCAGGTGGCGGTTCTCTTCGGCAGCCTCTATTACATGCACAGTCTTCTGGGGGTCTCGCTTGCTGACCTCGCCCGTGCGAGTTGGCGCGCGCTGACGGCCTGCCTCCTCATGGTCGTGGCAATCCTGGTGCTCAAGTCCCATCCGCCGGTGCACGGCGATGGCGCAATCGTGGACCTCATCCTTCTCGCTTCCACTGTCGCTACCGGGGTCGTGGTCTATACCAGCGCCGATCTGCTCTTGTGGTGGTGCAGCCGCCGGCCCGCCAGCAGCGCGGAGGGCTACGTGATAAGCTATGGGCGGGACTGGCTGCAGCGGCGCCGGATGCCACTCGCCAGCGCGTCCGCCGGCAAGGGCGTCTGAGATGGCGCACGATCTGCCACAGATCTTCGCCTTCGCTTCCAATGAGTGGCATACGCCCTGGTGGATGGCGCGCCAACAGCTGTTCACCCGGCTGGCGCAGCGCGGCTGGCCCGTTGTCTACAGTACCGGGCCCCAGTCGATCTGGCAGCGCCAAGGCGACAAGTGGCGTCGAGGCGGCTTTCGCCACAGCTTCGACCGCGTCGAAACCGGCGGTCGCGAGCCGGTGCTGGTCGACCGACCGGGCCGCTCTTTGCCGTTGTGGCGGCGGCTGGCCGCTTGGAACAGCTTCGCCACCGAGCGTCACGCCCGGCACCTGCTGCGGGCCACAGCAGGTTCTGCCAGGCGTCGTCTTGTCTATCTCTGGCATCCACGCTTCTGGCCCTATGCGGCGCATCTCTCGGCCGATCATGTGGTCTATCACATCCACGATGCGTGGGACGAAAAGCGCTGGCCGGAACACCTGCGGCGTCGTCACCTGGATCTGGTGAGGCGGGCCGACTTGATCATCGCGACGGCGGATAACATGTCGCGCGACCTGCCGGGCATCGGCCCAGGCGGTGCACAGATCCTTCCGCACGGGGTGGACTTCGACGCGGTGCAGGCTGGCGCCGCGGCTGTCTGCCCGAAAGATCTGGCCGCGATTCCCCGGCCCCGCATCGGCTACACGGGTCGGGTGAACCTGAAGCTGGACCTCACCTTGATTGCCGACGCTGCCGAGCGCCGCCCTGATCTGCAGTGGGTTTTTGTCGGCGCCACCGGGATCGGCACGAGCTACAGCTTCGACGCGCGCCCAGAGGTCAAGATCGACTGGGACCGCTTGAGCAGGCTCGGCAATGTCCACTTTCTGGGCGTGAAGGACCGGCGGGAGATTCCGGCGTACCTGCACGGCTGCGACGTTCTCAGCTTGCCTTTCAGCTCATCTTACGTGGGCTTTCCGACGAAGCTCTACGAATACCTCGCGACAGGGAAGCCGATCGTCAGCTGGAACGGCGAGAACGTTCGCTCGCTGGCGCACCTCGTCGCGCTTGCTGAAGGCACAGACGAATGGCTTGGCGCGATCGACCGGGCGCTCGCCGGCTGCGCTCCCGGATCTGCGGAATCGCGCAGAATGGCGGCCCGCGCAGAGGACTGGGACAGTCGGACGGATCAGCTCGAGACCTGGCTCTGGCAGGCTATGGCGGCGGCTCAGCCCGCCAGGGCCGCGGAATAGCGCGCTTGGCTCAGTTCGCAGAGCTTGCTGCTGTCAACTCGGCGGCTGGGCGGCCAGGCGCAGCGATCGCCCTGGCCATGCACACGCCCTTCTCGAACTCCTGCAGCTCGATGTCGAATGCCAGCCCGGGGAAGGCCGTACGCCATTCGGCGATCACCGCCTGCTCCTCCGGCCTGGCCGCGTCGTCGATCAGTACCGCTCCACGGGCCGACAACCGAGAGAACAGCAGCGGGCCGGCGGGGTAGCGCGGACTGATGCCGGTTCGCGCTGGCGGTCCGTCGACAATGACAAGGTCGATCGGCAAGTCTGGGAGCTCGCGCGCTCGATACCAGTTGAAGGTCCGCCCGTTGAACTGGCGCGGCTCCAACGGCGCGTCGAGGATGCGGGCCCAGTTGCCGAGATCTTGCCGATCGAGCTGGCGGCGCGTCTGGTCGGCGAACGCCTCCATGTGCTCGAGGCTGTAGAGGCGACCCTTCCCGTTGATCTGCAGGCAGCGCGCGATGACTACGGAGGACAGTCCGCTGCCGCACTCGACAACGACCTCCGGCTTCTCCTGGAGAATGTGGTCTGCGAGCAGCTTCAGGAAGTCGGGGCTTGCGGCCTTGCCGCCTGCCGGCGGAAGACTCTTGGCAAACGAAAGATCCTGCTGCAGCGCCTGGAGGCATTGCCACTGGCGGAACTGCTGGCGGAAACGCCGGTCCGTCGTGCGGGTCAGGCGATCGGCCAGCAGAAACACCCAGTTGACCTTGCGAATCAAGTACATATTGAGGCCGATCGAGACCACCAGAAGCACCGCGAGGGCGGCCAAGCTGTAGTTCTGCACTGATTCTACCTCCTCCGAGCCGAAACCCGCTGCGTCCCCGCCGGCCGTGGCCCGAACGGGAGGCGCTGCAGCTATGCCTGGTGCCGGCACCAGTGCGTGAAGTCCCGATCCAGCACCGCGCTGAGGCATTCTATATCCGGCCGGAACAGCTCCTGCAGGCGTGCTCGGGTCGAGGCTGACATCGGCGCCCGCTTCTCCTCAACCTGGTTGAGCCTTTGCAGCCGCCAACGAAGGGCAGCGGGTACCAGGCTGAGCGGCGAAGCCCCATTCTCCCCTGCGCTCGAAAGCTGCTTCACGAGCGGCCTCTTTTTCTTGTTATAGACCACAAACTCCGGCGTGAACGCCTGGTCCACCTCAAGAAAGCGAAGTGTCTTCGCAAAGGTGTCCGCCGTATTGCGGCAGAACTCGTCGAAGGCAATCACCTGGACCTGATCGCTCCCGAACGCCCGGAGGTACCGCTGCACCTGCTCTGAATAAAGAGGAATGCGGGTGTATAGAAGCCCTTCTGGAAAATGCGCCGTCTTCGGCAGAGCGCGTCCCGACGCCCGCTCATCCGTCAGAGCGAGCGCGTCGTCAAACGATTTGACGTCCTCGTTTCCCGTCGAGAGAAACTGGTGATGCAGGGAGTGCACCATGTCTACCGGATTGCGCAGCATGATCAGGATCTTGGCGTTCTTGTCGAATGCCTTGATCTCGTCCGCTGCGTCCTTCGAATAGAGATACCACACCGTCTTCTCCCCCACGATCTTCTCCGGCCCGCAGCCGGAAAAGATCTCGAGGTAGTCGTCCAGCGTTGCCGTCTTCTTGGCGTGTGAGGCCAAGTCACGCCCAAAGAAGACCGGTTCCCGGCGCTGCGGCATTGCGATGTCCGGATGCTGCCCCAGATACCGCAGCATGGACGTCGTGCCGGACTTCGCCGCTCCCACGATGAAGAAGTTCGGTCGCCTCATGGCACCATCGCCCCACTGCCTTAGCCACGACGGAAATGTCGCTTTGGCCCGGGAATGCTCTAAGATTCCCGCTGCCAACGCGGTCAGCCCGCGTCCGTCCAGCATTGCCGGGGCCGCACCAGCCCGTCAATCGCCACGGATTATGATTGGCAATGATCATCGCTGTCGCCGGACGCGCAGATCCAGGTGTCATAAAGCCCCTGCGCGTCTGGTGCACGATGGGGTCCTTACCGTTCCATTTATTTCCTCGATGCGACGGTGCTGGAGGACGCTATGGACGATCACATTACGCTGACCGGTACATCCGATCACGATTCCCTCGACGCGAGCGGGGCCAGCCTTCCCCACCGGCTCCTCGGACTGGACGGCAACGATACGGTCGTCGGGACAGCCTTCGACGACACGATCGACGGCGGGCGCGACAATGACAGTCTGTCGGGCGGCGGCGGCAACGACGTCTTCCTTGTGGACGGCAACAACAAGGGCATCGATCGCATCGACGGCGGCGCCGGCTTCGACCGCATCCGTGGCAGTGCGGGGGCCGACCACATCCGGCTCGCCAGCCTCGCCTCCATTGAGGAAATCGACGGTGGTGCCGGCCACAACACCATCGGCGGGTCCACCGGCTCCGACCTGCTTGACTTCAGCGCCACAACACTTCTCGCCGTGAGCTTGATCGACGGTGGCCGGGGCAACGACACCATCATCGGTTCTTCCGCTGACGACACCATTGAGGGCGGCGCCGACAACGACAGCCTGTCGGGCGGAGCGGGGAACGATACCTTCCTCGTCACCGGAAGCAAGCAAGGGGCCGATATATTCGACGGCGGCACCGGCTTCGACCGCGTCCTGGGCAGCACCGGCGACGACCGCATCCGCTTGGCGGGCATGACCTCAATCGAGCAGATCGATGGCGGCACCGGCAGCGACACCGTCGCCGGCACCGACAGCTCTGAGGTGCTGGACTTGAGTGGCGCGGCTCTGGTGAACATCAGCCTGATCGACGGCGCCAGCGGCAACGACACCATCGTCGGCACTTCTTCCGATGACACGATCATGGGTGGGAGCGGCAATGACAGCCTGTTTGGCGGCGGCGGCCTTGACGTCGCTGTCTACCTCGGCAATCAGGCGGACTATGACATCTCGCTCGAGGGCGATAGCTGGACTGTGGCTGCGACAGTTACCAAGGAAGGAATAGACCGCCTGGTCGGCATCTCCCTCCTCAGCTTCGCCGACGGCACTCTCGATCTCACCGGCGGCAACGGCGGCACCCCTCCGATTGCCTCGGACGACACGGCGACGACCAATGAAGAAGCAGCGGTCACGATCGACGTCCTGGCCAACGACAGCAGCCAGACCGGCACGCCCCTCGCTCTGCTATCGGTAACGCAGGGGGCCAACGGCGGCGTCCAGATCAACGCCGACGGGACTGTGACCTATACGCCTGATCTCGATTTCTTCGGTGAAGACAGTTTCACGTACCGCGTTGGCGACGGCTCCTCGGGCAGTTCGACGGCGGCGGTTTCTGTCACAGTGGTAAACCTGCCGGACTCGCCTGTCGCAAACGACGACAGCGCGACGACGCTTTCCGGCACGCCGGTCGTGATAGCCGTCTTGGCCAATGACCGCGACCCGGACGGCACGACTCCCATCCTCCTCGACTTTGGGCAGGGCGCAAACGGCAGCGTTACGGAGAATCCCGACGGCACTCTCACCTATACGCCAGCCGCGGGGACGCTGGGCCCCGACAGTTTCGCCTATACCATAACTGACGGCAGCACCACCGACACCGCGACAGTCACCGTGGCGGTGCAGGACAATTCGCCACCGCCTGGCTCGATGACCTTCCGCCAACTGCTTACCGCCATGCCCGAGGGCGATTGGCTGCGCCTGAACACGAACATCTACAAGGATGTCTGGGCACCGCAGGACCAGTGGGCAAGGGACAACCCCAGCCCAAAGGCCATTATCGCGGCCTGGAGCTCCATGGCGTGGGACAGCAACCGCGGCGACCTCATCTTCTGGGGCGGCGGCCATGCCACCTATGCGGGGAACGAACTCTACCGTTGGCGCTCGTCGACCCTGGAGTGGGAGCGAGCCTCCTTGCCGACCGAAGTCACCACACTTCCCGACGGGCGGCTCGACACGATTGACGGCCATCTGAACTCGCCGCTGTCGTCCCACACCTACGACAATAACGAGTTCCTGCCGATAGCCGACCGCTTTATCACCTTCGGCGGCGCCGCGCTGGGCTCCGGCAGCAACTTCAAGACGACTGACGGCTCACGGGCCACCGGCCCATACCTCTGGGATCCGTCCACCGCGGACGGCAACAAGGTAGGCGGCATCACCGGCTCGCATGTCAATCCCGAGACCTACCCGGATGTCGTCGGCGGCCACATGTGGGAGAACCGGGACAGCCTCTTCATTTCCCAGGAGGGCCTGAAGTTTGTGCTGGGGGCGACGGCCTATGCGCAGGAAGACGGCCACGACGTCATCTATGTCGGCCGCAAGGCGCTTTACAAGTACACCCTCGTCGACATCAACGATCCCTCCCAGGATACGTGGGAAAAGGTCGGCGACTATCGGGACGCGTTCAGCAAGGACGGTCCGGGCGCGCTCGACACGATCAACAACCTCTTCGTGCGCATCGCCGGCAACACGTTCACCTACTGGGACCTTGATACCGCAGGGCCCCGGAACCCCAACGTGAACTTCCAGCCTTTCGATGCCACCGGCACCTTTGCTGCTACTCCCATCGCTGACTATGGGATGGATTTCGATCCTGTGCGTGGCGCCTTCATTCTGTGGAACGGCAGTGCGCAGGTTTGGAGCCTGACCGCACCGGAAACGCTTGGCGCTAACGGCTGGATCTTGGAACCGCTCCTGGCCGGGTCCTCCGTCGGACCCGACGATCTGGGTGAGACCAAGGGGGTGCTGGGGAAATGGAAGTACGTGGCGGAGCAGGACATTTTCCTGGGCGTGAACGACCCCATCAACGGCGATGTCTGGGCTTACAAGCCGGTAAACTGGCAACCGACGAACAGCCTGCCGGAAGTCTCGCTGGTCGACTCCCCCAATTCGATGGCTCTGGTCTCTTCGTCCTCCGTTGCCACCGCTGACAGCCACCTCCTGTTGACCGACATCATCCAGTGGCACGACGCGGACGGCGATCTGCTTTCCTTCGAGCTGATGGACCTGACCGATGAGCCGGGTAGCGGCTTCTTCCAGCTTCATGGCACCCCGGTCGCTGCCGAAACGAGGATACTCGTTCAGCCCGACCAGCTCATCGGTGGCGACCTTGTGTGGATCAATGGCCCAGCCGGCACCTTCGACGATGTCAGCATTCTGGTAAGCGATTCGTTCGGATCCGCTCCGGCCATCACTCTGCGTCTGCCCGGCGGCTCCCCCGGCACCCCCTCCTCGACTGTTGTCGCCAGCGCGGCGGATTCTGCCGGAGGTCCCATCGACTATGGCGACCTCCTGCCTGACGCCGGCAGCGACAGCGAAACGGCTGGCTCGACCGCCTCCTCACTTGGTGGCAGCGCTTCCAGCATGCCATCTGGAGACGTCGGCACCGCCAGCTTGCTTGCGGCCCTCGACAGCGAAAGCGAGCAGCAGTCTCTGGCGGTGCTGGCCTAGCTGATGCGGGCCGTGCCGACCCTTAGCGGCGGCTACCCGGCTGCCTGTTCCGCCGGCTCACGATTCGCACCATAT
>Ga0207773_100682_pt1 | contig 12002 bp, 8 predicted proteins | sample TtaePargueraPR_2_FD_187281 | JGI IMG/M metagenome (GOLD analysis project Ga0207773, IMG submission 187281) | Aerobic enrichment media microbial communities from Bioluminiscent Bay, La Parguera, Puerto Rico - Tt and M1 (3) (SPAdes) | ecosystem: Environmental > Aquatic > Marine > Unclassified ...
CCTTAATCGGAACAGTTAACATAGATGCAAAAGGTCAGGGTGATTTATGGAAGACCATTACCTCAGCGGTAAGCGACATTAAGGATGTACATGACCTGTTCTTTGTTTTTAAAGGAGAAAAGGACTTGTTCAATTTGGACTGGTGGAAATTTACTAAATAAAAGATCCGGATAAATGATGAAATTTCTTTTCAGAATACTCATAATATCCGTGCTTATTTCAGGTACGGGTATTTTACAAACAAAAGCACAAAACCCTATCATTCAAACCTCCTATACTGCGGATCCCGCGCCTATGGTATACCATGATAAGGTCTATTTATACACCTCCCATGATGAGGATAATTCAACATGGTTTACCATGAATGACTGGAGACTGTACACGACCGAAGATATGGTCAACTGGACAGATCACGGGGCTGTATTGTCTTATAAGGAATTTAGTTGGGGCAAGATGAATGCCTGGGCACCTCAGTGTATAGAACGGGACGGGAAATTCTACATGTATGTGCCGATTACCGATAGAAACAATAAAAACGGCATTGGGGTGGCAGTAGCGGATAGCCCTTATGGCCCTTTCATTGATCCTTTGGGCAAACCTTTGATCAGCAATAGTATGGCCGATATAGACCCGACTGTTTTTGTGGATGATGATGGACAGGCTTACCTGATGTGGGGAAACCCGGTGTGTTATTATGTGAAACTGAATGAGGATATGATTTCTCTTGAAGGGGAGATAGGACAGTTTCCCAATACGATAGCAGCTTTTGGCAAACGGGAAGGCAAAGAGGATCCACGACGTCCCACGACCTACGAGGAAGGTCCTTGGTTGTATAAAAGAAATGACCTGTATTACCTGCTCTTTGCGGCGGGTCCATTACCTGAACATATTGGCTATTCAACCAGTACCAGTCCGACTGGCCCGTGGAAATACCAAGGCGTTTTGATGCCCACCGAAGGCAGGAGCTTTACCAATCATCCAGGTATAGTGGATTTCAAGGGGAAAACCTATTTGTTCTATCATAATGGCGCCTTGCCCGGAGGGGGTGGATTTACCCGATCCGTCTGTGTCGATGAGGTGAAGTTCAAAGAAGACGGGACCATTGTTCCCATGAAAATGACAGCAGGAATCACCAAGAGTTTGGGAACAATCAACCCCTATATCAAAAATGAAGCAGAAACCATTGCCTTGTCAGAGGGTGTAAAAGCCAAGCAAAATGATGTCGTGGGAAATTTTATTATTGCCAACAAAAACGAGGCCTATACCCAGGTAAAGGAGGTAGATTTTCGTGATAAAGGTCCTGCTGAATTTACGGCAAGGGTAGGGACTGTCCATAATGGCAATGTAAGTATGGAGATCAGACTTGACAGTTTGGACGGGGAGCTATTGGGTACGGTCAATGTGCCACTAACGGGCGGAGATGACAGGTGGTCATTGGTGTCTACCGAAGTGAAAAAGGTGGAAGGTGTCCATGACCTGTATTTTGTTTTCAAAGGAAAAGCACCCAATAATATCCTGTATTTCGACTATTGGAAATTTTCGGGTTGAGGGATTGCCGGATGACAAGTGTAATGGAACTGAAGGCGGAAGGCTGGTTGTGCCGAGGGCTTTGCCCCGGCACTATTAAAATTGAGCCTAAGGCTCAACTTACGTTGTCCCTCATCCCGATAGCTATGCGGGATGAAGGGACAACATGATAAGACACTGTTTCAACAAGAAATTGAAATGGCAGTGTTGGATCGAGAAGAAATTTATAATGAAAAAAAGATTAACCATACAATGAAAAAGCAATTAACAAGTATTTTAGCAGTTTTGATGACTGTTTTCTCCTTGACCGGAGCTTATTGCCAAAAGCAACCAAAAAACGTCCCCGTATTTTCGAAGGCAGTTTATGAAGGAAATGACGAGGTCTATGAAAACAATCCTTTAGCAGAGGATGAATTTTATAACCCGATTCTTCAAGGATGTTATCCTGATCCGGCCATTACCAGAAAGGGGGATGATTATTACATGGTGGTATCCTCTTTCGCCATGTTCCCAGGGGTACCGATTTTCCATTCCAACGATTTGGTGAACTGGACCCAGATCGGTCATGTGCTGGATAGAACCTCTCAGCTAGATGTACACGATACAGGAATAAGCGCAGGAGTGTACGCCCCGGATATCCGTTATAATCCTCACAACGATACTTTCTATATGATTACCACTGCATTTGCCGGAGGTTTGGGGAATTTCGTGGTCAAGACCAAAGACCCCATGAAAGGCTGGAGTGAACCATATAAGTTGAACTTTCAAGGGATTGACCCTGCCATATTCTTTGATGAGGACGGGAAGGCCTATGTGGTGCACAATGATGCACCGGCGCAGGGAGAGGAATTGTATAATGGTCACCGCGTGATTAAGGTTTGGGAATATGATCTGGAAAAGGATCAGGTTATTGCCGGAACAGATAAAGTGATTGTCAATGGAGGAGTGGACCTGTCCCAAAAACCAATTTGGATCGAAGCCCCACATATCTATAAGAAGGACGGTAAGTATTATTTGATGTGTGCTGAAGGTGGTACCGGAGGATGGCACAGTGAAGTGATCTTTGTAAGCGATCATCCAAAAGGACCTTATAAACCAGCACCAAGCAATCCGATTCTTAGCCAGCGGTATTTATCCCAAAACAGGCAGAATAAAGTGGACTGGGCGGGCCATGCGGACTTGGTATTGGGACCGGATGATAAGTATTATGGCGTTTTCTTGGGTATTCGTCCCAATGAAAAGAATCGGGTAAATACAGGCAGGGAAACCTTTATCCTTCCAGTGGATTGGTCGGGCGAGTTTCCAGTTTTCGAAAATGGTTTGGTGCCGATGGAACCCAAGCTGAAAATGCCTGAAGGCGTGGAGAACAAAACAGGACAGGAAGGGTACTTTCCAAATGGTAACTTTACTTTTACAGAGGATTTTACTGCCGAGAAATTGGATTACCGTTGGATAGGCCTAAGGGGACCAAGGGAAACATTTATTTCAAAAACTAAAGGCGGTTTACAGATCAATCCTTTTGACACCAATATCAAAGAGGTCAAACCTACTTCCACGCTCTTCCACAGGCAGCAGCATAAAAACTTTTCTTTTACTACTACCATGGAATACCAGCCCCAGTCGGAAAAAGACTTGGCAGGTTTGACCAGTGTGCAAAGTGAAGCCTTCAATTATGTGTTTGGAGTTACCAAATCCGGAAAGAAAAATGTACTGGTACTGCAGCGAACTGAAGCACAGGGCAGAGGAAGAGACCGTGAGGTGAAGTCTGAAATCTTGGCGAGTACGGAGATTGACCTCAAGAATCCTGTGTCATTAAGAATAAGTGCTAAAGGAGATGAATTTCAGTTCAGCTATTCCACCAACGGAACTGATTTCCAAAACCTGGGAGGAACAGTGTCCGGCGATATCCTTTCCACGAATGTAGCCGGTGGGTTTACGGGCAATTTGATCGGTCTTTATGCCACGAAAGCCAATGATGCAAATCCTACGGAGTAGATAGACTTAAATATCCATTAACTCCAAACCATGAAATACCTTTTTAAACCACCAACCTTAAGAGGTGGGGACTTTATGTCCTCACTTCTTTAATGACAGTATCCTGTGTGGAAAATACCGAAGAAGTAGGTCAAGCAGCCCTGCTCGAATGGGACTTTGGAGACCTTGACTTGTAGGGGTCAAGTCCAATGATACAATCGATTAATTTTAACCTATTTAATAACCTTATTATGTTTTATGTGATGAAAACCCTTACTAAAACCGTTTTTGCAATTGTCTTGCTCTTTAGCATCAAGCCTACAATGGCGCAGGATGGGACCATGTATCCAATTGACAAGCCTGAGGAACCCAATGCCATCCCACTAGGTACAGGAGGTGTGGAAGGTCAACCTTCTCCCGAGAGCTGGTTCCGTCAATGGGGCGATCCAATGGCCAGAAATATCAGTACCGCCACCCTGACCCCTTTCTTCCCAGAACCCGGCAAGGCCAACGGTACTACGGTGATCGTAGCGCCCGGAGGTGGGTTTAGATGGCTTTCAATGGATAACGAAGGCTGGGAAGTGGCCGAAGCTCTAACTGAGCAGGGGATCACGGCATTTGTACTCAAATACAGGCTGCATCCGACCCCCGAATCCTTGGAAGATTTTAGCAATTCCATGAACAGGACCTTTGAAGCAGCACCTAAAGGGACACAAGGCGGAGAAGCCCCTCCGCGACCTCGCAGGAACCTGTCTGATCAACTCGAAGATGCAGAAGCCGCCTATGCCATGATTGTTGAGCGTGCTGAAGAGTGGGGAGTAGGTACAGACAGGATAGGCATGATTGGCTTTTCGGCAGGGGCAGGACTTACCATGCACTGCACACTCAACTCAGAGACCATGGATTTGGCATTTATCGGTCCGATCTATGGGGGGATGGGAGAAGTAGATGTGCCAAAGGATGCGCCTCCAATGTTCAATGTAATTGCCATCGATGATTTTTTGTTTAACGGGCAATTTGGTGTGATCCGTTCTTGGTATAAAGCAGGTATACCGGTAGAGTTTCACCTTTACCAAAATGGAGGTCATGGTTTCGGTCTGGGAAACCCCGATCGCACCAGCAACCGTTGGTTTGAGGCTTTTATGCACTGGTTGGATGTGAATGGCTTTCTGAAGGGGGATGACAGGTAAAAACTGGAGAGTAGAGAAGGAAGTCAACCTATACCTATAACTTGAAATTGGACATTTGACACGTTCAGTCTTCGGACTGGATGTTTTATGAAGAAGAGGGAGTGATTTTGAGCAAGAAGGTTAGATTTGATCAACTTGAAAAATATATCACTCCCACAGTGTCCAGATATAAGGGAGATGCATATGCCCACATGACTGATCTAGATGCCAAATTGATTTACCGTGATTACAAGTCTATTTTTGACTGGAAAAGAGACAAGAGTTTTGAACTGGTCAAAAGGCAAAAAACAAATATCCCATATTTCCTCGATCCATTCTAAGGTCAATTTATATGTGTATCTGCAATCTTGCATGTACAGGTTTATAAGCGGTCTATGGTATCGAAATGTAAGGATGGCCCTTGGTGGGGTAGGTTTTAAGGAAAATGAGCAGGCCGTTAAGAAAATGAGCTAGCTCGCGTCGTGGAACAGCGAGATCCGATCATTTTTAGGCCGGAACAGTTTTCTTAAAATTAAATTGGGATAAAGAATTCCTATTTAAAGATAAATTGGTGTACCCAATTTAAAAGCCGCACCACTGGCCTAGATTTTTGGTCCTTTTCATCAATGGAAAAGGACAGAAAAAGAATCAAAAAAAGCATAAACCAAAGAAAATATAGCTACGTGCAACATAACGAATAGTCATATCAATTTATCACCCTAAACTCAAAACAAACCTATTCTATGAAAAAACTTGGACTAAATTTTTGGCATTTTATTGCTTTAAGTCTATTTATATTCAGTTGTAGCCCTTCTGATGAGATGCAACCGGACTTGGACGGTCAGCCGGATCCCAATGATGGCCAACAGCCCCCAAATGAAGAAGTAGAGGCTGTACCGCTAAAAGAACTGTTCAAAGAATATTTCCCTATTGGAGCAGCGATCACACCTCAGCATGCGGATCCCAATACGGCGCATGGGAAAGCACTGCTGGAACATTTTTCCAGTGTGACAGCGGAGAACGTCATGAAGCCGGATCAATTGCAACGCAATAAAGGAACGTTTACCTGGGACAATGCCGATAAGATAGTGCAATTTGCCAAGGAGCACAATATCAAAGTCAGGGGACACTGCCTGACCTGGCATGCCCAGACTTCTGACTGGATGTTTTATGATGAAAATGGAGCGCTTTTATCCAAGGAAATTGCCTTGGACCAACTGGAAGAACATATCACTACCGTAGTGTCCAGGTACAAAGGAGATGTATATGCCTGGGATGTGGTGAATGAAGCCCTTTACGATTGGGATCCCGATGGGCTTATCTTTTACCGGGAAGATTCTCCCTGGTATCAAATGATAGGAGAGTCGTATATTGATTCGGCTTTTGTATATGCCCACAGAGCCGATCCAGATGCCAAACTGTTTTACAACGATTACAATTCTATTTTTGGCTGGAAAAGGGACAAGATATTTGAATTGGTCAAAAGGTTAAAGGAGAATGATATCCCTATCGATGGCATTGGGATGCAGGGACACTGGTTCGTAGGAACTTCTGAGGAAGACATCCGAACCACATTGGATTTGTACAGACAGTTGGGAGTTGAAATTCAGATTACAGAATTGGACGTATCGGTATATTTGTCAGGAGACGAGACTGGTTCTGAGACCTACACGGAAGCATTTTCCATTAGGCAAAAGCAAGCGTACCGAATGATTTTCCAGGTCTTGCTGGATTACAGCGATATCATTTCAGGAGTGACATTTTGGGGCATTGGAGATGATGGGACCTGGCTGGACAAACCGGGGCGTAAGGCTTTTCCGTTTTTGCTGGACGAAAACTTACAGCCCAAACCGGCTTATTTTGAAGTGCAGGACTTGGTGCAAAACTACTGATGCTCCCCCTTCCAGTGTTACTGAGTTGACGGTGAAAAGCTCTCGTAAAGGCGCAGAAGGCGCAAAGAAAGATAGTTATAAATCACTTGGCGAGGGAAATTGTCAATTCAGCTTTAACACTAGTGTTAAGTTAACCATAAAACAGGCAGAGTAGGTTAGTCGTATCCTTTGCTTCCCGATGTTGGCCAGTGATTTAACTGTATAACTGAAAAGTCACATTTAGCTTTGTGAAATCTATCAGTTAAACAATTAAGCAAATAACCGATTAAGCAAGAAGGTGGTTAGGAAAGGCATCGACAAATCCTGCTTAACATGACACTAGATGAAAAAACGGATAATTGATACCACCAAAATAACTTTATCATGAAAATGAAAACTTTAGAAAAACCACCAATACCCAAATTAGGATTTTGTTTTAGTGCCACTGGACTAAGGTGCTTGGGACTGGGCTTTCTGATTTACATAATGGCCGGAAATATGGGTAGCCATGCCCAGGAAAGCGGTCCTGATTTTTCCTTTTTGGACACGGATAAGGACTTCGAAGAGCGGGTGGATATTCTGGTGGATCAGATGACTTTGGAGGAGAAGGTAAGCCAAATGATGAATGCCTCTCCGGCCATTTCCCGTCTAAAAGTACCTGAGTACAATTGGTGGAATGAATGTCTACATGGTGTGGCCAGGGCAGGATATGCCACTGTTTTTCCCCAGTCCATTTCCGTTGCGGCTTCTTTTGATAAAGGCCTTATGAAGGAAATAGGTACAGTGATTTCCGATGAAGCCAGGGCCAAGCACCATGAGTTTATCAGAAATGGTAAAAGGGGGATTTATACCGGACTGGATTTTTGGTCACCCAACATCAATATATTTCGGGATCCAAGATGGGGAAGGGGGCATGAAACTTATGGGGAAGACCCTTATCTCACTGGAGAATTGGCCTCCCAGTTTATTGAGGGCTTGCAAGATCACGATGGCAAATACCTGAAGACAATTGCCACTTCCAAACACTTTGCCGTCCATTCTGGTCCGGAGCCACTTCGGCATTCTTTCGATGTGGATGTGAGCGATAGGGACCTCTATGAAACCTATCTTCCGGCATTCCGCAAAACGGTCAAAGAGGCAAAGGTGTATTCCATCATGGGGGCTTACAATCGTTTTAGAGGGGAGTCCTGCAGTGGCCATGACTTTTTGCTGAATAAGGTTTTGAGGGAGCAGTGGGGATTTGAAGGCTATGTGGTTTCGGACTGTGGCGCGATCCAAGATATTCATACGGGCCATAAAATTGCCTCAACAGCAGCGGAAGCTGCTGCAATTGGGGTTTCTGGTGGTTGTGATTTGAACTGTGGGAATTATTATGCCCACTTGACGGAAGCGGTAGAAGAGGGGCTGGTAAGCGAGGAAGAGATTGATGTTGCTGTAAAGCGACTGTTTTTGGCCAGGTTCAAATTGGGAATGTTTGATCCTGAGGAAGCGGTTTCTTATGCCCAAATTCCTTTCGGAATCGTCTGCTCCGAGGCCCATAATACCTTGGCAAGACAAGCAGCCCAAAAGAGCATGGTGTTGCTCAAAAACAAAGATAATTTGCTGCCACTATCGGTGGATCAAGTCAAAAAAATAGCGGTAATAGGGCCCAATGCGGACAATGTGGAATCTCTTTTGGGCAACTATCATGGCATACCCAAAAAGCCGGTCACTTTTCTGGAGGGAATAAAGCACAAAGTGGGACCAAAGGCTGAAGTATTGTATTCAGAAGGCGTACATCCTGCGGAAGGGTTTTATAACCTGAAGCCCATTCCTTCTGCTTATTTTGAAACTGAAGACGGACGTCAGGGGCTTAAAGCGTCCTATTTTAATAATCTAAATTGGGAGGGCACACCGGTTTTGGAGCGGATAGATGATCAAATTGATTTTTCTTGGGAACACCAGCCCATTTCCAAAGAGCTGATTGACAACTTCTCTGTAAAATGGGAAGGCTACCTGGTTCCTCCGGCCAGTGGACGCTATGAATTCGGTGTTTTTTCAAAAAGGGGTATGAAAATACGTATTGACGGGAAAGAAATATCCAATGGAGCAGGCACCATCCACCGGGGAAGGTATGCCACTGATATTGTTTCCTTGGAAGCAGGGAAAAGGTATCAGGTGGAAGTCACTTTCTTCAGCGATGAGACCAATGCCATCGCCCAAATGCTGTGGGCAAGGCCAGATGTCAACAAGATAGATGAGGCGGTGGCACTGGCTAAAAGTGCGGACTTGGCCGTGGTGGTGCTGGGATTGTCCCAAAGGCTGGAAGGGGAAAGCATGGATGTGGTCACTCCGGGATTTGATGGAGGAGACCGTACCACTATTACCTTGCCTGCCCAACAGGAAGCTTTGCTCAAAGCTGTCAAATCTACGGGAAAACCGGTGATTTTGGTGCTGAATGCAGGAAGTGCCATGGCCATCAACTGGGCCAAGGAAAATGTAGATGCCATCATCAGTGCTGGTTATCCGGGAGAAGAAGGTGGTAATGCACTTGCAGATGTGGTGTTTGGAGATTACAATCCTGCGGGAAGGTTGCCAATCACCTACTACCAATCGGTGGAGGATTTGCCACCATTTGAAGATTATGATATGAAAGGCAGGACCTACCGTTATTTCGAAGGTACTCCACTTTATCCATTTGGCTATGGACTCAGTTATACCCATTTTGAATATACCGAGCTGACAATTCCTACTCAGGTAAAAGCTGGAGAAGCTGTATCCCTAAGCGTGAAAGTGACCAATGTCGGGGACAGGGCAGGTGATGAGGTAGTCCAGTTATACCTGACAGACCAAGAAGCTTCTACGTTGCGGCCAATTCGGCAATTGGAAGCTTTTGAACGGATACATCTGAAACCTGGAGAAAGTAAAGAAGTGCGTTTTACCTTATCCCCCAGACAGCTTTCCATGATCAATGCCCAATCCAAAAGGGTAATTGAAGAAGGAGGTTTTACGGTGCATGTGGGGGGAAAGCAGCCAAGCTTTGAGGGTGATTTGGATGCAGAAACCACCATGGTGGTGGAAGGAGAATTTCAGGTCAAGGGAAATCAGGAGCTGGCAGATCTTTAGTAGTAATGAACGGAAATTATTTGGACGGTTTCTTTATTAATCAAACAAACTATATTTTGGAGTGAAATTAGCCGTATAGAGCTGAATAAGGGGATAAATTATAAACAGCTATAATTTGAAGGGGGGTGACGGAAAACCTGCCAGGTTTTGCATTCCATGATTCAATTTATGGGAGTCCACTTTTCCAAACCTGGCAGGTTTCTATCCCTTTCCCAACTTAAAATTAGGGCTAAATGAAAAAGATAACCCATTACTCTTTTTAATTAAAAAATATAAGCATGAAGAAAGAATCGAATAACCCAAAATCAACCGAAAAGAAGGACCGAAGGGATTTCCTGAAAAAGGGTGCGCTGGCCTTTGGTGCAGTGACCATTGTGCCGAGCCATGTGCTTTTTGCCCGGCCTGAGGTCAGAAATAAGGCAGGAGAACTGGTGAGAAAGGCTTCCGTTGTCCCAAGTGACCGGGTAAACCTGGCCTGTATCGGTATCGGTAACCGGGGGGACAGGTTATCAATGATTTTGACCGGACCGGTTTGGCCAATGTGGTAGCCTTGTGCGATGTGGATATGGGAGCAGCCCATACTGTAAACAGTATGGAGAAGTTTCCCAAGGCAAAAAGGTTTCAGGACTTTAGGGAGATGTTTGATAAAAGTGCCGGGGAATTTGATGCCGCGGTAGTCTGTACGCCTGATTTTTCGCATTTCCCGGTCACCATGCATGCCATGGCTGCCGGCAAAGGAGTATATGTGGAAAAGCCTTTGGCCAGAACCTTTAATGAAATCGAGTTGCTGATGAAAGCGGCCGATAAATACAAGGTAGTGACCCAGATGGGTAACCAGGGCCATTCGGAAGCCAACCATTTCCAATTCAAATCCTGGGTGGACGCGGGGATTATCAAAGATGTGGAAGCTATCACCTGCCATATGAACAGCCGAAGAAGATGGCATGGCTGGGATACCAGTATGAGCGGTTATCCACCGGCACAGCCTATTCCTGACACATTGGACTGGGACCTGTGGCTGACCACAGCCCAACATCAGGGGTATAATGAGGACTTTATCAATGGGCAGTGGCGCTGCTGGTATGAATTCGGAATGGGGGCACTAGGAGATTGGGGTGCGCATATCATGGACAGCTTCCACCGTTTTTTGGATTTGGGTCTGCCTTATGAAATTGATCCGGTGAAGATAGAAGGACACAATCCTTTGTTTTATCCACAGGCCACGACCTTGGCTTTTAAATTCCCCAAGCGGGGAAAAATGCCCAAGCTGACCGTGACTTGGTATGATGGCTTGGACAATGTGCCGGAGGTTCCGGAAGGCTATGGCCATTCCGAGTTGGATGCGGATATACCCGCGGCCAGCACCGGAAAGATCCAGCCTGCCAAGTTGAATCCGGGAAAGATTATTTACGGAAAGGAGTTGACTTTTAAAGGAGGCTCGCACGGAAGCACCCTTTCCATTATTCCGGAAGAAAAAGCCAAGGATATGGCGTCCAGTCTTCCGGAAGTTCCTAAAAGTACCTCCAACCACTTTGCCAATTTTCTTTTGGCCTGTAAGGGAGAGGAGAATACCAGATCCCCATTTGAGGTGGCCGGTCCATTGAGCCAGGTCTTCACTTTGGGCACCTTGGCCCAGCGCATGAATACCAAGCTTAAATTCAATAGAAAGAAGAAAATTATTACCAATAACAAACTGGCCAATCAACTCTTGGTAGGGGAGCCACCGAGAAAAGGTTGGGAGGAATATTATAAGGTGTAGTGATTGGAATACTCTTGTGATTTTAGTTGGAAATTGATGATTTGTATTTCGCCTAAAAAATCGCTCCAAAGAAATTTACTCTTTGGAGCGATTTTTTTTCGGTGACATATGGTTCATAGAAAAACTGAAAAAATAGATTCATTCGTTTACTCCAAATGCACCAAAGCCAAACTTTCCCATCCGCTGAGTTCCTTATTATGGTCGGTTTTTTCCATGGCCTGGTTGATTTTATTTTTGAATGCCCAGCAGGTTTCCCGTCTGAGGTCAAGGATTTCCGAAAGCTCGTTTAAGGTGAGGTCCACATCCTTGCGGTTGGAAAGGTACAGGATATAAAATGCCTTTTCGATTGGGAATTTCAGCTTGTGGAACAAGGTTTCCACAGTAGGCGATTCGTAGTAGTTGCAGTTTTTGCACCTTCTGCCATGATTTGCACCATCCGCAAATTTGTTGTAGCCACACTTTTTGCATTGGTATTTATTTTTCCATTTTAGCTCCGACAAAAACCTTAAACAACTGTTTTTATCCGGGAAGACCTTTTTGAAATCTTCAAAATCCAGCCCTTTCATCAAGGCGAGATTTTTGGTGGTTTCGTCCACA
>Ga0207773_100683_pt1 | contig 11999 bp, 9 predicted proteins | sample TtaePargueraPR_2_FD_187281 | JGI IMG/M metagenome (GOLD analysis project Ga0207773, IMG submission 187281) | Aerobic enrichment media microbial communities from Bioluminiscent Bay, La Parguera, Puerto Rico - Tt and M1 (3) (SPAdes) | ecosystem: Environmental > Aquatic > Marine > Unclassified ...
CCTGCAGATGGTACGCGCGCTTGAAGCAGCCAAAACCTATGGCACGGCTGTAATCGCCCTCACACGCCCGGGCCGTCCGGTATCTGATATGGCAGACATTACCATCGGTATCGACCTGCCCGAGGGGGAAAATATCTTGCGTCCCAGCACCAGCCGCTATGCCTTTCTGTTCGTGACCGATCTGCTCGCGACACTCGTCGCCATGAAACGCGGCGAAGAGGCCAGGGAGAATTTGCGGCGGGTCAAGTACCAGCTCAGCAACACGCGCGATCCGGACGACAAGGAAGCCCTTGGTGACTGATCAGAGCAGGAAATCCATTGCAGTCGTGACGGGTGCAGCCGGAGATATCGGCCTTGCCATTACCGGCAGGTTGGCAGCCACACACCAAATCGCCGCCGTGGACATCGACGCGGAAGCGCTTGAGCGTGCACTTGCGTCACTCGCTCAAAACGGCATCGAAGCTAAGGGCTTCTCGTGCGACCTGACGCAGCCGGACAACCTTGCGGCCTGCGCTGCCGAAATCAACCGGCGCGGCCAGGTCACGACCCTGGTCAACAATGCAGGAGCAGCCGCTGCCCTCTCCTTGCATGAAATGACTGCGGATATGCTGACGAGAGATGTCGCACTCAATCTTGAGGCCGCGCTGAACTGCTTCAAGGCTTTCGAGCGCACCTTGATCGATTGCGGGTCCGGCAATGTCGTCAACATCGTATCGGTGAACGGTCTTGCCACTTTCGGTCACCCGGCCTACAGCGCCGCCAAGGCAGGGCTGGTTCATGCAACGAGGGCGATCGCCGTCGAATACGGCAAATACGGACTCAGGGCCAATGCTGTTGCGCCGGGGACTGTAAGGACACAGGCCTGGCAGGCCCGGCAGGTAGCCAATCCGGACGTCTTTGCCGAGGCGCTTGCCTGGTATCCCTTGAAATCCCTGCCCGAGCCGGACGACATTGCCGCGGCTGTCTCCTTCCTCGTCGGCCCGGCGGCGCGTTGCATCACCGGCATCTGCCTCCCGGTCGACAGCGGTCTCACCGCGGGTTCACCCGCCCTGCCCCGGACCTTCACGCAATCTCAAGACTTTGGCGGAATTGAACCATGACCAGGTTTGTCCTTGATTGTTTCTATCGCCCGGCTGTCGATCTGAAGGCATCCCGTCTCGAATTTGCCCTGACCAACACGGGTTCCTGCCCGCTGAAGGACTTCACGCTTGCCTATACGGCGGTAACGCGGGCCGCCGCCGGTGCGGTACTTGAAAACGCGGCAACCTTCAGCCGGATCGCGAATTTTCATGAAATCACTCCATCAGCTGGCGAAACCATTGAACCGGGCGCAACCTGGCGCTTTGTCCTGACCGGTCTCGCCAATGTTCCCCGTCACCGCCTCGACGGTCCGAAATCCGCCTATGTCGCCACCAAAGGTCAGGTGATCGAAGTTCTTTGCAACGACCTGGAAGCCCCGGAAGACCTCGGTTCCGGCGAACGCAAGCTCATGCCGGCAGGCGAGCTGTCAGCCCCGGTCCATATCGTGCCCTGGCCGCAGAATGCCCTGTTTTCCGCCTTCTTTGAAAAGATGACCGGTTATCTGGTCGCCGCCGGCACAGCTGAAGAAAAAGCCGCCGCCGCCAAGATCAACGCCCTTGCCGCACGCCTCTTTCCAGTTGCGCTGCATCCGTTCCGTTTCACCAAGTCGCCTAAGCTTGGAGAACTGACGTTCGCGCAAGATGCGGCTTTGCCTCAAGATGGCTATCTGCTGAGCTTCTCCGACGGCGCGGCAACGCTCGCCTACGGCGGGGCAGCGGGACGGGATTATGGATTGACCGTGCTGGCCCAGATCGCCACCGGCGCCTATCTGAATCCTGACCTGTTCCAGTTTCCAGCCCAAGGTATGATCAAGGATTGTCCGCGCTTTTCCTGGCGCGGAACCCATCTCGACGTCTCCCGGCACTTCCGGGGCCCAAAGGACATCCTGCGCCTCCTCGATATCCTAGCCTGGGGGCGAATGAACATCTTTCAGTGGCATCTGACGGACGACGAAGGCTGGCGGCTGGAAATCAAGGCCTATCCGGAACTGACAGCTGGCGGCGCCAGACGCGGACCGGGCTGCCGGCAGGTAGCGCAGCTCGGTTTTGCGGCGGAGGTCTACGAGGGCGCCTATAGCCAGGCCGAAGTGCAGGAGATCGTCGCCCACGCCGCAAGGCTGAACATTAATATTCTGCCGGAGATCGACGTACCCGGTCACTCGACGGCTGTCCTGAAGACCTATCCGCATATGGCCGACCCGGCGGAAGCGCCGGAAAGTTATCATTCCATTCAGGGGTATCCCAACAACGCCCTCAATCCCGCGATGGAGGAAACCTACGTCTTCCTTGAAAAGGTCTTCGCCGAGCTCACCGGCCTGTTCCCGTTCGAATTCATCCATATCGGCGGCGACGAAGTGGACATGGCGTCCTGGCTCGCTTCCCCGAAGACCCAGAGCTTCATGAAAGACCGGAACCTGAAGGACACGATGGAGGTCCAGGCCTATTTCATGGGCCGGGTACGCGATATCCTGAAAAAGCTCGGTCGCAAGCTCGCCGGCTGGGACGAGGTCTCCCATGGAGGCGGCATCGACCCGGATGGCGTCCTGCTGATGGCCTGGCAGAAACAGCAGGTTACCAAGGCTCTGATCGACGAGGGCTACGAGGTGATCTGCACACCCGGTCAGCATTATTATATGGACATGGCCCAGGCGACCGGCTGGCAGGAGCCGGGCGCGGGCTGGGCCGGCGTTTCAACGCCGGAAGACTGCTACAAGTATGAACCTGCCGAAGGCCTCACGCCGGGCACAGAAAATCGCCTTAAGGGCGTCCAGGCCTGTATCTGGTGCGAGCATATGACCGACAACGCCATTTTCAATCACATGGTGTTTCCGCGGCTCTTCGCCGTCGCGGAATCCGGCTGGACAGATCCGGCGCATAAGGATTGGCAGCGTTTTGCTGCCCAGGCGCCATTCCTGCCCATGCTGTGAGGCGCTAGCTAGGGTTTGAAGAGTGCTGCGGTCGGCGGCATTCACACCGAATGCAGCACCTATTCCCCACTCCTGCAAACCGGAAGGAACTCCCGGGTCACAAGCGGTGTCAGCAAGAGTGTCAGGTTAATCGAGCGATGATCGCAAGCAAGGTTCTGCCACTTCTGTACCTTTCGTACGGTCTCTCCTGGGAAGTTGGGTATTCATGAAAATTTAAGCCTGTTTTGAAAGAAAAAACGTCTCGACCAAGATTTGTGCGCATTAAATTAAGTGACCAAAATAAGGCAAAATCGCTAAAACACTGCCACATTTGCCATAATAATCATGGATTTAGACAGGAGCCAACAAGCCATCCCGGGCGGCAACCAGCCAGTGTATTGTTATTTTTTACAAGGTTGAATATGAACGGTCACTCAGTATCACATGTATTCGTATAATAAATTGACCCAGCACAGTCCGGCTGACGGCTTCCAAACCGCGGCAATTGCAGGCAATTCGCCAGATTTGGTTAGTTCCTCTGGCACAGACGGGTTCGGTACGCGGCCCCATCGACAGTAACGAACCCATTGAAACTCCACCGGATATTCACTCGGTGGAGTTTTGTTTTTCTCCTCTTTTTGAGCCGCCGGCAAGAATTAGGCGGAAAGCGGGAACTTTTTGCAGCCCAAATCCGTTTTCATGAGGAACGGCCCGATCCGCCGACGGAGAACTGACGGCTCCAACGGGAAAACCTGTGCAAGCAGGTCACAGTCAAGGAATTTACCCTACGGACACTGTCAGATTTCACGAGGCTGTATTGATCACGTTGCGGTGAAAAGTCTTGAAGTTTGGGTCGGCGACCACACTTGTTACCGAAAAGTAACCGGATAATCCCCAATTTGTGATCTTTATTACACCCATTGGGGAGATTGTGGTGCGATAATGGCGAAATCGTGACTGCGCAAACGGGGCGCCTAGGCACATCAGAATGAAAACTGTCCGAAAAGGACCGCTTAGATCAGACCCCGAGCGTGGTGAATGAAGTTGTATTAGCCTTGGGAGGCGTACATGCAACGGAATATCAAAGCAGGTACTCTTGCGCTTGGACTCATCCTCGCTCTGGCGGGAAGCGCATCCGCGGCCCCATTGCCTCAGGAAACGGTTACGTTGCCGGAGGATCGTCTTGCGGTCACGGTCGCTTCTGCGTCCCAGGACCAGGCAGATCCTCTGGAAAGTGAACTCACCATATGGGTCGGTGAAATCGAAATCGATGGCCGCAAGACCATCTGGGTCGAACTGATCGATTCTTTCGGCGAAGTCATCTACGATTCCGAAGTCAACAAGAACGAAACCCATCTTCTGCCAGATGGCCGTGCCGTTGTTGTGCGCGCCATGGATCAGGACAATGTGGTTGCCGGCAAGGACGAATCCAGGCTTCCCATCGAAGGTGCCCTGACAGTTACCCGCCGTGTCGTCAACGAAGGCGCGGATGCGACGACAGTAGAGCTGATCGAAACGGGTGACAAGCCGGAACAGAAGCGCGGTACCATGCTGCAAGTTGCCGATTTTGGCGACATGGTTTGGCAAAAGGTTGTCGCCTTCTTCGACGCAGCCCGGACCCGTGTCCAGATCGCCTGGAACTGGCTCGTCGATACGCTTCAGGCCTGAGTTCCTGCACTGCTGACCGAAACGCTTCCCGCTGCCCGGCCGACGGCCGGGCGGGCACGAGCGCCTGCCCCGGTTGACTTCAATAGCGGCCCTCTGCCAGGAGCCTTTCCGTCAGTGCGGCGCTCGCTCCCAAATATCCAAAAAATTCATCGACATGCGTGATCCGTGCAAGGAACCGGGGCGTATCCGGTCAAGTGCGTTTGCACATCATCTTTTATTGGCGAGTACCTGGTAAGGCTTCTCGCCGCGCCAAAGGATAGACAATGCGGATTGCCGTGATCGGCTCCGGAATTTCCGGAAACAGTGCTGCCTGGGCTTTAAGCGACCGGCATGACGTGGTGCTTTACGAGAAGCGGACGAGGCCCGGCGGACACAGTGCCACAGTTGATATCGACTACGAAGGGACGACTCTGGCGGTGGATACGGGCTTCATCGTCTACAACGAGCTCAATTACCCCAATTTCACTGCCCTGCTCGACCATCTGGGCGTTGCCAGCGAGATCAGCAATATGAGCTTCGCGCTCTCGGCCGATCGCGGCAAACTGGAATGGTCCGGCCATTCCTTGAATGCGATTTTCGCACAGCGGCGCAATCTCCTGTCGCCGCGTTTCATGCGCATGCTGCGCGACATCTTTCGCTTCAACAAGAAAGCCGTCGAAGATCTGAAGGCCGGACGGCTCGCGGGCGAAACGCTCGGCGGATACCTGGACCGGGAACGCTTCTCCGCCGGTTTTGTGAATGACTATCTGCTGGCCATGGGAGCCGCAATCTGGTCGACGCCGATAAACGAGATGCGGGCCTATCCGGCGGAAAGTTTCGTGGCCTTTTTCGAAAACCATCGCCTGCTTTCCTTCGACCGGCCTTTATGGCGAACAATATCCGGCGGCAGCCGCTCCTATGTCGAGCGCCTGCTGGCGCCTCTCCAAGGCAAGATACGCCTTGGAACGCCCGTTGCAGACATCCGGCGCGAAAACGGCAAGGTCATCATCCGGGACATGACAGGTCATACAGATGTGTTTGATCAGGTGATCCTTGCCAGTCACACCGACCAGAGCCTCGCCATGCTGGATGACGCCAGCCCACAGGAGCGAGAGATCCTCGGGTCCATCCGCTATCGTCCGAATGAAGTCTATCTGCACCGGGACGAAGCCCTGATGCCGCGTTCCAAACGTGTCTGGGCGTCCTGGAACTATATGTCCGACCGTGACCACGGAGAAACCCGTGACGTGACCGTGAGCTACTGGATGAACCGGCTTCAGGGGATCGATCATTCCAAACCTGTCTTCGTGACGCTGAACCCGTTCGAAGCGCCGAAAGCGGACCGAACTTTTGCCAAGTTCGTCTACGACCATCCGCAATTCGACGCCTCCGCACTTGCCGGAAAGCGGCGACTTGCCGAGATCCAGGGCGTGAACAACACGTGGTACTGCGGCGCCTGGAGGGGGCACGGCTTTCATGAGGACGGCCTCGTGTCCGGTCTGGAAGTTGCACGCGCGCTCGGCGCGCAGATCCCCTGGGGCAGGCGGGAAGACGCCTTGTCCTATCTCGAGGCGGCCGAATGATGTCCAAGCCGGCAAACGGTATTAGCGACAACGGCCCGCCACCGGCGGACGCCGTCACGCTTTTTCCCGGTCAGGTCATGCATCACCGGATGAAGCCGAGCGAGCACCGTTTTTCCTATTCAGTCTTTTCACTGCTGATCGATCTGGACAGGTTGGACGAAGCATGTCGCGTGAGCCCGCTCTTTTCGGTCAATCGCTTCAGTCTCTTCTCCTTTCACGAGAAGGACCACGGCCCGAGGGACGGCACCAGCCTGCGCCGCCATGTCGACGCCCTGCTGGCGCGGGAGGGCCTGGCGCGGCCCGCACGCATCCTGTTGCTGGCCTATCCGCGAATGCTCGGCTACGGCTTCAACCCTCTCAGCGTCTATTACGCCTATGATGTCGATCACCGTTTGAGCGCGCTGATTTATGAGGTTCGCAACACCTTTGGCGGTCTGCATACCTATGTCGCGCCGGTTCGCCCGGGCCAGGAGAGTGATGTCGGGATCCGCCAGGACCAGCGCAAGGAATTCTACGTTTCTCCCTTCATCGCGATGGAGCAACACTACTTCTTCCGCATGCTGCCTCCGGGCGAGGCCGTGCGCGTGCGCATCCTTGAGAAGGACGCAGGTGGGCCGCTGTTGTCGGCGACGTTTTCGGGCCGCCGGAAAGCCTTCACAACCATGGCGCTTCTGCGCGAATGTGCGCGGGTACCGCTGCTCACCTTCAAGGTGATCGGCGCCATTCACTGGGAAGCCTTTAAAATCTGGCGTAAGCGTGTACCATTTCATTCAAGACCCGAAAAAGATGCATTGGATCCCGGGTCGAACCAGTCTGGTCCCTCAGCGCCGCTGATTTCAAACGAATGACATTTCAAGAGGTTCTGCCATGAGTGAGCCGATTGTTCTGACGCACGACACCCTCCGGACAGCCTTGAAGGGAGCCCCTCGGCTGGCGCGCATGGCAGCGAGCCTCGCCGTTAATATCCAGTTCGGCAGACTCATTATCCATTTTCCTGACGGCAGAATCTTTCGGATCGAGGGCAAGGAAGCCGGCCCCGAGGCCGTTCTGAAAATCCACAACTGGCGCTTCTTCCGAATGGTCGTGCAGGCAGGAGACGTCGGTGTCGGCGAGGCCTTCATGGCCGGATTTTGGTCCTCGCCGGACGTGACCACTTTCCTGGAACTCTTCTGCATCAATCAGCAATCGACGCTGAGCGCACTTCAGGGCCGTCCTGTGACGCGGTTCCTGCTGTCGCTGCGGCATTGGCTCAACGCGAACACCAGGAGCGGTTCGAAACGTAATATTTCAGCTCATTATGACCTCGGCAATGCCTTCTACAGGGAATGGCTCGACCCTTCGATGACCTATTCCTCGGCAATCTACAGCAACGAGACCAATAATCTGGAACAGGCGCAAGCGGAGAAATATGCTTCGCTGGTGCGGCAGACCGGTATTCAGCCGAACCACCGCGTGCTGGAGATCGGCTGCGGCTGGGGGGGCTTTGCGGAGCATGTCGCCAAGACCGTAGGCGCGCATGTGCGCGCGCTCACCATTTCCCGCGAACAGTTCGACTATGCCCGGGAGCGCATCTTCAAGGCCGGCCTCAATGACAAGGTAGATGTGGTCTTTCAGGATTACCGCGACGAACAGGGCGTCTTCGACAGGATCGCGTCGATCGAGATGTTCGAGGCAGTCGGGGAAAAATACTGGCCGACCTACTTCCGGCAATTGTCCCGCTGCCTGAAGCCGGGGGGGCGCGCCGGATTGCAGATCATCACGATACAGGACCGGATGTTCGAGGACTACCGGCGCGGTACGGACTTCATCCAACGCTATATCTTCCCCGGCGGCATGCTGCCCCCGCCCGGACGGCTGGCCGAGATCGGCCGCTCTCTCGGCCTGCAGCTGACAGACCAGAAAATCTTCGGACAGGATTACGCCCGCACGCTTGCCGAATGGCGGCAACGCTTCCGGCAGGCCTGGCCCCAGATCAGCCCGATGGGCTTCGACGAACGCTTCAAACGTCTGTGGGAGTTCTATCTTCACTACTGCGAGGCGGGTTTCCGTTCCGGAAACATCGACGTGCGCCAGATGGTCTATGAAAAATCGGCGTGACCTGACGCGGCCGAAATAATCCGAAGCGGGCCGGTCTAGCCGGTCCGTTTCTGGTTCCAGCCCGTCGAACGGGCAACCAGCGGGAAATAGAACCGGTCGGGCAGGAACTTCAGGAATTTCAGTTGCCGGACGAAAGCCTTCGGGAAACTGATCTCGAATCGGACCGGATGCTGCAATCCCTTGCGAATTTCGCGTACAGCCTCCTCCACCGTCAGGAGATGCGGCATGGGAAAGGGATTGTCGCGGGTGGCCGGCGTGTCGACGAAACCGGGACAAATCAGCTGGATGCGAATGCCCGTGAGGTCCAGGTCGAACTTGAGCGATTCCACGAGATTTATCAGCCCCGCCTTGGTCGCACCGTATGCCGCCGAAGTGGGCAATCCGCGATAACCGGCGACAGAAGACACCACGGCGATCTGCCCCCTGCCCGGCTCCTTCATCGCCGCGATCGCCGGAATGAGCACGTTGACTGTCCCCATGAGATTGACGTCGAAACTCGCCCGGAAGGCCGAGGCGTCGCCGTTGAGGCCATCCTGCGGCAGATAGATGCCGGCATTGGCAACGACCAGTGCGAGGAAACCGAGTTCCTTGCAGATACTGCGGCAATGCCTCTTCATAAGATCTGTGTCGGTAACGTCACCGGCGAAGACATGGATGGACCCCGGAAGATCGCGTGCTTCCTCGGCAAGCGCTTCGAGCGCTCCTGCCGAGCGGGCCGTCACCGCAACGCGCCAACCGGACGCGGCGAGGTCCAGTGCGAGCGCACGACCTATCCCTGAACTTGCGCCCGTAATCCAGGCACAACCGTCGCGCGGGTCTGCGATATAAAGCCTTTTCCGCAAAACATTCTCCCGGTCTGTTTGTCCGTATACGAAGCCGGACCCGGGAACGGATTTCAATCAGCGCAGGAAAGGGTCAAACCAACGCCCGACGGGGCCCGTCAGTTGCAAGCGCCCGGCGGTTACCGCGAAGCAAATGCAGTCCTCGTCTTCATCGGCAATCGGCTTATGGTCGATCTCTCCGTCGGCAAACGCGACATCGCCGGCAACGTAATGGCCATCGGCATCCTTGAACCCGCCTTTGAGCACAAGGGTGAGTTCGGTACCGTGATGCGTATGCGAAGGCATTGCCCGGCCCGCCCGCACCCATAGAAGGCTGCTGCTGCAGCCGTCTATGTCGCCGAACTTGCATTCCTTCACGCCCGGCAACAGCGTTTTCCAGGGAAGACTGTCCATGGAAGTGCCGATGATCGCTCGCAGCGGCGCCGGCACGTCCGAGCGTTCGTCCCCGGATTGAGGAGCCGATACGGGATTGTCATTGTCGCCGCCGGCGGCACCACTGAAAATTGCATCCAGAGCGGCATCCCGATCCTTCAGCGCAACCGGGTCGGCATCTTCAATCCCAACACCTGCAAGCGCTTCCAGCGAAGACACGTAGCCCCTGTTCAAGCCACTCATCTCAAGGTGCGCACCAACAAGCGCCTGCGCCGGATAGGTCAAGGTTCCGGCCGCGTATCCGGCCAGAAGCTCGTCCATTCCGGTCACATTTTTTTCCATTACAGCTCTCATCAAAGGCCAGTATCCCAAGTTGCCCTAACGCCGATACGTGAGGCAACCAATTTCGGATCATCCAATACACCAGAAAAGCTGGAAATTGAATTTCAATCCAGGGAATAGAATGAACATCATATGGCGTAATTTGGCACCGCCGGGAAAAAGTCCCCCGGAAGACAATCCCGGTGCTGGCAATCCCTCTTTGAAGCCTTACATTGCGGCCTTGATCAAGACCTCCCGGGCCATTAGCGTCCTGGGCTCATCAGATTATATCTGGCCGGAAATCGCACCCGGACCAGATCAGTCAGGAAAAAGCTATATGTCCGTGTCCGCTTCTGTTGTCGATGCGATCGGGAACACGCCTCTCATCCGCCTGAAAGCGCTCTCCGAGGAAACGGGATGCGAAATCCTCGGCAAGGCGGAATTCATGAACCCGGGACAGTCGGTCAAGGACCGCCCGGCCCGACAGATGATCCTGGCGGCGGAAGCGCGCGGCGAGCTGAAGCCAGGTGGTGTCATTGTGGAAGGCACCGCGGGCAACACCGGCATCGGACTTGCCCTTGTTGCAAGTGCCCGCGGCTACCGGACCGTGATCGTGATCCCGGAGACTCAGACCCAGGAAAAGAAGGACATGCTGCGCCTGTGCGGAGCAGAACTCCTGGAAGTGCCGGCAAAACCCTTCTCCGACCCGAACAACTATCAGCATGTCGCCCGCCGTCTTGCCGAAGAACTGGCGCGGAGCGAACCGAACGGAGCGATTTTCGCCGACCAGTGGAACAATCTCGACAACCGCAGGGCGCACTATCTGACGACAGGCCCGGAAATCATGGCCCAGACCGGTGGCCGGATCGACGGTTTCATCTGTGCCGTCGGCTCCGGCGGAACACTTGCCGGTGTCTCGACCTATCTTCAGGAAAACAAGCCCGGTGTCGTCATCGGCTGCGCCGATCCGCAGGGAGCCGCCATGCAGTCCCTCTTCACCACCGGCAAGGCCGTCGCATCCGAAGGCGGCTCGATCTCCGAAGGGATCGGCCTCGGCCGCAGCACTCCCATCGTCGGCGACCTGAAGATCGACCATGCCTATACCATTGCGGACGAGGAGGCACTGCCTCTGGTCTTCGACCTTGCCCAGAACGAAGGACTGCTTCTGGGCGGGTCTACGGCGATCAACCTGGCCGGCGCACGGCGTCTTGCGCGCGAGCTTGGCCCCGGCAAGACAATCGTGACGATCCTGTGCGACCACGGCACGAGGTCTCAATCCAAACTCTATAATCCGGAATTCCTGCGCTCGAAGAACCTGCCCGTTCCGGTCTGGCTGGAGCGGCAGGTCGAGCTAAAGGCCCCGTTCGCCTGAGCGCGGACCGGCTGACTTGAAACACCATGGCCTCGGAAGATCCGACCCTCGTACATGACGGCGCCGCTGCCGAGGCGGTCCTTCGGGACGCCGTGGCGGATGCCGGCGTTCTGGATTTGATGGCCAACAATCTGGGACTGGTCGCGGCCTTTGTCGCGGCCATGTACCTGACGGCAATCATCTGTGCCGTGCGCGAGGTGATGAATTCCAGAACGGCGCAAGGCTCCGTCGCGTGGCTGCTGTCGCTGTTCTTCATGCCTTACCTGACCGTGCCGCTCTATTTCGTCTTCGGCTGGCGGTCCTTTTCAGATTATGCCCGGATCCAGGCAACACTCGGCCGCGCGGAACGGGCACGTCGGGCGGATGAACTCGGTCTCACGGACCACGTGGAAACCCGCGACTGGCCGGTCCTTTCGAGGGTCGCAGGCGTGCCTTTCCTGGCGGGCAACAAGGCCGAGCTTCTTATCGACGGCGAGGCCACATTCGCCGCCATCAAGAAGGCGATTGCGGAAGCGCGCAGCATCATCTTCTTCCAGTTCTTTGCCATTCACGACGACGAACTCGGCCGCGACATGGCGGACGCCCTGATTGCCAAGGCACGCGAAGGCATCAAAGTCTACTTTCTCTATGACGATGTCGGCAGCCACGCGCTGTCGCGCGATTTCCTCGGCCGCCTGACCGAGGCAGGCGTCAAGGTCTGCGGCTTCAACCAGAACCACAAGTTCCTGCGCCTGCTCGGACCGATGCGGCTCAACTACCGCAACCACCGCAAGCTGGTG
>Ga0207773_100684_pt1 | contig 11996 bp, 6 predicted proteins | sample TtaePargueraPR_2_FD_187281 | JGI IMG/M metagenome (GOLD analysis project Ga0207773, IMG submission 187281) | Aerobic enrichment media microbial communities from Bioluminiscent Bay, La Parguera, Puerto Rico - Tt and M1 (3) (SPAdes) | ecosystem: Environmental > Aquatic > Marine > Unclassified ...
GCTTTTCGATGGAAAGGATTATAAAGAAGGATATAAGGAGTTGAATGCCAGGGTTAGGGCATTAGGAGAAAACATCCCTCCATTGATCAATACCTACATGAACCTTTCCCCAACCATGAGGACATTTGGCACGGCCATGAACAATGAGTTCGGAGCTGTGGAGGAAACTGGAATCATGATTACTATTGACGATATTTATGAAAGTAAGAAACATCGCCATATAGAGACTTACGAAAGGGATAAGTTCTATGAAAGAAAGGTGGAGGATTAAGACGTTTGTAGAATACTAAAACAAGGTAGGCTGTCCCATAAATCCAACTAGTCCGTCAATCTGATCTGATTGCAGTAGTCAGGTCATAAGGAAAAATCTTAATATTGATTTACTATTTGTATTGAAATATCGGGATTTCTATATTTAAAATAGCCTTCCTTGATTAAGCGGCAAGCTATTTTGGGACAGCTTCTATTATTTATCTAAAGGACTGAAGTGTTTTTAAATATAGTTTTTTGTAGTTTGTTTACTTTTTTTGTTAAATTGTAGGAGACCAAAATATCCATAAATTTTCACCGGGTATTTTATAGTTAAAGGTTTCTCTTTTTAGGAGGATAGGGGCAATTATTGTTGTTGATGCTAACGTGGCTTTTTACTTTTTAATCAGGATCATAAGTTATGAAATCAAGATTATTTGTTTTTGGCTTTTTACTTTGTTTAGGGCTATTACCAATTTCATGTTCCAAAGATTCGCGGGAACCGCAGGTTGAAAAGTACCCTGTTTCTTTGAGTTTTAACTTGCCTGGTGCCAATAGCGGTAATAGAGTTCAAAACAATGATTTGAGCTTAGTGGTAAAAGCAATGGTGACTATTACCAAGGAGGATGGCTCGGCCACTGAGTTTACCGAGAAAGTATTGGAAGTTTATGAGTCAGAAGGGGTGTATTATAGTGAGGAAATAAAACTACCAGCCGGAAGGTATTTGCTTACTGAGCTGTTGTTACTTGATGTAGAGGGCATAACTCTTTTTGCAGTTCCATCAGCAGGAAATTTACAGGAATATATCGATCAGCAATTGCCTATACCTTTTGAGGTGACAGACAGTAATACGGCAAAGACAGTGGTTTTAGAAGTGCTTTCTACTTTTGGGTTTACACCGGAGGAATTCGGTTTTGATCCTGAGGATGTCAAGTTTAAGGCTTTAATGAGTTTTTTGGTTGCATTGAGAGATAAATATGATCCCGAAAAATACTTAGAAGGCGAACTGCATATCACAGCTGATTTGCATTATGAAATTGCCATAGATTCAGCCGAAAAAATTCTACTAAAGGAAGCATATGAGCCAAATGGGGAAATTGATATGAGTATTAAAGTAAATGGGTATTTGGAATATCAATACACTTTTAAAAAGGATAGTTTACTCCATTATAGTGAAGAACCTCTAATAATCAAATTGAAGAAAATACAGGAAGAGGAAGCTACTTATATAGGGAATGTGGTTTTGGCCAGTCAGGAAGAAGTGGATGAATTTGGCAGTAACAGATATGAATATTTGTTGGGAAATTTGATCATCGATGATCGTGAAGGCCCCAGGCAGAAACCTATTCAAGAATTAAGGCAACTGCAGGCCTTACGAAAGGTGGAAGGTGACTTTATAGTTAGAGATAATCCTTCATTACAGATATTTTGGGGTATGATTATAGGTGAAGTTACAGGTGATTTTGTTTTGGAGGGCAATCCAGAAATTGAAGAACTATCAGGCTTGCAGGATTTAAGAAAGATAGGAGGTAATTTGTCTATTATGAACAATTCAAGTTTGGTGGATTATTGCGCTATCAGTAAACTGTTTTATGAAAGCCCCGGAGTCCAATTGGAGATCAAAGGAAATGCTTATAATCCAACTATAGAGGAAATAAAAGATAATAAAACCTGTTCTGCAGATTAACCTGCCAGTTTCCTGATCATTCCCCCAAAGATAGAGCCATGGAATGGATAAACCCCATACCAATAAATTCTTCCCAAAAGCCCCTTTGGCCGGAAGGTGGCTGTTTGGGTGAGGACATGGTTTTCTATTTTAAACTCCAGCCAGGCATCTCCAGGCATCTTCATTTCTGCATACAACAATAAACGTTTTTCCTCTTTTTGGGCATAAAGTACCCTCCAGAAATCCACCGCATCTCCAGAATGAATGGTTTGGACATTGGTCCGTCCCCTTCGCAATCCTACACCTCCAACCATTTTGTCCAGGAAGCCCCGAAACCTCCATAGCCAATTGGCATAATACCAGCCCGTTTCACCGCCTATTTTCCAGATTTTTTCTATACATTTTTCTTCATTTTCGATTTGAATCGAACGTTTGTCTTTCATGCAGCCAAATTTGGGGACTTTTATAAATTCAGAAATATTGCGGTCAAATCGGCCACTGATCAGGGAGTCCTTCCAGCTTGAAATAACCTCATGGGTTTCAATTTTTGTGAATGCCCTATTTAGTGCGTCCTGATAACTTTCCGGTTCAATTCCTAATTCCTTGGCCAAGTTATTGGGTTTGCATACAACTTCCACTTTCATGCTGTCTACTAAGGCGATAGCTAATTTGTAGCTGGTGCTGGTAACGAAAAAAAGCCAGTAGGAAGAAAGTCTTGGTGTCATTATAGGTACAATTCTGATTATCCTTTTTAGTTGTCTATTATAAGCATAGCCCTGTAACATTTCTTTATAGCTAAGTATATCAGGTCCTCCAATGTCAAATTGTTGATCATAAGTTATTGGATTGAAAAGGGAAAGGCTGAGGAGACTAATCACATCACGGATACCTATGGGCTGGCATTTGGTGTTTAACCACTTTGGGGCAATCATTATGGGGAGTTTTTCCACCAGGTCCCGGATGATCTCAAAAGATGCACTGCCAGACCCAATGATAATACCAGCCCTTAAGGCAGTAAAATGGTACTTGCCTTTTGACAGCTCTTCTTCAACAGCTTTTCTTGAGAGCAAATGTTTTGATAATACCTTATTGTTGACAATACCACCCAGGTAGATTACATGTTGGACCTTAGTGGTATCCATATATTCTCTGAAATTTTGGGCGGATTTTAATTCCAAAGTGCTAAAGTCGTCCGAGGTGGACATGGAATGAATCAGAAAATATGCACCATCTATATTTTTCGGAATTGCCGCTAGTGAGTGTTTATCCAAAAAATCTACCTCAATGATTTTCACTTTTTCTGCAAATGCTTTAGGGATTGTCAGGCGGTTTTTGTCCCTGACGCAGCAAATGACATGATGGCCATTATAAACCAATGAAGGAAGAATCCTTTTTCCGATATATCCATTGGCACCTGTTAGTAGAACTTTCACTCGAATTGTTGTCTTTTAAAGGAACTACCTTTTTGGCCGGGAAATGTTTAAAAAAAGTGGCTGTCTCTTAATATGTTTCAGATTTATCGGGACAGGATAATTTGACGTTTGGAAATATCCCGTAAAACTTATCCCAGCTGAAATTCAGCAATTAGAGATGCTTTCTTTGGTCAGTAAGACCAGCATTTTTGCCTTATGAGACAGCCTCAATTGATTTTTTAAGGAAGGGTAATGGTAATGCCCAGTAGATTGTAGAATTCTTTTAAAATTGCTTGATGTCCGGGCCATGCAGGAGATGTGGTAAGGTTCCCATCGACAATGGCCTGGTCAGCAGGGATGTTTTTCCAAGTACCACCAGCCAGCTCAATGTCAGGTCCTATAGTGACGTAAGCAGTCAATGTTCGCCCTTCCAAGACCCTGGCAGCTGTCAATATCTGGATACCGTGACAAATAGCAGCGACGGGTTTGTCTTTGTCAAAGAAATGTCGCGTAATCTCTATTACTTTTTTATTTAAGCGCGTATATTCTGGAGCCCGGCCACCGGCAATGTAAAGGCCATCATAGTCCGCTGGGTTCACCTGGTCAAAATCTGCCGTGATTGCAAAGCGATGTCCACCTAATTCCTTATAGGTTTGATCACCCACAAAATCATGCACGGCTGTAGGAACTGTATCCCCCTTTTTTCTTTCAGGTGCAACGGAATCTACCTGCAGGCCTACTGAGAGCATAGCCTGAAAAGGAACCATGGCTTCATAATCTTCTACATAATCACCAACGAGCAATAATATCTTCTTGGACATAATAGTGAGGTTTAAATGGGTTAAAAATATGTTTTTTTGAAGTTATTAAATTTTAGAAGGAACTAAAAGATTCATTTGTTATCGTTTAATTACTTTAGTTCCTACTTTAATTTTTTAGGGATATTAACCCAATAGATAAGTAATTGAAAAAAATGATAATATTATTCGTAACTAAATTAAAATTATAATTAATATATCGTTGGTTTTGTTAAATTTGTTCAATATAGAATAAAGGATTTTGCCGTAGCCAATAGTGGCTGCCTCAAAAATGGTTTTCATAATCCCCTACCCAAATCATATTCTTAAATGAAAATAAAGGTGCTTTGAAAATCAAAATTGTGTCCAGATTATCTGAATAAATGACGGGAATTACCCATTGTCAAATAATGAACAGCTGTTGAATTTTGATCGGACCCGGAACATTATTTAGTCAGTTAATATGAAATTTTATTCTAAGACAGCCTGTTTTGGGAGGAATTTGATGAATAGAACAAAAATAGAAATTGATGAAATACCTGATTGCCCTATTGTTATTTTTTGAATGTTGCTTTGTCTACGGCCAAGGGCGAGACAAGCTTAATGTGCTGTTTATCATTGCCGATGACCTTACAGCTACAGCAGTATCATCCTATGGCAACCCTCTGAATATTACCCCAAATATAGACAAGCTTGCAGAGGAAGGTACCCGCTATGGTAGGACCTATTGTCAGTTTCCTATTTGTGGTCCTTCCAGAGCTTCTTTTATGTCAGGTTATTACCCACATGCAACTGAAACATTTGGATATACCAGTGGAAGGGAAAATATAGGCAATGAGAAAGTGACTTGGTCCCAGCTTTTTAAGGATAATGGGTATTTTACCGCACGGGTCAGCAAGATCTACCATATGGGAGTCCCCATTGATATAGAGACTGGTTCCAACGGTGCAGATGATGAGGCGTCATGGACTGAACGATACAATAGTCAGGGCCCGGAATGGACAGCAGATGGAGAAGCTGAACTCGTTCAAAATAATCCATATGGAATACTTCCTAGAAAGGGAGGCAATGTCATGACCATTGTCAAAGCAGATGGAGATGACCTGGTGCATTCTGATGGGAAAACAGCCGAAAGGGCATCACAATTGATTCGTGAACATAATGATGAGCCCTTCTTTTTGGCTGTGGGATTTGTACGTCCTCATGTCCCATTTGTAGCTCCTAAAACCTACTTTGAGGCTTTTCCCTATCGGGAGATGATATTACCACCAAAAGTAGTTGGAGACTGGGATGATATTCCTGCCAATGGGATCAACTATGTGACCAGTACAAATGCAGAGATGTCAGAAGAGCAGAAGAAAAAGGCGATAGGGGCATATTATGCCTCAGTTTCCTATATGGATGCACAAGTTGGAAAGGTGCTTAAGACTTTGGAAGAGGAAGGGCTGGATAAGAATACCATTGTGATTTTTACTTCAGACCATGGTTTCCATTTGGGAGAGCATGAATTTTGGATGAAAGTAAGCCTTCATGAGGAATCCGCAAAAGTGCCATTGATTATCAAGGTGCCTGGAAAAAAAGCTGCAGTCTGCAACTCTTTCACCGAACTTATCGACTTATATCCGACTGTTGCAGAACTGGCGGGGCTAGAATTGCCTAATGCTATTCAAGGAAAAAGTTTGGTGCCAACCTTGGATGATCCTACCTACAAAGTGAGAGATATGGCATTTTCGGTATCCAGATGGAGGGGGAAACCTATGTTTTTACTAAGAAATGAGCAGTGGGCTTTTATCCAATATGAAGAAGATGGAGCAGGTGGAATGGAGCTCTTTGATATGGTCAGTGACCCTCAACAGTTTAATAACTTAGCCCATAACCCCCAATACAAAAAGGTGGTGACCATGTTTCGGGAAAGGCTGAAAGAAAAATTAGCCCAGGTCAGGAACAATGACCTGGGCAGGACCTATACCGCTGCTAATTGATCAGTCCATTTATATTAAATTCAAACGATAACCGGTATGATTCGAATTATTTTATATGCGATCCTAGGTTGGATGGTGTTTTCCTGCGCAGCTCCAAAAGAAAAATCTCCACCGAATATTGTGATCATTGTTTCAGACGATCATACCAGACAGGCCATCAGTGCCTATGGCAGTGAAATTGCCAAAACTCCCAATATAGACCGAATTGCCAATGAAGGAGTGCTGTTCAATAATGCATATGTTACCAATTCGATATGCGGCCCCAGCAGGGCGGTATTGTTGACTGGGAAATACAGCCATTTGAACGGGTTTAGAAGGAATTCGGATAGTAAGTTCAATCCAGACCAAGACCAATTTGTAAAGCATTTGCAGGCAGCCGGTTACCAAACTGCCTGGATTGGAAAATACCACCTTGGGGATGACCCAAAAGGCTTGGACCATTATGAAATTTTGCCTGGGCAAGGGTACTATTATAACCCTGATTTTATTGTTAAAGATAGTGGAAGGGTAAACAGGGTTGGCTATGTCAGTGACTTGGTGGAGGATGCAGCAGAAAAATGGCTGGACAATAGGGAAAAGGAAAAGCCTTTTTGTTTGATAATAGGCCATAAGGCTACCCATAGAACCTGGATGCCAGATTTGCAGGATATGGACAGGTATGATAATGTCACCTTTCCATTTCCTGATAACTTTTACGATGATTATGAAGGGCGTCAGGCAGCTATGGAACAGGATATGAGCATTGATAAAACCATGATAATGGGGTATGATCTGAAGATGTTTGAAGACAGCCTCGGAGACCAAAATGTGAAAAGAATGACACCGGAACAGAAGGCTAAGTTTGATGAGCATTATAGGCCGATTTATCATGACTTTAAAGCAGGAAAACTACAAGGTAAAGAGTTGGTAGAATGGAAGTATCAGCAATATATGAGGGACTATTTGGCGACAGCAGAATCAATGGACAGGAATATTGGTAGAACCCTTGATTATTTGGAAGAAAATGGGCTGGATGAAAATACCATAGTGATCTATACTTCAGATCAAGGTTTTTACTTAGGGGAACACGGGTGGTTCGATAAGCGATTCATGTACGAGGAATCCTTTAGCACGCCAATGATCATGAAATATCCGGGAGTAATCAAGCCGGGATCAAGCTCTGATGCCATGGTGATGAATTTGGATATTGCCCCTACTGTATTGGATGCGGCGATGGTAAAAGTGCCTGAGACGATGCAGGGAATATCCATGTTGCCTGTGTTGAACGGAAAGGCGGACAAGGGTAGGGAAGTGCTTTATTATCATTATTATGAGGTGGGGGAGCATAATGTGTCACCTCACTTTGGAATTAAGACAGATCGATATAAAATCATCCGCTTTTATGATCAAGTCGAATCTTGGGAATTGTTTGACTTGGAAAAGGATCCTAAGGAGATGTATAACGTATATGGCAAGGAGCAATACCAGGATGTACAGGAGAAAATGAAAGCCAGATTGTTGGAGACCCTAAAAAAATATGAAGATTCAGAAGCAGAGGAGATATTCCATCAAGATGTTTCTTCTCCAATAATCAGGAAGAAATAAACTGCAATTTCTTTTAACCCGGATGATCTATGTCGTTTAGTTAGTGATTCAGACAGTCACTTTCATTGACGTGCTTTATTGTCTCCCGAGGCATCAACCTGTCCCGACAAATGTCGGGAAGGGATTTCTTCCAGTAACAATTAACTAATGAGATCCCTCCTTTGTCGGGACATCGATTAGATGCTTGCGTCATACCGCCCCTTAATATTTTGGAAATGTTTGACCTCTCGCAGAGTCGCAGAGCCGCAAAGGAAAAACTTAGCCATGGCGGGTTAGGGAGAAATTTGAGATTTCTCTTAACTAAACGACTTTGCCAGAAATATGAATTAGACTATCAATTACGAACTGATCCGCGGCGGACAAAATCAGTCACTACGCTGTTGTTTTCGATTCTATCTGGCGGCTAGATAGGTTCACCTATCCGGGGCCTCAATCTCCAAACACCCTGATTTTCTTGCAATTTCAGCTCTTCCCAACAGAAGTCAGGACAGGCGATAACGATGCCTAATGAATAATCCGGGTTTAACTAATTGAGAAGGGGATATTACGGCATTGTTGCTGAAGTAAAAACACCCCAAAACAGTCCAAATAGGAGGTTTTTGTGTCAGATTTGTCCAACTTATTGAAATATTCCTCCACCTGATCGGTATGGATTTGAGCTAGCTTTGATCTATCAACAATCAAAAACTAGCCTAATGAAAAAAAGTTTTTACACCTTATTTGTGCTGAGTTTCCTTATAGCACTCCGGGTAAATGCCCAGACGGTTATTAAAGGAACAGTTTTCAGCAAGTCTGACAATTTCCCGATTCCGGGAGCGACAGTAATCCCCGATGGAGAAAGTAATCAAGGTACCTCTACGGACTTAGATGGCAAGTTTTCCTTGTCTGTTTCTTCATCTACTGGATCAGTGACCATCTCCTTTATAGGAATGGAATCCCAGACGATAGCGTATGATGGGCCTACTGAATTGAAGGTATTGCTTGAAGAAGCAGTTAACGACCTTGATGAAGTGGTGATGATCGGTTATGGTACTTCCAAAAAGGAAAACCTGACCTCTTCCGTGTCCACTGTTTCCGGTTTGGACAAATTATCCAGCAGACCTGTTTCCAACCTGAATGACTTTTTACAAGGAAATGTCCCCGGTGTTACCGTTCTGCAACAAGGGGGCGATCCAAGTCAGCAAGGATTAGTGGTGATTCGGGGCTATGGTTCCCTTGCTGATGAAAGGCCTCTGACTGTTGTGGATGGAATGCCCTATTATGGCCCGCCCATCAATCCCAACGATATTGAGTCAGTATCCATATTGAAGGATGCAGCCGCAGCGGCCATCTATGGTGCCCAGGCGGCTTCAGGAGTGATTGTGATCAAGACCAAGGAAGGTGCTTATGGGAAACCAAAAGTTACTTTGGACTTTTATTCAGGTATTCAAAAAGCCAGCAACCTGCCGACTCCTTTGAACGCCAAACAGCAAGCCGATGTATACAACCTTGCAGCTGATAATGCAGGTGTGGCCCGTCAGGCAGCCCATGATGCCAACCAAAACCCCTGGGGCCAGACTACCCGGACAAACTGGATGGATGCTATTTTCAGAAGTGCAGCCATCTATAATGCCAATGTCAATGTTAGTGGAGCTGGAGAGTCGGCAAACTATATGGCTTCCTTAGGATATATGAACAAGGAAGGTTTGCTTCAAGGAACAGAGTTTGAAAGGTACTCCATTCGTTTGAAGTCTGATTTTTACCTTTCTGATAAGGTTACCTTAGGGGAGAATATATACCTTTCCCGCTCCAATGCAGTAGGCACTAACTCATCCAGTTCATACTCTGGAAGTATCATCAATGCACTTTATATGCCTTCTGCCGCTCCAGTTTATGACGATAATGGCCAATTCCACGGTGTGGTACCTTATGACCTATCGCAATTTGCGGGGACCTATGGAGATGTGTACAACCCCATGGGATTACTCTTACGGCCTACTTCAAATAATCCCGTCACTCATATCAATACCAACACCTATCTGAATTATGAGATAATTCCGGGTTTATCATTTAGGTCTACCTTTAGTTATAATATCACCAATACAGAAAATAAGACCTTTAGTCCTAGAATCCCTGAATTGGGAAGAACCAATCTTCAAAACTACCTGTACCAGAGCCATTCGAAAACCAACCGCTGGATTTGGGATAACCAGGTTTCTTACCAAAGGGTTTTTGGGAAACACGATTTGAGCTTGACGGCGGTTTATTCTTCCCAGTTTACCGAATACGAATATTATTTCCAGGAGGGACGAGGGTTTAGTAGTGAGGAGCCATTTAACCAATATATGGGCAATGCTTCCGAATTTTTGACCCCGGTAACCAGTGTTTATGAAGATGCGTTGACCTCAGCCATTGGACGGGCTATGTACAACTATGATGGAAGGTATTTCCTTTCGGCCAGTATCCGTAGGGATGAAACCTCCCGGTTGGCCATTGATAACCAAGCCAGCTATTTCCCTTCCGTTTCCGGTGCATGGAAAATTTCCGATGAGGCATTCTTTAAAAGCAGCCTGTTCGATAATTTAAAACTGAGAGCTTCCTGGGGACAGATCGGGAATATCAACTCTGTAGGTTATTACTCTTTTGACGTTCCTATGGGGACCCAGACCGTGGTGCTTGGAGAAGGAGCTACCTTGGACTATAAAGCGGTATATGCTGATCAGCAGTCAAACCCTAACCTGAAATGGGAAATATCCGAGTCTTCCAACTTTGGTTTGGATGCCAATCTTTTCAGTAACAGGCTGGAACTGACATTGGATTACTTTATCAAAACTACCAAAGGTATGATTCTTCCGGGATTGGAAGACCTTCATCAGGGTACTTCTGCAGCTGATGTAAATGGTGGACAAGTGAGAAACAAAGGCTTGGAATTTTCTGCTGGATTCTTTGACCATTTTGGAGAGCTTAGCTTTGGGGCCAGAGGTAACTTCAGCGTCTTGAACAATGAGCTGATTAACTTGGATGGTTATAACAAAAGCAATATTGATTTTATCGCCCATAGTGACAATGTGAGAAGTACATTGACACCGTATAGGTCTATGGTAGGCCAGCCACTTTATGCCACTTATTTGGTGCCTTACCTGGGGATTTTCCAGAACCAAGGAGAAATCGATGCCTATAGCAAAGATGGTCAGTTGATTCAGGCCAATGCCAAGCCGGGGGATTTCAAATTCCAGGATGTGAACAATGATGGAAAGATCTCTGATGATGACCGTGTTTTCATGGACAGCTATTTACCTGATTTCACTTATGGCTTCAACTTCACGCTTGATTATAAAGGATTTGATGCCAATATCATCATGCAGGGTGTATCTGGTGTAAAAGTGTTTAACGGGTATAAATTTACCGCATTTAATGCTTCTCAGTCAGGATATAACCTGGATAACCGGGTATTGGATGCATGGACTCCTGAAAATACCGATACGGATATTCCAAGGTTATCCACCAAAGATGATAACAGGAACTTTGGTACCTCATCCAGCTGGTATTTGGAGGATGCTTCTTACCTGAGAATGAAGAACCTTACCATCGGTTATACTTTCCCTTCTACACTGCTACAGGGAGTGGCTAAAAACAGCAACCTGAGATTGTATTTTTCCACGGAAAACCTGTTTACCATCACCCCATATAGCGGAATGGATCCGGAAGTGGGCGGAAAAGGCTTGGATGTAGCGAAATATCCTTTGCCTAAAACCTTTACCGCAGGTCTTTCCCTAACCCTATAATTCATTTAAAAAGACAAGAAGATGAAAAACGCCATATATAAAATTTCTACGGTGCTTGCTTTAGGATTGGCATCCCTAAGCAGTTGCTCCGATGACTTTACCAATTTGGAGCCATTGGGCAGTACTTCCTATGAGAACTTCTTTCAAACCGAGCAGGATGCGATAGAGGCTGCAAATAGCCTTTATTACTATATGAAGGATGAGGACATGTTTTCCAGAGGCTTTTTCTGGTACATCAATGCCTCCGATGATATGGTTACCGGAAGGATCAATTCCACAGCGGACAATATCAAGAATTTCAATATGACCGGGGAAGAAGGTTATGCCTATTGGATGTATCCCCAGAGCTACAAGATTATCCGTCGAGCCAATGATATTTTGCTCAATGTCCCTACCATGAACATCAGTGAAAGTCTGAAAAACAGGATATTAGGAGAAGCTTATTTTATGCGTGCTTTCCATTATTTCTGGATTGCCCATACTTATGGTGATGATAACAGCGGCGGAGTTCCGATTGTCACTGAGGAAAATATGTTGGATGA
>Ga0207773_100685_pt1 | contig 11995 bp, 11 predicted proteins | sample TtaePargueraPR_2_FD_187281 | JGI IMG/M metagenome (GOLD analysis project Ga0207773, IMG submission 187281) | Aerobic enrichment media microbial communities from Bioluminiscent Bay, La Parguera, Puerto Rico - Tt and M1 (3) (SPAdes) | ecosystem: Environmental > Aquatic > Marine > Unclassified ...
TAAGGCCCTTTCCAAAGGGTAGTAGTCTTATTTTTGAGAGTTGATGTCAAATTATTCTCGTAAATTTCACCTCACTTTTCCCGATAACCAAAAATCCTACACACTGCGTAGGGAATTGAGCTGGACGGTATTATCGTCTGATTATGAGGGTAGATAGCGAGGAAGCTAGAAATTGTAATATAAATGAAACGTGTGCAAATCAGTGGAGCACCCGAGAACTGAAAAGGAATATTAAAACAAGTATTTTTAGACTAAATTCATAAGCATGAAAATCTCTAAAAACATCCTCTCGGACATTCAATCCATTATCTCCACAGCTCGGCAGAATGCTGTGCGCTCGGTGAATTTTGAGCGGGTGGTGATGTACTGGAAAATTGGGGAACGGATTTTTGAAGAGGAGCAGCACGGTGAGCAACGAGCAGAATACGGTGCCTATTTAATAAAAAACCTGGCGGAAGCATTGGAGCCGGAATATGGTACCGGGTTTTCTGCCCGGCAATTGGAACGCTTCCGTCAATTTTATCGAACTTTCCCAAATACGTCCGCACTGCGGACGGAATTTACTTGGACACATTACAAACTGATGCTTTCCCTTGATAATGAGGATAAAAGACAGTTTTATATAGCCGAATCTGTAAAGAATTTATGGACGGCAAGGGAACTGGAAAGACAAATCAACAGTCAGCTCTATGAGAGGCTGCTCCTAAGCAATGATAAAAAGGCTGTTTTGGCGGTAGCCAAAAACGAAAAACATCCCGAAAAAGCAGATGAAATTATCAAAGATCCTATGGTGCTGGAGTTTCTGGGCCTAAAGGGGGAGGCCGCTTACTATGAACATGATTTGGAAAATGCCATTATCACACATCTACAGGATTTTTTGCTAGAGCTTGGGAATGGCTTCGCTTTCGTAGCCCGCCAAAAGCGGGTTCATCTGGATGGGGGATAGAGATAATTGTAATGCTGACCATGACCTGAATGCGGTTAATGAGGTGCAATTTCCTATAGAAAAAGTAATTTTTACCGTGAAAAAACTAATAGTTGAACTTAAACAAAATATGGTTTAACAATTACAATTAGCTTATTTTGATAAAAAATGCCTCGAACAATTTAATAAATGTCATCTTGAATTAGCAAAAAAAATGGAGAATATTAAAAAGTTATATCCAGATTATTTTGGATGGGGATTATTATTTCTGTTTGCTATCTGCTTCAATCTGATCTTATTATGGTTTATCCATCATGGGGTGAATCTGGAAAAGGAATATAGATTTGACCTTCAAGGATATTCTTTGGCCTTTGTTGCAGGAATTCTCTTTTTATGGGAGATTTATGAAATTTGGATATTGATTCAATTTTTAAGGATAGAACTTGGTAGAAAAATAGAATTTGATGAGGTGAAAAAGACACTGATTATTAATTGCCGAGAAAGGACTGAAATATATCGAATTAATGATTTACAAGAAGTTGTTTTTTCAGAGCCAAGGTTTAACAGTAGAACACTTACTCAACATCTTTCCTATTCTCAATTAAACTTCAAGTCGAGAGAACCACTTATTATTACTTCTTTTGTACTGAACACTGCCAAACTAAAAAAACTTCTTGGAAGTGGTTTTTATAGAAAAACTGAACTTGATAGGGGACTTTTTGAGGGAATAAGGAAAAAGTAGTTGTCTATAAAGTAAAGAGAAATATTCAAAAGCGATAGATTTACATTGTTAAATTTCGGTATTTTCAATGCGTCTTTAGAATAAATTATGGCTTTAAAAACGCAAAGATTTAAAAGTCCTCGTTGAAAATGAGGACTAGGGCTGGGTGTAATTGCAAATTACACCCAGTCGCCATAGACGGTTTATTCTACACCTAGGTGGGAGATTCCTAGACTTTCTTACGAACTGATTGAGATGATAATGCACAATGAATAACGACACCACAACATTATATAAAAAACATGGTCGTGCAAGGCTGACGTACAGCCCAAACCACGATTTTTTTATATTTACCGTTATGAGCCATTAAAGAATCCTATGGGAAAAATATACGTTTTATTTGTTATGATATTATTGGTTTCCTGCAAAACAGAAACTAGTTCTAATGAGGATTCTAGAATAAAACCTGAGGAAGAAGAACAAATAATTCGCTTGAATCAAAGTGATGTCATAATAAGACATAGTTTTCCAGATACCCTAAATTCAGGCGATAAAGTTTTTGCAGAAATTGAATCAAAAAATCCAGATTGGAAAATAACCCGTTCTTTCGTTTACTGTCAAATTGGTTCAGACAATGTTTTTAGAATTTTCCATAGAACCAAGCATGAATGCCTTGAATTGCCAGTAGAAAATAATAAAGCTTACATTGAATTTGCCACAAAGGGAATAGGTGACAAAGAATTTGGAACAGTAACCTTGGTTCTAGAAAATAAAGATGGAATCAAAAAAGCCACAGAGTTAGAATTCAAATACTACTTAAAAGAGAAAAACGGTCCATAACATCACCTTGGGATACAGCGGGCGGTTTCGAGTGAATATAAAGATTTAGTATCTTTAAAAAGTTAGGAGTAGGTTGGAAGCGTACGGCTCCGAATGCCCGCCGCCTCCAAGCTGAATCCCGACCGTTGTGCATCACTTAAGTAAATAGAATAGATGAAATTTCTCTTTGAAAAATACCTTTTACTTTATTCTTTTTATCTATCAACTAATAAAAGAACAGCTAATGGATCATATAAATCATATGCTAAAAATCTGTCATTTTCGAATTGTTATATAGTAATATTTGGAGCTATCTCAACTTTTTGTTTATCGCTCATCTTTTTAACCGGGATTGATGCGAACCCAGAAATTCTAAATACAATGCTACTTACGATAGCTGTAATAACTTCAATTGCTGCTATAAAATTTAGAACAAGATTTTCAACTGAGATTTTAGAACTAGATAAAAATCCTAAAAAACTTTCCTTAGATACGCTTTCTTTAAATCTCATTCAAATTGGATCAATGGCAATCCCAATTATTTCTACCATGCTCTTATATCGGATTATCTTGGAATAAATAAAAAAAGCAATGCACAACAAATTGTAAAAAAAACATGCCGGATTTCCTGCTTTTTCGAGTTCTAAAAGTCCACTGCTCATTGGCCGTAATATTTGCCCCCACTGGGTGAATATTGGCGGAGGACTAGGTGTAGATTGCATCTACACCTTTCTATCACTAAGAATTTGTAATTCAATTTTCACGGATTATCTTGATCTATGGGTGAAGCCTATCAGATAAGAGATCAGGAAATGCCAGAAGCAGGCTCCTGTCCTAACTAATAAAATTACGAAGCACCCTGTTTTTACCTTCCTGTGCTAGCATGGTGAAAGCTGTTGAGATGAAATTGGAAGAAGGCCTCGCACCGAAGGTATGCTGTCCCTCTCTAACCCGCATTTGCAATGCGGGTTGTTAAATCATAGCATTTGGAATGCGGTTTTAATATGAATTGAATTGTAGCGTTTAAAACGCTTAGATTTAGGAGTCCTCCTTACAAACGAGGACTAGAGTTCCTTACTTCATCATCAGCTTTTCCAGCCTTGCGATCATCTCATCTTTTTCCTTTAGCATGCGCTCATATAGAGCCATTTTTTCCTCATGGAGTTTTAGAATTTTGTCAGCAGGATCAAAAACGGGCTTAATATTAATTGCCGATGCGCCTTCTTTAAAATCCTGAAAAGTATTCGCAATAATATTTACCGCCTGTTCTTCATCAAAATTCTGGAAGGCTTCTACCGGAATATGGAGAATTTCTGATACTTGACGCAGGATATCCTCTTCTATGGTTTCCTTTTGTTCGAGCAAGGAGATTTTCTTTTGGGACCAGTCATCACCCAGTTCATGGGCGAGCGCATCTTGTTTGATGCCGAGCATTTCACGGAAGCGTTTGATATTTCGGCCCTGGTGGATAGTATGTGAAGCGGAGTTTGTCATATTGATGGCTACTAAAAAACTAAAGGACAAGTTACATAAAAAGTCTATAATAGGAAAGGGGAGTTTTTGGAATGACTGTTTGGTTTTACTGGCTTTCATTTGTTGTCCTTTTCCATTGATGAAAAGGACCAAAAATCTAGGCCGGTGGTCTGGCCTTTAAATTGGGAAGAAAATGTATTCTTGCGATAAGTATTAGTTACCCAATTTAATTTTAATGGTATTGTTCCAGCCTAAAAGTGAGCGGAGGTAGTCCTCGATAGTGAAAGGGAAAGGTTCTTTAAACTGAGAAAACGACCTCATAAACGAGAGGACCTACCCTGCAAGCTGGCTACTCGCTAAAAACAGTCACTGACTGTTTTCTTTACGCTCGTCCCTCCACGACGCGAGCTAGCTCCCTTTTTTAACGGCCTATACAACACCATTAAAATCTGCCATACCAAGGGCCACTTCTTGATGTCAAAACGATTTTCTATTTGATGGGCTTACAAAGTGATTTTTAGGTTTTGGAAGAATTCCTTTCTAACTCAAAGTGAATTTCTCAAGAACAGATCCCCTGTCCCCTCCTTTCTACTCCCTAATTGAAAGCCCAATCACACTAAAAAGACTGAAATTTCACCAATTATATCTAAAAATACCCCAGATGGGGTATTTTTTGTTTTTAGGGGATTTAGTATGTTTAGGGGGCTAATTTGTTTTTAATTGATTGGACTAAATAAAGAAATAGAAATAAATTCTAGAGTCCCATTTGGAATGTTTGGTTACCATGATTAAGAAACACATTAACTCTTACTTGCTTCTACGCCATGGTGGAATGCTTTGAAAACTAGTACTCCGATGATATTGAAACGGGAAAAACTTTACAGTGAAGATATTGGATGCAATATATTAGAGTCGTAAAAACCTAACCCAGCCTAAATGACTTTCAAACCCGAACAGAAAATCCGTAAAGTATTTGTTCACTTAGAGTGTTCTTTTCTGTTCGTGAGAAACTTGGTTTTCGCTAAAAAGTTATCCCTTAAACAGTTTTCATACATAACCAATTTGGTTGTCCATGGAAACAAAGCTGAACTATTTTGGACAGTTTCGGGATGCCATAAGATTTTTATAAAAGGCTGTGGGGTAATTCCAGGAAACATTTCCGGCATCAGTTTTACTTATTATATCCAACAAAACCCAACTGAAATCATTTTTTATGGGATAGCAGGACAAAAAGAAACTAAAGAAATACAACTTGAGGCTTCTGAAATAGAATTGATCAACAAATTCATTCCGTCGACAACTACTCCACAACTAACATCAATCCCTCTTGCACATCAAAAATTAAATTGTGCATTCGCCAATTCTACTCAATTGAACGATCTGGAAAGTATTATTATCCACATACAACCCCCTAAAATAACCCCACTCAATTTGAGCATTCGGCACGAACCGTTTATAAAGTCTAACTATCTAACCTAAACACCTAAAACAATGGAACGAGATTTTTACAAAAGTCCTAAACCTTCGAGGATGATGTGTTTCTTTTGGAAGGCTTCCGGAGGAGACCGTTATATTTTGGAAAGGTCAACCTATTCCGACCAAGTTAAATATATGTGTCTCGGCGGTATTATAGTAGCTACCGGACTAATGGCTGCTTTGGCTGGAGGATATGCCTTTTACACCATTTTTGAACCAAGAGGTTCAGCTATTGAAGCCAATACCCTGAGTTGGTCAACATCCTTGCTATCAGTCGTGTTTGGGGCTTTTTGGGGGTTAATGATTTTCAATCTTGATCGTTTTATTGTATCGAGTACAGGAGTGGGAGACGGAACCGAGGCTATTACTTGGGGAGAACTCAAAGGGGCAATTCCTAGGTTACTTATGGGGACTATTATTGCCTTGACTATTTCAAAACCCGTTGAAATCAGGATGTTTAAATCAGAGATAGATGCCGCGCTTCACGAAGAACAGCTTAAAACAAGAAAAGAATACGAAAAAAGAACAAGAGCAAATTACGAAGAACGTTTTGCCTTTATTGATGCTGAATTGGCAAAATTTGAAGAAAACAGAAAAGATTTGGTAGAAAGGATAAAGAAGGCCGAACAGGATTATACGGACCAGTTAAATGGAAAGGTTCGCGGAACAATACCAGGTAACGGCCCACTTGCGAAGGCTCTAAAAGATAATGTGGACAGGCTGAATGCTGAACTTAATATTTTTGACTCGTCAAATAAGGAAAGAATCCAGGAATTGGCTGGCAATAAAAAGAAGCTTATGCTTGAGATGGATCAAGAATTGGCTAAAAACAGGCAGGTAGCATCAGGACTTGACGGTCTATTAGAACGAATAAAACTGGCCCACGAAATTGCAGGTGTGTGGATATCGTTGTTCATCACACTACTTTTCTTGGCAATTGAATTGACGCCTATATTTTTTAAGTTGATGCTGATAAAATCGCCGTACGATTTTCTTAAACACAATGTAGAGGAACTAATTAAGGCGGAGCAAGGAATCTACATACAATACAACTACCATAAAGACAAAAACGGACAAGAACGTGACTTAATCAAACACTTGAAATCGGAAAAACTTTTGGTTGAAAAGAAAGCCTTACTTAAAACTCAGGAAGAATTGACCGAATATGCAATATCTAAATACAAACAGGAGATGATGAAAAAGATAGACACTAATCCTGAGGCCTTTATTAAAACCCAAGATCTACAAAACGAGAATATAAATGCATCTTAAACGGTTCTTTTGGGTGCTATCCGGGGATGATTATAACGTGGTTGGTAAATGCAACAAATCAACCCAACGCCGTTTTACGACTATTGGTGTATTAGTAGCCTGCATTTTTGCATTGTGCTTTATCAGTTGCTATTTCGCATTTACCAAGTTGTTTCAAAATTATTATACAGGTATTCCTGTTGGGTTGTTTTTTGCTTGGATGATAACAAACATCTACCTTTTTCTTCTTTATACTTTGTCAAAAACGGGGTTCCCATACATACCTAACAAACCGGCTCGGTATGTTGCAACTACAATCAGATTGGTTTTTATTGCCTTTATTGCTGTTGTAGTTTCCAAACCGATTGAAAGCCTTGTTTTTTCAAAACAATTAGCATTGGAAATGAAATCGTTCAAACAAGATAAAATTGAACGATATGAAAAATCAACCAATGTTTTTTTTGCAGATGAAATCGCCATTATCAAAGAATTAATTGCTCAGCAAAAAGTTTTAAACAATGTGATTGATGAAGATCAATCGGCAAACTACTACGAACTGATTCAATCGAAAGAAGAAGAAAGGGATAGGCTTATCAAATTAATGAGGACATTGGTTGGCAAATCGGATTACTACATTCAAGGAATGCTCATATTGAACACCAAGTATCCGATTTGTTGGATAATTACCCTTTTCATTGTTATCATATTCATAATTCCAACTTACCTTAAAATTTTCATCCATAAAGACGGTGTTTTTTATAAGACCAAGCACTATGTAGAATCACGGTTGGTAAAATATGAGTATGAACTGTTTAAAGAAAAGTACAGAGAGATTTTCAGGCATAAGTATGATATAGACATTCAATATACTGAACATTGTACAGACGCACCTTTTAATACAAAAAGAAAAATAGATAATAGAACCGTTTTAACAGAAGACGACTTCCTCGATAGCCTCTATGCCAAAGTATGAAACTATAGAAAAACGTGTAGAACGAAGGACTTACATAAAAGGCAAGTTCAATGGGAAATTCATTGGCTATTTTGATCCCAGAAAATCGGATGTAAAGCACGAGAATTTCTATGACCTTGAGGTAATATCAGGAGAAATCACAACTACAAGAGACAACGACCACATAAGACATTGGGAAACCGGAGAGCCTGAAGAGTTCCAACCCATAGAAAAATTCTTGACCAACCTGCCCGAAAACTTGCCCATAGAAGTCTGGGATGAAAATGGTAATGTGAAAACCTACAATATAAACCTGAACGATAAAAAGTTAAGTAATTATAGTCTTTCAAATCAGATTTACGAAGACAACAAGGTTTTTGGCGACATTACCGGGGATATTTCAGGATATTTAAAACACTATGACGTTGAGTACATCCAAATAGAAATTGCTGAAAATATTCCAAAGGCAGCTATTCCGATTCCAGCCAAGGTCAAAACCTATAAACAAACAGGAAATACCGAAACAAAAGGAAATTACAAACGGTGGGAATATTATTATTCAGACGGTTCAACGTATTGGGGGGCTTGGGAAAAACAAAGTAGTTACGATTCAGGTTACTCGCTGTGGGAAACTTTAGGTTTGTTAATTCAAATCCTTTTGGCTGTGGTGTTCATCATCCCACTTTTGATTTACGGATGGCAAATCATCCTACCGATTATCATCTTGATAGGATTTGTTTATTTATTATCTATGTTTGGCGATGTCATAGTTAATCTTTTTAATTGGCTGTTCCGGCTTGCCGGAATTGCATTTTTGTTGTTTTTGGTTTTTGGAATCATTTCTCTCTTTACGAACACCATAAAATCACCGGTCGTAAAAAGAGATGTCGTTACGGACAAAGAAAAAGAAGTAAAGGAAACAAGACCCGACCCAATAACAGGGGACAGTATCATTTCTCACCACAGGATTTGGCAGGACTATTCCAATCAGGAATATGCCGCAGACATTGAAGTAAGGGTTTCCGACTATCGAAATGCAGTACGTTTAAGAAATGACCTTCCTATACCTTTGCAAAGCACCTCCCAATACAACAGAATTGTGTCCACTATTTACGATTATGACAAAAACAAATTAGACTTGGTGTACATAATGCTCGACAGTTTGCAAGCAGAAAATATCTTAACCCAAGTCGAATTTGCAGAAGTTATCGTCACCTTGATTCAGGATATACCCTATACTCTTATTTTGAACGATGCTTGTGATGCCAGTATGTACAATGATGACTTTATAAGGGAATATTTGAGGACAGGGGACAAATGCGAAGGGTACATCAAATATGGATTACTTTCACCCGTGGAGTTTATGGCAAGCTTGGCGGGAGATTGTGACACCCGGACACTTTTACTTTTTACCATTTTAAACCATTATGGATATGATGTGGCAATGTTGTCCAGCGAACTTTATAAACATTCAATCATTGGAATAAACCTACCCTATGACGGATTGTCAAAAACTGTAAACGGTAAACAATACGTAGTGTGGGAAACCACTGCTCAAGGCATACCCCCTGGGGTTATTCCCCGTGAAATCTCAGATATGCGATTTTGGAACGTATCATTAATCTCGGACAAAAACCTTTCATTATGACAAATATTATCATCTTACTTGCGGTCTTGGTCAGTGCGGCACTTACCATATTTCTTTTAAATGGGTTTGTCCGTTTCAAATTGAAGAATAAGCTATCTGAAAATGAAAACCCAATTGCCATACCTATTTTTAAAAGTGTTTTGTTTATTTCGGGCGGCCTATTGTTGAGCGAACTTATCTCAACTTTTCAGACCCTCACTAAAATCCTACCGGGACAATTTGAGAGCAATGAATTGGTGCTTAGGGAAATTTCGTTTTACTGTATTTTCTTAGCCATTGTATTGATTGTGTTGGCTGTGCTTTTATGGCTTTCAACATTACTGTTTAGCCTGATAAACAGAGGAGATAGTGTTTTTGTAGAAGTTGCCAATAACAATTTGCACTCACTTATACTTTTTTCGGCCATTCTTTTGGCATTAACATTAGCTGTAAAAACAGGAATCACCCCTTTGTTGGACGAATTTATCCCTTACCCAACAATGCCGGTTTATCGATAATAAGGTTATGGACAAAGCAATCAAAATCATTCTTGCTATACTTTTTTTTCTATGCCTTACCGATATGCCCTACGGCTACTATCAGTTAGTCAGATTTGTGGCTTTAGTGGGGTTTACTGTCCTCGCTTACCAAGCTAACAAACAGGGAAATCAAATTGAAATTGTTATTTACGGAGCTTTAGCTCTTCTCTTCCAGCCATTTTTCAAAATAGCACTTGGCAGGGAACTATGGAACATTGTTGACGTAATTGTAGGAATAGGACTTCTAATATCATTATTTATGAATCGTAAGGAAAGTCGAAGTTAATGCTACAATCATTTTAAAGTGCATCTCTCTCGTGTTTTCAATGCCATTAATAATGATCCAGAAAATGTTATAAACGCAAAAATCTCCCACTCTTCCTTACCAACAAAAATCAGATGAGCCCCACTATCATTGATAGAGGACTCGTCTGGTCTAAGGTCTAAAATCTACTATCTCCCATCTATTCCCCCTCAAAAACCTCAATCACCACTGGCCCTTCTATTCCTGAAGGCATGACCTTCCATCCGGAGGCATCGAAAGGTTTATAGTTGATATTGACAAAGTTGATTTCATGATAATTGCGCCATTCCAGACCCTGCTGGTCCATATAGCGGATGCGGTTGGCCATCAGGTTGGCGACCTGGATTTTGATTTCGTTTTCGCCGTCTTTGAGGAATTCCCCGATCCTTAACTGGAATGGAAGGCTCCAGGCATAGCCGGCTTCTTGTCCATTGATCCAGACTTTGGCGCTTTCATGGACCTTGCCCAGTTTAAGCAGGTAGCTTTTTCCGGCTTCTTTTTGGAGGGTAAAGGTGCTGCTGTAGGTGGCCTGTCCGGAGAACTGGTCAGCTATTTCATCACCCTGATTGGTCCAGGGCTGAATGGTCGCCATGCTTTGATCTTCCGGTAGCTCAGGTCCTCCATTATCGAAATGGACTTGCCAAGGGCCTTCTAAAGTAATTTGCTTATTCGTGGTGTCAAGGTATTTCCAAACTGGGATATCATTATGCGCTGCTTGGTTGGTCTGTAGGATCAGGCTTTGTCCTGATTCCAAATGAACCTTGACCATGGTCTTTTCTCCCTCGATACGGCTTTGTGCCAAGCCTGTAGCTCCGCTTAGCGGATTCAGGATGCTTACGGTTGGGGCGCTTAGGTTCAGTGGAATTTCTTTTTGGATGGCCTTGTCGGTGTGGTTGACCAAGAAATAGTACTTGTCCTGGCCCACCGCCCTGCGGATAAATTGCAGGCCTGTATCGGCCAGTTCTTCGCGCTGGATGTTTTCGGTTTCCAAGGCCGTTTTAATCTCATGGTTCAGGATGACTTTGCCTTTGCCATGGGCGGCGATGCCCTGCGCATTGAAGTTGAGTTGCTCCCAGGCTTTGTTCAGGGAAGCTGTTCTTTCTTCCACTTGATGGAAACCCGGTACAGCTTTAGGCTGTTCCTGGAAGATGACCGTAGCGCCTGACTCGGCCAGTTTTAAAATGCTTTCCAAGGTCTTGACCGGTAGGTATTCCATGGCGGGGATCAGCAGGGCCTTGGCAGGTGTTGCTTCCGCATGGGTTTGGACTTTACCGTTGATGACCGATGCTCCTGATAATAGCTTATCAGAGGCAAAATCCACCGCATAACCTTGTTTCATCAAGGCGGTGGACTGGGCATAAAACTGTGTGGGGTGCAGCCAGTGGTCGATATGGTGCACGGAGATCATCTTGAACATATTGCCCTCATCCGCCCATACATCATACACCGGCCAGTACATGATCAGTTCATTGTCCGGTTTTCCTTCCTGCAGCACGGACTGGCAGCGGGCAATGTATTCATTAAAGCTTTTGAAATGTGGCCAAAGGCTGTTTTGCTGGGTCAAGTTCAGGGAGGCATAAAATAGCCATCCCGGGAAGTCAACATCTTTAGGGGAATAGGTCACCCCATGGTAAAAGACATGGTTGATCCCGGCCAAGAAGGCCTGGTCCACCTCGGGCTTCATCTGGGAAAAGGAGCTTTTGAAGTGCTCGCCCAGCCAAGTGAAGGTCTCGCAGGAGATCAGTTCTTTTCCGGCCAAATGGCCTGCAGAGGAAGCAAACTTCAGCATAATGGGATCGGGATCCACATTGCGGATATCGGCACTGTCCCTGCGCAATCCCGGAATAGGGAAATAGCTGGAACCAAAGGTTTCACATTCGGGAATGTCCACGGTGGCATAGAGGTCGA
>Ga0207773_100686_pt1 | contig 11980 bp, 11 predicted proteins | sample TtaePargueraPR_2_FD_187281 | JGI IMG/M metagenome (GOLD analysis project Ga0207773, IMG submission 187281) | Aerobic enrichment media microbial communities from Bioluminiscent Bay, La Parguera, Puerto Rico - Tt and M1 (3) (SPAdes) | ecosystem: Environmental > Aquatic > Marine > Unclassified ...
ATCATAGGGAGTGGAAGTGTGGCTAATGTTGGATGTCGGGTGTCGGATGTTGGGTGACGGATGTCCGATGTCCGGAGTTGGAAGTGGGAAGTCGGGACAGGCCTTCGGCCTTCGACAGAGAAGGCGGTTTAGCTTTGCGGTGACTGAAACCTTGATTAAATACTTCCATATTTCAGGCAGAATATCAAATGTTCCGTGTACTTTTGTCCTCCGTGATTTTTGCTTCAAAAGCTCCCAATCTTCCAATTTTCTAATTCCAACAGGTTCCCCGTGCCGTTGGCATTTTTTTCTGACAAATTTTTACAGATAAGGGATATTTGCAATGCGGTTACATTAACCCGAAATATGAAATATAAATCTACTCCATGGCGCACAAGTATTACGGCCTGAAACTGCCTTAAAATCGATCATATTGTTACTGTTTTCGACTTTACCTATCCGGTACCGATGCCTCAATCTCCAAACAAAAATTATCAGGATAAGGTATTTCCTTGAGAGAAGCACAAGATTGAATAAATAGTGAGAGCAGCAAGTAAATTAGGTCTTTTCTTCAGCCAAGATATTATTGATGAACATCCCACTGGAATGTGGCTTTGGACAATATTCCAGTGGGGTGTTGGCAGAAAATTATTCGCAAGAAACCTTTGGGTTAAACTTGGTAAATATACCTGATGGGTTATGTTTCCATATCCAAACATGTAGCTGATAATTTGTGAAGGGAAGAGCCTGGGCATTATCGAAATCAAACTCCCTGCTTCCAAAATGCGGAGGCCATTCATTTTCCGCATCCCATGTTGCTTTATCTATTACAAATTCCACACCCACTAGACGCATTCTCCCATTTTTTGTTTTTTCATAAAGCAAAGTCTGGGGACTTAAAGGATCATATCCTGCAAAAATAGCAGGAAAGTTCACAAAGTGGTATCCCATTCCTCCAAGGTTTGGAACCGCAACACATTCTGAGCCCAATTCGTAGCCATCAGCTTCTGCAATTTTCAGTTGATGGTATTGGTCAGTGGCTTCCCTTAGATCGGAAATCATGCTAAGAGTTTCCGAATCAAGATTATGGCGGTCCAAATGGTTAGTTGGAGCTATTTGTTTGATCATGGCATTGACCACTTGATCCTTTTCAGAATCAAGCCCCGTATCTGAGATACATCCGACGAAGAATAAACTAATGAAAAAAAACAAAAGTAGGTTTTTTTTCTTTTGAATAAAGTGAGACATGAATTTTGGGTTAGGTGTTTTTAAATATTATGAATTATAAAAACCCCGAGATAGGGTGCCGATACAGCCGTGATTTTTAAAAATGTAATTAAATATAATGTTTTTGTTTTTTGTATCAAACTTAGTGCTTTTTGAAAAAATCACACTGCATAATTGGAGTCTTCGAAATGGATTCAAAATAGGTAGAAATCGACCAGCTTTGAAAGAAGACATTTGCCTGGTAAAGAATGGAATTCAGCCAAGACAATCAATTTTTCATCACTTTAAGGTATTCTCTTTTATTGCCCCAACGGATTTCCAAGACAGAAATACCGGATGGTAATCCTGATGATACATTGAGCCATATTTGGTTTGTTCCATTTAATGATTCTACTGTAAACTCCCAATGGTTCGCAAAAGGATGGATCAATCTAAATGTAACAGGCCCCGATAATTCAGGAGAGGGCCTTAAAAGAGCGACTTCTATCATGTCATTCGAAGTAGGATTAGGATACACCTTCCAAGCATTTTTGGATAGCTCGAATTTTGGTATTTTGATGGACATGGTTTTTCCATAACTGTAAGTCTCATCGAGATCGACTTGCTTGATCCGATAATAAAGCCTCTTATTCGTAAGCGGTATAGACTCATCCTTATAAGAGTAGTAAGTCATATCATCCGACCAACCTGCCCCTGGTACGGTTCCGATTTTTTCAAAATCTAAATTATTATCTAAAGCACGTTCAATTTCAAAATGACTGTTTTCCCACTCTTTAGTGGTAGCCCATTTGATCTGTACCAGACCGAAGACCTCATCAAACCGGACCTCCTCATAAAGCCGCTCCACAGGAAGAAGTCTAAAACACCAATCTCCTGTTTTTTCTTCCCAATAGATTTCTTCGCTTTCCTGAACAAATTGTGCACCACAACCTGCCACAGCATCTGAAGGGGTGCTTACCTCTACACCACATTTGAAGATTCCAGCTTCAGCAGAGCTATTTGAATAGGTTTGATATACCGTTTCAGATCCATCAAACATTCTAAAATAAGGAGCGCCTGATATAGAAATGCTCTGAAGATAAGCAGATGATTTATTATCAAAGATGGCCTGTCCTGCAAGGGTCAAGCTAATTAGATTCAATACGGCATTTTCTTCTACCAGTACATACGAATCACCTATAGCACTTATTCCAGAGCAAACATTGGAAGTGCCAGTACCCTTTATTACCAGCTGATTTTTGGTAGGCAAATCGCTGTCTGCATATCCGGGATTACCAGCATCCAGATTTACTTGACGCATTTCAAACAAGCCTTCTACCGTCAATATATTTGAGTTCCCTTGGGTGAAATTCAAAGCTCCGCTACCACGTAATTCAGCTAGTGGGGCAACGTAAATAGCAAATCCTTCATATGAATTGCCAAAGGCATTTTTGATATTATCGGTTTCCAAAACTACACCGTCTAAAATATCCAGTGAAGATTGTTTGTTATAATTGACATCCCCACTGATTATCACATGGGCCTTTTCTCCTGCTGGAGTGGCATTCATAAAATACAATTCAGCAGCAGGGTTGAGGTAGAGGCTTTCGGAAATGGTTAGATTAACCGATTCGCCCAATGTGATATTGTATTCAGGGCTGTAAAAAGCAAAGTCATAACCGGGGTTGAGTTCCACGTCCGCATTTATAATTACATTTACCTCACATAAATTCTTAAATGGGGCGGTATTAAAACCCGGCAAGTTGTCACTATCTATAATTGGTGGGAAATTACTGGTTGAATTATTGGAGCAGCCGACAATATCTACTTTATCCCAACAATTGCCGTTGGTCCAAGTTTGATCGCATCCTGGATTAAGAGGGAGATAGGTGTAGGTTTGCGCCAGGGAAGATGAATATGCAAAACAGCCCAGAAAGAAAATAAAGTAGAATAATACATTTTTAAGGGCCATTTTTTAACAATTTTTCAATGAAAATTGCATGTTGTTTTTGAAATATATAAAGAATAAATAATACTTTTCATCATATTATTCCCGAAATCTACAGTAAATTATACGTATTTTTTCGTTAATAAACAACCCATTTTTGTGTTTATATGGCTGATAATAAAGAGGAACTAATTTAAGGCTTGGCCAAAACAAAACAACTTCTGGCAGTTCTTCAGCAGTATCCGGTTTTGGAGGCAATGGAACAGGAGTATTCTGTTGGCAAAATCAGAGAAATTGGTCAAAAATTTGGGATAACATGCTGTTGCCTCTTCTGCCAACATGGGACTGTTTAGACCTCCCAAATGCTTGTTTATTGCCTGTCCGTTGTTTTTGATTAATTATTTGATATTCAATGAATCAATTCCACCTTCCTTAAGCCTTTCTAGTCTGTCTTTCTTTGCTTTTACTTGCTCGTGTGGATGCCCAAGCTAGATAGTGACTTCTCCCACAATCTTAAATGGGTGAATAGAGCGATATGACTTTGTGGGGTTGCCGGGGAATTCCCTATCTGCCTGAGTTGGTCTTAGTCTTTAGCCTTGCGGTGACTGGGACCTTAACCATTCGTCTCAGTCTTTAGACTGAATACTAAAACTTGGAGTTTTCTGTGCCTTTGGTACTCCTCTTCAATAAATTATCCACAGATGAAAAGGATGAACAAAGATGGATGGTTGATGTCCGGAGTCGGATGTGGGAAGTCGGGAGTCGGGAGTCCGAGGTGGGAACGTGTTTTAACCCTTTGGCTTTCGGCCTTTGTCCTTTGACCTTCCTTAATTTGGCTTAACTAAACGGGATTGAATCCGGGTTTAACCTCCCTTTTTAATATGTCTTCATACCACGATCGCAATACCATTTGATTATATTTACAAATAGTAGGTGGGGTGAGTCTGCTCTAAGAAACTGCTCAATATAAATTTAAAGAATGGCCTATTTTAGATACATAATCCTATTTTTACTCATAATTAGTTGTTCTGAACATAGAAGAGAGCGCGAAATTTATCGTCTTGATGATTCAAAAATACACCCTACAGACCTTGAAAAGCGTGTTCAGGCTCTTGTAGATTCAGCCAAAGTCACCGGTTTAGCACTGAGCATTTTTAATCATGATACAGTCACCTACCAAAAGGCCTTTGGCTACTCGAGGTATGACTTAAAAGACAGTCTTAAAGTGGACCAGGTGTTTTATGGAGCCTCATTGAGCAAAGCGGTCTTTGGGTATCTGGTAGCACTACTTGCTTATGAGGGAATTATTGATCTTGACAAACCTTTACAGAAGTACTTGGATGTGCCCATTCCCGAAATGAAATTTGAAAAGGAATGGAGGGGCTTTAAGAATTTGGCGGATGATGAAAGGTATAAAGAAATAACCGCTAGAATGTGCCTTGCCCATACTACTGGGCTGCCTAATTGGAGATGGATGAGCCGAACCAACGTATTCACTCCAGAAGGGAAAATCCACTTTTACTACGACCCGGGTACTGAATACAGCTACTCCGGGGAGGGAATAATGTTATTGCAATATACAATTGAAAAAATTACAGGAAAGGGACTAGAGCAATTGGCTAGAGAACGTGTTTTTGCCCCTTTAAAAATGGGGATGACCAGTTATATATGGCAGCAGCGATTTGAAAACAAGTATTGCCACGGCCATACAAAAGAGCGGGAAGTGATCAAAAAGGATATTTCCGATGAAGCCTCGGCAGCAGGTTCTATGGCTACAACACCTGTGGATTATTCGAAATTTATGGAGCATATCCTATCCTTGGAATCAGATAATTCCCCAGTGACGGCATATATGTTTGAACCAAACATAAGGATACACTCAAAAAAGCAATTTGGCAAAATGTCACTGGAAAAAACGGATGAGAATGATGATATAAAATTGAGCTATGGTCTGGGATGGGGAATATTCACTACGCCTCATGGGCATGGATACTTTAAAGAAGGACACGGGGAAGGTTTTCAACACTATTCCGTTATTTTTCCAAAAAAGGATATGGGTATGCTTCTAATGGCAAATAGTGACAATGCAGAAAGTATTTTTAAAGAAGTTCTGGAAATTGGAATTGGGGATATTTATACCCCTTGGTACTGGGAAGGTTACATTCCTTACAACAGATAATTAAAAATCCTGTATCCTATGAATAAGGATTTAGGTGGCTGGAACAACCAAACCACCTTTGGTAGGATTCATTCAATATTAGCCATAAAACTCAGGCCGCTTAAATTTATGGTAAGTTTAATTGTTTTGGTTATATAAACTTCCGGGGATAAGGTTCACTTGGAAACCCCTATGTTTTATTGGCCAGGATTTATCGCTAATGCTGTAACGACAACTCCACCGGTTTATCTAAGAGACCCGAATCTTTTTGTAATTAGGCTCAAGGATTATCGCATTTTTCCTGCAATAGTACGAACTTTATTAGGGAGAACGGCCAATCAGTTTTCTTGCATGTAGTTGCTGGAAGGAAAATAGTGGAAAAGGTTATTTGCCGCAAGGCAGGTGTTGGCATCTTTTTATCAAAGTCTATCCCGTCCAGACGGGAGCAAATGTGTCAACACCTGATCATGAAGGAGAAAACCTTAGAACATTACCTAAGGAGCAAGGTTCGGGATACTCATAGTGAGATTTAAGTCCTGTCAAAATCAATTTGGAGATGTTTTTTAAAGAATAGATAATTAAGGGAGAAGAAAAATTATGAGAAAGATTATTGTTCTAAGTTTTATAAGTCTTGATGGAGTTATGCAAGCTCCGGGTGGACCTGAAGAGGATACATCCGGCGGTTTCAAATATGGAGGTTGGATCGCTCCATATTTTGACGAAGCCTATGGTAAGGTTATGGAAAAACAGATGAAACCTGCAGATCTTCTTTTGGGCAGGAAAACCTTTGAGATTTTTGCCTCGTACTGGCCGGAACATTCAGGCGATTGGCCGGGAATAAATGATGTTACGAAATACGTCATGTCCAATACCATGAAGGGGTCAAACTGGAAAAACTCCGTTTTCCTCGAAAATCTGGCAGATATCAAAAAGCTCAAAGAATCAAATGGTTCTGATATTCAAGTTCACGGCAGTGGTGAGCTTGTTCAGCTGCTGCTTAAGAACGATTTAGTGGATGAACTCTGGCTCAAAATTCACCCATTGACGCTTGGAAAAGGAAAAAAGTTGTTTGACAACGGCGCAATTCCTGCAGCATTTACATTAATAGATAGTTCTATAACACCAAGCGGAGTGATTATTGCCAATTACAAGCGAGCAGGAAATGTCGAGACAGGTACTGTAGGGTCATGAGGAGAAATAACATCAAAAAATTATTCCATCAGAAAGAGGTACTTTGAATCAGGACTTCAGCCCCGATTTTCTAAATATGTAACTAATAAGAGCCCAATAGAAAAGGGCAGTGATTTGCTTGCACTAACTTCACCATCAAAATTAGGGGTTTCCAATCGTGTTTATATCATGTATGAATTTATGGGTGAAAATAAGTAAAGGACATCCTATACAGGTCATAGCTAAAACTCCTGTGGGTCATGAAGAATTAGTGAGAAAAAACTAAACCTTGGATTTTAATGAGACAGAAAAATATCACTCGAATATGGCATGGAATAACCAAGGCGGAACATGCTGATGAATATTTAAAGTACGTAGAACAAACCGGGATTTCAGATTACAGGAATATTGAAGGGAATATCTCAGCAAAAATATTGAGACGAATTGATGGGGATATCTGTCATTTCATTACGATTACTGAATGGGATTCCTACGAAAGTATTAGGAAGTTTGCAGGTGAAGATTTTGAAAAAGCCAAATACTATGAGGAAGACAAAAAATATCTATTGGAATTTGAAGAAAATGTAATCCATTATGATACGTTCGATTATTAGCAAAAGCTCTGAAAATATCATTGCTCTCCATTGGGATCGAACTTCATTAAAGCAAATACATACAAATTATGACTAAAAAAGAAACCGCAATATCATTTCTGAAATTGGCAGGTACTGGTAAGGTAAAAGAAGCATTTGATAAATTTATTGCTCCAGACTTTATTCATCACAATCAGTATTTTCAGGGAAACCGTGAGGCATTGCAAAAAGCAATGGAAGAGGCGCATCAAACAAGTCCAAATAAGTCAATAGAGACTAAACACAGCTATATTGACGAGGATACTGTAATTACCCATTCTCATGTTATAAAGCAAGATGTCGAAATAGCTGTAGTTCATATCTTCCGATTCAAAATGGGTAAAATAGTTGAATTATGGGATTTAGGTCAACCAATAGAAAAAGACTCTCCGAATGAAAATGGATTGTTTTAAAATGAAGGGATAGATCGAATTTAGCGATATACTTCTTCCTCTAACATTAGATTGGTAAAAAGGGATTTGGGAAAAGTAAAATGCTTGTTGAATACGAAACGAAATCAGGTTAGCATTATACAATTAAGCCTGATCCTAAATGATTTGTAGTGGGTAATCCACGTTGGGCTAATCACTGTTGAGTTATTGATGAATTTGGCTTGGCTATACATAGTGGTTCAGTACGGTGCCCATCGGTAGGGAATGAACTTTCATAATTCGGCTTGAAATTCTTTCTTGAGAAAGGTAATTTTGCTTAACTGGGGAGAATCAATTAAAGAGCAGGTGTCATTAACGTCAATATTGATATTTCTGACTGTATTCAAAATAGAACCTTAATTGTATTGAAGAACTGGTATTTAGTGTACTGATTTATAGAGACAATGAAAAACACAAGGATATTCAAAATGTCATTTGGGAGTGTCTATCCGCATTATATTCAAAAAGCGGAAAAGAAAGGCCGTACCAAGGAAGAAGTGGATACCATTATCTGTTGGTTGACCGGATATGATCAAAAATCCTTGGAAGAACAGATTGATAAGAAAATAGATTTCGAAACTTTTTTTGCCCAAGCACCACAGATCAACCCCAATGTTTCAAAAATTACAGGGGTAATTTGTGGGTATCGTGTAGAAGAAATCGAGGACAAGCTCATGCAGCAAATTCGTTATTTGGATAAGTTGGTTGATGAACTGGCCAAAGGAAAGGCAATGGAGAAGATTTTAAGAAATTAGGGGCGAAATTTGCTTTTAAGCTTGCATAAAATTGTGTCAGTAAGCACAGAATCAAGAAAGCGGGTAATCTTTTTTTAATGGTGAATGGAAAGAATTAGTTAACTTGTAATTGGTATATGTTTTCTGGATGGGCTTTGTCAATTTACTTTTTTCAATGATTAATTAACGTATGGAGGACATATGAACGTACTTTCAAATGCCGGCGTCACCACCATCCTTCCGGTGAGGGATATGGAAAGAGCAAGGAAGTTTTATGAGCAGTCTCTTGGATTGGAAGCTAAGGGTTTTGCTGCCGATGGCAATTTTATTTTTGCCTGCGGCGGAGGTGCACAATTGGCATTGATCTTAAAACCTGAAGGGACGAAGGCCGAGCACACGGCATTAAGCTTTGAAGTGCAGGGCATCTATCATGTTATTGCTAAGCTGAAAGATAAAGGCGTTGTTTTTGAGGATTATGATTTGCCCGGGTTAAAAACCGTAGATCATGTCTGTGTACTTGGATCGGATAAAGCAGCATGGTTTAAGGATAGCGAAGGCAATATCCTTTGTGTGCACGAAGGTAAGGTTTAAAATAGGATTCAAATCAGGTTTAGTTAACGCCCGGAGTGGGATGTCCAGTGTTGGATGACGGAAGAGGGATGTCCGGTGTCCGATGTCGGGAGTCAGATGTCAGATGTCGAGAGTCAGATGTCAGATGTCGGAGCGGGCTTTCGGCCTTTAGCAAGCTGCTTCTGTGCACCCCCGGCCCCAGAAGGGGAGGACAACCGCACGGGACAGGGATATGAGACGTGAGATGTGAGATCGAATCACAAATAACGGTTCACCAATAACTTAAACACGGGTAACACGTGGTTTCAGCCCCTTTAGGGGCTTGAAATGAGTAGTTTAATTGGATATGATCCCGATTTTCGTGCCGTTAGGTACGGGACAATTTATCCGCAACCCAGAAAAGAGGAATGTGCTGTACCTACGGCACAGTGGTAAGGTTTATGTCCTCGGTTCTACCGATATTTGGTCCCTACGGGACTTAAGTTCGGCTTTCGAGATGAGCCTTCCAGCACCCCCCAGCCCCTTTAGGGGAGACCGGCCGCACGGGTCAGGGATATGAGACGTGAGACTGAATCCCCAATCACTAATAACGATTCACCAATAATTTAAACACGGGCTTTCGGCCTTTAGCATTTGGCCTTCGGCATAAAAGCCCGAAGGGGATGATATGTGTTTGTGCCGAACCATTGTATGCATCCTTCGTTGGTTTCAAGCATTACCTTTTTTTGGTTTCAGCCTTTAGCTCTGCGGTGACTGTGGCTTTGATTAAATGCTCCCATTTTTCAGGCAGAATGTCAAAAGCTCCGTGGTCACTTTGCCCTCTGCGGTTTTTGTCTCAAAAGCTCCCAATCACTCAATTTTCAAGCTTAAAATTTTCCAATTCCAATAGCTTTCTCCGACACCATTGGCACTTCGCTCTAACAGTTTTCTTTTTACATGGTTTTAGTTAAAAATACCCCATGGAGGGTATTTTTTTGGAGCAAAGAATCCCTTAAGTTTAGGAAAGGTCGAAAACGTTTTCTATTATATGCAAACGATTGCAGATAATGGGGGTTCATAAGAACGGGCTCTGGGACTAGTTTATAGGATATTAAATCGGGAGACAACATGGAAGCAGAATATTTTCGTTTTATTGGTAATGCATGCGATTTATATACCTGGATAGATGACAAAGATTAAAATCGTAGATAAAACCCTAGGGCCGGGATTGATGAGGCTCCTTGAAGAACCATGGCAGCAACTCAGTTTGCTTGAAAACGGTTCATTTTATGAGAGTGCAAATGAAATCGAGTTTAGAACCACAGAAGGGCTCAAAATTTCTGCGGATAAGTCGAGCATTAACCTTGAAGACGATAAAATTGTCTCTTACAGGGGATGTATAAATGAAATTGGTGGACCCCAAATGCTGATCGACAAGTTGAAATCGAAGGATGGATGGTATGTTCTAAGAAGTTTTTACCCGGGAAGTTTCTTTGTAGTTCTGAACACAGATAGTAATGATAAAACTCCGTCAAAACTTCCGTTTAAAATTGACGGTATGAAATTCCTTTCAGATAAGCATATCTGTTACCGAAATGGTCAAGTGGTCATTTCCTCTTCCACTGATGCCAAAGGTTGCCATAAGGGAGCAAACCGTGGCATACAATTAGAACAAACTATCCATGGAGGGGAAAGTTATACGGTTACTGTGTTCAATATGGAGAGCACTCCCGCATGGGAAGAAAATGTTCAAATGGCTCCTAAACTGATGAAGATTGACCAAATAGCATCAGATAAAATTGTTCTGCGTGGATTTGGCCATGATCCAGCAGGTGGTTCATTTACTGACTATGGGCTTACCATCTTTCATGATGGCAATGTGCCCACAAAATTAAAACTTCACCTTTTTTATAAAAAAGAGGACATAGAGTATTTCAAAAGCAATTTTGCTGGAAAAAATGAACCAGAAATAGAAAGTCTTGCAAAGCAGGCAATCGCTGAATACCAAAATGAAAATCCCAGTAAAGCTGGAAATTATCTGGTTCAAATTTATAAGTCAGTTAAAATGGATCCAGCAAAGCTATACGAAGTGTCTGATTTTGGAATCTTGGGAAAATCATTTCTCCTTATGCTGGACCAGCGTCTTTCAGATGATAAGGGGGCTTTACAAACCATGGCCAGTATTGGGTATTTGTGTTTGACCAAGGCATTGGATGAAGACATGGAGAATTTAAATTTATACACCGATAGACTTCTTCTGTTAAGAATGGGGCATGACCCATTAAAAAGCAGCGTTATGTCAGCTCTTCACTTAAATGTAGAGGGGCTTAGGTCTTTTTCTAAGGACAGCTCAGATTTACAAGCAAGAGGAGCAATTTATAAAATGGAAATCGCTGATCTTATATTACATCCTGAGCTTTACCAACAAATAGAACTATTTAATAAAAGAAAGAATGAGCTGGATGAAATGATAAATGAAGAGCCTTTCATACATGAACAAAGCACAGATAAAATAATAATGACAGGTGTTGAAAACCATAAAAAACTTTTTAATTACTTGGAATATAGGGTGATGGAAGAAAGAGATGTTGATTTTTGATATCTAATTCCCTAGCATAATCAGCCGCATTTAGCCAGTTACTTAAGGCCCAATTCCTATTCAAGTGCCTACCTTATTTGAAATTTAGAAGCTCCATTTGCCCCTTAAAAAATAGGAGGTGGAGACAGATTGAAAATCACCGATTGTCCTGTCCTCAGCGTAAAAAGCCTGAACTAAAAAATCCACATCAAAATTCTGAAGTATATTCCAGGTCACAAAAGGGGAGAGGAATAGGGCTTTATTTCCCGGGAATAACATCATGCTCAAGCCGCTATTTACCAAGGGGTGGACTTGGTAGCTTGCCTGTATAAAGTTGGAGTGTTTATAAGGGGAAAGGTATTTTGCAGTCAGGGCGCGGGTATTGAGACGGTTCAGGCCTTCTGGTCCTAAATCTGTGAAACCGGCCTCGTTGAAAAGATAAGATACATTATAATAGAAATCCCCAATGGAATGATCCACAGACAGGGTGCCGACAAAGGATTTGGGATCAGCTTCACTTTCGTTTCTGGGGTAAAAATAGGTCATTTCACCTTTCAGGCTTGCACTTCCCAGATTTCCTGCCCATCCGGCTCCT
>Ga0207773_100687_pt1 | contig 11965 bp, 1 predicted proteins | sample TtaePargueraPR_2_FD_187281 | JGI IMG/M metagenome (GOLD analysis project Ga0207773, IMG submission 187281) | Aerobic enrichment media microbial communities from Bioluminiscent Bay, La Parguera, Puerto Rico - Tt and M1 (3) (SPAdes) | ecosystem: Environmental > Aquatic > Marine > Unclassified ...
CCGCCCGCTCGACGACGACACCCACTACACCTACGACCTCGCGGGCAACAAAAAAACCGAGACCGACGGCCGCAACCACACCACCCATTGGGAATACGACGGCGAAAACCGCGTGGTGGCAATCCGCAACCCCCTGCAGCAGGCCAAGTCCCTCGACTACGACGAAGTCGGCAACCTCATCTCGGAATCCGATTTCCGCGGCAACGTCACCACCTACGGCTACGACGACGCCAACCGCCAGACCTCGGTCACCCTGCCGGAAAACCGCGTGCTCAACCGGGAATACGACGGCGTCGGCAACGTCACCCGCGAGTACTCCACCGACGGCCGCACCACCAGCTACGGCTACGACGACTACAACCGCCGCAATAAAATCACCGATGCGCTGGAGCAGGTGACCGATCTCGAGCTGGACGAAGAGGGCAACCTCCTCTCCCGCACCAATGCGCGCAACTTCACCACCACATACGAATACGACGAACTCAACCGCAAGCGCTTCGAACGCCAGCCCCTCGGCCGCACCCTGGAATGGCGCTACGACGGCAACGGCAACCTGGTCTATGAAATCGACGGCAAGGGCCGGGCCACCCGCTACACCCACGACGAACTCAACCGCGTCAAGCAAAAGACCGACCGCGAGGGCAACATCACCCTCTACGACTACGACAAGGTCGGCAACCAGACCCTGGCACTGAATGCCCGCCAGTTCTCCGTGGTGCGCGACTACGACGCCCGCAACCGCCTGGAACGCCTCAAGGACGCCGAGAACCAGATCACCGAATACCGCTACGACGAAGTCGGCAACCGCACCCGGGAAATCCTCCCCAACGGCAACACCCTGGTCTCCGTCTACGACGCACTCAACCGCCTCACGTCAAAATCCGACGATATCGGCCACCTGATTCGCGAGCACCGCTACGACGCCGACGGCAACCTCGTCTATACCGAAGACGCCAACGGCAATGTCACCACCTACGACTACAACGCCTTCAACCAGCGGACCTTCGAACACCGCCCCCTGGGCCAGACCCTGGAAAAGCGCTACGACACCCACGGCAACCTCACCCACGAGATCGACGCCGAGGGCCAGGACATCACCGAGCACCGCTACGATGTCCTCAACCGCCTGGAAAAAACCACCGACCCCCTGCTGAAAGAGCGCTCGGTCACCTACGACCAAGTCGGCAACCAAAAGACCGTCACCGACTGGAACGGCAACACCACCACCTGGGAATACGACGCCCTCAACCGCGTCACCTCGGAAGAGGACGCCCTGAGCCAGTTGATCCACTACGACGAATACGATCTCAACAACAACCTGCTGGCCACCCGCGACAAGCGCAACATAGAAACCCGCTACCAGTACGACCGCGAAGACCGCCAGACCCGCGTCGAGCGCGCCGGAATCCAGATACTGCGCAAGGAATACGACGAGGTCGGCAACCCCCTCCTGGAGGAAGACGCCGAAGGCAACAAAACCGCCTGGGAATACGACGGCCGCAACCAGGTACTCGTCGAGAGCGGCGAACTGGCCGCCATCACCCGCTTCCAGTACGACCCCATGGGCAACCGTACCTACCAACGGGACCCGGAAGGGCGCGAGACTTTCTCGGTCTACGACAAGCGCAACCGCCTCGAAAGCGTCACCAACGGCGAGAACGAAACCACAAGCTACAGCTACGACCTCAACGGCAACCGCACCGGCGAGGAGAAGCCCAAGGGCAACAGCACCACCTACGTCTACGATGCCCTCAACCGCCTGGACGAGATCCACGACTACCTCGGCGGCATCACCGACTACGAATACGACCGGGACAACAACCTGGTCGGGCAGGTGGACGCGGAACAGCACCGCACCCAATACGAGTACGACGCCCTCAACCGCCGCACCGCCATCGAGTACCCGGAAACCAGCCGCGTCGAATACACCGAATACGACGGCAACGGCAACCTCAAGGCCATGACCGACGCCAACGGCGTCAGCGTCAGCTACGACTACGACGCCCTCAACCGCGAGACCGAGCGCCACTACAGCCGCCCGCAGATCTCCAGCAGCGCCGATATCCAACAGATCGTCAGCACCTACGACGCCAACAACAACCGGCTCAACACCACCGAGCGATATTACGACGGCCTGCGCACAGACATCGTCACAAGCTACACCTACGACGACTTCGACCGCCAGCTGACCAAGACCGACAGCTTCGGCCGCACCCTGGGCTACGCCTACGACAACAACGGCAACCGCACCCGCCTGACCGACCCGGACGGCAAGCACACCGTCTACGTCTACGACAAACTGAACCGCCTCCACCAGGCCCAGGCCGAAGGCGGCACCACTACATACAGCTACGATCGGTCCAGCCTGATCAAACGGGTGAGTTACCCCAACAACACCGAGACCCGCTACAGCTACGACAGCGCATCCCGGACAGAAAGCATCGAGCACACCCAGAACGGCGGCCTGGTCTCCCGCTTTGAATACGACTACGACGACAACGGCAACCGCACCGAACAGCGCGAGACCAACGGCAACGGCGAGGAAACCACCACCTACGGCTACGACGACCTCGACCGCCTCGAAACCGTCACCTACCCGGACGTGCCAACAGGCAGCGGCCACACCGTCACCTACGACTACGACGGCAACTACAACCGCACCAGCGAAGAGGCAGTCAACAGCACCAGCGGCCAAACGCAAAAGGACCGAACCTACGCCTACAACGAAAGAAACCAGCTGACCGACATCACCGACCACCTGGACGCCGCCAACAACGTCACCTACGGCTACGACGCCAACGGCAACCAGACCAGCAAAACCAAGGCCGGCGAAACCAGCGACTACATCTTCGACGCCCGCGACCACCTGCGCCAAGTCATGATCGGCGGCTCCACCGTCGGCCAGTTCCTGTACGACGCCAACGGCCTGCGCATCGAAAAACAAGGCGAGCGCGGCACCGAACGCTACACCTACGACGGCCAGTCCGTCCTCACCCAGTCCGACGCCAACAACCTGACCCTGGCCAAATACAACTACGGCCCCAACAGACTGCTCAGCCTCACCCACCTCACCGAAGGCACCCAGTTCTATCTGTTCGACGCACTGGGCAGCGTCACCAACCTCACCAGCGCCAACGGCACCCTGCAGGCCCGCTACCAATACGACGCCTGGGGCAACAAGCGCAATGAAACCGGAACCTCCTGGAACCGCTTCGGCTTTACCGGACACGAGGAAGACAAGGAAACCGGGCTCATCTACGCCAAGGCGCGGTTCTATGATCCGGATACCGGAAGATTCCTGAGCCAGGATGCGTGGGAAGGCGATAACACCATTGCGCCGAGTTTGCATAAGTATCTTTATGCTTATCAGAATCCGACGGTTTATGTGGACCCGGATGGTAATAGCGCCGTTCCAGCACCTCAGGCAACACCAGTCATTCAATCGGCGGCTGCAGGAGCAGAACATACGTTTGTTAATTCTGCTGTTGCGGCAAACTCGACGAGATTTGTTGCTCAGCGTTACATCCTGGGTGCGCTAGGTCCTGTTGGCTGGGGGGCCGCAGGTTATTTCGAAGCGCGTAGGCAAGAGCAGATTCAGGAAGATCTACTCATTGCAACGCAACAGGCTGCAGCAGCGGTAGCTGTTGAGAGGTATAGCCGTCTGGAGGCTGCGAGGGAGAATAGCCGTGCATGTAACTGCACCACTCCCGAACTCGTTATCGCCCAGTCTGAAGTCGAAGAGCTTGAGTCTGTCAGGCCACGGATTTCTCCTGCAATAGACCCGAATACTCGCATCGGACGACAAGGATTGGCGGAAAATCCGGGAACTGATGCAGTTGCTGGCTTGGTGCCACCTGTGCAGAAGAGTGGGCGAGCGGCTGCTAGGTTTAGTGTTGAAAATCCAAGCGCGCCTTCGCAGGCTGACAGTGCATCGACATTGCATGGCAGAGGCTATAATCCACAAGCTGGCGAGCGTTCTTTAACACAAGCAGAATATAGAGAGTTGAGTTCTGAGCTGCGAGCTAGAATGTCTCTGCAGGGTGTTGAGGGGCATGGTCATGCAAGACATGGAGCACATACGACATTGGCAGAGCAAGAAGCACGTATTCAAACGAAGATTGCTCCAGATGGGCAAAAGGCACCAACTTCACGAGCTACTATATTTGACTCTAATCAAGCTGAATTGGAGGCTGTACGCAGAGCCCAAGCTGAATTTGATGCTGTTAATGGAGAGACTCCTTATCCGACGACTATCACTACTCCCAGCGGGAAAGTTAAGCCGAATACGGTGCCAATAGTAGTTAGTGGTAGGAAGGGCGGCTATGGATCTGGGGTCGAGGTGGTTCGTGATGGAAATGGGAAGCCGCTGCCAGGTCGGCCAGTTCAGTCAACAGGTCAAGATTCGAGTGCGAAAGTTATATTTAGGTACAACCTAAGTGCTGGGCAGTGGGACATAGTTACCCAATATCCTACGAATTAAGGTGATCTTGTGGGTGTGGATCTTGAAAGTTTTGGCAAGTCTGTAGCTTCGTTGGACGCAGATTTGATCGATTTGGATGATGCGGAAGAGCTGGAAGACGCGGTATTTGTTGCAGCGTCAAATATCTGTAGCAATAGGGATATAGACCTTAGTGAATTAACTGAGTTAATTAAGCGGGCGATGTCTGGAAATGACGCAAATGAATTCGCTCTTTTGCTTGCGAAAACTACGGGTGTTGACTGGTTATACGACGAAAAGACAGAAGCGATGCTGAAGCTGGTAGCTGAAAAACTATTGGAAGGGATCGCGCATTATTCTAGATCTGGTTGAAAGTTGTTCAGACGCAAACAGAATGCCTACAGGATGTCCATTGGCTTCGTGAAACTGGCCCCGCCCGACGGCCATAACCCGGAACCGGGAAGTCGGAGAACAGTAAACCTCCAGCAGCCAGCCTGCGGAGTCGTTTTTTAACAAACAGGTAAAAGTTAGGATTGAACGGCTGGCGGCGCGTTCGGAGCGGCCACTGCGCGCAATCGCGTAAGCCCTGTGCCCGGCGCCCGCCAGACCGTTCACTTTTTTAGCCTGCGAGCAACAACGGCAACGTCACCCACGAACTCGACGGCAAGGGCCAGGCCACCCGCTACACCTACGACGAACTCAACCGCGTCAAGCAGAAGATCGACCGCGAGGGCAACATCACCCTCTACGACTACGACAAGGTCGGCAACCAGACCCTGGCGCTGAATGCCCGCCAGTTCTCCGTGGTGCGCGACTACGACGCCCGCAACCGCCTGGAGCGCCTCAAGGACGCCGAGAACCAGATCACCGAATACCGCTACGACGAAGTCGGCAACCGCACCCGGGAAATCCTCCCCAACGGCAACACCCTGGTCTCCGTCTACGACGCACTCAACCGCCTCACATCAAAATCCGACGATATCGGCCACCTGATCCGGGAGAACCGCTACGACGCCGACGGCAACCTCATCTACACCGAAGACGCCAACGGCAACGCCACCAGCTACGACTACAACGCCTTCAACCAGCGGACCTTCGAACACCGCCCCCTGGGCCAGACCCTGGAAAAGCGCTACGACACCCACGGCAACCTCACCCACGAGATCGACGCCGAGGGCCAGGACATCACCGAGCACCGCTACGATGTCCTCAACCGCCTGGAAAAAACCACCGACCCCCTGCTGAAAGAGCGCTCGGTCACCTACGACCAAGTCGGCAACCAAAAGACCGTCACCGACTGGAACGGCAACACCACCACCTGGGAATACGACGCCCTCAACCGCGTCACCTCGGAAGAGGACGCCCTGGGCCAGCTGATCCACTACGACGAATACGACCGCAACAACAACCTGCTGGCCATGCGCGACAAGCGCAATATCGCCACCCGCTACCAATACGACCGCGAAGACCGCCAGACGCTGATCGAGCGCGCCGGACTCCAGATACTGCGCAAGGAATACGACGAAGTCGGCAACCTCCTGCTCGAGGAAGACGCCGAAGGCAACAAAACCGCCTGGGAATACGACGGCCGCAACCAGGTGCTCGTCGAGAGCGGCGAACTCGCCGCCATCACCCGCTTCCAGTACGACCCCATGGGCAACCGTAGCTACCGCCGCGACCCCGAAGGCCGCGAGACTTTCTCGGTCTACGACAAGCGCAACCGCCTCGAAAGCGTCACCAACGGCGAACAGGAAACCACAAGCTACAGCTACGACCTGAACGGCAACCGCACCGGCGAGGAAAAACCCAAAGGCAACAGCACCACCTATGTCTATGATGCGCTGAATCGCCTGGACGAGATCCACGACTACCAGGGCGGCATCACCGACTACGAATACGACCGGGACAACAACCTGGTTGCGCAGGTGGACGCGGAGCAGAACCGCACCCAATACGAATACGACGCCCTCAACCGCCGCACCGCCATCGAGTACCCCGACACCAGCCGCGTCGAGTACACAGAATACGACGGCAACGGCAACCTCAAGGCCATGATCGACGCCAACGCTGTCACCGTCCGCTACGAATACGACGCCCTCAACCGCGAGACCGAGCGCAACTACAGCCGCCCGCTGATCTCCAGCAGCGCCGATATCCAACAGATCGTCAGCACCTACGACGCCAACAACAACCGTCTCAGCACCACCGAGCGCTACTACGACGGCCTGCGCGCCGACGTCGTCACCCGCTACACCTACGACGACTTCGACCGCCAGCTCACCAAAACCGACAGCTTCGGCCGCACCCTCGGCTACGCCTACGACAACAACGGCAACCGCACCCGCCTCACCGACCCGGACGGCAAGCACACCGCCTACGCCTACGACAGCCTCAACCGGCTCCACCAGGCCCAGGCCGAGGGAGGCACCACCACTTACCGCTACGACCGGTCCAGCCTGATCAAACGGGTCAGCTACCCCAACAACACCGAGACGCGCTACACCTACGACAGCGCATCCCGGACAGAAAGCATCGAGCACACCCAGAACGGCGGCCTGGTCTCCCGTTTTGAATACGACTACGACGACAACGGCAACCGCACCGAACAGCGCGAGACCAACGGCAACGGCGAAGAAACCACCACCTACGGCTACGACGACCTCGATCGCCTGGAAACGGTGACCTACCCGGACATCCCCGCCGGCAGCGGCCAAACGGTGACCTACGGCTACGACGGCAACTACAACCGCACCAGCGAAACCGCCGTAAACAGCACCAGCGGCCAGACGCAAAAAGACCGAACCTACGCCTACAACGAAAGAAACCAGCTGACCGACATCACCGACCACCTGGACGCCGCCAACAACGTCACCTACGGCTACGACGCCAACGGCAACCAGACCAGTAAAACCAAAGCCGGCGAAACCAGCGACTATATCTTCGACGCCCGCGACCACCTGCGCCAGGTCATGATCGGCGGCTCCACCGTCGGCCAGTTCCTGTACGACGCAGCCGGCCTGCGCATCGAAAAACAAGGCGAGCGCGGCACCGAGCGCTACACCTACGACGGCCAGTCCGTCCTCACCCAGTCCGACGCCAACAACCTGACCCTGGCCAAATACAACTACGGCCCCAACAGACTGCTCAGCCTCACCCACCTCACCGAAGGCACCCAGTTCTATCTGTTCGACGCACTGGGCAGCGTCACCAACCTCACCAGCGCCAACGGCACCCTGCAGGCCCGCTACCAATACGACGCCTGGGGCAACAAGCGCAATGAAAGCGGCAGCTCCTGGAACCGCTTCGGTTTTACCGGCCACGAAGAGGACAAAGAGACCGGGCTGATCTACGCCAAGGCGCGGTTCTATGATCCGGATACCGGAAGGTTCCTGAGCCAGGATGCGTGGGAAGGCGACAACACCATTGCGCCCAGCTTGCATAAGTATCTTTATGCTTATCAGAATCCGACGGTTTATGTGGACCCGACGGGAAATACTGGTGAGGAGGTTGTTGCCAGGCAGGTCCTGAAACGCGCAGTTCCAATTCCTGTCCCGCCGACTGGGCAGGAAATGATCGAGTCGCATGAAGCGCGATTAAGTCTGATGAATCAGGCTATCGATAAAACGAAAGAACTAGCAGCTGCCTATCTTCAGTTCCAGATATGGCAGGCGCAGTGGCTCGCTGGCTCGTCTGACGACCAATATTCAGTTGTGGCAGAAAGTGAGTTGCGCCCGGGTACTTACGAGAATCCGGCGGCGGAGACCTTGCCATCGGTTCCGGGATATGAGCCGAAAACAGATGTGGGTCCGCGAAATACGGAATTCCCCGCGTGGCTTATCGAATTGGCTGGTTCTCCCGGGTTTGGCGAGGGAGAGGATATTGATCAAGGTTGGATGGAAGGCTATCCAGATCAATCAGACCAAATTGATAAAAGCCCGTATTTATCTGAATCGAACGATGAAAATAGGAAGTTGTATAGAGGTGTGAGCGCAGATCATCCAGAGATTGGGAATGCGAGAAAAGGAATTGTAAGACCGGCAAATCCAGCAGCTAACCTTACACCTGAGCAACATGCAGAAGGTGGCTTGAGTGGAAAAAGTCAGTTTGTTTCGTGGACTCCGAATGAACAGATAGCTATTGATCATGCTAAAAAGCAAGGTGCTGGTGGTGTTGTTCTTGAGGTTCCGGTAGGTGCTCCCACAGATGGAGATACATGGGAGTGGGGATGGACGCACATCAATGACTGGGGTGAAGTGGAAATGCTGCAAACCGGTGTAAGGGAAGATGTGAAGGTAAGGGAGGTAGATTAATATGACGATTCACCTTGAATACCTGAAAGACAGGTTATCTGCAGCTAAGCGTGAATGTTCAGTGGATCTTGATTGTGCTTTTGCTGAGCAGATACTTGCTTCGACTTCTTTTGAGGAGAGAGCTACTAATCCGGAAAGATACTCGGTTTCTTATGCACTTAATCGCTCTAGAACTAGGGCTGATTTTGCAGAAGAGAATGATTTGGAAGTTCATGGTTTAGAAGGCTTGATAAAGGCTCTCGAACAAATGGATGCTGACAGTTATATTGATTTTTATGAAGTGACAACAGATAAATATGCAGGCACTTTCTTTATCTATATGGACGAGTTGGTTGGCTATGGTTTTGTTCGTAGAGGTGGTGGTAGCTCTAGAAGGGGGCTTTGGATTAATGGCGAACAAAAGCGGTAAACAGCAAATGAAGTCAATGTTCCGTTGTTGCAGAGGGTAGGGCCTGGGGGGCGGCGTGCCAGAGTCTGAGGTTTTGTTCCGTGATTTCATTGATACTCGCTATAGCTCTTAGCAAACACCAGCAAAATAGAATTAACAATGGCTAAAGAATTGAGGTTAGGTTGGGAGCCAGAAAATGCAACGCCCATCAAGGATATTGAGGGCAGGTTGCGCATGTACATGGAGGGTAAGAATGGAGGTGTTTCATTGCTTGGCAATGGAACCCTGATATTTTCTAGTAGCGGCAGAGATGATATAGCCGATGCCCATCAAGCAATGGAGAGGGCGAAGTTTATCATTGACTTTCAAGTGACGCCTCTTAAAGAAGGAGGGTACTTTGTGAGCTTTCATGAAGCTATAGCTGTTTTTGTTGGAGGCCAGGAATTTAGTAGCGTTCGCAATGAGGTGAAAGAAAGAATTAATGAGTTAACATTTCCAGAAGAAGAATTCTTCGGTAAGGATGGCTCTCCCGATGATCACTTGTTAATTGGTCTTTATGCGCGAGGAAAATTGCAACGGGATGCGCATCATTTTAACTTTCATTCCCGTATAGGTTAGTGCGGGGATCGGGGTCACGATGAGCTGCCTAATGTTTATCAGGCCTCACATTTGACATTGCGGGGCGCCGTAAACGCCTGAGCTATAAGCATGAAACTGGCCCTGCCCGACGGCCATAACCCGGAACCGGGATGTCGGAGAACAGTAAAACTCCAGGGTCAGGCCTCGGGGTCAGGCCTTGGGGTCAGGCCTTGGGGTCAGGCCTTGGGGTCAGGCCTTGGGGTCAGGCCTTGGGGTCAGGCCTCGGGGTCAGGCCTCGGGGTCAGGCCTCGGGGTCAGGCCTTGCGTTTTACATCGTTAGAAATGCCCGAACGAAAAGAATGAAACTGGCCCTACCCGACGGCCATAACCCGGAACCGGGATGTCGGAGAACAGTAAACCTCCAGCAGCCAGCCTGCGGAGTCGTTTTTTAACAAACAGGTAAAAGTTAGGAATGAACGGCTGGCGGCGCGTCGGAGCGGCCACTGCGCGCAATCGCGTAAGCCCTGTGCCCGGCGCCCGCCAGACCGTTCGTTTTTTTCTTGCTTGGCGGATTTTATTTCTGTAGCCTTCGCGCTGAAAATCTGAAAATTCACTTCCCGCCACATCCGTGGCTTGTCAGAGGTACCCGAAAGAGTTTTCCATGTTCGCGAGTGGATGCGATTTGTCGCTTGCGGATGGACAAGGGATTGCAAGGGTACGCTTCGCGATGAAACCTGGTCGGCTCTCCGTATTTGCAGACACGATAGTGCGCGCGATTGCCAGTGCGGTTATTTCATTTGGGTGCGTCGCTGCCATTGCAGAGGAAGCTGACGGCAAGCGGCAGCCGATCACCTTCGACCAGAAGATCCTTGAGGACTTCTCCGCACAGGAGGAGTTGGACCCCGAGCCGCCAGTCGGCCAGATCGCCTCCGTTATTCAAGCCAGCACCCTGGTCGACCTGAGCAACAACTTCGTCTGCGAGTCGCCGCTGAAATTCAAACTGGGCCTGTCCCAGGACGCCGAGGCCTCCATCACCTTTACCGGCGAAAATGCCCCCATCGGTGCGGACGAATTCCTCGAACCCACCGACCTGGATGCCGGCTACCACGAATTCACCTACACGGACCGCACCTTGCGGCCCGGCACCTACGACTTCGAGGTGCGCGTGGTTTCCAAGGCCACCGGCAGGGAAGAGATCTACCCGGGCCAGGCGATTATCTCCCGCGACTACCTCGACCAACTGCCCGTCGGCCACGCCGTGGTGGAAGGGGTCGACCTCTTCGACGGCAGCCTGAACCTGTCCGCGACGGATCTACAACTGCCCTGGAGCGGGCCCGCATTCTCCCTGCGCCGTTCCTATAGCAGCCGCAACACCGACGCCTCCAGCCTGGGGCTGGGCTGGAGCCACAGCCTGGACTCCCATGTGAAGCAGCGCGGTTGCGGCGTCGTCACCGTGAGCGGTGGCGGTGGTGGCGGTATCACTTTCTACCCGGACGGCAACGGCGGCTATGTGCCCGGGCGCGGTTACCACGGCACCCTGGTCTCCGCCGCCGGCGGTTGGGATTTCTACAGCAAGGACGGCACCCAGTACCACTACGCCAACCGGCCGATAGCCGGCAAGGCCACCCTGGAATACGTGCGCGGCACCAACGGCCGCCTGCTGAAGTTCGGCTACAGCGGCAGCAAGGAACCGCGGCTGGACATCGTGGAAGACAGCGCCGGCCGCACCCTGCGCTTCGAATACCAGCCGGGCATCGCCGGCTGGAAAATGCTCCACTTGCTGACCCGGGTCACGGCCCTGTCCGGCGCCGAAGAATTTTCCATCCACTACCAATACGACGGCCGCGGGCGTTTAGTGGAAAGCCGCTATGAAAAGGGCACGGCCAGCCGCAGCCAGCGCTACCAATACCAGGTGGACGAGACCTTCCAGTTCCCGGCCGCGACGGACACCTTCTTCCTGAGGAGCGCCATCTCCCAGGTGATCGACGAAAACGGCGAGGTCACCACCTATGCCCACGGCCTACACGCATTCCCCGGCTCGCCGCTGCTGCAGGACCAGGGCATCGTCGTCGGCGCCGCCCCGGTGCCCGCCACCCAACTGATCACCCGCCCGGAAGGCGGCACCACCGGCTTCGAATACCAGGATCGCAGCCAGCGCAACGGCGGCGACCTGCAGACCGTCGTCACCGACGGCCGCAACAACACGACCACCTACACCCTCAACGACTACGGCGCCGCCACCCGGATCGA
>Ga0207773_100688_pt1 | contig 11961 bp, 10 predicted proteins | sample TtaePargueraPR_2_FD_187281 | JGI IMG/M metagenome (GOLD analysis project Ga0207773, IMG submission 187281) | Aerobic enrichment media microbial communities from Bioluminiscent Bay, La Parguera, Puerto Rico - Tt and M1 (3) (SPAdes) | ecosystem: Environmental > Aquatic > Marine > Unclassified ...
GGACCAAGAGCAGGGCCGAGATCCGCGATGAAGGTTGCCATTCTGGGTGCGGGATACGTCGGGCTGGTCAGTGGGGCGTGCCTCGCCGATTTTGGCCATCGCGTCACGTGCATCGATACCGACGCCGAGCGGGTGGAACAGCTCAAGAACGGCAGGATTCCGATCTACGAGCCGGGCCTCGAGGCAATCGTCGCTGCCAACCTCGAGCGCGGCAACCTCTATTTCGAGAGCAGCCTCAAGATGGCGGCCGGGTGCGATGTCGTGTTCATCGCCGTTGGAACGCCGACCGAGCGGGGTGGCGGTCGCGCCGACCTCAGCCAGGTCTTCCAGGCGGCCGCGGACATCGCCCCGGTGATCGACGACGGCACAGTGGTGGTATGCAAGTCGACCGTGCCGGTGGGGACGACCCGCGAGGTCGCGCGCCGGATCCGCGCGATTCGGCCCGACCTCGACTTTCAGGTGGCATCCAACCCGGAGTTCTTGCGCGAGGGCGCGGCGATCGAGGACTTCAAGCGACCGGACCGCATCGTCGTCGGTGTCGACAGCGATCACGCCCGCCAGGCCCTCTATGAGATCTACCGGCCGCTTTCGCTCAACGAAACGCCGATCCTATTCACCGGGCTCGAGACGGCGGAACTGACCAAGTACGCGGCGAACGCCTTCCTCGCGACCAAGATCACCTTCATCAACGAGATTGCCGACCTCTGCGAGCAGGTGGGCGCGAACGTCCAGGATGTGGCCCGCGGCATGGGGATGGACCGGCGCATCGGATCGAAATTCCTCCATGCCGGCGCCGGTTATGGCGGCTCGTGCTTCCCCAAGGACACCATGGCGCTGGTCGCGACCGGAAGGGAGGCCGGCGCACCGCTGTCGATCGTGGAGGCGGTCATTACCGCCAACGACGCCCGCAAGGCGGCGTGGTCGGAGCGGGTGACGGCAGCGCTTGGCGGCTCGGCGGCCGGCCGGACCATCGCCGTACTTGGTCTCACCTTCAAGCCCAACACCGACGACATGCGCGACGCGCCCTCGCTGGTTCTGGTGCCCGACCTCCAGGCGCGAGGTGCAAAGGTGAGGGTGCATGATCCCAAGGGCATGCCCAATGCGCGGCGGCTGTTCGAGAACGTCGCGTGGTGCGACACGCCGTTCGAGGCAGTAGAGGGCGCCGACGCGGTGGTGATCACCACCGAGTGGGACATCTACCGGGCGATGGACCTTGCCGCGCTGCGCAAGGCGATGCAGGGCGACCTGTTCTTCGATCTCCGTAACATCTACAAACCGCGCGAGGTGACCCGCTTCGGCTATCGCTACTTCGGCGTCGGCATCGGGGGCGAACCCGATCCCGCGGTATCGGGCGGGGCGTCAGCGGCGGAGGATAGCGGCCGGCCGGCCGGCTTGAGCGTCGTGGGCGGGTGATGCGTTGAGGACGTTGGTCACCGGCGTCGCCGGCTTCATCGGCTATCATTGCGCGATGGCGCTGGCGGCCCGCGGCGACGACGTCACAGGCATCGACAACCTCAACGCCTATTACGATCCGGCGCTGAAGGAGGCGCGACTCGCAGCGCTTCGGCACGCGGTGCCGGGCTTTCGCTTCCTCAAGGCCGACATCGGCGATCGGCGCGCCCTCGGCGAGGCGCTCTCGGGGCAGGCGTTCGACATCGTCGTCCATCTCGCGGCGCAGGCGGGCGTTCGTTCCTCGATCACAAGCCCGCACATCTATGCCGACTCCAACCTCGCCGGCCACCTCAACGTCATCGAGCATTTCCGCCATCACGATACGCTTCGGCACCTGGTTTATGCCTCGTCGAGTTCGGTCTATGGCGCGAACCGCAAGCTGCCGTTCTCGGAGGACGACCGTGTCGACGATCCGGTGTCGCTCTACGCCGCCACCAAGCGCGCCGACGAGTTGATGAGCGAGACCTATATACGGCTCTACGGTATGCCGATGACCGGCATCCGGTTCTTCACGGTCTACGGGCCGTGGGGGCGGCCGGACATGGCGTTGTGGAAGTTCGTCGAGGCGATCCTGCGCGACGAGCCGATCACGCTCAACAACCATGGCCGGATGCGTCGCGACTTCACCTTCATCGACGACGCGATCGGCGTGCTGGCCACGATTGCGTCCGGTCCGCCGCGTAATCCCGAGCGCCAACCGCACGTTTACAATATCGGCAACAGCCGCTCGGAGGAGCTGAAGCGGCTGGTCGCGGTGATCGAGGATGCCCTGGGGCGGAAGGCCAGAATCGTCGAGGCGCCGCTGCCCCTTGGCGACGTAGTCGAGACCCACGCGGACCTTGCGCGCATCAGCGCGGACTACGGCTTTCAGCCGACCACCGCGATCGATGTGGGTGTGCCGCGCTTCGTCGCCTGGTACAAGGACCACTACGGCATCGCCTGACGGCGGCCCCCGGGGGGCTGTGCGGTGCGGTCGCAAGTGTGACCCGGATTACCGCCGGGGCGCCGTGATCGCGTCATAGTCGCGCCACCCCCGGCCGGCACGCTGTCCGGTGCAGGATTATCAGGAGCAGCTTCTTCCATGACCACGACCCGTCGCGCATCGCACGTCGCCGCCAGCACAATCGCCGCCGGCCTCTTCCTCGGCACCACGCCGGCGTTCTCGGCCTGCTTCGAGCTGATCGGCTGCACCGACAGCGACTATTTCTCCGAGGCCCAGCTCCGTCGGCTCTCGTGCGACGCGCTGTGGACCGTGCGCAACACGATCTTCTACGAGAACGGCTACTGCTTCCAGACCGCCAAGGGACAGGCGGTGTTCTCCAATGCCGGCTGCGTATACACGGTCTCGGGCAAGGTGCCGCTCAACAAGGTCGAGCGGTCCAACGTCGAACGGATCAAGTCGGTCGAGGCGCGCAAGGGCTGTTAGTCGGCTAGGCACGATCGCGCGACACCCCGGTGCCCTCTGCGCCGTGTGTACGCGGGTATGCGCTCGCCTTCGGCGATCGCCAGCCGGCCAGGGCGCTTTCCGCCGGGCGGTAGATTTCCACGCGCAATGGATAGCAAGTTGCGTCATCGCTTGAATGGGTTGCGCTGCAGTCGCCGCCCGGGCAGGCGGACAGCGCCGCCAGCAGATCGATTTCGGTGAAGAACTCGATGAAGTCGCCCCGACGCGCCGGGCTCGCCTTCATGAAGTAGCGGTGTGCGTCGCGCGTGAAGCCGGTGCACATGAAGACGTTGAGGACGTCGTGGATGTGGGGCTCGGCCTGACGGGGCGTGATGCCACGCTGCGCCGCCAGCGCGCGGCTGAGATTCGAGTGGCAGCAGTAATGGTAGATCCCGCCGCCGAGGAGGAGGTTGGTGTAGGGATCGCAGCGCGTCCCGATCACGTCGTGAACGCCGGCGCCGTCCTCGTCGAAGCCATACCAGGCGAGCGTATCGTGGGTAATCGTCGCCATCGGGCGAAGGTAGGGCAGGGTGCTCCAAAGACGGTCGCCGGTGCTGACATGGGTGGCGTGAAGTGCCCGGGTCTTGCCGCTGAAGAAGCGCTCCGAGAGGTCGTAGCGGTTCCAGAGGTTGAGGTCGCCGACCTGGGACCCATCCGAGCACACGATGCGAAAGATGTGGCCGGCCGGCACGACAAAGGCGCGCGCATCGCGTGGCGGTACCACCAGGTCCGATACCCTGGTCATGCCGGTGCGGGCATTCGCATAGAAGGCGGCATCGTAAGGAGGAAGGTTCTCGAGCGGGTAGGTGATGGTCGGCAGCGCCCGGCGGCGCGCATCGGCGTCCGCGGGAACCGGGGCGTTGTGGTCTTCGGATCCGGACATCTGGTGCTCCACGACGCGATGCGCGGGAGACTAGCCCGCCTTGATGGCCCGGCGCACCATCATGTCCAGAGCGCCGAGGAAACGCGAACGATCTGCTGAGGAAAAGCTGCGGCCGGCGCTCTCAAGCGCGCCGGTCTCGCGGAGGTGGCGCTTGAGATCGCGCATCGCCACGGCCATTCCGATTGAGGCGTCGGTGAAGGGTCGGCCATCCGGGCCGATGGCCTGGGCGCCGGCCGATAGCGCGCGGGCGGCGAGGGGGATGTCGGCGGTGATGACGACGTCGCCCGCTGTAGCGTTGGCGGCGATCCAGTCGTCGGCAGCATCCGGCTCTTTCGGGACCACGACGTGACGAATATTGGGATCGCGGGAGGGGCGCAACCCGCCGTTGGAAACGATGATCACCGGAAGGCGGTGGCGTTCCGCAACCCGAAGCGACTCCGCTTTGACTGGACAGGCGTCGCCGTCGATGATGATGCGTGGCGCGGACAGGGCGATCCTCCGGGCGAGTCGGGTCGATGCCCGACAATGCCCCCGAAGGACGGTTCCGCCAACCCGACACGCGACATTGGCAGCGTACGGCGGCGAGCTTCGCCTGTGCCGTCAGGTGTGCTTGCGACCGTGCTTGCCGTGATCGTCGTTCCTGTCGTGTTTCGGGCCGTCGTCGTGACCGCCCTTGTGCTTGCCGTGCCTGCGCCCGCCATGGTCGTCTTTGCCCTTGTCGTCGGCACCGCGACCACGACGGGCGATCATGACGTCGCCGTCGTTGATCGGCGTCCGGCCGAGCAGGATGCCCGGCGCCGCCCCGGCTTCCGGGGTCTGCAGGGATACAGGGCCTGTCGAAGCGGTTCCGGTCCCCAAGCCGACCAGGAAAAGGGCCGCGGCGAGCCCGACGGTGGATGAGCGCATCGAGATGTCTCCTTGTTGCATCCGCACGGCGTCGCTGGTCGCCGCGTGTGGCCATGATGGCGCATCGGGGGCATGTCGGCCTGACAGCGAATGTCAGCGAAAAATCAGCGCCTTCGGATAGGATGGGAAGTCCGGAGTTGAGCCCATGGCCCGCCGTTCCTGGCTTCAAACGATCCTGCTCGCTGTCGTGGTCGCGACCGCCGGCGCTGCCGTCTCGCTGCCCCAGGCGTCCGCCAAGGACGGCGGGGGCGGCAGCGGCGGCGATAGGGGGAACAGCGGCCATGGCGGCGGCGACGGCGGTGGGCACGATGATGGCGGGGGAGACGACCGAGGGCACGGCGGCGGCGGAGGAAACGGCGGGCGCGGTGGCGGTGGTGGTAGCTCCGGGCCATCCCGCCAAAATCACGATGACGATGGCTGGAGCAGTGGTTCCAGCGAGGCGCGGGGCGCGGTCTCGCGCGGTGTCGCGATTCCGCTCAATCGCGTCATCCCCATGGTCCGCCAGGCGGTGCCAGGCCGGGTCCTCGATGTTGATCTGGAGCAAGCGACCGGCGGCAACTGGGTGTACAAGCTCCTCGTCCTGGATGGTGAAGGTGAGTACAGCGAGGTGACCGTCGACGCGCTGCGCAACCGCATCATCAGGGTGAGGGAACGGTGATGCGAATTCTTGTCGTTGAGGATGAGCAATCGATTGCAGACGACCTCAGCGAGGCGCTGACCGGCGTCGGCTACGTCGTGGAGCGGGCCTCGGACGGTGAAGAGGCGTGGTTCCGCGGCAGCACCGAGGACTACGATGCGATTGTCCTCGACCTCAGCCTGCCGAAGCTCGACGGTCTGTCGGTTCTCCAGCGCCTCCGCGAGGAGGGAAACCAGACGCCCATACTCGTGCTCACGGCGCGGAGCGCCTGGCTGCAACGTGTCGAAGGCATCGACGCTGGTGCCGACGACTACCTGACCAAGCCGTTCCACATGGAGGAACTGGTGGCGCGGCTCGGTGCGCTGCTCCGACGGGCTGGTGGCCACAGCACGCCGGTGCTGTCGGTGGGCGAACTACATATCGACACGCGTCGGCTCCGTGCGCTGCGAAAGGGTCGAGCGGTCGACTTGACGCCGCTCGAGTTCCGGCTGCTCCGCTATCTCGCCCACAACAAAGGGAGGGTCGTCTCCCAGTTTGAGATCGCCGAGCACGTCTACCAGCAGGACCGGGAGCCCGACAGCAATGCGATCGAGGCGCTGGTGGCACGGCTGCGTCGCAAGATCGGTGGCGAGATGATCGCCACCCGTCGTGGTCATGGCTACGTGATGGAGGCCTGACATGCACTCCACTGCTCCGTCGCTCCGTGCCCGGTTGCTCGCCGTCGCCGTGGTGTCGATCGTGGCCACGTTGGCAGTCGCCGGGTTTTCGCTTGGAGCGGTGTTCGAGCGGCAGGTGCTGAAGCGGGTTGACCAGGAACTGCAGGTGCGATGGGACGAGCTAGCCGCCGCCATCTCGCTTGGCGCGAACGGCGATGCGATGCTGTCCCGGGAGCTCACAGACCCGCGGTACCACACGCCGTATAGTGGTGCCTATTGGCAGATCAGCGAAAACGGTGCGGTAGTGGCATCGTCGCGTTCGCTCTGGGACGCAACGCTCGACACCGCGGATCGCAGCAAGACCTACAATGATAGCGGCTCGTTCGAGACCGTTGGGCCGGATGGCGGTGAGGTCTACGTTGCAAGCCGCCCGGTGACGCTCGACGGACGGACGCTGGAGCTCGATGTCGGGCTCGACCACGACAGCGTCGACGCGCTGCGCGCGGCATTCGAGCGCGACATGGTCTTCATCCTCGGGCCGATCGCGGCCGTGCTGGCCCTGGGGGCGTGGTTGCAAATTCGACAGAGCCTCAGTCCGCTTCGCGACCTCGATCATGAGCTCAAGTCGGTCCACGACGGAGCCCAAGCACGGTTGGAGGGGACCTTCCCGCGTGAGGTCGAGCCGGTGGTCGGTGACCTCAATCGCCTACTCGACCGGCAGGAGCAGCTCGTGCGCAAGGCGCGCGATCGCGCCGGGGCGCTGGCACACGGTCTCAAGACCCCGCTGACGATTCTCGCGGGCGAAGCGCGCCGGCTGGAGCGTCGTGGCGAGGCGGAGGCCGCGGGCAGGATCAACGACCAGATCGAATTGGTCCGGCGTCACGTCGACCGCGAGCTCGCCCGGGCGCGAACGGCCGGGGCGGCGGCCGCAGCCGGCGTCTCGACCCACGCCGCGGCTACCATCGACCGACTGATCCGCTTGATGCGCCACATGCCGCGCGGAGAGGCCATCGAGTGGCGGAATGAGGTTCCGGCCGACCTGGTCGTCCGGATCGATCCGGACGATTTCGGCGAGGTTCTCGGCAACCTTCTCGACAACGCACGAAAGTGGGCGAAGTCGTTGATCGTTGTGCGGGGCGAAGAAGCCGACGGCGGCGCGCGGATCGCCGTGCTGGACGATGGCCCTGGTTTCTCGCGCGGGGCCCCGGACCCCGACCTCGACCGCGGTCTGGCCCTCGGTCCGGACTCCACCGGGCTCGGGCTCGGAATCGTCCGTGACATTCTGTCGGAGTACGGTGTCGCGCTGCAGGTGGAGCAGGCCGCCGACCTTTCTTCCGTTGCCTTCGTGCTGACCACCGAGATGCCCGCCGATCGGTACGATGCAGCGCCCGTGCCGGTGAAGCACCCGGCTCAAGCCGTGCCACGGATCGCCTGACGACGGGGTGTGACGGCGGTCACAGAACGCGATTGTGAGGTTGCCCAGCAGCCAAGTATATGACGCGCCATGGCGCGCGTCTTCATCTCACATTCCAGCCGGGACCGGGAGCAGGCCGAAGAGATCTTCGCCTGGTTGAAGGCGCAGGGCTTCGAGCAGGGCTTTCTCGATATCGACAAGCACCAGGGCATCCCGCCGGGCGAACGATGGGAGCAGAAGCTCTACGACGAGCTTGACCGCGCCCAAGCGATGATCCTGGTGCTGACGCGAAACTGGTTCGATTCGAAATGGTGTTTCGCCGAGTTTGCCCAGGCCCGGTCACGGGGCAAGGCGATTTTTCCACTGATTTGTTCACCCGACGGCGATCAGTTCGTCGGCGACGATCTCCAGAAGCTCAACCTCGTCCGCGACAAGCAGGGGGGCCTCGAGCGCCTCGCCCGCCGCCTCACCGAGGTGGCGTTGATGGGACAGGGCGGTTTCGATTTCCCGCCCGGCCGTGCTCCCTATCCGGGCTTCCTGTCGTTCGATGAGGACGATGCGGCGATTTATTTCGGCCGCGATGACGACGTCCGCCGGCTGATCCAGCGCGCCGACTCGCGGCGCATCGAGGGCGGCCGACGCTGCATTTTCGTGCTCGGCGAGTCGGGCACCGGCAAGTCTTCGCTCCTGCGCGCCGGCCTGATCCCTCGGCTCCGCAAGGCCAAGCGGGAATGGGTGGTCCTGTCAGCATTCCGGCCGGAGGACAACCCTTTTGCCGGACTGGCGCGAAGCCTCAAGGCGGCGGGTCTCGACATCGATGCGGCGGCGCTGCCCGCCACCGATCCGCGGACCATCGCCGATGCGTTGGCCGATGCGCACGATGCTCATCACGCCGGGGTGCTGGTGGCGGTCGACCAGGCGGAGGAGTTGTTCACCCGCACAGCGCCCGAAAGGCGCGAGGCTTTCCTCGCCTATCTCTCGCGCCTGCTCGCCCCCGGGCTGCCCTTTGTCGTCGTGGTGACGCTGCGCTCGGACCACTTCGGCGAGGTGCAGAAGGCGCCGGGCCTCGATGCCGAGTTCGAGGAATTCTCGTTGCGACCGATGCCGGTGGAGCGGATCGGGGAAATCGTCCGCGGCCCGGCGCGGGTGGCAGGCCTTGATGTCGAGGACGGACTGGTGGCGCGGATCGCGTCCGACGCGCGCACCACCGACGCGCTGCCATTGGTGGCCTTTGCCCTCCGGCGCATCTACGACGAGTTCGGTGACGATGGGCGGCTGCGGCTCAACGAGTACGAGAGCCTGAGGGATGCCGCGGCCGGTCTCTCCCCGCTCGAGACTTTGGTCCGGGACACCGCCGCCGACGTCATTGCCCGTGCCAAGCCGACGTCTGAGGAACTCGCCGCGCTCCGCGAAGCCTTCGTTCCGGGCATGGTGCGCATCAACGACGAGGGCGGCTTCGTCCGCCAGGCGGCGCGTTGGGACGAGCTGCCTGAGGAAAGCCGGCGGCTTTTGTCGGCGCTGGCCGGTCCGAGCGCGCGCCTGCTCGTGGTCCGCGAGCATGACGGCACGCGGGAGGTCGAGGTCGCGCACGAGGCGCTGTTCCGGGTATGGCCGCTCCTGGTCGGCTGGCTCGAGGAGGAACGCGAGTTCCTGATCGGGCGGAACCGCCTTGAGCGGGCCCTGGCGGACTGGCGTGGCCTGCCCGAGAGCGACCGCGACAAGGGGCTGATTTCGGGCATCCTGCTAGAACGCGCCAAGAACTGGCTGAAGCTGCATCCGGGCCGGTTCGACGCAGCCGAGGCCGGCTTCATCGAGGCGTCGGACCGCGTTGACGCGGAACGCAAGCGTGAAGCCGAGGCGCAGCGCCAGGCGCTCGAGGCGGCAAAGCTACGCCAGGCCGAAACCGAGCGCGACGCCGCCCAGCGCGTCCAGCGTCGAACCCGGATCGCGGCGGTCGTTCTCGGTATTGTCGCTGTCATTGCCATCGGCGCCGGAATCCTCGCCTTTCGCGCCGAGCAGCGCGCCACGGTCGAGGCCGAGCGCGCCAACGCGGAGGCAGATCGTGCCAATGCCGAAGCCGAACGGGCCAACGCGGAGGCGGATCGCGCCAATGCCAACCTCACCATCGCCCGCGATACCGTCTACAACGTCGCCCGCGACGTCGCGCAGGGCGTCCGCGACGTTCAAGGCATGCGCATCGAGAATCTCCGCGCCATTCTTCAGCGCGTCGAAACGGCCATTGCCGAACTGCTCAAGGCCGCGCCGGACGACGAGCAGGTGCTGCGTGGCCGTGCCACGACGCTGACGCTGTTCAGCGACACCTATCTCGCCGCCGGGGACACCGCCGCGGCAAAGGGCGGGCTCGACGAGGCGCTCGCCATCCGGCGACGGCTGCTCGAGGCCCATCCCGACGACCTCAAGCTGAAGAGCGACCTGTCGCTGACCCTCAACCGGGAAGGGGACATCGAGGTCCGGACCGGCGATCTTCCGGCCGCGCTCGCGTTCTATCAAGAGGCGCTTGATCTCGCTCGGGCGGTGCTGTCGGAGAAGCCCGACGACGCAGATGCGCAAGCCGACGTCTGGATATCGCTGATCAAGGTGGGCGACGTCCTCACCCCAACCGGTCAGGTGGCTGAGGGCCTTGCGCTCTACGAGGAAGCGCTCGGCATCATGCGCGGCCTCGCCGCCGCTCAGCCGGACAACGACGAGTGGCTCCGTCGCGTCGGCCAGACGCTCAGCGCTATCGGCGACGTCAAGCGCCGGACCGGCGACGAGGCGGGCATGCTGGCGGCCTACGAGGAAAGCCTGTCCTTGGTGCGCGAACTGGTGGCCCGCGATCCCACCAATGCGCCCTACCGTCGCGACCTCACCGTGGCCCTCCAGCGCATTGGCGACCAGAAGCTGCTGGCCGGGGATACGTCTGAGGCGGTCAAGCTGTTCGACGAGGCCTTGGCGATCATGCGCGAGCTTGCGGCGAGCGATCCCGGCAACAAGGGATACCAGGCGGATCTTGCGATCGCCGTCGAGAAGGCCGCGGATGCGGCACTTGCCGCAGGGGACGTCGAGGCGGCCACGAAGCTCTATGACGAACAGCTCGCCATCGCCCGCGGTCTTGCCGAGGGCGATCCGGAAAATGCTGACTGGCAGCGCGGGCTTTCGGTGGCGCTGGAGCGTCTGGGGGACGCCAAGGCCAAGGCCGGCGACACTGCCGGCGCGCTCGTCATGTTCGAGGAGAGCCTTGTCATCAATCGCAGGCTCGCCGAGAGCGACCCGCAGAACCTCGACTGGCAGCGCGATCTGATGGTCATCCTCAACCGGGTCGGCGGGATGCGGCTGCAGAACTATGATTTCGACAACTCGGTTGCCGCCTACGAAGAAGGCCTGAGCATCGCCCGCGCGTTGGTGGCGGCCGAGCCGGACAGCGTCGACCGGCAGACTGACCTGATCATGTCGATCGCCCAGACCCAGATCATGGTGCTCGATCCGGTTCGGAAGCGCGCGCTGATCGAGGAAGCACTGGCGATGATGGATGCGCTTCAGGCGGCCGGGCAGCTGTCGATGGCCATGCTGCCGCTCCGTATCATGCTCAACCAGAGCCTAGCCGAACTCGCGCCGGAATAGGGACTTTGCTGTCGCTCGCAAGAGCGGGCCGTCGAGCGCAGCAAGGCTGAGGGCGCCGGAGCTCCCGGCGCCCGAGGGTCATGCGCTTCACCGGATTCCGGCGTCGATCAGTTCCACCAGGCTGTCGATGTTTTGCGGGGTGACGGTCCCGGCGCCGGTGTTGAGGTTGAGGCCGGGCATCTTGTACTTGGCCGTCAGCACGCACTGCAGGACGGGCATGAAGCCCTGCAGGTAGAGGAGCTGGTCGAGCGTCGCCGAGACGTAGCCCGACTTGACGCCGTCGATGGTGGCAGGCGCGAGATCGATGCCGCCGACGATGATCTCGCCGGGCTCCTTGCCGGCTTTCTGCAGAACCTCGGCGAGAATGCCGGTGATGCCGCCGTGCTGAGTACCGATCGCCTTGAGGTTCGGATGCGCCTGGATGTAGGCGGTAAGTACGGGGACGGCCAGCGAAGCGTCGCTGTTGGCCTCCTGTGTGATCTCGAGGCGGTCGACCGTGAGGCCGGCGGCTTCGAGCGTGTCGGCAAGGCCCTTCTCGGACTGGCCGCGCTCGGCCTGGCTGAACACGCCGTAGACCATCGCTTCGTCGCCCGACTTGAGACCCTGGGCGATCATGTGCTCGGCGGTCAGCTTGCCGCCGGCATAGAGATCGACGCCGGCATAGCCCATGCCGGCGGTGCCGAACTCGGCCTGGAGGTCGCTCATCGGTGAGTTGCCGACCGTAACCACGATGCCCTGGTCGACCGCACCCTTGACGAGGTCGGCGAAGGCGGCACTGCCGGGATGGCCCATGATCTCAATGCAGTCGGGCTTGGCCGCGACGGCTTCCTTGAACTGGTTGATCATGGTCTCCGGCGCCCAGGCGGAAAACTGTTCCTTGAGGTCGACGCCAAGGGCGGCGGCGGCCTGGGCGGCGCCGGTCTGGCGGGCCAGCGTCGCGCCATCGCC